>Ga0214921_10004275_pt1 | contig 21129 bp, 25 predicted proteins | sample LL1505_MetaG_FD_177992 | JGI IMG/M metagenome (GOLD analysis project Ga0214921, IMG submission 177992) | Freshwater microbial communities from Lake Lanier, Atlanta, Georgia, United States - LL-1505 | ecosystem: Environmental > Aquatic > Freshwater > Lake | place: USA: Georgia | collected...
AAAATGAGTGAGTGCCTTGCGTTGTTTGCCATTGAGATTGGGAATGGAAATCTCATGGGTTCCCGTGGTGCAGGACGTGACCTTTACAACACGCATATTGCAGTTGACAAAGCTCGCAACCTTGTTGTTGACAATGTGTATCTTAAAGGAATGCTGTTGCTCAAGAAAGGCCCGAATGCAAAAGCTGGCGCAGCACCACTAACTGTCCATCATCCTGTTTGCTATATCGCGGAAGGATATGACGTGATTCCGCAGAATCTTCCAGCGGACGTGGATGACTTCTTGCGACTGGATCAGTTTATCAGCGGACTTGCAGAAGTGCAGGTAGGAACATTCCTGCCGGGTTCTCCAATGGAGGCGCAAGGTAAAAAAACCGCTTCTGAAGTAAATCGAGTTGCTGCTATTGAAAACCAACTCCGCGAAGGTATCTTGATGCGGTGGACGAAGCAATATTCCAAAGCTGTTGAGCGTATGCAACGTGGTATCTGTCACCCGGAACACGTCAAGGCAGCGGCAGAATTAAAAACACGCCTTGATATTGCGCGTCAAATGGTTCCCAACGCGGTTTGGGCAAGACGTGAGGTTGTTGATGCTTTTGATCGTTCTGTAATGGATCTCCCTTCTTTCCTCGTTCCATTTGAATTGCCAGAGCATCTGGACGAGGATGCTATTTCATGTTGTTTGAATATGCTGGAGCGCAACCTTCCTCCAAGTGATATTTTGCTCATGGCATATAGTCCAGCGGAAGAATTGTTGCCAGACACGCAGGCGCAGGACAACGCAATGCTGGATTTGATGATCCAGCGTTATACTGGCAACCCACAAGTGAACCAAGATGAGTTGTTGAAGCTGGATTGGTCGCGCAAATTAGGCGAGAGTATTGCAAACCAAGTTATTCTTCCAAAAGATCAAGTAGAAGCGTTGGCGATTGAAGCTACACGCCAACAGATTCTTGAGTTGCAATCAATCATTGCTGGTCAAGAAGTTCCTGTATCACCGAGGGACAATGACATTGTTCACCTTGATACAATGTCTCAAAAGTTGATGCCAGTTATTCAGCAAGCACCTCCCGGCGCATTGCCTCCAGAGATGGTGCAACCATTTATGAAAGCGTTGCAACATTACATGATGCACGTTGGACAAGCGGAAGCAAAGGGAGCAGATCCCAAACAGATTTCTCAATATCGACAAGCTGCACAACAAGCGTTTGGTCACATCACAGCAGGGCACGGAACTCCACCACCTCCAGAATTGCAGCCTGCCGCTGGCGCAGGTATGCCTTCGCAGGGTGGTGGCGGTCGCAGACCAGTTGTTGCGCAAGCAAAAGCTGTAGGAGAAATAACAGAACAAGCATCACCAACACAATACGGAACGATTAACGCAATCGCTAATCCTCCAAAACCAGTAACAGCAGGATAATATTATGGGCGGAGTAAACTCACAAATACCACAAGGCAACGAACAAGCAACATACGATCAACTCAAAAAACAGGGCATGAGCGGATCTGCGGACGAATCGCTTGGAAATTACATGGCAGGCGCAAAGAGTCTTGTCAAAGACGTGATTGGCAAGCCAGCGGATGTTCCAGTTGCGCAAAACGAAGAACAAGCAATTGAGCAGCTTAATAAGCAAGAAATGAGTGGTATGGCTGATGAATCACTTGCTCATTACGCAAGGATGATTAAATCGCTGGTTTCTGAAACTGCTAATCCTAATTACAAGCGGGATGTTACATCATTAAGTAAATCTACAGAACCAGTTCAAAAAGAAAAATCAAAACCATTGTCTTCGTATGATGCGATTGACGCAGGTTTGCGTTAATTAAATAAATAATAAACAAATAAATACAAAATGAAGTGGACTGAATCGGATAGTGTTACCTTACGGGAATATCTTAAAAAATCTGGCAACAAACTCATAGAATATTACCGATCACGCATACCATTGTGTGATGGAAAATCTATTGAGGAAGTTGCATTGCAGGCAAAATTTAAGGAAGGTTTTGAATTCGCTATTCGTGAATTGCAAATCCTTGCTTCAGAGAACGAAGAAAACACAGACGCATCGACTGGTAATTTTACCGCGATGTAAAAATACATAGTTGCAGTAAAAATATAACAAAAATAAATGACAACAAAAAAACAAGGACTATACGCGAACATTAACGCAAAGCGGAAACGAATTGAATCTGGTAGTGGCGAAAAAATGAGGAAGCCGGGAACAAAAGGTGCGCCAACGGCAACAGCATTTAAAAAGTCAGCTAAAACCGCTAAGAAAAAATAATTATGGCAACACCAGCAAAAGGAAAGAAGTCAGTTAAAATTGTTAAGAACAAAGCGACTGGCAGGACTAAAAAAGTATCATACGGGCAAAAAGGAGCAAAAATAGCACCGGGGACAAGTAAAGGTGATTCCTATTGCGCAAGAAGTGCAGGAATCAAAAAAGCGCTGCCTAAAAGCAAACAAAACGATCCGAATACACCTAACAATCTTTCACGCAAAAAATGGAAATGCGTTGGAACAAAATCAATGAAATAAATCTATGACAGACGAAAACACAGTAGAACCAGACGTGACAGGATTTGGAAATCCAAGTCTTGATTCAGACCCAATTGACGAAACCACAAGCACAACAATTGACAACTTGCTTGATGAAGCACTTGGAGAAACAACAGAAAACCATGAACAACCTAATACTGCTACTGGAGAAAATACAGACAACTTGCTTGAAAATCCAGTTGTTCCTACGGAAACGCAGGGCGAAAAACCAACTCAAGAGAGTCAGGGCAATGTTCAAGCAGAACCGCAACAGCCCGTCGAACCTAAAATTGAAATTGACCCGGAAATTGCGTCCATTGAGCAACCTCGCAATCTTTCAGAAAAAAACCAAAGCAATTGGCGCAAGCTGCAAGAAACTGCCAGTCAATACAAGCAACAAGCCGCCGAAGCCGAAATTCTGCGTCAACGCCTCGCAGAAGCGGAACAACGAAAAGAAATCCCGCAAGACTACGACGAACTCAAAAAGTTCCGTGCAATCTTCGACATCAAAAACGATCCGAGTTTCAAATCAAAATACGAGCAGCCTATCAATAGCGCGAAAGAAGGCGTTTATAGCATCTTAAGGAAGCATGGCGGAACGGATGATTTAATCAACTCCATTGAGCAAGCTGGAGGCCCAGATAAAGTCAATGATGGGTTCTGGAAGCAAAAAGCATTTGAGAATCTTCCGCTCACTGACGCTGAAAAACTCAAGCGTAATCTTGTTGATGTTGCGGATCTCAAAGAAAAACAAGAAGCAGAGATCTCTCATGCCGCTGAACACGCTGAAGAGATCCTTGCTCAACGTGAAAATTCAAACAAAGAATGGTATTCTAAGGAAGTCGAACAAATTGACAACTACATGGAGGAAATTACCAAAGAACTCCCGTGGGCGCGATTTGTTCAAGCGACTCAGGATGCAACTCCAGAGCAGATAAAACAAGTTGAGGAACACAATAAGCGTGTTGGTGACCTTGCTACCAAGTTTAACTCTGCGCTTTGGCCCACTACGGCGCAAGAACGGGCTAATGTAGCGGCATCTGCTGTGTTCAGTCACGTTCTTACAGACCAACTCCGCACAGAGCAACAACAGAAGACCGCATTGATGGATCAAATCAAACGACTGACTGATGAGAACAACAAGCTCAAAGGATCTTCCAAGATTCCTAAACCAAGCATGAACGCAGTTGTCACTAACAAGCCATCAAACTTGAACGAGCGCATTAAAATGAATGCCTCTGACGCAATTGATCTCGGTTTAGACGAGGCAATGGGTTGATAAATATATCAAATTATAACGAACTATATTAGAAAAATTGATAAATATGGCAATACACACAAAAGTATCACCTGACGAACGCATTACTATGAACGCATTGGACAATTTTGATCCATTTGCTCGAAATGGAGTTCCAACGAAGCCACTTAACCAACCAAAAGTTGCAAAAAAGCCCGGAAGACCACCAAAAACAAGCGAAACCTTGCAAAATGAGGTTCGTAATGTTGAAATCACGACAGAAACCGAAGGAAAAAGCGACTTAGAGCCAATATGTGCAGAAAAACTGCACACAAATGCAATAAATACTGTTTTTGAAGCAAAAACTGAAGAAATACCACAAAAATCTGAATCATTACAGCTTCCAATTGTAGAATCCAGAAATAGTGAAGGGTTGCCAAGCTACAGATGCGAATTTGAAGGACGTGATATATTTGTTGGATTCTCATGCTACAAGGCAACAAATCCTGTAACAGCATTTGCTTTAATCAACATGGGTCTTGATTTCGGGCGAGACAAGATCCGCTTTGACTTCTCTGTAGCAGAGAATACATTTTACCATTCTCGCAACGAACTTGCTAAAAAGTTTCTTGAAACGGATGCGAAATGGTTGCTTTTAATCGACAATGACATTGTGCCGTCGATTGGACGTCCAGCTTGGGCGAAAGCAAGTATTGGAGCAGCCCGTAATTTGTTTGATTTGCCTCTACAGCGTCATGTAATCCATCGCTTGATAGGTAGTGGCAAAACGCTTGTCGGAGGGGCTTATTTCGCCAATATGGACAAATCATCAATCGTTTGTTCAAACAAAGGACTTGCTGACAAAGCTAAAGCATACACGGACGAGATAGCAGAAGTGGACTGGATTGGATCTGGGTGTTTATTGATTCATCGAAAAGTTCTACTTGCGATGGAAGAAAAGAACGAGAATTTAAACAAGAATTTCTTTTACCCGGATGATATTTCGTTCTGCAAACGCGCCAAGGATGCCGGGCATCAACCGCACATTGATCTCGGACTTCCAGTTTTTCATGTAGGAGTAAAATCTTATTAATATATCAAATTGGGTATATTGTTATACATTAACGCAAATAATGCACCTTATCTGATACATTATGAAACATAAAATTTACGCTTACTACGAAGCAATCCAATCATTGCCACAGGACGAAGAGTTCTCTTGCGCCAACTACTGGAAGCAATCATGGGAAAAAAACGGATGGGAATGCGTGATGCTGAATAAGTCTCATGCGGTAGCTTCTGCGGTTCACCAGAAGCTCATGCAGAAATTGGTCAAGTTGTCATTCGCTTTACCAATGGAACTACAAAGCAAATTTCCGATGATAGTTGCTCGATTCTCCCGCTGGTCAGCACTTCACGCGGCAGGTGGTGGGTGGATGTCGGATTACGATGTTTTTAATTATTCTCTTACTCCTGATATTGCTAATCAATCAGCAAAAACTTTGAACCTAATTGCAGGTGAACCATGCCATTTGTTTTATGCAACCCGTGAACATTGTGCGGCAGCAATCACAAAGTTTATTAATGAAGAATTGGTTGAAGGATCTTCGCTTCGATTTGAATCTGACATACTAAATTTAACTGAAAATTTAAATCATTTTTCTGACAAAATCCATCACGCCAAAAAAGGTGATAAGCCTAAATCTGAAGTGATGGCAGCATTACTTCAATAATCATTCTGGAAGGCTTGAGGTTGGCGGCAAGAGACACTTCGCCCATTGCGTTGAAGAAGTTGTCTTTGTCAATACTCATTCCGTGTAGGAATCGGCAGTATGGCATTTCGACATTAATGCTATTGTCTTTATCGGGCCGCACCAACACTCAACATTCACCCTCAATAGCACCTTCGCCCACATTTCTGTGGCGTGTATTCAAATACCAATTTCGTGACATCACGAAATTGGTATTTGTGACTGGTTGGCATGGCTTCATCATTCCAGTCATGTGCGTAAACTTGGCAAGTAAACCCGCAGGATCGTTGCCATTGTCTCTGTCATATTTCGCTCACAGATATAGCATCATTGCGAGCTACTTTGAGAGAACTGCTTTACGCTTCATGCTAAAGTAATAACCCGCCTTGACGTATACGGCATCAAGACGGGTTATATTTTACCAGAGGAAAAAATGTTTCGCCTGAATTCCGTATAAATTCAAGTAAGATGTTGAAAATATTGCATTGTTTTTTTAACACGTCAAATATTTTTTTCAAAAAAATTAAAAACTTTTTCTTGACATATTCAAAAAAAAATCGTAGTCGCTAATTATCTCGACGAGTCAGCTTCGTATGCTGATGACTCCGTGGAAGTCACAAGAATCCACAAACAGGCCGTATTAACAAGCCCAACGTGCCGGGGCGAACAAACAAGAAAAAAGCAAAGAACTGCGTATGCGGTCTATGCACTTGAATGTCGCCCATTAGATTTTCTAAAGGGTCGGTTCAAGCAGAACAAACCTAAAACAAAACTTAAAATAACAAATGAAGATTATCAAAAACCTCCTTCTGGTGACAGCTTCTATGCTGGCGTTGCTCGGCAGTGCCAATGCGTATAATCCTATCACGCTTACAGGCGGAACATTTAATTCAGACCCATTCAAAGGTCAGTCGGTTGCTACTTTTAAGGTTGGCGATAAAGAGCTAACACTTACAGATTGGCAAGCAAACACTGCAAATGCAACTGCGAAAGGATTTGATATTTCAACTCCAACCGCTGGTGGCGCAAATTTCCCAGTTGAAAACGTGTCATGGTATGACGCAGTCAAGTGGTGCAATTTGGCAAGCATTGAACAAGGCATTACTCCAGTTTACCAAACCTCGTCAATTGGCGTAACGATAACACGCAACAGCACTACTGCAACGGCAACGGCAACTGCTCCGCATGGTCTTTCCACGGGCAATCACGTTACCATTGCTGGGGCTACTCCTTCTGGCTATAACTTGACCGCCGCAATCACAGTTGTAACGCCTACCACCTTTACTTATTCAGTAAGTGGTAATCTTACAACACCTGCGACTGGAACAATTACCGCTGGAGTTATTTACAAGAGTGGTGAGACGTTTCCAAATGTAAACGCATCAGCTAACGGATACCGCTTGCCAACCGAAAAGGAATGGCAGTGGGCAGCAATTGGTGGAACCAATCAAAACACATATTTGTATAGCGGTAGCAATACTGCAAATACTGTAGCTTGGTCACGCACAAACAGCCCATCTGGAGCCAAAGAGGTTGGAACAAAAACAGCAAATAGCCAATCTATTTACGATATGAGCGGAAACGTATTTGAATGGGTCTTCGACGAAGTCCCCGGAATCGTTGGTCGCCGTGTTCGTGGTGGTGGCTGGGTTGTTGACGCTGATAGCTGTCAGATTTCCATTCGTGGATATTCTGCTGCTTCTCGTCAAGAATCTGGATTTGGTTTCCGTGTATTCCAAAACAATTAAACAAACAAACAAACAAACAAAAACCTTAAATTAGAAAACTAAAATTATGTCTAACAATTGTATCCCATTGGCGACTATCCAAAACTTCGCCTCCAAAGATGTCAACCGCATCATCGGCCAAATCGGTCGCGTGCTTGCTCGTAAATCTCCATACGTCAATTCGATTGATGGTGGAACTCTCCCTAACGTATCGGACGTCGTTCGTAGCGTGGTTGAGGAAATGGCAGTGCCTGCCGCTTCGCTCGCTTCTCCTACGTTCTTTAACGACACCACACTTTGCGGTCAAGGTGCTACTCCCGACCAAGTTGGTTCTACTGAGTATCAATTCCAACTCCAAACCCTTCGTGGTGCTGGGCCTCGCGTTTGCGTAAAGCAAGCTCGGACTGCTTTTAAAGGCAGTTACCTCCAAGCTCAAGTCTCGTTGGAAAAAACGATCCTCCAGATCATCAATGCTGACATCCGTTATCAATACCTGATTCAGTCTGGCATCAAATACGTTGTGGATTCCACTTCGACTTTTGATTCCAACCTCACAGGTGATATGCAACAGATTAACACTCTGTTTGCAAGCAAAACCCCGGATTCTCCGATGAATTTCAAGACACTCTATCGTATTGGAACTTTCCTCCGCGAAGAGATGCTTGCCGAACCTTTTGCTACAAAAGACGGTGAGTTTTTCCAAGTGCTTGCTTCCGCCGATCAGATTGAGAACTTCCGTAATGACGCTGATGTCAAAGAAGACCTCCTCTATCTCTCCGCTGGTAGCTTCAAGCTCGGCGAAGAGTCCATCAGTGGTTATCAGTTCATGGGCTATCGTGGTTTCGCTTTTGGTATTGACCAACAGCCTCTCCGCGCTACCGCAAACGTGGCCGGAACTCTCACGTTGGTTAACCCCATCGTTTCGACTGCCGTAACTAACGGATTTGCTCAACGCCGTAACCCTGCTTGGGTTTCCGCGCCTTACGAAGTCATGTTCGTCATCGCTGGCGAAGCATTCAAACGTCTTGTTCCTGAACAATACGTTGGTGAAGGAACATTCAAGTTTGCTCCTCAACTCGCAATGGGCGAACTGGAATGGACTTATTTCCGCGACAACGATTGCAACCTGTATGGTGACTATGGTCAGCATATCTATCAAATCCAACGCGCTATCCAGCCGATCCGCCCACAGAACGTGTGCGCCATCGTCTACAAGCGTTGCGCTTTTGATACAGGTGTAACTCCTTGCGTTGTTCCCTAACGTAAAGTAGGTTGATATCGGTGGCAGAGTGGTTGATTGCTCTGCCACCTCATCAGCTTACAAATTAAATTATGGAAAACATTCCCTCGATTCTTGACACAGCAAAATTTCGCCATCTTGTTCTTGATGGAGTCAATTCACTGGAAACATCTGTTGCAGCTTTGCAAGGATTTCAAATTCCAGAATACGACGAACTTGCTTTGACATACTACGGAACTACAAATAATATTGCTACTGTTGTATACAAAAAATCATCTGCTGTTGTTGCTACGCTTACACTGACGTATGCCGTTCAACCTCCAACTGTAAATGACGCTAATTTGGTAAAAGTAACTATTTCTTAAAATGGCACTAACATTTAATCCGATTACTGGGAAACTTGACTTTACTGGAAGTCAATCAACTGGCGCAACTGGACTCACAGGGGCAACTGGGTTGTCTGGAAATCAAGGATCAACTGGAGCCACAGGTCTTACTGGCTTACAAGGCAGCACAGGAGCTACTGGAAGCACTGGAGCCACTGGTATTGGTGCAAGCGGAGCAACTGGAGCAACTGGATCTACTGGCAGCACAGGTGCAACTGGGTTGTCTGGAAATCAAGGATCAACTGGAGCCACAGGTCTTACTGGCTTACAAGGCAGCACAGGAGCTACTGGATTGCAAGGAGCAACTGGTGTTGGCTCAACTGGAGCTATTGGATTGACTGGATCAACTGGACTCACAGGGGCAACTGGACTCACGGGTTCAACTGGAGCTACTGGAGTTTCTGGATTACAAGGAATCACTGGAGCAACAGGACCTTCTGGATCAACGGGTGCAACCGGAGTTTCTGGTGGAGTCGGAGCAACTGGAGCTACTGGAACCGCTGGCGGTCAAGGCAGCACGGGAGCCACCGGATTGACTGGGAATCAAGGTTCAAGCGGAGCAACGGGAGTTACTGGTAATCAAGGTGCTACAGGAGCTACTGGAATAACTGGTGGACAAGGTGCAACGGGAAGCACTGGCGCAACTGGAAACCAAGGCCCAATTGGTGTAACTGGAGCAACGGGAGCTACTGGCGTTACTGGAATTCAAGGCAATCAAGGTTCAACTGGTGCAACGGGAGTTACTGGTAATCAAGGCAGCACAGGAGCTACTGGATTGCAAGGAGCAACTGGTGTTGGCTCAACTGGAGCTATTGGATTGACTGGATCAACTGGACCCACAGGGGCAACTGGACTCACGGGTTCAACTGGAGCTACTGGTGTTACTGGAGGTCAAGGTTCAACTGGAGCAACTGGTGCTACTGGTTTGACTGGAAACCAAGGATCAACAGGATCTACAGGTATTTCTGGAACGGATGGAGCAACAGGCTCGACAGGCGTTACTGGCGGTCAAGGTTCAACTGGTGCAACGGGAATCCAAGGCGAAGTAGGGGCAACTGGAATTACTGGTGATATAGGTGCGACTGGTGCAACTGGAATCGGAACGCAAGGTGCGACTGGGGCGACAGGTATTGCAAATCCAACTGATATTCAAGTTTTCACGTCAAGCGGAACATGGAATAAACCATCTGGAGCAAAAATCGTTGAAATCCAGTGTGTTGGAGGCGGTGGTGGAGGTGGCTCCGGTGCAAAATTCATAGCTGCGACTAATGTATACGGTGGATTGGGCGGCAATTCAGGCGGATATAGCCGAGTAGCTTATGACGCAACGCAACTTTCGGATGCCAGTTATACCATCACAATCGGATCGGGGGGTATTGGCGGATTGGCGTCAACAACTGGCGGTATTTCTGTGGGGGTATCAGGCACGGCAGGTGGGGGGTCAAATGTTGTTGGCGCAACTGATGGGCGCATTGCTGGAGTCAATCCGGGCGGGGCTTCGCCGGGCGGTAATTCATCATTGCCCCAAAATAGTTTTGCTGGGCAACCACAAGGCAATGCTCCGGGAGCGGCAAGCGTTTCGGCAGCGGCAGCAAATGCGGGCGTTATCAACCACAGCGCACCAGCCGGCGGCACAGGCGGAGGCGTCAATTCTTCCAGCACTTCATTTGCTGGTGGCGCATCGACAAATATTTTTTTAGGGATTACAGCACTTGGCGGAAACGCTTCAGGCGGTGCGGGAACGGCCGTGGCAGCGAAGCCTCAAACGTCATTTATTTTTAACGGGACAGGAGGAAGTGGAGGGGGCGGAGGTGGATCTTCGAATACCAATGGGGGCAATGGTGGCAATGCAACGTGCTACGGTGGCGGCGGCGGTGGAGGCGGAAGCTGCCTAAATGCCAGCACCTCTTTTATTGCGGGCAACGGTGGCAACGGCGCAAATGGTGTTGTCATGATAACAACATATTTTTAACTATGATCGAACGATACGTTATTTTAAACGAAGATGGCGGATGGCTGGAAAATAATATCCTCTGGGATGGAAATATTGAAACGTGGCAACCTCCCGTAGGAACTATTGTTAAATTAGAGTCTGAAATTGATTATCAGACACTACCGCAAAAACCAGAATAATGGACACTCATTCTTTTAACGCAAGTATGGCAGGATTATTAGCAACTGCTACATCAGTTGGTATTTCTTTCTTGCCAGAAGTAGAGCAATGGTTACGGATTGTTTCACTAATAGTTGGTATTTTAGTTGGATTTGGATCACTCATTGTCCTCGCCAAAAATTGGAATAAAAATAAATCTTGATGAAATATAAAATTGCATTAGCATTAATTATATGCTTTGCATTTACAAGTTGCGTTTCAATACCACTTCCTCCATATGGAGACAAAATTGGAGACTATGGTAAAATTCAACTTTCATTAAATGTAAAGTATTTCCCACCAGAACAAAAAATAGATTGGTTTAATCCAATCATACCTCAACCTAAACTATATAAAGATAAATGAAAATCGTAGATTACATATTAGCTCGCCTGTCTGAAAGCTCAACTTGGCGTGGTTTGGCACTTATTATTGGCGCAAGTGGGATAGCTATTGATCCATCCAAAGCCAATGCGATTGCCGCAGCGGGGATGGCAGTTGCAGGCGCAATAAACGTGTTCCGAACAGAGAAAAAATAAATGATTGACAAACTAATTGCCATTGCGACTTCGCAGGTTGGCGTTAGAGAAGTTGGCGGTAATAATTGCGGAGAAAAGATCCGCGAATACCAAACCGCGACCGAATTAGATCTTGGAGCTTGGCCTTGGTGCGCCGCATTTGTTGATTGGTGTGTAAAGAAGTGGTTGGATGACGCAAAGGTTGTAATGTGGCTTGACTTAAAGAAAAAGACTCCAGAAGAATGGCGTCCCAAAACAGCTATGGCGTATGGATTAACGTCATGGGCAAAAAAGCGTCCAAATACAACAAACATTTACACTGAAAAAGACATTGCGAAGCCGGGTGATATTGTAACATTTGATTTTTCGCATACAGGAATAATTCTTGAGGATTGTGGAGATCATATTGTAACAATTGAGGGAAATACTAACGGGAAAGGCGACCGAGATTCCGAATCTGGTGATGGAGTTTGGCGAAAAATCAGGGCAAAGCACTTGATAAAAGACTTAATACGAATACATCCATCAATAAAACAAAATAATGGCTAATATTGCACACAAATGGAAAAAAGTGTTAGCAGTTTCATGCAGTCATGCGAAATATTGCGACAAGGAAGCGTTGGATGCTGTTTTGCGGTTCAAAACTGACTTCAAACCACATACGACGATCCATCTCGGAGACTTTGTTGATTTAACTGCGCTGATGTCTGGAGCAAAAGGGGCAAGCGAGGCAGAACCATTGATTCCAGACATAGATACCGGCCTAATGCACCTCAAAATGCTTAAAGCTAATATAGTCCTTTGCGGAAATCATGAAGATAGGGCTTGGAGATTGAGATCCAGTAACAATGCTGTTGTAGCTCATGCCGCACATAAAATAGTTGAGGCAATTGAGGATTGCTGTAAGAAGTTAAAAGCACCATTAATTCCGTGGGATGGTGTATGGCAGATGTTTGACCTCGCTGATATTGGATTCCAGCATGGTGTTCTTTTCAACGAAATGGCTGCCAGAGACACCGCAGAAGCGTTTTGCAATAGCACAAGGCGTAAAATAGTGTTTGGGCATTCGCATAAAGTTTCAATGCAACCGGGGCGAAACATAATTGGTGGCATGGGATACAATATTGGAACTCTCACAAAGCGATCAACGATGGATTACGCTAAAGGACGCAGGGCTACGCTTGCTTGGACGCAGGCATTCCTTTGGGGAGAGTATTGCGAAGAATTAAAACAATCGTGCATCCACATTACAAGTCGAGAACAAGGGCAACCTTGGAGACTTCCATGACACCAAACGATTTTCTTAAAGTTATCCAAGATAGTATCAATAAACAATACGAACCTGTTCCAAAGGGTTGGTATTCAAAAAATGACTTGTGTGAAATTTGGAATTTAAAAAGAACAATCGTAATAGCTTATCTTTCAAGAGGGATTGACGATGGATTCATTGAAAGAAAAAATTTTTACATTCCAAATACAATAGGAGTTCTTAAACCTGTTCCACATTATTATTTTCATGACGAAAAAAAGCGTAAAGCTAAAAATTAGTGGTCACAATTGGACTATTCGCTATGGGAATCCCGGAAAAACCAATGGTATTACGGATGATGGTTGTTGTGATTACGAAAAAAGGTTAATAACCATTAATAAAAATAGTCAAAGTTCGCTTTTGAATGTTTTGACTCACGAGATTATTCATGCCCGGTTGCCAGATTTTAATGAAGAAGCTGTTGAAGAGATCGGGTGTTTGATTGACGAGGCGTATGTTAAAATTCAAGAAATTTTTTGACATAATAAAATTATCAATGTAATAAAGTAATAATTTTTATGGCGAAATATAATTGGGTTCCAAGCCCACAAGGTTCTTCAAATTGCGGTTGCGCTCCATTGAATGCAATGGATTGTCATTGGCCTTATGTTGGCGCGACAGGGGCGACTGGTGCTACTGGAATTGGTTCTACAGGCGCAACAGGGTTGATTGGAAATGATGGCGCAACGGGAATCGCTGGTGCTACTGGATTGACTGGAAGTCAAGGTTCTACTGGCGCGACAGGAATTGTTGGCGGACAAGGATCAACAGGAGCCACTGGGTTGACTGGCAATCAAGGCTCGACTGGTGCTACAGGTGCTACTGGTTTGACTGGAAACCAAGGTTCTACTGGGGCTACTGGATCAACTGGAGCAACAGGGTTGAGCGGAAATGATGGTTCAACTGGAGCTACGGGAATCGTTGGAGGACAAGGTTCTACTGGAGCTACAGGTGTAGCAGGTATTGATGGTGCAACGGGAAGCACTGGAGCAACTGGAGCCACAGGCTTAACTGGATCGCAGGGTTCCACGGGAGCTACTGGAGCTACTGGAGCAACGGGGTCAACGGGTATCCAAGGGTCGACTGGTGCAACTGGAATAGGTTCTACTGGAGCGACTGGAGTAACGGGAGGACAAGGAGCAACTGGCAGCACTGGCGCAACTGGAATCCAAGGCATTCAAGGAGCAACTGGAAGCACTGGAAGCATTGGAGTTCAAGGGTCAACTGGAGCAACAGGTGTTACTGGCGGTCAAGGTTCAACTGGTGCAACAGGTGTTACTGGCGGTCAAGGTTCAACTGGTGCAACTGGTGTTACTGGCGGTCAAGGGTCAACTGGTGCAACTGGAATTACAGGTATACAAGGAGCTACTGGGATTGGTGCTACAGGTGCTACAGGAATTACAGGCGGTCAAGGTTCTACTGGATTGCAAGGAAGCACGGGTGCAACTGGCGTTGTTGGTGGTCAAGGGGCAACCGGCTCGACTGGTGTAACTGGAGGGCAAGGCTCAACAGGTTCAACAGGTTCTACAGGAGCAACTGGAGTTCAAGGCATACAGGGCATTCAAGGCAGCACAGGAGCTACTGGCATTGGAGCTACTGGCGCAACTGGCATTCAAGGTAATCAAGGAAGCACAGGAGCTACTGGCATTGGAGCTACTGGCGCAACTGGTTTGCAAGGCTCCACAGGCCCACAAGGTGCAACTGGTGTAATTCCAGCGTCAAACGCAGGAAATGTTTGGACGTTTACTGGAAATGGAACAACGACAACATGGACATTAACTGGAAATACAAGCGGAAGTCTTGTATCTGCAAATTATCTTGTAGCTGTTGATGGTGTTTTACAAGCTCCAGCAAACTATACAATCAACAATGTCTCTCCAAGGACACTAACAATTTCAACTGTTCCAAGTGGAAGCGCACTTGTTGTAGTTTCGCTTTCTACAGCATAAAAACACTTGACTATTTAAATTTAATAATATAAAAAAACAAATTATGTCTTGCGGATGCAATAACTCAAATTATTCCAGCACTTGTTGCCCAGAAGTTCCATATCCTACTATTTCTTCGGAATCCGTTCCATCTCTTATTAGCAATCTTGTTTATGCATTGTATGGAACAATTAATAAATTTATTGTTAATGGTAGAGTAGTATGGGACATTCCATGCGATCCAAATAATGTTCCAGCATCAGTTCCTCAAATTCCACGCGAAGAAAATGAAGGTCTTTTATGTTATTTAATTAGAATATTTACTGATGTATGTGGACAATTAGTTGTTGGAATTCCTTCTCAAAATTTACGTTGGCAACAAACAGGGGATGGGATTATCTCATCTGTAACTTTAATAGGAGCAACAAATCCAAGTCCATCTGGATACATAGTTTCAATTGATGGAATAGTTCAGAATCCATCTATTGATTACACGATTTCAACAACGCCAACATATTCACTTAATACAACATCACCAATTCCTAATGGTTCTATAATTGTTATTGTGCAATTAAATGCAACTGTTTCAGGATGGTATATTGGTTCTGGATCTCCCGAAGGAGTTACTACAGCAAATCCCGGAAGTATTTTTACAAATACCAGTGGTGGAGCAGGAACAACATTTTGGGTAAAAGAATCTGGAGCAGGTAACACTGGATGGATTTCAAAATAAAATATTATGGCTATTACTAAAGCAACACAAAATGTAATTACACCAAACATTGTAACTACAGACACAACACAAACAATAACTGGTGCAAAAACATTTTCAAGTATTGATGGTGGAGTTCTTGCAACTGGAACGGATACAGTAAGAACATTGGCATCTCGTTTTGGAGAAGTAATTAATGTTAAAGATTTTGGAGCAACTGGAGATGGAACAACTAATGATTTTCCATTTATTCAAGCTGCAATTAATTATTATGTTCAAAATGCACCAATAAGACCTAAATTATATTTTCCAGCAGGGACATATCTTATAAATTCTACAACAAATTCACTTTCAGGAACTAATTTGGGTGCATTATATATTAAATCACCTTCAGCAACTGATAGATATAGTTATCAAATAGAATTTCATCAAAATGCTGTAATTAAAGCAGGAACAGGATTAAAAGAATCAATGGATGCAAAAGGTGCAACTGGAACTCAAGCGTTAATTTATGTTGAAAGTGATTTTAGTACTTCAACATATAATTTTGTAGATGACAATTACCCTGAATTTAATTTAACTGGAGGTATATTTGATATATCTAATTTTTCTATAGCAACAACATATGGCGTTAATTGTCTTTCAATAGGGCCGAAATTTGGAGCAGTTAGAATTAGCAATACAACATTTACTCATGGACTTGGGCCTGCATCTGGAGCAACTATAAACCCAAGCGGGCGCGGTGATTCTTCAATAACTTGTGCAGAACCAGAATTTGTATCAATAACTAATTGCAAATTCATGGGTGCTGTTGATTTAGGAGTTTATTTGACAGGAACAGGAGGAGATACAAGTTTACCAGACACTTCTTTAAGAGTTGGAAGACACGCAATCGTATCTGGAAATTATTTTTATCGTTGCAATTCAGCTATTGCTTGCAAAAGATGGTTTGAAAAAACAATTATATCTGGAAACAATATTTTTGAATGTGGTGATGGCATTTTTGCTGGCGTAGCTGATGGAAACACGATTAATACAGGGCAAAAAATTACTGTATCTAATAATATTATTAATAAATGCCAAGGAAATCCATTAAGATTAACATCATCTGATTTTGCAGTTGTTTCAAACAATCAAATTTTAGATTATAGAAAATTGATTTCAGATGAGACAATAGCAACAACTGTTTCAAATTCTAATTACGGAGCAGCAATTTTGCTTGAAGGAAGTTCAAACTTTTCTGTAACTGGAAATGTTGTTGGTTTTGATAAATGGACACCTTCTCTGACTGTATACAAATGGGATTCTGGAATTAGAATTGATTATTATAAACCATCAACTGTTCCGGGAAAATTTACTGTTGGATTACAATATCAAATTATAACAGTAGGATCAACAACTCAACTTGAATGGAATACTATTGCTGGAACAACTGGAGTCACATATAGTGTTGGATCTATTTTTACTTGTGTAAACGTAGGAACAAGTGCGCTTACACCAGCAGGAACAGCACAAGTAACAATTCCATATCTTTCAAATAATGGAATTGTTATAGGAAATCAAATAGAAAATTGTTATAAACCAATTATTGAGTTAAATGGATGTTCTGATAACATTTTTAATGACAATTCTATTTCTAATTGCACAACAAATTACAATGATACAATAACAGATGAAGACAGAACAAATTATATTGCTGGAACTCAATCTGGATTTAAATATTTTGGTGGACTAAATCCAGATTATTCAATATTTTCAGCAATAGCAGCAAACACTGAAGTTGCTCGATTTACAGCTACTACAAGCGCAGTAAATAATGTTGTTTTTCAAAACAGTATTGCAGCCAGTCCAGTTGTTATAACAGCAAGAGGATCTGACCCCGCTGTGGATTTGCAATTATTACCAAAGGGAATTGGAGCAATCAGACTACAAGGCTGGACATCGATAGGGGGTGGTGCTGTTAATGGATATTTTACAGTAAAAGATGCTTCAGGAAATGTTAAAAAAATACCAACAATAGCATAATTATGATTTGGCAAATAACTAAAATTAAAACATTAAACTCACCAAACGAAGGAACAATTTCAATTGTAAATTTTTCTGTTTCAGATGGTGTGTCAACAATTGAATCCGAGACAAAATTAAATTATCCAAATACTGATAACTTTATTGAATTGAAAGATACAACAGAAGAACAAGTTATTGGGTGGGTAAAGGATGTCCTTAATTATAATGGAATTAACCAAGTGGAATACTTTGAAAACATGGTTACTTTAAAAACAAATGAAGTAATTCCAGAAGAAGTTCCATTGCCTTGGGATAAATAATATATGAGCTATTGCACACCATGCCAACCATGCGACACGGAATATCCGTTGTTGTGTGAACCACTAAATTAATATGCCATACGCAAACGAAAAAGCCAAACTCAAATCAGACTTCATCGACCTCGGTGAAGAAATGAAAGGTGGTGGGATGACTATCTCAATGGGTTCTGAAGAATCCAGCGAATCTCCAAAATATCACTATCCTTCGCTTTATTTTGACAACGTGAAAGGACTTGAAAAGCTGGGCAAAGAAGGAATGGCAGTCATCCATTATAAAAAAGTGATGGAGCGCAATGAAGACATCACTCGCAATGGAAAAAACGAAAAACGTCATTCAGTAGAACTTCAAATCTGCGGAATCAAGCCTGAATGTTGCGAGGATATGCCTGAAATGGAAATGGAAGAAAAAGAAGATACCGAAGACGCAATTGAAATGGGCTTGAAAGCTGCTGCTGGCGAGTCCGAAGAAGAAGAAACCGAAGAAGACAAAGACTAATTTTATGCCTGACAAAACTATGCCTCCCACCGAAGCACCAACACCAACACCAGACGCAATGCCGGGGGAAATGGCTGCCCCAACTCCTGATATGGCTTCTCCTGCTGGCGGTCAAGTCATGGTTCAAATGCCTGCTGATGCATTTGATGCCATTCACGCAATGGTTACACAGCTTGCAAGTGGTCTTGAATCGCTCAAAGCAAGCGTAGATCAACAAAAAGGTAGCGGAAGTCCAGAAATGGCTCCAGAAAGCGCAGAAGCACCTGCTCCAGCGCAACCAAGTGGAAGTGACGAGGAATTCTTGAAAAGTCTTGCGCAAGAAGGATCGATGCGCTAATTTTGCGCCATGTTTGTATCGGAAATCTTCGATGAATGTGCTGAAATTTTAGGGACTACCAACGAAAAGAAGGTTTTTCGTAAAATAACGCAAGCTGTCCAGACTCTGATGGAGTCAGGGCATTGGACGCACACGACCGCAGAAATTGATGTCTGCACGGGATGGGATCGTTGTTCATTGACGTTGCCTCGCGGGATTGACGTTCCTTTAGCAGTCAACATTGATGGATCTCCGACATATTTCCGCAATCGTTTGTTCCAATACCATGTCAACAAGGGAGGAATGTATAGTTCCGTTGAGTGGGCGTGGGATGATCGAGGTTATGTAGCGACCCTGATGGACATTATCCAGCCTTCGCAGCTTGTTGCTGTTGCCGAAAGTAATAATGACGTTGGAAAGAAGTTGCGAGTTCTTGGAATTGATCAAAACAACAGAACACTTCGCGCCCAGATGCCTAATGGTGCTGGCGTTGATGGATTGTTGATACCGATACATTCCCAACAAGACTTTCAATACGGAACGATTGCGCCAGATGACGCAACGATTGCAACCCGGCAAGTTGCTATAACTCCGATTACCGATTTTACTACAACGACTGCGCATGGTCTTTCTTCTGGTCAAGGAATGTCTGCGCGTGTTCTTACAGGCACAATTCCAGTTCCGCTCAACGATGGTCAAACTTATTACGTTGGCGTAATTGACGCTTTTACAGTTCAACTTTTTAGCGATTCATTAAATGCACAAGCACTGCAATATCCAATTGCACTTTCCAGTATCGTTGGATTTGGTTCAATGCAACTCCGCGACAAGCGAAATGCGCAGGTTGAAACTACGCTTAAATTCGCTTCTGCGCCTTCTTTTGCTATTGATTCGCCCAATGAGGTTGTATTCCCAACAACTCCTCTCCCTGCGCCTCTGGAAGCGAAAAAAACATATTTTGCACAACCGATTGATTCGCTGAACTTGAATATCTTCAATTCGCTATCTGATGCGAATAGCAATTCAAATCCGATTTACACAACTGGATCAATGGCAGCGATTGATATTGATATCCGCAAACCAATCGTTCCAGAGACAAAATTAGTATTTTCGGTCAAACATTATTTCAATGATGGCGACCAAGTTCAAGCGGCAACTAATGGCGGGACGCTGCCGCAACCACTGATTGCGAACCAGAACTATTTTGTCAACGTCATTGACGATTATTCTGTTTCGTTACATGAAAATCAAGCGGATGCCAATTCATCAACGCCGACAAATTTTGTAAATCCAATCAAAATAACAACAAGTGGAGCAGGAACGAACTCGCTTGTTAAACTTATTCAATCTACTTCCAAAGTTGGGACACAAAGTCAAATTACTGCGCCCGGATTGACTATTGGAACTCCATCTGGGTCTGGAGCGCAATTTCAAGCCATTGTGACTGGTGTAGTCACAAGTGTTCATGTTAATGGTGGGGGGACTTATTCTTCTGCTCCTGAAGTTACTTTTTCTGCTCCAACTGACTTGCCAACTGGAAGCTCAATAGAACAACGAGCCGCAACTGGATATGCTTTATTGGCTGGAACATCAGTTACAGCAATAGTAATAACTGACCCCGGATCAGGATATTCAACTGCTCCAACTATTTCATTTTCAGCAGGAACATCTGCAGCAACGGCAACAGCAACAATAACAACATCATTTGTTTCTGGATTCACCAAAATTTCTGGCGGATTTAATTATACTGAAGCACCCCAAGTTAAAATAACTGGCACTGGGACTGGCGCGACTGCTACGGCTACAATAAACAGCACAAATCTTGTTGTTAACTCCATTACAAGAGTAAGCACAACAGCAACAACAACCACCGCAACCCCTCATGGTTTTGTAACTGGTCAAACTGTTAAAATTAATGGATGCATTGGAACATCTGTTGGTTTTAATGGAAACAAAACAATTACAGTTCCAACGATTGATACTGTTGTTTCATCAATAATTAAAATAAATCCTACAGATACTATAGCGACAGTAACAACGTCTTCAAATCACGATTATAATACTGGCGATAGAGTAACTATTTCTGGATGCACTGGAACATCTGCTGGATACAATTCTGATTACAATGTTGTGGTAACAGGACTTACGACATTTACCATAAATGTAGCTTCAACGCTTCCAACTCCTGCTGTTGGAGTTTCAAAATTGTCTTCAATTGCGGATAATAGTGCAACTACTTTTACATATGTGGTTGCAAATACACTCCCAGCAAGTGCGGCAGGAACAATTTCAGTATTTTCTGGAGAAGTAACAGGATTAACTATTGTAACTGCTGGAACTGGATACACGACTCCACCGACAGTTACGATTACTCCATCAACTGGCGTTTTTGTGAATTTTTCATCCACGGGAATATTACCTTCTCCGCTTGTATCAGGAAATGCTTATCGTGCAGAAACTCCGATATCTGGAAATACATTTACTGTCAAAAA
>Ga0214921_10004276_pt1 | contig 21120 bp, 18 predicted proteins | sample LL1505_MetaG_FD_177992 | JGI IMG/M metagenome (GOLD analysis project Ga0214921, IMG submission 177992) | Freshwater microbial communities from Lake Lanier, Atlanta, Georgia, United States - LL-1505 | ecosystem: Environmental > Aquatic > Freshwater > Lake | place: USA: Georgia | collected...
GTAGTAACTCAGCAACAGCTGATATTAATTAAATAACAAATTGCAACACTTAGATCATCTTTCTGCTACCCAACAAGCACTCGTTCTTGAGTTAATAAACCGAACTACTGCCTTTGATGGCACACCCCCAATAGCAGAGCACATTCTCCTTCACCTGCGCCATGGTGGCGACAAAGCAGATTCGCATTTAATTATTGAAAAAGATAATCAAGTAATTGGTTACGCCCACCTAGATCAAACAGATTTAGTAGCAGGTCCTTCTGTTGAGTTGGTAGTTGATCCTGAGCATCGTGGTGCGGGCATTGGTAAGCAATTGCTAAGTAAAGCTATTGAGATCTGTGGCAATAATTTAAGATTATGGGTTCATGGTGAGCAAGCAGCAGCCCATGCACTTGCTACCTCCTATAACTTTGAAGAGATTAGAACAGTTCTTCAGATGAGTAAATCACTTACAGATATCCAAGTCCTGCCTAATATTGATAACCAGATAAGTATTAGAAGCTTCTTACCTGGAATAGATAGCCGTGAGTGGCTGGAATTAAACAATAAGGTGTTTAAAGATCACCCGGAGCAGGGTGGTTGGCAATTATCTGATCTAAACCACAGATTAAGTGAGGATTGGTTTGATGAAAAAGGATTTTTCATCGCAGAAAAGAGTGGAAAGGTTATTGGTTCAACTTGGACCAAGGTGCATGGTAAGCACTCCCATGATCATGGTGGAGAAGAGCAATCGCATGCTCACCCTGCAATTGGTGAGATCTATATAACTGCGGTGGATCCTGATTATGCTGGAGTTAGTATTGGTAAGGCGCTAACAATTACCGCACTTAACTACTTAAAGTATCAAGGATTACAAGATGCGATGTTATATGTTGATTTTGATAATAAAGCAGCGCTTAATCTTTATAACTCACTTGGCTTTAAGCAATCTAGAAAAGATATTTTGTATAGATTAAAGGCTTAAGTTTTACTACCTTTAAAAATCCTCAGAAAAGCTAAAGAGCGCCTCTATGTAGTTATCACCAGTTACTCCGAGTAGATGGGCATTTGGAGGAGCAGTTTGTGGCTCAATACAAATACCATCTTCATCTTCTGTGTAGACAGTCCAGTAAGGGGCATCTGATTCAACAGTTAATCTGGCTGCTCCTGGCCAAACAATCTCCGGTGTTCCGATGATTTCAACAAAGGTGTCATCCCATGGCCCTGGTGGTTGTGGCAAATAATCCCCAGTTAATATAAAATCTTGATCTCGCACCATCATCTTATTGGCCTTAAAATCTAACTCTGCGCTATCTCCCTTACCAATATCCCTTGCAATCCAAGGATGAAAACCTAATGAAAATGGCAGACCACAACCATTTGCTTCATACTCAAGTGACCAACGAAGTGCATCATCTAATATCTCAAAGTGTTGTATTACTGACGCACCGTTATAAGGGGCAGGAAACTCAAGTAATTGTTTACCATCTCCTAGATCTTGCCAGGATGAGAAAAAGCCAAAGCCATGGATTGCATGTGGTGGCATAAAGGTTGTTGGAAGTTGATGGGTAAGACCACTTGAGTCTTTAATTAATCCATCTTTAATTCGCCCAGCCCATGGCGCCATTGCATACCAACCCCAACGCAGGACATCGCCATTAAAAGGAACTGCAAACTGCATATCCCGCCATTGCAATGATGCAAGGCGCCCACCTTGATCTAGATCAATACCAATTGATATTTGATCCCCATCAATATTTAACAATCTAACCTCATTTTACAATTATACATTGCCCCTCGATGAGAATAAATCATTTTCAATGATGCTCAAAATGGGACTTAAACACGAAAGATAGTGCCGACAAATATATAATACATGTATGTGGTTGACTAAATTTATTCCAAATAATTTACTAGAGCGGGCCTTAAAGATAGTAAACATAAAATATTTGTATTTGTCGGGTGCTAAGAAAAATAAAATTATATTTTCAATTATCCGAAATAAACATATGACTATAAATAATTATGTGCTTAGTAATTACGGTGTATGGATGTCAAATAAATTAAATGATAAAACTTTTAAGCTATCAATTATGGGTTATAGAAACGGTTTAGAAAAATTTCTATCAGGAATTGATTTACCGATGATATTTATAGATATTGGCGCTAACCAAGGAGTTTTCTCACTTGTAGCTGCAAAGAATAAGAATTTCCACGAAATTCACGCTTTCGAACCAAATTTAAACTTGATTTCTATTTTAGAAAAAAATTTTTTATATACGAAAAATGAAAAATTTTTTATTCACCCTTTTGCTGTAAGTTCAGCTGAAGGTGAAGTAAATTTTTTTGTCCCCGAAAACCACTCAGGGATTGGAAAAATTTCAAAAAATGTTTGGAATTCAAGTATAAAGAGTGTGAATCGTAATTATTTGAATAATACGTTTACTAATATTAGTTACCCATTTTTTATAAAAATAGATGCTGAAGGAAGTGAGACAGAAATATTATACGAATTGTTTAATTCAAATTTAAGTTTAAATATTAAGTATATATTTATTGAATTAAATTCTATTTATGGTTACACAGATTTAATTGTTAAAATTTTGAAAAGAAATGGATTTCATGAACTTTTTAGAAAGACAGGCTCCATCTCAAGTGATGCGCTTTACGCTCGATAAGCAATTTTTATACGCTTATTATGCTATTAAATTTCACTCTTACTCGGTGGTAGTGCCCCAGTTCTAGATACAGTAATTGCAGCAGCTCTTGCTGCCCTATCCAGCATTTGAGATAGGCGATCATTCGTTAAATTATCTAAACCATTTTCAATTACAGCCTCAACCAATATGGCGCCAACTGTGTCCCCAGCACCGACAGTATCTGCCACAACTACCTTTTTAGCATCAACACTAATCTTTGTATCTTTACGATAACCAGCTAATCCCTTGTCACCAAATGTAACCACAATTAACTCTGGTCCCATCAATAGCCATCTCTTTGCAACTTGATCTAAATCTTGTCCTGGATATAGCCAGTAAATATCATCATCACTAACCTTTACCGCATTAGAGATAGATACCCAGCGCTCTACCTGCCTTACATACTGGCCTCTGTCGCTCATTACCGCAGGTCTAATATTTGGATCAAAGACAATTGGTGCAATGAGTGAAACCTTTTTAGCCCATTCAAATAAGACTGAGGCTGCCGGTTCAATAGCTGTTACTAAGGTGCCAATATGAAGAAGTGATGGTTTTTTCTCTGATGCATCTGGCAGCCAAGATTGTGAAAAATCAAAGGTAGCTGTGTCATCGATAACAAACTCATAGCTGGCACCACCCTTTGCATTTAAAGAGACAATTGCCAGACAGGTTGGTTTATCTGAGAACTTTACAAAATCTAAAAGCACTCCATCTTTGTGTAATTCTTTAAGTGCCATCTGTCCATACTTATCGGTTGAAATACCATCTATAAATTGGGTTGCAATACCAAGCTTTGATAAGGCTTTAGCGGTATTGGCAGGACCTCCACCAACAACAGCTTTGCGCTCTGTGCCATCTGGAATTAAATCTATTACTACCTCACCACATACCCAGACTTGATTACTCAAAGTAGTTCACCCTTACGTGCTAGAAACTCAGTTAGAACCTCAACGCCTAGAAGGTGATCTTCAACCTGTGGCAAACCACTAATTAATAAAACTCCCACAAAACCTTCACTCTTGGTTATCAAAGGCAAGCCACCACCATGAATAGCATGGGTTTCATCTAATAAGTTATTTTCTTTGTGCCAATCAACTCTGCGCTCTTCAGCACTAACTCTTTCATACATTGTTGAGTGACGCTTGAGCATAACAACCCTTGCTTTACGAGCCATCCACCAATCATTTTCTGGGTTACTGCCAGGAAGGGACACATGATAAACAATCCAATCTCCCAACCTTACTTCAATCGCTATTGGCAGCCTTCTAATTTCACCAAGTGACTTTGCTATTTCTCCGATCGCTATTGCATCCATAATATTTAGATTTGGTAAGGTAAGTAATTTCTCTTCGCCTAATAATTGGGTTGAATTAAATCCACCAGTAGTTTCCATTGGGATACCCTATTAGAGAGGGCTATATTAAATATAAACGGGCACTCATTTAGTAAGAAAATAACTTATTAGACTAGAATGCCGGGGTGAGAGCATTTATAACAGGTGGGGCAGGATTTATCGGTTCACATTTATGCGATTCTCTGGTGGCGAAAGGCTTTGCAGTATCAATATTAGATGATATGAGCACTGGCTCGGCAAATAACATATCGCACCTTTCTGAAAAAGTTAAGATTATTCAGGGAAATATTAAAGATCAAAAATCAGTGGAATCTATGGTATCCAAATCAGATCTAGTTTTTCATTTAGCAGCAGCTGTTGGCGTTAAAACAATATTAAATAATCCGATTGAATCAATGTCTACTAATTTTGCTGGTTCGGAAATTGTCCTGAATGCATGCACAAAGTTTGATAAAAAAATTATTATTGCTAGTACATCGGAAATTTATGGTAAAAATATGAAGCAGCCGCTTTGTGAAACCGATGACAGAATAATGGGAGCGCCACAAAAATTAAGGTGGAGTTACGCCGACTCAAAAGCTTTAGAAGAAGCAATGGCCCACGCCTTACACCTAAAACATAATTTAGAGGTTATCACAGTAAGATTTTTTAATATTGTGGGCCCGAGGCAATCTGGATCCTACGGAATGGTTTTACCAAGATTTGTCGAGGCAGCACTTAAAAATAAGGACGTAGAAGTTTTCGGAGATGGCGAACAAAAAAGAGTTTTTTGCCATGTATTAGATGCTGTAGACGCACTTATCAAACTAGCTGAAAATAAGGAATCATTTGGACAAGTATTTAATATAGGTGGAACAGAAGAAATATCAATGAAAGATTTGGCAAACGAAGTTGTATCGCTCACGAATTCGAATTCAAAAATCAAATTCTCCACTTATTCTGACTCTTACGGAGATGGTTTCGAAGATATGCTTAGGCGGGTTCCAGATTTATCAAAGATTAAAAATTTTATATCCTGGCAACCGACTTTTAGCCTAAAGCAAATTATTCTAGATGTAGCCAAATCTTTAAGTTAAAGAAGTTTTGGCCAACCAAAGTTGGTTGAGCCAACGGATAGATCAACTACGGGTGTATTTGATGATTTCCAAAGATCAAAGTTGATCTCACTATGTGGAGTAACAATTAATCCTAGATTTATTGAAGCGTCAAGCGGAATGCTTTCTTGCCCCAGGAATGAATTTACAACCGGGTCATGCCAAGAAACTTCCGCGCCAAGTCTAACAAGCGCAGACATCAACTCAAGAGCAGGAGACTCTCGCATATCTGACACTCCAGTTTTATAAGCGATTCCTGCAATCTGAATACGTTTCCCTTCTAAATTGCCACCCAAGTACGTTTTAACTCTGTGCGCTATTTGATTAGGCCTATTTAAATTGATCTCATTAGCAAGATTAGTCAGCTTTGATTCAATTCCTACTTTTTTTGCAAAGTGCGTTAAGTACTCTGGATCAACAGGAATACAATGTCCACCGACACCTATACTTGGTTGAAATTTCATAAATCCAAATGGCTTTGTTGCAGCTGCATTCACAACCTCATTTGCACTTATTCCGATCTGATTTACTATTTCTGAAATTTCATTAACTAAAGCTATATTGACCTGTCTAAATGTATTCTCTAATAATTTGGCAGCTTCTGCGACTTCAGGAGAAGAAGCCCGATAGATACTTTTACAGAAGTTTGAGTAAAACTTTATAGCAGCTTCGGTGGCTTCGTCAGTGAGACCAGAAATTACCCTAGTTGTGTTTCCTATATGCCAATCTTTGTTACCCGGATCAACTCTTTCTGGCGCAACTGCAAAAGAAAATATCCCGCTGCTTGCATTTTCAATTGTTGGCTTGATTATATCTCTTAGGGTTCCAGGATACGAAGTGCTTTCACTTATAATCAGGGTAGAATCCTCAATAAATTTATTTATAGATTTACATGCATTTATCAAAGCTGTTAAATCCGGATTCCTAGACTCATCAATTGGAGTAGGCACTGCAATTACGATGATTTTAGAACCACGCATATCACTAAAATCTGTTGTTGGTAAATATGCCTTTTTAGAAATAAGTGCTCTTAGTATGTCCTGATTAACACCGGGAACAAAGGTTTTATAAAGTTTGAGATCTGAAATTAATTTTTCGTTTAAATCGACTCCAACTACTTCATAACCAGATGTAGCTGCTCCAACTGCTAAGGTTTGACCTACATATCCTTGGCCAATAATTGAAATTTTCATCTGAAAATAATATCCATCACTTTAAAATTTATAATTCTTAATTTCATCGTTGTATGGGTCTATTTGAATTAAAGCTTGCTTTGCTATATTTCTTTCCTCTGATGTTGCTTTCGGATTTAAAAGTATTAATATCCAAGTTTGATAATTATTTGGATTAAATTTTACAGCACTTCGACCAATTTCTAAGGATAAATCATACAATCTTGACTCATATAAACCTCCACCTAATCTATTAAACCTAATAACAGATTTCGGATAGGTATTGGCAGCCTTAATCGCTAAAGAAGCATCTTTTTTTATATCCGCCTGTCGCGCCAGTTTATCCGCATTGAATAACGGAATTGTTAATGCAAACGCAAAAATAGCTGTAATAACTCCTACGATGTTGACAATTGAATTTCTAGAATTTATTTTTATTCTAGTTGGTTTAATTTCAATAGGTGAAGTGTTCGATTCGTACAATCCGCCTAATCCAACAAAAGCTCCACATAAAATAAAATTCCAAATTAACGTTGGCATCGCTGCTGGACTTATTAAAGATTGTAGTTGGAAACTAACCCAGGCAGCTAAAAGTGCCGCCAAAGTTTCATCAAATTTACCCATACTTCGTTGGATCCTATAAAAGCTAAAAAGTGACAATAAAATAACTGCAACGTAACAGATTGCTAAAAGCACCCCACCCGTGGCTGCAAATTGTAAGAAAAAATTATGACAGTTATCAATATACTCTGCTATTCCGGTGGCGGTTTTCTTGTTTCTATACTTGAGCGAATAATCACCAAGTGAATCTAAACCGACACCAAATAATTTATTATTCGAGATCATCGCTGTTGCTGTCTGCCACATTTCACCCCTTGAACGTACTGAAACTTTATAGAGAAAATGTGAAAGTGGCCCATGATTTAACATCCCTGCGACTGCAAGACTTCCAGTTAGGGTAGTTGTGAGTAAAGCGCCAATAAAAATAAATTTTGCTTGTTTGTACCAAAGATAAATTAGAATAAAGACTGCGGAAGAGGTTGCTAGAGCGATATAACCCTGAGTGGACTCACAGATATATAAAGTAAAAAGTAGTATTAGGCTAAATAATGATATCAATAAAATTCTAATTTTTGTATTCCATAGGTACACAATTGTAGGCAAAAATGCAATTGCTACAAAGCTCGATTGAAAATTTGGGTTACCGATAGTACCGATAATTCCGTTAGTTTGAGTACGCCAATCTGAAAAATCATAACCAAAAAATTGCAATATGGAATAAACTGAAGATAGACTGCAACTTATTAGAAGTCCATATGATATTTTGGACAGATCAGAGTAAGTAATTTTGAAAGCTGTATAAAGCATAATTATAAACAATGAAAAGTAAGTTATAAATCCTAATCCTCTTCCCGTAACACCAAAAAATTGCTGCTCAAATGGCGCAGCGCTTTTAAAAGCAGAAACCAGCATTTGAATCACAAATATAATTGACAAAATTGTAAGAATCTTTAATTTCTTGCTGGGTATTTGGTTCACAACCATTTTGATTAATTCTGGTAACAAGAATGATGATAAACAGGCTAGAACAATTATTTTAGGAATTATTAAGGCATCAGAGCTTACCCAAGGAGTCGTAATTAAACTTACGATAACTGCACCAATAATTATCTTTCTCAATCATTAACTCCTTTTAGGTTCGTAGTTCTCGATTTAATTCTTGTAATATGAATACTAGCAATTTTTCATAAAACTATCAGAATGTAAACTAAATGAGCCCCCCGGTACAAACCAGGGGGCTCATTTAGTTAAGCATGTTTGAAGAAAATTACTTCTTCAAAATCAACTTCTGAAGCGCTTGAATTTGCTTATTAATTGATGCGATTAAAGCAACAATTGATTTCAGCACATCAGCATTAGTAGTTGAATCTCCACCAGTTGAGATCTCGTAGGAAGGATTCTGTACAGTTGCATATTGTGCAAATGTAGTTGAAGCTCCTGTGAAATCAACAACTGCTGCGTACTTACCAGCGGTTTGATTAACTGTATAAGTATATTTCACTGCACCACCTGCTTTTGCAACTGCATCTGAAGCACCTGTTGTTGACACTAGAGTCATTCCAGGTACTGAGATAGTAGAAGCACCGAGTGCAGTTACGTTGTTTGAAGCATTACCCTTTGTATCCTTGAAAGATACTGTAAGGGTAGCCACTTCTCCTGAGAGGTACTTAGCCTTATCAAAAGAAGTAGACACAGTAGCTGGATCATCAGCGCAACTTAGGTTAATTGGAGCAGCTGAAATAACTGTTCCATTAGCCAAAGTGAATTTAATTACTACTCCAGTTTGAGTACCAGCGGTCGCTGCACAAGAGTGACGAGCAACGGTAGCACTCAGTGCTGATGATGATGATGATGATGAAGCTAAACTAGCAGAATCAAAGATCACATCATTGACAATTGTTCCTAGTGTTGCCCCTGATACAGAGTAAGTACCGACTGAGGATGGAGTCGCAACGCGATTACCAACTGAGTCGGTAGCTACAACGTAGAAGGTACCGGCACGTGAAGTTCCGTCTGCGAACCAAAATGCACTACCAGCACTTGATGACAAATCCTGAACTGCAATATTTGCAGCTGGAATTGTTAGAGCCGCCACAGTACCTGCAATTGAAACTGTCTTTGTACAGACTGTAGTTCCATTGTAAGCAATAGTTACAGTAGTTGTGATAGGTGCTCCTGCAGTTTTTTGCGAAACACGAACTGTTGAATTTGCACCAGCACTAGTTGTTGTGACTGTGCTAGCAGTACCAGCAACTGGAGTTGCACCTGCTGTACCAAATGCTAATAAAGCTCCATTGGTAGCAGTAGCAGACAAATTGCCAGAATCAAGATCTGCGCCATAGGCATCATTTAGTGCAAAGTCAATTGACCAGTCAGCACCGTTAGGATTGGTGCCAGAATCATCAATATTGTCCGCAGGGGTTGTTGTTGATCCCTTTGCTGCTTTGCAATATGAATCTCCGGCGCTATATGACCCGCCAGAAGAGGCTGCAACAACAGTTACTGTGATGTTTCCAGAAAGAGTTTCTGGAGTTGCACCGTTTGATGCTGAAGCAATTACGTTATCTCCGGATGAGTTTGTGTAGTAGCCAGTGTATAGGCTAACTGTGTAACTTCCTAGAGTAGTTGGTGCAGTCCAAAGTACACCAACAGCAGTTCCTTCAGCGGTTGCAATGTTTGGACTCCAAGTTTTGGTATTTGAACTGTTGTAAGTCCAAGTTGATGTTGCTTCACCAGAAGATGGTGAACTCAATGTTCCCGCACTAGCGATAAAAGCTGCTGCTGTAGCAGTGCAAGCATAGAAAGATAATGTTGCCCCCTGCAGTACTGTCGCAGATTGAGCAATGCCTGAAGATGAATCTTTGTAAAGAATTCCCTTCGACAATCCATTGTCATCCGCAAAACTACAAGCACCAGTTGCTGAAGTTACAGATGCAACCGCTGCTGAAGTTGTATTTGAGGCAACTGCAACGAACATGCTTCCAGCCTCAGTAGTGGTGTTGTTAGTCTGACCAGCTGCCCTACCAGCACCTGCTATTTGACCAACAGTTGTTAAGGTGTTTACTCCACCAACAGCATTGTGTGCTGATGACGCAGGCGCTGAAATTACAGACAACGCACCTGCAACTAGTGCAGAAGTTGCCGTAATCGCAATGCGTTTACGTAGTGTCTTTGTAGACATTTATTTCCTTTCGTTAGTCAGAATCAGGAATTTCCTGAATCTGGCTTGAAGATCTTTCGACCTTCTAATTCCATTTCCTTGTGGCACACACGTGTAATGCCGCCCGGAGATGGAAACCTATTTATTCGGTAGGAGCTGGCCCACCATCTGCTTGATCTAATACCTGCAGCATTAAAACAGTTGTCTCTAATTGATCAACTGCAAGCTCCATATGAAGTGCTAGCTCCTCATTTGAAATACTCTTGGTAGTAGCTGGCTTTACTGCTTTAACGACTGGTGTTATTGGAGCTTGAACAACAGCTGGCATATCTTGATTAGAGGAAAGCTGGGATGAGGAGGTTGTAATTAAAGATGTATTTGGTTCATTACCAGTTAGAGAGTTAAGGCCAAGGAACGCGGTAAGAACAAGAATAAATGTGAGTGCAATCTTTGATGATTTGCCAGCAATCTCTGCTGCCTTCTTATAGGTAGTAGAAAGTAGATCTAATGCGGTTAAGCCGCGCACTTCATCAATAACAAGCTCAGATAGAACCTTACGGAGGGAGGCACGAGCACGAGAGACGGTGTGACGAACTGCAGACTCTTTAATACCAAGCTCTTTAGCAATCTCAGCAGTTGAACGTCCTTCAACCTCCCACATAACTAGAGCAGCACGCTCTGCTGGGGATAGTAAGGAAAGTGCTTGACGAATAATTGCTGCATCTTCGGCGGCTGAGATTGCTTGTGAGTGATCGCCAGATATCTGCCAGGCAGATTCAACCTCAGCGGTTGCATCATCTAAGGCAACAAGATTTGGGCGTCTATTTTCAGCACGGAATAGATCAATACATAGGTTTTCGATTGTTCGGTGTAGATAAGAAAGTGCATGATCATCACTTGATAGCTCAGGAGCAGCAAGCATGAATTTAACTAGAGCCTCCTGGGTGATCTCTTCAGCTTTTGCCTTATCTTTAACTATCCGATTGGCATGGGCAATTAGCTCAGATCGGTTTTGGGTGTAGAAGGATGAAAATTGGGCAACGCTCCAAGACGCAGGAGTTGAAGACTCAACTGCCTTGGATTTCTTGGCCTTAATTGCCATCTGTTTTGCCCCTTGCATTACCGGTTTAGTCTTACAGAGTCAGCCGTCGCTGCCTCTATTCACCTCTACGCATTTGCCCCCTGTTTGTCGCGGCTTGAGGACAAAAAGGACATTTTGGTACCTGAGTGGGCCCTGTCGGGATCGAACCGACGACCCACAGATTAAAAGTCTGTTGCTCTACCGACTGAGCTAAAGGCCCATATGATAAAAAGTGATTGCCTAATCATATCGTAAAAATCTGGCTATCTGACTCGGAAGATTACGCGAAAACAAAGAATTTGGCTAATTGACCCAAGTTACCCTGAAATATCTAGAATAGTTTAGGATTGAAAACAAAAAGAATTTAAATCCTTCTATTTTGAAACAACTTTTCAATTTATACTCAAAATTCACATTTATTAAACCAAAGTAAATTACAGATTCGAAAGCCCAGAATTGCACATTTCTTCAAACACAGCCTTTGCGGCAAATTCCAATGAGTCAATTGTAGCACCACCGATATGGGGTGTAATTGAGATATTAAGATTTGACTCTAGCTTAGCTTTGACAATTGGATTATTTCTCCATTCTTGTTCGAAACTAACTTCATCTTCCTCTGGTAACACGTCGATACCTAAACCTCCAAGTGCACCGGACTCTAATGACTTAACCGCATCATTGCTATTCAAAACAAAACCTCTTGAAGTATTTACTAGGATTGTTCCTTTACGCTCAATTTTATTGAGTTGTTCCTTACTAATTAAATTATTATTGTCGCTACGATCATCTACATTGATCGTTATATAATTACAAAGTTTAAAAACTTCTTCGATAGAACTTAAAAACTTTACATGAGAAAAATTCGCATCTTGGACAGTAGAAGAAATGTCATATACATGCACATGCATATTGAAATTTTGAGCGATTTTAGCCATACGTTTACCTATACGCCCAAAACCAATGATTCCAAAATTTTTATTTGAAAAAGAATTTCTAAAAAAATCTTTTCTATTCCATTCACCACTGACTACCGATGATTGCGCTTTTGAGCAATTTCTGTTTAGTTCTATTAAGTGCCACCAGGCAATTTCTGGTGTCGAAGTAAAATCAGAGATTAATTCCTGTTTATTCTTTAATGAAAATATTGAGATTCCATGATTTGAACAGTATTCAGTATCTATGTGAGTCAAAGAAGTTGTTGGAGTTGCAATATAATTAAGTGAAGGATATTTTGAAAGGAAGCTCTTATCCAGCACAAATGACAATTCAGTATATATCCCCTTTATTTGAGCAAATAAATCGTCTTCAAGAGGTCCGAACTTTAATTTCAAATTGGAATTTTTTTTTACGTTTTCAATAATTTCGTTCTTTAAGCCTGTGTGCTCCAGAATGTGGATGATCATTTAATTGATCTCAACAAAATTCTTTTCAATGCTTAATTTCGCCGTACATAGTATCTCTGCAATTCTTTTACCGGCAAACCCATCTCCATACAAATTGCTTGGAGCATACTTTCCATGTTTGATTTGTTTACGAATAGCATTACTAATTGATTCTGAATTAAAATCTGGTAAATAAGTTACATTATCGCTAAATTCTCTACCATTTTGCCTATGTCCAATAACTACAGAAGGCGTACCAGTTCTTGATGCCTCGCGTATGCTGGAACTTGAATTACCAATTATGCATAATGAGTTACTGAGGACACTGATGAATTCTTCTGGTGTAAAATTTCTAATGAATTGAATCTTTGAATTTAAATTAACATCCTTAAATCGCCTTAATTCTTTACTGATTAAATCTGTACCCGAATCCACATTAGGCCAAAGCCAAATTGCAGGAATGTCCAGTTTTTGTATAGCCATTAGAATTTGAGAAGTTGAAATATTAGATTCTGTATAATGTTGTGTATCAGGATGGTACAAAACCAGTAAATAACCCTGATCCTTAAACAGGCTAGCATCTCGAATATAATTTCCTAGAAATTCGCCGGGATTTTTATCTTTGTTCTCTTCAATAATGTCTAAAGCTGGGCATCCGGTTAAATGCACTCTGCTCTCTTCTTCTCCTAACTGAATAATATTTCTGTAAGCATGATTTGTAGCTGGAAAATGTAAATGGGACAATTTAGTACAAGCATGTCTAACTGATTCATCTATTGAACCAGTAATTTCACCACCCTGCGTGTGCGCTACGGGGATATTCATATAGCTTGCCGCAATTGCCGTTGCCAATGTTTCATGCCGATCCGCAATTGTGACAACCACATCTGGCTTTAAATCTAAAAAAACTTGGGCGAGCTCAATTAGGGCCAATCCAGTGGTTTTAGCCATAACTACGGGTTCATTTCCCTCTACAACTGAATAAACTTCCCGGCTTACCATGAATCCGTCTTGTCTAATAACTTCAACGACCTTACCAAATCTGAATAGTAAACCAGAAGCACCTACAACAATTTGTAATTCACAGTCCGTTCGATTTTTAAGCTCTACAAGCACACTTTTGATTCGAGCATAATTGGCTCTACTATTGATTACTACACATATTTTTCGCATCTAAATACTCACAGTTCCTTTAATCTAAAATAATCTAAATTAATTAATTCTCCCAATTCAACATCTCGTCCAAGCTCTTTGCCGACAAGGCGGTGACGATCCTCCCAAGAAAGGCCCCCGGCAGGCTTGCGAAAACAAAAATCATCGTTGCCTACAATTTCGCCTTTTTTAAAGGCTTTTTTTAATCCTAAACTTCTTCCGAATATTCTACGTTCATTTTCTAAATGACCCGCAATTTCATCTTTATCAACTTTATTCATAATATTTATGAAATTATCTCTGAAATCAGATAATTCCCGAAATTCTTGAAACGTAATTGATGAAGAAACATCTGGTCCAAACATATCCTTACTAAAAACCACATGCTTTTCAATAAAAAGTGCTCCAAAACAAATGGCAACTTTTGCTGCATCTACTCCGACAGAGTGATCACTTAATCCAACTTTTACTTTCCACTTCTCGCGAATTTCTTCTAATACATTAATTCCCACTTCATTTAACGGGGTTGGATATTTTGAAGTACACTGAAATACAGTTAATGTACCGTTGCTTAACTGATTTTGGAAATATCCAATTGCTAAATCTATTTCTTTGTAGGTAGCCATTCCTGTGCTTATAAACAAATTACCTTTCCAAGTAGCAAGAACTTCTTGAATCTCAGAATTATTTAAGTCTCCCGAGCCTAACTTGATATTTTTTACTCCCAAACTCATCATTGCAAGTGCCGCGGCTCCGCTAAAAACACTTACACAAAATTCAATACCTTCAGCTTCACATTTTTTAATTATTGCTTTCCATTCACTCAATTTGAATGAAGTTCTTTCCCAATACTCCCATCTATTCTCATCTTGCATACTAAATTTGACTCTAAAGGATTCAACCTTACTGCTTTCAGCCTCGGGTATGTGATATTGAAATTTAACCATATCTGCACCAGAATTTTTAGATGCCTCGATGAATTTAAATGCAAAACCTAAGGATCCTTCGTGTGACAAACCAATTTCAGCTATCAACTTACATTTTGATTCTGGCGTTGAAAATTTCACCCCTATAAAGTACCATAAATTATATTGCAAATTAGTTACGGACCTTTCGTTCAATTTTGCTTAATAATCTGTGTAAATCTCCTATGAATTTTGGATGAATTTAACCAAGCCTCTATGAGAAGAATTAAGTAGGTAAATGTCCAGAAGCGCTTTATCTAAATCAAAATATTTGTTTAGATTTGCCTGTATCATTCAATAATGACCCACGAGAGAAAAGAATCTTTATGTGTAGTTATTCCTTTCAGATTTGGACAACAAGATTTACCAAATAAAAATATTATTAGAATTCAAAATGTATATTTATTTCAAAGATCTTTGAACCACGCACTATTTCTAAAATCTTTTTTAAACTTGCGCATTTGCCTAAGTACAAACCGACCTGAAATTCTTTCAGAGATTAAAGTTCTTAAGAAAATTCTTAACCATACAAAACTATCGCGAGGTAAAAAGAGTGACCTAGTGCTTAGTGACATCGAAATTGACGTACATAAGAGAAGTCAGAGATTATCTTCAAAGACATCTCCTATCAGTGAGACGCTCTTAGATGTTCGTCAATCTTATAAAGATAAAAAAATAGATTTTCAGAGTTGGTTGCTGTTGCAACCAACAACACCGTTCAGAAGCAAGGCAGACCTAAAAACAATAAATAAGTTTCTATCTAATGAAACGAGAAAAGACTACTCACTGATTTCATTAACAACAGTGGATGGAAATCATCCTGCCCGTATGTACAATATTAAAAATAGCAAGTTAAACCCATTTATGGGTTCCGATAGATTAAGTAGAGATAGGAGGCAGGATTTAGACCCAGTTTATATAAGAGATGGTGGGTTTTATCTAATTTCTGATTCACTTGCGAAAAAGGGTATTTTGTTCGCAAAAAATCCGAACTATTTTTTTAGACAATACCCATGGAATATCAATATTGATTCGAAATACGACTTGGCTGCTGCTAGATCAATATCAAATCTAGAGGTCATAGATGACCCGAACTCTAAATCTAATTATTATAAGGAATAATTATAGAATTATGAATTTATTGAAAAAATTATTGCTAGTTCATGTCCCAAAAATTCTACCAAAAAGAGTTGTTATTAAGTATTGGATTTCCTTGAGTATGGCTCAAGGATTTCTAACACATAGTGATTATATTAAATCAATTTCTAAATTTGACTCTAAGTTCTCAAAAGACTTGTATCTAGTAAAAATGTCTGACGGTATATTACTAATTCAAAACATATCAAGGATAAGTAGATTCTTACGTGGAAAAAGTTACGCATCAACTAGACTTTACAATCAATACACCGATAAGACATTTGAGGTAAAAGTTAACGATATAGCAAAGAACGAAGGAATCTTTTTAGATATTGGAGCTAATATTGGTGAGTTTTCGATAGCGGCGGCAGCTAAATTCAAGGGAATTAATATTGTGGCTTTTGAACCAGATCCCGTTGCATTTGCCTGTTTACAATTCAATATTGAATTATCAAATCTGACAAATAGGGTCACGATTATTAACGCGGCACTTTCTGACAAATCAGGCATTTTTCCATTTTATATCGCTACGAAAAATGCAGATTCGAGTTTCGTTGAACCAAAGAGTTTTACTGAAATAATTAAAGTTAAGTCTTATCGAGCAGATCAATTCATGCAAGAGAATAAAATAAAGTCCATACTCTTTCTGAAGATGGACGCCGAAGGATTCGAACCTGAAATTCTTACTGGATTTGGAAGAAGAATTTATGATATAAGTTTTTTTGCAATTGATGTAGGGCCAGAACGAGAAGGCCTGGAAACTGTAGATCAGGTAAAAAGTATACTTGAATCAAGCAAAGTTCACATAAAGGTTTTTAGTAATTACGGTAAAAGAAAATTTCTGAATGCATATCAGGCAATTCATGAAGCCTAAGAGCTTACTTGTTATTTTTGATCACTCACTGGCATATAGGAGTTATACTCAGACTGGAATAATTGAAAATTTATCCAAAATTTATAAAACTTCAGTTTTTATTTTAGGGGTAAAGAATTCTTTTAAATCCCAGAGTTTAAAAGATGGACATTACAATATTGAGTACAATTCTTTTGAATCGTTTCTGCTTGCATTTTATGCGAATGTTTACTGGAATCGCAAATCTGCTAACTCTCTTTCAATGCAAAATCGAACTTGGTATAAAAAAAGAAAAATGCGAGCTATTTTTTCGGCTGAGCAAATTGCTTTTTATTATGCAAAAATATTTTCGACTGTACCCCTAAGTGTAGTGTCCTTTTTTTTAAATCGAGTCACCAATCAACTAATCAGGAAATTCAAGCCAAATTCAGACAAAAAAGTTATTTATATCACTGTAGGTGGAACAAATTCTTTGTCTGACGTACTAACTAAAGCTTTCTCTAAACATAATATTGAAGTTATTACGGTTCTGGAAAACTGGGATAACATGTCTTCAAAAGCTGTTTTTCAAAACCCTCCAAAAAAAATTGGTGTATGGGGCGAGCAGTCTGTAAAATTTGGAGCGCTAATACACAGTATAGAGCCAAAGAGAATAATACCTATTGGTAACCCAAGAATTGAATGGTTGTTAAGAAATGTAAATAAAAGCCCTAGCCCAAAAAATATTTTTTTTGGAGGGGGAAGTGTTAATTTAGAACTCGAAATAGTTTACCTAGCTTCTGCAATTAAAATTGCAGAAAATACTGGATCTATAGTCGAATATCTACCACACCCAAAAAATTATAAACATATTGAAAAATTAGTAAAAGATATTTCGTCTGAAAATCTTAAAGTTTTGGGCAATTATACCAATGAATTTCAAACAGATGCTGTTAATTTACCAAAGCTTGATCTTTATATAGATCCATTTGAAAATTGTAAAGTGTTTACGTCACCATTATCAACTATGAATTTAGAAGCAAGTTTGTTAGGTATACCATCCATTGCACTTGATATATCAACCAAAATTGATTTACCCGATAATAAAATTTCGGACAGGCATGATCATATTCATGATGTCCGAAATACGGAGGTATTCTACTTCATAGATAATATAGAAGAGTATGAGAAATTACTTGAATCCCTAATGTCTGCCATTCTTAGTCCAATTAGTTCAATCGGCAAACAAAAAATATTAACCTATCTAATTGATTCTAATTCTGACTATATGGAAAATTTACTTAACTTAATTAACTAATTTATTGGTAGCTTGAGCAAAACTAGTTTAACTCTTCGAAGTATTTACTCAATTCGTTTGAATTTCTAGGCAAATTTATCGCAATACTTGTCGGGTATTGATTTGAAGCTGAGAAGTCATTAATCAGAATTCTTTTCGAATGCGGAAGTCCCATAATTAGGTGATGATATTTTACCTTGGCTTTTTTCATCTCTACAATAGTCTGCTCGCGCGCATATTCAGGTCTGCTGGTAGTTAGAATAATAATTGATTTGTTGGAGGCATATCTCCCATTAATTAGCTCTATATTCTTTTCTAGAGGCTTGCCACTTCCTAGGTATGGTTCAAAAAGAATAGAACTGTTTTCAACTAATGTTCCATCAATATCTACGAAAATAGTATTAAAATTTTTGCAGTATCGGTTCCAAGATTCTAATGTTCCCCAGTCCTCGAAATCTGATGCTTCCAGACCTTTAAATTGTTCTCCATTTAAGACCATTTGAAAAATAATATCACTTATATAAATTTCGCGACTATTGCTTTCAATGTCTAAATAAGTTTTTACGAATTCACTTACACTTTGAAAACCATATCCACCAACTGAAAAACAGCTACTAACCACTCGTTTTTCTACAATATTATTGATCGTGCCAAATTTATCCATCTGAATGTAACTCTTAGATTTTGCATCAACCATATTTGTTTTTTCTAAAGATATATAGGTAACAAAATTACCTTTTTCGCCTATTTCACAGTGGAAATAGGAATCAGCATCCTTAATAAAGATTGAACCTTTTATATCTTTATTTTTTATAGCCTCATAAACCGTTTCCGCTGGGGAATTTGTTTCATTTTCAAGAAATATAAGTTCAGATTTATCTAGTATCCCCATTTGACTTAATTGTTCCCTAAATCCACTTTTAAAATTAAATTTTTCTTGATGCGCTTTGAGAAAAACAAAATATAATTTATCAAATTCGGTTAAGTTAATACCGGAAAGCGAAGCCAAAGCCATGTAGTTACCTGAAAACGGATGCGTGAGCATCCACTTCGGTTTATCGGTATTGAAACGAGTAGATTTACCCGCCATTGGCAATATCAAGTTCTTCATGAATTGCTAACCCCTTTATGATCTTATCGAGAAGTTTACCTTCTGCTTCACTTATAACGTAAGGTTCAATTCTAAGAAAATTAACTACTTCCATAACTTTGAAAGTTTTTGAGCAAGTTAAATCCCTAAAACTATCTTCTATGGTACACCATAAAAATTTAAATGCAGTAATCATGCGAGTTTTCCGAATTTTCTGTAATTCTTGAGACCATGAATAAACCAAGTCTTGTTTTAGCTTAACTAAATCAATTATTGGCGAATCAATAAATGAATCTAAAAAATCTATTAAGTATATTTCAGAGTCTACAAATAGCATGTTATTCAATGTTAGGTCACCATGACAGTACGAAACTGGAACTTGCAAATCTATCGTTTCAATATACTCAACCAAACGTGTACAAATATCCGAATACTTACTTTGTTCTGATAAAGATCTTATTTTTTCAATCACCAGATCATTTATTTTGATGATTTTAGATTCTTTTAAATTAGTTTTTATAAAATTTATCAAGATGTCTGAAGTATTCTTCAATGAATCTACACTCGAAGTCGAAAAAAAATCGACAAAAGTAGAACCAGGTATATACTGCATATCAAAAGAAAAAACATCACCTTCATATAAATTGAAAACTTCCGGTGCATATAAGTTTCGATATTTAAGGCTTAGAAAACTTGATTGCTTACTTGCTTGAGCTCTTAATCTTTGATTGTAATTGGCATTTCCAGAGAATTTACGGATTTTAAGGTCTTTCGTTATCTCTAGTAAACACCCACTTCTGCCTAAATATCTCTCACTCATTCGATAATCATAACCTGAATTTATCTCTCCGCACTAAATACTTGCAACTTAGTCAAGATTTTTACTTAATTTGTGGACTTTGCGACCCTGGTTTATCTCTCCAATTTGGTGTTAATGTAATTCATAAATTGAGACTCTAGAAATAATTTAAATTTCAGTTTGTATTAAGATTCATTTGCCTTAAATATTTAGATAGTAAAACTATTAAAATTTAAAACGATTCATTAACATTTGTACTTCAAAATTAGGAGGAGGATTTTCGTAATCTATCGTTGATCGCTTCTGCAATGTCATTACCAACTGGTGGAACTACAAAAATTCTTTTTATCCCTTTAGAGTCGGCAGCACGAAATGCTTCATAAATTTGTTGTGCATATTCATGATTGTTACTTGGACTTGCCAACCTAATTGCTTCTCTTGGGGTAGGAATTTTAGAAAGTGCAATAAAGCCGTCTCCTTTAGTTGCTGCTCCGGAGAGGTAAACTTTTGCTTTTGGAGAATAATGAGATTCGAGTATTCCAGGGGCTTTTACTTGCATTCTTGCACTTTTAAACTTTGCTAACTTGATAGAAATTTTTAAAGTATTTTCGATCATTTCTTTCGTAATCGCACCTGGCCTTAAAATCGATGGCGTACTTTTAGTGCAGTCAATTATTGTTGACTCAACTCCCACCACGCAAAGGCCTCCATCTAAAATCTGATCACTTACAGATAAAAAACCAGCAAGTTCTTCCTCTACCGCGTTTGCCGTAGTTGGTGATACTGCACCAAATCTATTTGCACTTGGGGCTGCAATTCCTTGACCGCCCTGCGATTCAAACTCTTTCAGTAATTGGAGTGCAACGGCATGTGATGGAACTCTTATACCAACATTATCCTGGCCGCCAGTAATAAAATCTTTAGCCAGATTAGTTCTAGGCAAAATTAAAGTCATAGGTCCTGGCCAAAAAGTTCTAGCAAGCTTTATTGCATAGTCAGGAATATCCCTTGCCCACTTATCTAGGTATTCAATAGAAGAGATATGAACAATCAATGGGTGCCCTATTGGCCGTCCTTTAACCTCATAAATTCTTCTAACGGCAGTTTCATTGGTGGCATCAGCACCTAATCCATAAACAGTCTCGGTTGGAAATGCCACTAAGTGGCCATTTATTAATGACTTAGCAGCAGTTTTTATCACCGAAGCTGTGCAATTTGAAATGATGCTCATAGAGCCAATTGTCGCACTTTGTAAAAGATTGAAATCCCGCTTATTTTTAATTGGTTTTGCCCAACTTAAATGACCCGATACCCTTATCTCTCCACTGTCCCCATCGTCTAGTGGCCTAGGACGTCGCCCTTTCAC
>Ga0214921_10004277_pt1 | contig 21116 bp, 14 predicted proteins | sample LL1505_MetaG_FD_177992 | JGI IMG/M metagenome (GOLD analysis project Ga0214921, IMG submission 177992) | Freshwater microbial communities from Lake Lanier, Atlanta, Georgia, United States - LL-1505 | ecosystem: Environmental > Aquatic > Freshwater > Lake | place: USA: Georgia | collected...
AGAAACACTCCAGTATTAACACTAAGTGCTCCTGCAGCTGCATTTATTAAACCTAAAAATGGTGCTGCAACAACTCCCACAAATATAACGATTACTGCTACACCTAATGAAATATTTACTACAGCAGTTACCTACAAATGGGAGTATGCATTAGGATCAGACCCTGCAACCTATACTACTTTGACGCCTGTTACAGCAACTCTTACAGTTACACCAGCTGCTGTAGTTGCTTTAGTTACTGGAAAAACTGACAGAGTATACTATCGCTGTACGGCTACTGAAGGTGTTACCACAGCAAGTTCAATTTTTATAGTAACTTATACAGTTGAAGCTAATGATCCTATTACTATAGATTTAAATAGAAATAGTATTTCAATGCCTAGTGATCAATATGGCACTGTTAGCAGTTTTGCAAGTAGTGGTGTAACAATAAAAGTTACTCGTGGCAGCAGCTTATTAACGTATAATTCAGCTCAAGCAGATGCTGTGAATAGTTTTAGAGTTGAAGCAAATGCAGATGCAACAAGAACGCTTGGCGGCACTGCAAACTCTACTAGTACAAGTTATGTTTTAGACGGCATAACTGCTCTAACAGCAGACCAAAGTTCAATAATTTATACTATTAAAGTTTATGATGCTGTAGCAACCCTAACAGATACCTTTAGCAGAACTGTAACTTACACAAAAGTAAAAAACGGGCTGGTAGGTAATGATGCCAGTTTTTACTATATTAGTTTAAATACTCAAGTAATTGCAAAAAGCTCAAGTAGCGCAACAATTAGTGGTACGCATACTCCAAGTAGTATTATTGCAACTGGCAAACGTATTCTAGGTTCAGGGTCGCCCACAGACTATGGATATATTAGTATTCAACCTAGCACTGGTTCAGAGCCAGCTGTAAGTCAAAATACTCAAACTGTTACAATTTTAAATACTAGTGCAGCTACTAGCTATACAGTAAGGCTTTACAATGATGCCAATAAAACTGTATTACTAGACACAGAAACAATACCTGTTGTTTATACAGGTAGTGATGGTGCTCCAGGCAGCGCAGGAGCTGCAGCTATAAGTGCAGTACTATCAAATGATAATGTAAGCATACCCACAGACAGTGCCGGAGATAATGCAGTATACACAAACAGTGGAACAGAAATTTCTGTTTATGAAGGTGCAACGGCTTTAACCTATCAACCAACAGGTACTCCTGCCGCTGGCAGTTGGAAAGTAACTGCAGCAGGTGCAAATATAACTGCAGGTGCAATAACTGCAAAATCTGGATCAACTACTGTAGCTGTAGCAGCCGCCGCTGGAAGTATTACAGCTGATACTGCTACTGTTACTTATACTATTCAAGCTGTAAATGCAGCCAATCAAACCGTTAACATAACTAAAACTCAGAGTTTAAAAAAGCTTAGGGCTGGTAGCATTGGTGTTGACGGTAAAAAGTCTATAGTTTTAAACTGCTATTTATGGGCAACCGCAGAGCCTACAATTCCAACTCAAGCCTTTACTTATACTTGGGCAACTGGATTAGTTAGTCTTTATCCCACAGGTTGGACAGCTAGCGCACCTGCTGCTCCAGGAAACGGCTATACACTTTATCAACTAAATGTAACCATTAGTGCTGCTGCAGGAGATACAACTACATCAGCAAACTGGAGCACCAGTACAAGAAACATAATTGGTTTTAGAAAAGATGGTACAATAGGTGAATTAAGTGCATTTACTAAAACTGCGTATATTACGCTAGCCACAGCAACACCGCCAGCTACTCCTGCAGCTACTACAGGTGCAGCAAGTTTACCGGCTGCTGTTGGCGGCGTAAGTTGGACAAGTGCTAGTCCCGGCACTGTAGCAGACGGCAGCTATGTTTATATTAGCACTGGCATTTATGGCGAAACGAGCAATCAGGTAGTTTGGGCAGCACCATACCTAAGCTATTTTAAAGTAGGTAGCCTAAGTGCAATAAGTGCCAGTATGGGTGCTGTTGGTATATCAAATACTGGTAATATTCATAGTGGTACTGGTGGATCGGGCGACCCTGCCAAAGGCTATGCTGATGGTAACTCTGGATTTTTTCTAGGCTACAGCACAAATAAATATAAATTTGATGTTGGCACTGCTAGCAGCTACTTAAGGTTTGATGGTGACAAAGTCAGTGCAACTGGTATAAATATTTATACAGAAGATAACCAAGACATACTAGTACTGGCTGGTGGATTAGACTGGTTTCCAACCGGCTCAATAAAACAGTATAGTGCACTTAGCCTACAAAAAACAGGTACAGCAAATGCTACAGATACTTGGGCCTACAGCAAACAATTTTTTGCCAGAGGCGCTTACCTTACTTTTCAAACAGCCGCTATCAATAAGCAATTTGCTGCCGGCTTAACTTTAAGTACTAATCCTGGTGCGGATAGTGCAATAAAATATGCTATACAACTAAACACAGATGGAAAAGTACTTGCCTTTGCTAACGGGGTTCAAGTCAGCCAGCTTGCCACAACGCATACCCTTACTAACGTATTTACAATAACTTATGACAATACCTCAATTTATTATTACATTGATAATGTTTTAAAATATACTCAAACCGCATCAGTACCTGTAGATGCCAGTTTTGTTGCAAAAGTTGCGTTTACAACCACCCTAAGCTACATTACCGGAATTAAGTTTGGCAGCTATAGCAGTCCTGGGCAAAGTGCCTATGATGCAGCTGTACTAGCTGGTTTTGTTGGTACGCAAGCACAATGGATACTTTCACTAAATGGAACAGATGGTGAAACTGGTGCAGCAGGCACTCGTGCAGCAGTTACTTATGTACTTGCAGGTTATGAAAGTTTAACTAGCGCGGCCCAGTCTGATGCCACAACTTGGTTTACAACCAACTATGGGGGTAAAATACTGGGCGATAGGCTTACTGTTTATTATGCTGCTACTGGTAAAGGTAAAACTTACAGTTGGACAGGTTCACAGTGGCAAGAAGTAAGTGCATATATTGACGGCAACTTACTAGTTAGTGGAAGTATAAGCAGCGATGCCTTAGCCTTAAACTTAATAACTGTTGGCAGTCGCATAGTTTCTCAAGATGGTCTTTTTATTGTGGACATGCAAGATAAATATATAAGCATAAGCGTTTAACTATGACAGATTTATACAGTAGTTTTTATGATAAAGTTGGGCAACATGCAGATATAGTTGCAGGAGAGCTGGTAGTTTCTGAAACTGGATTTTTGGAGATTACCAGTTTTCCTCGACTGGGTTCAGTATACGTTGACAGTTTTAATAAATCTGTGCAAGTAATACCGCTTAAAGATGACTTTCGCGGGTATGCATGGGATTTATACAACTACAACTGCGCCATGTGTTGTGCACACTGGCATGACAGATTCTTTGGTACTGACCTAGCTTTTAGTTTTCGTGGGCTGTCTCACCAAGAACGCAGAGACGTAATGCAAACAGGCTACCAAGACTTATTTGAAAAGTTTGGTTTTGTAGAGACTCAACAAGCTCAACTTGGTTGTATATTTATATATGAGTACCCAAACCACTTGGCTATACTTGTAGATGCGGATAAAAATACCATACTACACCACCCTGCCAGAAAACTGTCAGGCCTAGATGTTGTTAACAGTGAAAAAATTATTAAGATATTATGCCATACCAAGACTTTACAGGTACAGTAGCAGCACTTGCAACTCCTACAACAGAAACAGTAGCTGTTGCACAATATTATGATAGTTATAAAAAAAGATATACATGTACTGTTAAAAGTGGTCGTGTACCCACTGTTGGCACAGTTTTAACTATTGCAGCATCTACCCTTAGTACTTATCCTGACCTTAGTACTTATCCTTCAAGCGGCACTTTAAGCGTATCCGCAATAGAAAAAGATAGTAGTAATAATACCATACTTGTACTAAATAAACCTTTAGTACGTACTGCACCTTCACTTTATTATATAAATAGTAGCGCTAATTATACTTTGGTATCGTTAAATTTTACAACAATAGGTTTATATAGTGAACTAACTGCAGCAAGTTTTAACAGTCTACCCTCAGGTACGTATAGTATCGGTAAATACTATAGCCCATATCCAAGATACCGTGATATAGCTAATACTGTGTACTATAAAACAAATGCTGGAGTTAGTGGCAGCATAAGTCTAGGTTTAAACTTATATTCACAATATTCAAATTTTACAACCTCACAAGATTTAACTGGTGAGTTTATAGGCAATTGTTTAAATACTTTAGAAGTAAGAAGTGCTGCAGTAGCTGTAGCAAGACCTTCACTGTATTCACCTACAACAACAACGGATAGATTTTATACAGTATTACTAGATAATGGATTGGAGCAACAAACTTCATCAACAATTCCAGTAAATAATGAAGTAGCGGGTAGTAAATCAACTGCATACTATACTACAACATTTTTATCAAATAGTACTAATACTGTTAGTATACCAGAATCTACACCAGTTGCCTACAGCACTTCAACTAATACTATAACAATTCCTCAAACTATAAAGTTTACAGGTACATTAAGTGGTACAACTCCTTATAATACTATAACCTATAGCTCTGGCACACTACCTACTGTTAATACAAAAATATCAATACCCAGTATTTTAGGAAGTACTAGTAATCCAAATAATGGTTTTACAGTTACTGCAGTTAATGCTACAACTGGTGTTATTACTATAAGTCCTTCTTATTTTGGATCAAATTACTACCCTAGTTCCGCTACAACAGCATATTTATCAGAGCAAGATGTTATAGTTAAGTTATATGCAGATATGCCTCAAGATCTTAACAGAGTAAGAGCCGAACATAGGATTGCATTGGTAGGCACTAAAACAAATCCAAGAGCTAATGCTACTATTAATACACTAGTATTTCCTAAAACTCAAGACGGCTCCTTAATTATACCACCAGCTAAAAGCGACCGAACAGACGCATATTTTAATAACAGCTTTATAATATGCAGAAGTAATTTGTGGTCACAAGTTAGTAGTACTGCTACAGATATTTCTGAATGTCCACCCTTAACATTTGCAGGATATAATACCAATAATAGTAATAGTTTAGACTATACAAGCACCACAATTAGTGATAGTATACTTTTTGTCCCTATGACTAGTGGTGGAAATACTTTTATAGTTGACAATCCATATACTGGTAGCACTACTAATACTATTAAAATGACAATAGGTGTTGGAACAGAAGTATGGTATAATAATTCAAAGATTGGTAATATAACCAATATAGTACTTAATACTACAACAGGTAGGCGAACTGTAACTATGGATACAGCTTGGCCCTATAACACAGCAAGTTATCAACTTTTCTTTAGAAAAACTTATAATACCTATACCCTAGATCCCGAAACGCCTAACTTAGCTGAAAGCACAACCCGTATTCGTTATGCCGCCCTTTTAGCCGGATCAAAAATAGGTAGCAACTATTCACTTTGGAGTCAAAATGAGTGTAGATGGCTGTCTTCAGGGTTTTATACTATAAGCCCATACTATACTGTTAAAAAACAAGACGGTACTTTAATAGGAAATTTTGCCAGTAAAGAACTATTTGAATCAGTACGTTTGTATTCTACAGGTACTGATGCTATACAGGCCACAAGATATATAACTAATTTTAGTTCTGTAACTGACCTATATGGTGCCTATAATCAGGCATTTAGTACAAAATCATCAAGTGTTTGGAGAGATTACTACCCAAAAGTTGCTACTACTAATACCGCAACAACTTGGTATGTACCAACAACAACAGCTACTACTTCATTAAATTTAGCAAAAATTACTAGAGCAAAATTAATGGAGTTGTACTATACGTATGGTCCTTGCATTATTGAAATACCTGTACAAATACTTCAAAGAACTATAACCGGGGCTGCTAGAACAGCCGTAAGTACAGCCCTAGATTATACTCCAACAACATATATAGAAAATACTTATAATGATACGGTAAGGTTTAATTTAACAGAAACTGTAGTTCCAATCAGTACTCCTACTATTGACTTAATAAGACCTTCAGCTTTATTAACCTTTTCTAATGCGCCCAGCACATATAAATTTTCTGTCTCAGCAGCAAGATTAACTTCAAATTACAGCTATGAAAAACGGTATATTATTACTGATATTAATACTACAACTAATTTAATAACAATACCAAACCATGGGCTAAATACCGGCGACTTTATTAGATTTAGTTCAGCCAGTAGTGTTCCTGGAGGTTTAGTTAACAACTACTACTATTATGTTGCAGTTTTTGATGTTGATAACATATACCTTTGTGCAAGCTATAAAAATGCTTTTGGTTATTATGACTATGTAACTAGTACGGATATTGCTGTTACGCCAGTTAATATAACCAGTCAGGGTGGCAGACAACAACAATACTTATTTAAAGATGCCGGTGACTATAACAGAGTTTTTAGCACTTCTTCAACTAATAATACCGATGCTGGAAAATTAGTAAATGCAACGGACACTATTGAGTTTAGTGCTGCACATAGTTTTGCTACTGGTGATAGAGTATTATTTACTTACTTTGGCGTAGATAGACACTATATAACTGCAATTAGCGGTGTTCCACTTAGTTCTACTGCAGAAGCTTTAACTTATATGGCTAGTATAGGTTTAACAAACGCTACATACTACTATGTAATAAAAATAGACGACTATAAAATATCACTTGCACAAACCTACAGTAAAGCATTATCCGCAATAAAAATAGCCCTTAATGAATCTTATGGGCAAGAGTTCCCTCCTGTAAGACCGGATCTAACTATTTCTAGTACTAAACCTGGTACCTATGGTAGACTAACTAAACTGCCTGAAGCTTTATCAGAAGTAACAGATAAAAGTTCGGGGTATATAGGTTTTGCCACAGATGTTAGCCCTGTAAATGCAACACCTGCGCGTACACTAACTGGAACCGATCTAACTGGTAAAACTTCACTTGATATAAGCCTATACTCAATTAATAGAACTAATGGAGGGATATTAAATAAAGTAACTATTCCAGTAATTGGTAGTACAACTACACCAACTAGTGTAAATAGTGCTCAACTTTATGCGCTTTCAGAAGTTGCATTTTTACCCTCAGTTATTATAAAACATGCAGGCACTCCCCTAGATCCAAATAAAGATTTTGTGCCCTATAGCGCATTATCTACTAAAACATTTAATGCGGCCGCTTTTAGTGCTACAACTAATAATGATTTTTCAATTGATGCTGGTAATGGCTTTATTAATGGCTCAGGATGGCCTGTTGATATTAAAAATAGCATGTATGTAGGTACTGGGCATAAATTAACAAGTAGAAGCCCAGTTAGAATATCTACTAGTAATCAAACTACAATTAACGCGACCAACTATAATGCTATAACAAAAATTAAATTAAGTAGTTTAATATCGGGTGACGTAGGGAGCCTACTAGGTACAACTTTACCACATAATTATGGCACTGGTGATATTGTTATGTACCAAAAAGGTAAAAACACCACAACAACTTATGATGAATTAATTGATGTACTACTTAGTGGTAAAAAGTATTATGTAATTGTAGTTGATGCATACTGGTTTAAACTAGCAATCTCGCCAGAAGCAGCTCAAGCTAATAAAGGCATAGTTTTTAATACGCTTGGAAGTTTTAGTGGTGTTCCCGTAAATGGTGTAGATACTACAACTGCAACAATTTATTTTAAGTATGCACAAACCGAAGCACTTTCACCTGCAGCGTATACTAGCAGTAGTATTAGTAATAACCCTGTAAAAGCAATCTACAATCAAACTGCATTTAGTAAAACTAATTATACTTTTAAACCTGTAGCTGGTGACGCTTACGCACAACAAGTTTATACTAGCAGTGGTCAAACTGCACTGGCAACTAGTACTTTTAATAATATAATTATTGGTTATTTTGATAATTTAAGTAATTTTCCAAAAAACATAAACTGTTATGATACTTACTATGCTCAAATAATTGATGCTTATAGATTTAGACTTACACGTAACTATGCAGACACAGACTATATACCCATTGAGCCGCCTGTAAGCGGTACAGGAGTTGTAAATGTATATGTAGGAGTTCCTGCACCAACAAGCACAAGTTTAATAGTAGACAGTCAAACTTTTGGGACACAAAATCCGTTAGCATTATCTTTAGGTTGGTCATATACTACTGCTAATTCAAATACTATAGATGGTTTTGTAGTATATGTATCTAATAGTGATACTGTAGGCAGCGACCCTACAAAAGATTATATGTATACTGTACCCTATGATGACCCGTACACAACGGGTAAATATGGTATAGTTTTATATAATCTACCGGCTGACTATTTTTATGTTGCAGTAGCTGCATATCGTTATAGAAATAACTATGATTATAGGCATCAGGTATTTTTTAGTAGTGACTCTCGTGAGTTTCAAAGAAGCACACTATTAAAAGCAAATATAACTAGTTTACCGGCGGCCGCAACAACTACTAGCCTACAACTAGCAGATGGTAGTACTTATACTACAGTTAAAAAATATTTTATACCAAGCACTAGATTTAGTTATGATTTAAGTCAGGGATATGCTGATGCTAAAAATACGCTTTATATTGATGGTAAACTAGGTACTCTTAAAATAACTAAAGCAGGTAGTGAACAAACTAGCGGGCAGTTTACCACTGTTACTACTGCCACTGACTATATACCTTATATTTCTACAGAAGATAAATATAAGTATATATCTTCAAAAGATAGTATAATATATACCCAAAATATAGTTCTGCCACTTAGAGCGGTAGACAGTACTTATGGTACTACTAGCAATAAGAAATAAGGAAATTTAATGGCCAAAACAATTCAAGCAGGTTTTAATATATTGGCTAGTACTCAGGCACCAAATTCGCCTGATACTATTAAATTAGATACTTCAATAGTTGCACCAGTAATTGTATCAACAGTTTCAATTGATACAATTACTGCCGTTATTGGCGGAACTACTTCAATAATTACTCAAAACGTTTCTACAATAGGCCCTGCAGTTGTGCAGGGCAGCCAATTTAGTACAAGATTATTACTGCCAGTTATTAATTCGGATAACACAGTAAATTTGGCTGAAATTTATTATATTTATGATAGTGAATTGCCGGACCTTAAATTTTCGGCAACTTTAAAAGTTCTTGGAATATAATATGCCGACAGAAAGAATAAGAATAACCCCGGACTATGTGATAGCAAAAAATAGTCTTGGCACTATAACTTACAGTGCAGGCACTAGCCCAACTACTGGTACTGAGTTCCCAAGTTACTTGCGAAGTACAGAAACTAGTGAGACCATAGACCCTAGTCTGGGCTATGATATCTACTATAATCAGCTTGCACCTGCTATTTATCCTGTTAATAATGTATATCCAGACCAGGCAGTTAGCAGTAGTATGTTAACACAAGGTGGTACTATATTTAGTTGTACTCAAATACCTACTATTACTAACAATGCCTTAAGCTTAACTTTAACAGAACCAGGAGTTTATGTTGTAGTACCTACGCTTTGGTTTAGACAATTTGGTACACCACAAAGCTATAAAGATAAAACCGTACTTACTTGGGATACTACAACCATACCTTACCGTATAAAGTTTCAAAAACTAACTCAAACTAATGGAACTGCAACCCTAACAGATACATACCAAAACATATCTTTAGCTAGAGTTGAGTTTACAGATGGTTCAATAGGTTGGTTTGGTCCCTGCAATCCAGTTAGTGCAGAATTAATGCCTATAGTACTAGAATACGGTATAACAAACTCTCAGAGTACTGATCTAATAAATCCTGCTAGTTATCAAACTACTATAACTATACCAGCAACTGCTCTTAACGCAGAAACTACACAAATTATAAGCACATACTACAAGCCTGCTTTAACCATAGAACCTGTTACAGGATCAGCTATTAGTAGTAGTTGGCCACCTGGCATAATTAAAATTTTATACTACTCTCGTGGGTATTTAAAAATGAGGTATACAAAGTGATTGAAATGTCACCAACAGGTATAAAAATTGTAGCACAAGGCAATAAAACGCCTGAGCTTACTGGTACAACTCAACTTTGTACTTATTTAGTTACTGCAAGTGGTACTGCCAGTTTTACCGGAGGCAGTGGGTGGAGTGGTAATGGCAGTCATAGATTGCTAGTAAATCTTAGTACGGCAAATACAGTAACCGTAGATACTAAAACTTATAATATCTATGACTCAAACTTTACCCACTTTTATGTGATCTATATTACACCAACTAGTTTACCAGCAGCTAGCCCTATTGCAGGACTGCTAAATAAAAAATTTCAGTTGGCAATGGCACTGCCTTATAATATAACAGGTAGTGCCACAGGTAGTACACCCCGACTGCAAGCTTATGACATTTTAACAGCCCGCGTAGTAAAAGGCAGCCCCAGCTACATAGAATTTCAGGCAACAGATGCACTAAATTTAGATAGTTTAACTCCACGTGCACAAAGTTCTATTCAATTTAGCTGGCAGGTTCACACCTACTATTATAAAAATTATACCTATACTTAAACATGGACATATCAAACAAACAAGTAGTTATTAAGTCATTATTAAATAATGCAATTCCTGAGCCACAAACTGTGGTAACTGTTGTGCTATATGAAATTGTGTCTTCAGGAATCAGAAAACTTGTTGGAGAGTACGATATAACACTACAAGGTGTGTTATTTTATGATCAACAAGATCCTCAACTAATGCAACTTGTGCTCCAACAACTTGCTGAAATCTAGGAGTACACATGGCAGCAAATAATCTAAGAGTAATTTATGACAATCTAATAGATCTTAGTACGACTAGTATTTCAGCAAGTGGAACTGCAGCAGGAGGTGTTTATGTAGCAAACAATTTAAAACGCGATGCAAAAAGTCAAACTTGGCGAGGTACTGAAAATGTTAAAATTATTACATTAACTGTTGGTTTTGGCAGCGCGCGTACCGTTTCAGGCGTATTTTTAGGATTTACTAATTTAACTAGTACGGCTACTATTAAAGTTACTGCTACTGGTGTTACTGTAGGTACTAATCCAAGCACACTAGGTGCTGTACTTTGCAGACCTTGGGCAGATGCTTCCTGGGATACTGCATATACTGGTGGTAGTAGTAATTCTTATGGTTATGGCGCAGGCAGTCACGCACGTGTATGGTTTAGTTCAGATGTTACCTGTACCGGTTTAACTATTGAAATAACTGATACCGCTAACACAAACACAAGCTTAGAAGTAAGTAGACTTGTAGTAGGCAAACTTTGGAGTCCAAAATACAATACTGAATTTGGTTTAGAAGTAGGAGTTAAAGATTTAACTACTCAATCACGAACACAAAGTGGTGACTTAATAAGTACAAGAGGTCCAAGATTTAAAACCTTAAACTTTAACCTAAACTGGTTAACCTACACAGATCGTACTGTTTTTATAAACCTACTAAAAACTGCAGGTTTAAGCCGGTCTTTACTAGTAAGTTTATTTCCAAATAATTCAGATGACTGGGATGCTGAGCAGCTTTATCAAATTTATGGTAAACTCACAGATACCCCAGGAATAACACATCCAATGTTTAGTGTGTATGCAAGTTCAGTAACTATAGAAGAAGTTTAAAAGTAGCCTCCTTTAGGGGGCTATTTTTTTAACTTGACTGCATGTTGCTAACATGATATAATAGTACCAAAATATGCTGTTTTTAATTAAATAACTGCAAAATTGCTATCAAGGAGTATTAGCTATGGAAATATCTGAAACATCAAGCGCATCTCAGTGGATAGCGGCAGCCTTTTTAGGCGTAGTTGGTATAGCTACTGGACTACAAGTATTGATTAAAACTTGGAAAACTAATAATACGGAATCCGCCTTATTAAAAATGATGCATGATGAATTAGAGCGTATGAGTTCACAAAATCTATTATTAAGTCAAGAAATTGGAAAGCTGCAAATTGAGTTAATAAATTTAAGTAATCAATTAAGTGAGCTAAGTCGTGAAAATCAAAACCTGCAAATTGAAATTGCTAACCTTAATACTGAAATTAGCAGACTGCATGGTATTATACAAACAAAGGTACCAGTATGACAGATCCAGTAAAACTTAATTTTAAAATTTATCAAGGTAGTACTTTTGGTGAAGTCTTACGCTGGGAAAGCGCAGAAAAAGTATATAAAACTATTACAGCCGTAACGCAGAGTGCTCCAGTTGTAATAACTGCTATCGGTCATGGCATACCCGCCGACTGGCGTGTAAAAGTAACCAATGTTGTTGGTATGACTGACATTAATACTACCGGCTATGTGCAGGCAGATCCTGTTACCACAGATACCTTAAAAATTAACAACATTGTAAGTGTTGCATTTAAACCCTATGTCAGCGGTGGCGTATTAGAGTACAATAAACCAGTTGATATGACTGGTTTTACTGGAAAAATGCAAATAAGACCAACTGTTGATAGTGCTACTATTTTACATGAATTGACCACTGAAAATGGTGGTATAGTAATAGATAATGTAAATAAAAAAATTACACTAAATATACCTGCTGCAACTACAGCCGCATTTACATTTAGTACTGCTGTTTATGGTTTAGAGGTCTATAATAGTTCAGGATCTTTTATACTAACATATGGTAATATTACTCTAATAAAAGAGGTAGTTCGATGACAGAAATAGTTAGATCAGTTAGTACAATAGTAATTGATCAAGCTAGTTCTGATAAATCAAATGCTATAGTTATAACTTCTGGTAAAACAGACCAAGTTATAGTAACTGGACGTGTTGGGCCTCAAGGTATAGCAGGACCGCTTGGGCCTGTAGGCCCACAAGGTACACAAGGCCCAATTGGAGCTACAGGACCGCAAGGACCGCAGGGCATAAAAGGCGATGCTGGTACAGTTACACTAATACAAGCAGCAGACTCTCCTACTTCAGCTAATCTAGGCCAATTATTTTATAGTTATGCAGCAGGCACTAGCAGCAACAGCGGTAGTAGGCTTTTTATTGGCGTACCTGGTGATACAACTACCATTCCTGTACAAATTGGCGGCAAATATTATGTAGATCAAATTAATAGTGCAACAAGCGAAGCCTTAGCAAATGTTATAGTACGTCGTGATAGTAATGGCAATTTAGTTGGAAACGTTACAGGAACTAGTAGTAGTACCGCAAGATTAAGTACTCCAAGAACTTTTAGTTTAACTGGTGAAGTTGCTTCTGGAGGGGTTAATTTTGATGGAACTGGTAATGTAAGCTTATCTACAGTACTGGCCACTCAAACTGGAATAAGTCCTGGTGTTTATGGTACTACTACACAGGTGCCTATTGTTACAGTTAATAGTAAAGGTATAGTTACCCAAATTAGCACAGTAGGAGTAACTACCACAGCTGAAGGCATACTACAGCTGCCCCTACTAGGCGATAATAATAGTACTGGTTTAATAATTCCAACAAATACGTTAGCTATTCGTGGTGGTACTAATGTAATTACTGCTGCGCAAAATACTACAGTAACAATATCACTGAGTAGCAGTGTTACCACTAATACTGGTACACAAACATTAACTAATAAAACATTAAGTACAAATAGTACATGGTTTGGTAATACTATTGGTTTAGCATACGGTGGCACAGGCAGTACTGATGGTAGTATAACTGGTACAGGCAGTTTAACTTTTACAGCTGCTGGCAATATTAATTTAGTACCACAACAAGGTAGTAGTGTTGATGTTGCTGGCTCTAGAATAACTAGCGTACTAACCCCTTTAGACGGAACTGATGCTGCAACAAAAGCCTATGTTGATGGAGTAAAACAGTCTTTAGATATTAAAGAATCTGTTCAAGCGGCAACTGTTGGCAATATTACTTTAGCTGGTTTACAAACTATTGATGGTCTTAGCTTACCTGCAGGCAGTCGTGTTTTAGTAAAAGATCAAACTGTTGCTAGTACTAATGGTATTTGGATTGTTGATCCTCAAGATTGGTATCGTGCACCAGATGCTGATAGTAGTGAAAAAGTTACTGCAGGTTTATTTACTTTTGTAGAATCTGGTACTGTAAACTCAGGAAAAGGTTACGTACTATTTACAACTGAAACTGTTAATCTTGATACTACTGCACTTGTATTTACTCAATTTTCTGGTATTGGCCAAACATGGCAAGGTTCAGTAATTGGATCAGCCTATGGCGGTACTGGTGTTAATAATGGTACTAAAACTATTACTCTTGGTGGCAATTTAATTACTAGTGGAGCATTTAATACTACTCTAACTACCACTGCCACAACCGCAGTTACTTTACCTAGCTCAGGTACTTTAGCTACTTTATCTGGTACAGAAACATTTACTAATAAAACTTTAACAACGCCTACTATTAACGGTGGTGCATTATCAGGAACATTTTCTGGTGCATTTACTGCTTCTGGTACAGTTACTTTCTCCAATACTATAGATGCAACAACTACTACTAGTGCCGCAGTTGTCGTAACTGGCGGCCTTGCTGTAGCAAAAAAGATTACACATAGTGGTTTAGTTCCCACTTCTGGAAGTGACATTGATCAAGTTTTAACTTTTACTAAAGCTCTTACCCTAAGCACAGATTGGCAAAATGTAGGTATATCAAATGATAATCTAGCAACTGGAACTTATTGTGTTCAATTGTATGCAAATGATGGTTCTGCTGGTGGAACAAATAGTAATGAATATTATAGTGGTATAATGAGTTGGTACTCTGGTACGACTGGATCGTCATTAGAACTGCCAACAGATGAAATAGTATTACATAGGGCAGGTGGTAGTGGTACTGGTGCTTTGTATTTAAGAACTAATAGAACTACCGGAGCTACTAACTTGAACTTACAGATGTACTCAAATACAGCTAATGCATCTTCTTCAAATTATGTATTTAAATTTAGAAGAATAATATAGGTTTTTAGCATTGTAATTATAAACAAAAATCCATAACGGGGAAAATTCATGGCTTTTAAAATTAAAGATGGTGTCAGTATTGGCACAGTAAGTGTATTTAATAGTAGTGGTGTACTGCAAGTTAATGCGCCTACAGCTACTGTATTAGCAACTGCTAGAACTATTAATGGGACATCTTTTGATGGCTCAGCTAATATTACTGTAACAGCAGCTGCTGGAACATTAACCGGAACTACGCTTAATGCCACAGTTGTTAGTTCTAGTTTAACTAGTGTTGGAACTATTGGTACTGGTACATGGCAAGGCACTTTAATTAGTCCAACTTATGGTGGTACTGGTGTTAATAATGGTACTAAAACTATTACTCTTGGTGGTAGTCTTACTACTAGTGGTGCATTTGATACTACTCTAACTGTTACTGCCGCAACCACACTTACTTTACCAACCACAGGTACTCTAGCTACTACTTCAAATAAATTAAGTGCTTTTGCTGCAACTACTTCTGCAGAATTATTAGGTGTTATATCAGATGAAACAGGCTCAGGCAGTTTAGTATTTGCAACTGCACCTACTTTTACTACTAGTATTGATAGTGGTGCAACTTTTGCTGCTTTTGCTTCTTCAACAGCATTAACCCTCGGCTATAATAGTACAGCTGCAAGTACTACAAATATTTCAACTGGTGCTAATGCCTCAGGTGTTACGAAAACTATTAATATTGGTACTGGTGGTGCAGCAGGTTCTACAACTACTATAAATTTAGGCTCTGCTAGTGGCGGTACTGTTACTGTTAATAATAATTTAACTGTTAGTGGTAATCTGCAAGTTGATGGTACTACTACTACTGTAAATTCAACCACTATTACTGTAGATGATAAAAATCTTGAATTAGGTAGTGTTGCAAGCCCAACTGATAGTACTGCTGACGGCGGCGGTATTACTCTAAAAGGCGCTACTGATAAAACTTTTAACTATATTAACTCTACCAGTTCATGGACATCAAGTGAACATTTAGCTGTAGCCGCTGGTAAAACACTAAGAGTTAGTGGATCTACAAGTGGTACTACTATTATTCAAGCTGCTGCTGCTGCAGGTTCAGGTACACTAACACTGCCTACAACAACAGGTACACTTGCTTTAACAAGTGATATAACTGGTGGTTTTACAACTGCTGCAATTACACAACAAACCGGCTCTACAGCAATTGCACAACAGGCTGTAGTACAACAGGCTGTTGCTACTGTTAGTGCTACTAGTGTAGATACATGGGCAATTGCTACATATAGATCAGCTAAATATCTTGTGCAAATAAAACAAGGTTCAAGCTATCAGATTAGTGAAATACTGGTTATTCATGATGGAACAACCACATATATGACTGAGTTTGGTGTAATAGAGACAGGAGGTAGCGCACTAGGAACATTTACTTCTGACATAAATTCAGGTAATGCAAGACTTTTAGTAACAATGCTATCAGCTACTGCTGCTACTGTTAATATTTCAAGAACACTATTGGTAGTTTAATATAAAGTTGATTTTTCAACTTTTTTCGTGGACAGGGAAACGAAATGGCTGGTGAATTTAAAGCAAGACTTGGTGTTATAACACCAAATATTCGACTTACAGGTACAACTTCTGGTTACGTTGGTCTTGCGCCAGCAGCTGCAGCAGGTTCTACCACATACACACTGCCTGCAGCTGATGGTACTTCAGGTCAAGTACTATCAACAAATGGCAGTGGTGTTTTGTCTTGGGCTACTGCAAGTGGTGGTGGTACATACACCACAAACGGAATACCTTATGCATCAAGTACAAGTGCCTTATCTACTGGTTCTGCATTAACTTTTGATGGCACTAATTTTGCTACTACTGGTAGTATAACTTCTAGTGGTGTATCTGCGGGTTCAGGAACTATAACAACTACAGGTCGGGTTAATGCAGGTACATTAGCAGTCACAAGTACGGGTAAACCAAGCAGTGTAACCGCGTTATACCAACCGTCTACTTATTATTTAGGTTTTTCGATAGCCAATCTTGAACCCGTAAGAATAGGTGGTACAGGTTTATCGCTTTCAAGAATTGGCAGAAATCCACAAGCACAATTAGATATTTATACCGATTATGGTCAAGGATCAGGACAAAGTTTACAAAGCTATACGCCATCACAAACCAATGGTTTTGCTATCAATTATGCTGGCGGCAGTATTAGTGGTATTACTGGCTCTTGGGTAAATGCTTGTGCTCTTGATAACCCTTCAATAAGCATTGATGATACTGTAGACGCAGCAACACTTGCAACTGCAACTACACTCTATATTGATGGTGCACCAACCGGTGCGTCGCTTACAACAATTACAAATGCATATGCGTTATACGTAAATTCAGGTAAATCTTTCTTTGGCGGAAATATTACAGGCGATTTTAGTAATGCAACTTTGTCTAGTAGAGCAAATTTTCAATCAAGCACCTTAAATGGCGTTACAATTGTTTCGCTTATTCCAAACGGTACTGGAACACAAAGTAGACTAAACGTATTAAATGTTTCAAGCACTACTAACTATGCATTAGGCTCTTTACTAGCTACTGCTACCGATGTTCGTTTAGTTAGCGATGCCGCTGGTACTGGTACGCAGTTGCCAATGACTTTTTATACAAACGGTCTTGGACGTTTTGTAATGGGTACGGCCGGTCAGTTTGGTATTGGCCCCTTAGCTACCGTATCTTATGGAACAGCAGGTCAGTTATTTGTTTCAGGCGGAGCAAGTGCAGCCCCTTCATGGACATCTGCTTCATCTGCCTCAATTGCTACCTACACAGGTACTGAAACCCTAACAAATAAAAAAATAACAGCCAGAGTTCAACCAGTTACAGTAGCTGCTGCTACAACTTCACAAGCTTGGAATAGTGATAGTTATGATCAAATTAATTTAACACTATCAAATACTAACACTGTAACAATTGCCTTAGATTCTGGTACCACACCCACAGACGGGCAAAAAGTTATGTTTCGCATAAAAGATGATGGCACAGTACGTAGCTTTGCATGGACAACCACTGGTAACAAATATTTTAGAGCAGTTGGAGTAACCCTGCCAACTTCCACAACAACAGCAAACAAAATAACATACGTAGGTTGTGTTTATAACTCCACTGGTACAGGTACTTGGGATGTAATTGCAACAGGTAGAGAGGTATAACTATGAGTCCGGCAAAACTTATTTACAATTATTGGTTTGGAGATGTTACCATCTATGCATATTTAGCTAATCTTGCGGAAGGATTAGCCATGCATAACCATGAATACAAACACCTAGTAATATGTGCTACAGGTAAAATTCAGGTTAAAGACGGCGACAACATACTAGAGCTTGTTAGCACAGATCGACCCTATGAGTTAGTTGCTCAACAAAACCATGAAATAACAGCTCTAGAAGACGGCACAGTATTTATAAATGTGGTGTATAATAAAGATGTTCGTCAAGGTGCGGACCGAGATCCCAGAATTGAAATAATTAATGGCATCCCCATTGTGAGGTATTAATGGCAACAAAAACTTGGTCCTCAACTGCTGCAAGTACTTCTTTTACTACAGCCAGCAATTGGGTTGGTGGTGTTGCTCCCGTTGCAGGCGATGATGTTGTTATTGTTACTGGCACTAATAATCCCACTATTAGTACGATAACATCAGTAGCACTTAGAAGTGTTACAATTAATAGCGGTACTCTAACAGTTAATGCCGCCCTAAATGTAACTAATACTGGTTTAGGTGATTTAACTTTAGCCGGCGGTACCATTGCAGGTAGCGCAGATATTAATGTTTTTGGTAGCCTATCAGTAAGCTCAGGTAGTACCTGGAGTAATACAGGAACTTTAACCTTTACTTCAACTGCCACAGGCAAAACCATTAATACAAACGGTAAAACGCTCAGCAGTCCTATAGTATTTAATGGAAGTGGTGGTGTTTGGACACTTAACAACAATGTTACAACAACTGGCACAATAACACATACTGCCGGCGGGCTTGTTTTAAATAATTATATACTTTCAGGAACCACTTTTACCGCTTCGGGAACAACTTCAAGAACTTTAAATTTTAGCACTAGTGGTGCTATAGAGTGTACTCAGCAAACTACCAGTACTGTATTTTCAATAGCTTCTGCAACTACTACTCAATATGCGGTTAGCGGCACACCGCTAATACGTATAACAGGCGTAAGTGGGACAGCAGCTACTCGAACAGTTTCATTTGGTAGTTCAAATACTTGGGGCAGCCGTACTACTGGTTTTAAATTTTACGTTGACTGTGGTTCCACTTCAACCGTAGCAGTATCAACTACCCTAGCAGCTAACACAACTATTCTTTATGGCGACATAACCGTTGTTAGCGGCAAACTAACTCTTACACCATCTCTAACAACACCATATGGAATAGAGTTTGCTAATTTAGATCTAGCAGGTTGTAGTGGTTTTACAATTCCTGCAAGCACTGCATTTGCACAAATTCAGGTCACAGGAAACTTTGTTACACCGCAATCAGGCAACACAATAACTGGACTTAAAAGTTTTAGTGTTACAGGTAATGCAACTATAAACTGCCCACTAACTACTTGTAGTGCAACTAATGTTACTCTTAACTCAGCTAGTGGCAGTACAACATTAACACTGGGTACAGGTGCTGTAGGTCAGTATATAACGGCATACGGAGACTTAACACTAGGTGGGTCAGTGGCGGTTTTAGGTACACTAGATGTTCGTGGAAATATTACACTTAGTGCTTATAATATATCTAGTTATCAATTTACGTGGACAGTAGGATCAACCGCAAAATATTATAGTAGCACTGGCGGCAGTATTACAGTATCGCCTCCAGCTAATACTGCTACAATAGGTGGCCTTAGTTATAACTGTTACCTAGATGGCCAATGGGAAATTGCAACAGGAACCACTGCAAAAACTATTAATATTGTACAGCCCACAGGAAATACTTATCAAAATGGTGTAGCTATTGGTACTAATAGTACCACTTTACTATCCCACACTACCCTATTTGATTTAAACATTAGTGGTGGAGATAGTCAAACTTATACAACTTTTGTTGATACTGTTTATTTTGGTTGTACTTGTAGTACTACTTACTACAACTACTGGAATAATTTGACTTTTCAGTCAGGTTTTGCATCTAATAGTGTGACTGGATATTACTTAAACTTATCTGGAAACTACACTGACAATAGCACTTCAGGAACTATACAGCCTAGTATATATTTAGTAGGTACATCAAGACAGACATTTTATACCGCCAAATCCAATAGTTATAGAAAAGCGCCTTACTTAGTATTTATATCTAGTAGTAAAATGTTGTTAGCTAGTAATTTTATGTGTAGCATAAATTATTCGCAAACAGCACTTGCAGCAGATATTGATTTTAATAGTTATACACTAGGTATTACAGAGGGTCTATGGGTATCAAGTACCTCAAATTTTAGCAGAGCAAGCACAATTGAATTTTTTGGTAGCTCTAATACCTCAACCAGTGGTATTAATAGTTCTGGTAGTTCACTTGATTTTACCGGCATAACTATAAAAAATAGTGTACCAACAGCAAATAGTGGGCTTTTAATATATGCAGCAACTTCACCTAATTTTCATCAATTTGCCACACTAACAAATTCAACTTATTCGCCTATTACATTTGGTTCAAACGGACTTTATAAGTTTACTAGTTTTGCGGTAAAAGGTGTGTCTGGAAATCTAGTACAAATTAAGTCTAATAGTACGGGTAATACAGCTACACTAGAAAAAGCTACAGCTTGGAATGTTGGAGCTAACTCTGTTAGTACAGTAGGTAATACAGGTATAACTCTTGCAGCTAGCACAGCTCCTGAAGATATTGACTACTTAAATTTTAGTTATATTACTGCAACAGTTACAGCAGCCAACAAATTTTTCTTATTCTTTTAGCGGTAGTATAACATGCCATATACATTAACACATTCAACGGTTGAAGGTAAAAAATGACAGAATGTCCAGTAGCAACAGTTTACAAATCAGTAAACTTAAACAACCACCTACAAGCCATTGAACTGGCTCACCTAGGTCCAGCAGATCCACGTCAGCCTAATACCCTGTTTTGGGG
>Ga0214921_10004278_pt1 | contig 21115 bp, 19 predicted proteins | sample LL1505_MetaG_FD_177992 | JGI IMG/M metagenome (GOLD analysis project Ga0214921, IMG submission 177992) | Freshwater microbial communities from Lake Lanier, Atlanta, Georgia, United States - LL-1505 | ecosystem: Environmental > Aquatic > Freshwater > Lake | place: USA: Georgia | collected...
CGTCGCGGAGTTGAAAGTGCAAATATGCGTTGGGGAAACACAATTGCAATTCTTACGGGAGATTTCTTGTTTGCTAAATCCTCTGACTTGTTGGCAGACCTTGGTCCAGCAGCAGTTCGCCTGCAAGCACGAACATTTGAGCGTTTAGTAATTGGTCAGATTATGGAAACGCAAGGTCCAAACCCTGGCCAAGATCCACTGGAACATTATTTAAAGGTTGTTGCTGACAAGACTGGTTCATTGATCGCAGCATCAGCTAGATATGGTGGAATGATTTCAGGTGCACCTGCAGACATCACAGACACAGTTACTGTCTTTGGTGAAAAGATTGGTGTGGCATTTCAGTTAGCAGATGATGTTATTGATATTGCTAGCGAATCAAATCAATCAGGAAAGACTCCAGGAACAGATCTTCGTGAAGGTGTTCCAACACTTGTTACCTTAAATGTCATGAAATCAAATGAACCAGGAGATGCTGAGCTAAAGCGTTTACTTGGTGGACCTATTGAGGATGAACCAACAGTTCAGCAAGTTTTAGTTGCCTTGCGAAATCACAAAGCACTGGATGAATCTCGTGAACAACTTCATCAAATCGCAAAGCAGGCACGGGGAGCACTAGGTCCGCTGCCGATCAATGATGCAACAGGTGCGTTGATGTCGCTATGCGACGCTGTTATTGACCGTTCTGCTTGATTTAACCAAATCAAGTGCCAAGGTTGTGAGTGCAACCCAAATAATCAAGAACCCAGCCCAACGCGCAGTTGGCATATCTTCGTGTTGTACCCAGACACCAATTGAAAATTGCAAAGTTGGGGTGATGTATTGAAGTAAACCAATGGTAGTAAAGGGTAGGCGAGTAGTTGATCCGTTAAACAACAACAACGGAATGGCGGTAATTGCGCCAGCGCTGATTAGCAAGAGGGTCAAACCCCAAGAATGTCCGAACTGTCCGGTGCCCTGATTGCCTATATAAATCAGGTATCCCAGATAGAAAAAGCCGGAGATCAATGTTTCAATCGCAAGGCCTTCTAGTGCACCTAGGCCAAGTTGCTTTTTAATCAAACCATAACTACCCCACGACAGTGCCAAAGTAAATGCAATCCACGGCAAGCGACCGTAGTCAATTGTTAGGATCAAAACTCCAATACTTGCAATCGCTACGGCAGCCCACTGCAATTGACGCATTTTTTCTTTCAACAAAATGACGCCAAAGCCAATAATGATTAAGGGATTGATGTAATACCCAAGTGAGGCTTCAACCACATGGCCATTGTTAGTCGCCCAGATATAAACCAGCCAATTTACCGAGACAAGGATCGATGTTAAAAATAATTTAACAGCCATCATGGGTCGTCTGAGTGTGACCAAAGTAGCCTTTAAGGCTTTGGTTGCAGCTAATACTAAGAAACAAAAAACTAAAGTCCAAACAGCTCTATGTGAAACAATTTCAAGTGGAGCCGCTGGCATAAGTAGTGGCCAATATAAAGGGAGTAGTCCCCAAATTGTGTAAGCCCCAACTCCGAAGAGAAGCCCGGTTTTGTTTTTACTCAATTATCTAAAGTTCGTGAACTGAACAGCAAAATCCCAGCCACCATCTTTGACCATCGCCATTGTTTCCTGCAGATCATCACGGCTCTTTGAAGTCACACGGAGTTCGTCGCCCTGGATCTGTGTCTTTACAGATTTTGGACCCTCATCACGAATCATCTTTGCTATTTTCTTAGCATTTTCTGTCGAGATACCCTCTTTTAATGGGGCAGCTATTTTGTAGATTTTTCCTGAAAGTTGTGGTGCACCAGCATCAAGGTGCTTTAAAGATACGCCTCGCTTGATCATCTTGTCCTTAACAACATCTAGCGCTGCTTTTGCGCGCTCTTCTGTATCTGCTTCGATCAATACCTTGTCGCCTTCAAGTTCAATCTTTGAACCAGTATTTTTGAAGTCAAAGCGGGTTTCAATCTCACGGACCGCCTGATTAATGGCGTTATCTAGCTCCATGCGGTCGATCTTGGAGGTTACGTCGAAACTGCTATCTGCTGCCATGATGTGGGCTCCTTCACTGGATGGAAGCGCGGTTTGTACGCGCACGTGCCTAAGGTATCCTTTCCCTTCGCACTATCCATAATTGCCGCAGTACTTGTTCGACCTTGGCGGGTTGCCCGAGCGGCCAATGGGAGGGGACTGTAAATCCCCCGGCTCTGCCTTCGAAGGTTCAAATCCTTCACCCGCCACCAGTAAGGGCTCACGTGAGTGAGCTAGAGCGCCTATTACTTCTTAGATGAAGATCTGGCTGCGCGAGAAAGAAAAAGCGCAAAGACAAGTGCCAAAACAATTCCAGTATTAACTCCCATTTCAATCAGTGCACGGTTGAAGTATTCGGTTGTCTTTTCCTTTTCCATAGTAAGAGATGCACCAACTGTGAGAATGTGTCGAACTGCTGCGATAACACCGATGATTAAGAAGTTATCAAGTTGGAATGCTCCATCAGTAAATCTCACAATAACTGTTCGCATGATTTCCAGGATGATGACAACAAACAAAATGTCATTGATTCCTTGGATCATTCCTACTGGGAAAAATGGACGCGTTTCAATAAGACGTTGCAAGCTATAGCCAGCAGCCAAGATTGAAACAATAAACAAAAGAATTCCAAGGAAGCCGTGTAAGACATCTTCAAGTTTGTCTATAAAAGTGACAGGAATTAGAGACTCATCACCAGTTAGTAAACCCTTGACTGACTTGTACTTCATCATGCCCACCTTTATTTGGAATACTCAAGGGTAAGTGCAGAGTAAAATTCTGGCAAGATGAATTTTTAGGTCTAGCCGAACGGATTTGAGAACGTCACGCTCTCAATCAGCTCCAATTCCAGCAAGCGATTCCACTTAGCAGTGCGCTCTGAACCATGGGTTGATCCAACCTTGATTTGTCCCGCACGCCATCCAGTTGCAAGATCAGAGAGCCATGAATCTTCTGTCTCTCCAGATCGGGCGGAGACAACGGTCTTAAATCCAGCACTTTGAGCAGCCATCAATACCTTATGGGTATTTGTAACCAACCCATTTTGGTTTGGCTTTATAAGAATTGAGTTTGCAGAACGCTCATTAATTGCTCTTTCAAGTCGATCAGCGTTAGTTGTTAAGAGATCATCTCCAAGAACCTGCAGATTCTTTGGAGCTATGCGCATGAAAGCATTCCAGCTCTCCCAATCATCTTCTGCGAAGGGATCTTCGATGGAAACTATTGGAAAACTAGAGACAAGCTTCCGTATATAAGAAACAAAATCAGAAGCAGAAAAAGATTTGTTTAAAGAAGCCAAGTTATAGCTTCCGTTCTGAAAGAATTGTGTGGAGGCAACATCTAGGGCAAAAGAGATTTGCGATCCAAGCTCAAGTCCAACTTTTGCGATTGCTTTACTGACGAAATCAATTGCTAATTCGATGGAGTCAAAGGCAATGCCCAAGCCACCTTCATCTGCAACCAAATGTGTGATCATGCCAGATTGGCTTCCAAGTTGCGCAGAAGTTTCTCGAATTGCAACAATCCACGAAAGTGCTTCAGTAAAAGAAGCCGCTCCGGTAGGTACAACTAGTAAATCTTGGAAATCAAGTGACCTATTAGCATGTGCTCCACCAGAGAGAATATTTACCATTGGCATAGGAATCAATAAATTGCCCTGTGGTTGAAAATATCTGGCTAGCGACACACTGCAGGAGTGAGCTGAAGCTTTTGCAGCAGCTAAGGAAACAGCAAGAGTTGCATTTGCACCCAATGAGGAAAAATTCGATGTTGAATCTATCTCGCGGATCGAATCATCGATGAAGTTCAAATCGATCTCTTGTCCAACAATTGGGGGAGCGATCTGCTGATTCAAATTTTCCACAGCTTTAGATACCGATAACGCCCCATAAAAGTTCTTATGGCCTAACTGGTCTCCGTCTCGCAGCTCCAATGCTTCGTGTTTTCCGGTTGAAGCTCCGGAAGGGACACGAGCAGTGTGGGTGGATCCATCTTCTAGGGTTATTGATGCGGCTACCGTTGGCCTGCCTCTGGAATCTAATACCTGATATCCCAGTAGCTTTGTAACCTTCATCGCTGCCTCAAATCAAAGAGAGTCATTACATCTTCAGTTTTCTGTTCTAGCAGCACCTTCTTCGTAAAGAGCTTGATCTTTTCTTGCTCTGACTGACTTAAGTAGTTAACTGGTGACTTTCCTTCGACCCTTGCCAGTGTAATTAATGCGGTGTGCAGTACAAGTGTTGGAGCAATCTGGTTAAGTTCCAGATACGCATTTAAGAAAGCATTAGCAATATTTGATAACTCTGCCGCCTCAGCATCATTTGGAGCATGGAAGAACTTGCACAAAAGGTGAGCCATGATGAATGCCAAATCAAAGACAGGGTTTCCTACATGCATCACTTCAAAATCTAAGATATACACATGATCATCTTCTGTCACCATAAAGTTCTTTGGTGAAAAATCTCCATGCACAATCGTAGATTTGTCTTTTTCTAACTCGACTATCAATTGATTGATAGAGCCTCGCAAATCAACATTTTTATTTGCCACAAATCGATAAAAAGGATCAATTCGCAACTGGTCAAATAGGGTGTCTTCCATAAACTTGCTATGAGAATCGGGATTAGAAGTACCAAAGTTGTGCCATTGAGCAAGTGTTGTACCGAGGGTGCGAGCAACTTGAGGCCTATAAATTCCCCCAAGTAAATCTGATTTCCATACTCTGCTAGATAAAGGCACTCTCTTCATTATGACGACAAATCTGATTGGATCGACAAAGACTAATTCAGGAACTATCTCCGGATTGAGTCCATGAAAAAGCTTTAGGGCATCTGCTTCTACTATTGCACGACGAGGGTCCGCTTCCCATAGTTCAGCTACTTTAAGTTCTGGGAGGGCTTGCTTTAGAACAAGATTCTTAGTACGAGTTGATATGGCAAGTACTGTGTTTGAGACTCCGCCTGTTAGAACTTCAACTTGAATTTCCTCGTCAGGAGTGATGAGATCCTTGCTGATGAGATAATCAACAACAGTTTCTTCCGTTAATAATTCCATGACCCTTTTCCTACTACTTCGTCATCATATTCAAGAAGAAAATCTTTTGACCGCTTCCATATTCCAATCAATTCCAAAGCCAGGCTCCGAACTAATGATTGCATTTCCGTCTCTAATTTCAAGTGGTTTATGCAATAAATGATGGAATAGGTCGATCTCATAGCGTGGATCTAGATACTCCAAGCCCCCTGGATACATGTTTGAGGTCAAGCTTGCCAATTGGACATGCACTTCGCTGTGAATATGAGTTGCATAGTTCTTACCTTTAGCGTGGGCGTAGTTGGCAGCCTTTAAGAACTCATTGACTCCGCCAATTACTAGAGCATCAATTCGTAGAACATCAACCTGGTTGTAATCAATAACTTGGGCTGCCATTTTGGAGGAGGCTAGTGATTCTCCAAATGAAACTGGAACTCCTGTTGCATCACGCAAAGCGATAGCAAGTATTCCTTCGGACTCCAAGAAGGGATCTTCCACAAAGGCAATGTCATATTCTTTAATGAGGTTAACTCGTTCTATTGCATTTTCTAATGATCCAAATGTTCTAAATGCATCAACTGCTATATAGGCATTATCTCCGACAAGGCTCCTTAGAGTCCTTAATCGATTAGCATCTCTTTGGGGATTCTTGGCACCGACAACAATTTTAAAGGATTTTATTCCGCGCTCGAGTGCATGATTTACTTCTTCTTCAAGTCCGATCTCATTATCACCATAGTGATAACCCACCACTGAATAGATTGGGATCTCAGAAACCGTAGCGCCAAGTAATTTTGAAATACTCTTTCCGGCGCGTTTTCCAGCAATGTCATGCAGAGCGATATCAATAGCGCTTAATCCGGAAGTAACCGTTCCATGTTCGCTAGATTGCCAGTTGAACCCAAGAATTAGTTTACGTACTTCATCAGGTGACTCAGAGTTTTTTCCAATAACTACCGGAGTCATTACATCGTCGATGATTTTTGAGATGGGTAAGCCTCTGCTGTAGCAGTAGCCCATTCCCACTAGACCATCGTTTGTTGTAATTCGGACAACTGAATAGGTGCGATGGGTAATTTGCGCCGCGCCAACTGATAAAGGTTGCGGGAGTGGCACTCGAGCTTCAAAAGTTTCGATCCTGTTGATCGCATCCATAGAAAGGGATGCTAGTCCCTTGATATATCATCGTCAACTGTTTACAATACGCTTCATAATCAGCTTTTCTCAGCGTAGGAGTGTGCGATGAATGTTCTAATCTTCGGTGGAACTCGTTTTATGGGCCGATACGTTCTCCGCGCATTACTGGAAGTAGGAATAGATGTAACGATCGCAAATAGAGGAACCCGAGAAGAAAACAAAGGTGCACACAATGTTATCTGCGATCGTTCACAGCCAGGAGCGCTGGAACAATTCAAGGATTCTAAGTTTGATGCTGTTATTGATTTTTCAGCATATGCATCTGATTGGGTTGAGCAGGCAGGAAACTTTTTTGCCGGCAAGATATCTCGCTACATCTTTATTTCCACAGGAGCTGTTTACACATCTAGCCAAGTATTTCCAATAACAGAAGATTTTCCTAAAGGCCCACCACATCCATTTGCTCCATATGCGGCTGAAAAGATCCGCTCAGAATCACTTCTCAGAGAATTTAGTTCTAAAGGGGCATTTGATACAACCGCTCTTCGTCTTCCATTTGTGATGGGTCCGGATAATTATGAAGACAGAGAATCATTTGCATTTAGCCGCCTTCTAGCAAAACAACCAATATTTTTAGCTAATGGAGGTAAGTCGATCCACTCCTTCATTTATGCAGGAGATGTTGCAAGTGCAATAGTTCGGATCCTAAGTTTGAGCAGAACCAATGGCAGTGAAGAATTCAATCTTGCTGTTCCACAAGCAACGACTAGTCGTGGCTTTGTTGATTTGGCCTCTGAGGTATGTGGAATTGAACCTATTGTCGTTTCTTATCAGCCCGAGGAATTTCAGATTGATACGATCAATTTTGATTTAAAGAACGTCGCTTTCCCTTTCCCGGAAAATAACGCATTTTTAAGTTCAGAAAAGATTCTGCACCGATTGGGATTTGCTCCCGCATACGACCTTAAATCAATGCTTTCAGAGTATTACGAGTGGTGGATGAAGGGTTCTAATAAAGCGCCAAAGGAGTATCCATTGGAAAGTAGAATCAAAGAAGCATTGGGTAAGTAATTCATCATGAAATCAGAAATAGGTGATGAGACTAAAACTAGTCATGTAAGCGAACTTGAAACGCTAGAGGCAATTCAAGATCGTGTTTTATGGCTTTCCACGCGAATGATTGATTACGCCAATGCAGATCGACCTAACTTAGACGGATTGAAGGTTGGTGGGCATCAAGCCTCAAGTGCATCCATGGTTTCGATTTTGACTGCCCTGTATTTTGATTTTCTAGATTCTGAGGATCGAATAAGTATCAAGCCTCACGCCTCACCGGTTTTTCACTCCATTCAATACCTTTTGGCAAATCTTGATGAAAGTCACTTAAAAAAGCTTCGCGAAGCAGGAGGCTTACAAAGTTACCCTTCAAGAACAAAAGATCCAGATACGGTCGATTTCTCAACTGGGTCTGTTGGTTTAGGCGCGGTTGCACCGCTATTTGCTGCAGTCACAAGACAATACGTGGATTCACATTTTGGACCAAGAGCAAAATCCCGATTTATATCGGTAATTGGCGATGCTGAATTAGATGAAGGAAATATTTGGGAAGCACTTGCTGATCCGATAACGACAAATCTAGGAAATGTTATGTGGATTGTTGATTTCAATAGACAGTCTCTTGATCGTGTTATTCCTGGTGTGCGCATCGCACAATGGAGAGCACAATTTGAAGCGGCTGGTTGGCACGTTAAAGAAGTTAAATATGGTTCAAAACTGAGTAATGTCTTTGAAGATTCAAAGAGCCGGGATTTCAAAATTTGGTTTGATGAGATTCCAAATGAGCAGTATCAATCACTTTTTGGACTCACACCTAAAGATGCCAGAATTCGATTTTTAGAAGGTTCGCCAGATGGCGTGAGTCAATTTTTAGACAAATACGCTGACGAAGAACTTTTCGAGATTTTAACTGATTTAGGAGGGCATGATATTTCTTCACTTTTGGAAACATTTAAAGAATGTGATGCAGTGGAGAACAAGCCAAGTGTTGTGTTTGCATACACAATTAAAGGATGGCACTTACCTATTGCCGGGGATAAGAGAAATCATTCAGCGCAGATTTCAAAGAAGCAGATTGATGAATTACGAACCTTGGTGGGATTAAATGAATCAAATGAGTGGAGTAAATTTGAGCCAGGAAGCCCAGAGGATTCACTGTGTTTATCTAGAGCTCACTCCTTAAAGCGAGCATCTAGTAAGGCAGAAATTTCAGCTGAATTTCCACATACGGCAGGCATCGCGCCAACAGGATCTTCATCTTCTCAAGAGGCTTTTGGTCGAGTGCTTACGGAAGTAAGTAGGAATGAAGCAATTAGGCCATATCTGGTTACAACGGCTCCAGATGTTGCGACCTCTACAAATCTTGGTGGATTTATCAATCGTCATGGAATCTTTAATAAGGATGTCAAACGTGAATGGAATGACAACTCAATTCAAAAATGGGTAGAAGGTCCTAAAGGCCAACACATCGAACTTGGAATCAGTGAGATGAACCTGTTCACTTTGTTAGGCCAGCTCGGGATCGCAGGAGATATTTCTGATCAACCTCTTATTCCTATCGGAACTGTTTATGACCCATTTGTTTTGCGTGGACTGGATGCATTTATTTATAGTGTTTATTCGGGTGCAAAGTTCATTGTTGCTGGCACACCATCAGGTATAACTCTTGCCCCAGAAGGTGGAGCACATCAATCGACGATTACGCCATCTGTTGGAGTTGAGTTACCAGGTGTAGTTCTAATGGAGCCTGCATATGCTCAGTCTCTTGATTGGTTATTGTGCGACGCGCTTGCTCATGTGGCAGGAGCAAAAAAGAATACCGCGCCAGATCTCAGACCTAATGAATTAGCTTTCTATTTCAGACTAACAACACGATCTATAGACCAGCAACCATTTTATGAAGCAAAGCAGCGTATTGGTGAAGCAACCTTGCGATCACAAGTACTTGCTGGCGCGTATAAATTAGTAGACGGTAGAGTTGCTTTAACTAAACAAGATAACCATCTGGCACCAGTTGTTTATTTGGCTAGTAGCGGCGCTGTGATGCCAGAAGTTTTATTAGCAGCAAAACAACTAGCCTTAGAGGGCGTTATCGCCCATGTTATTGACATCACCTCATTAGGTCGTGTTTTTGGAAGTTGGCAACGAACCTTAAAACAAGGAATTCGCACAGCTACAACCCCATCTTTACCCGGTGTCTTAAGAACTACATTTACTGAAAAAGCTCCCATAGTTTCTATTCATGATGGCTCCTCACATGCAATGGCTTGGTTGGGATCAGCACTGGGAATGCCTCAGGTGGCTATGGGTGTAGATAATTTTGGTCAATCAGGAAACATTCCAGATTTATATGCCATGCACGATTTAAACTCTGAATCCATAATCAATGGCGCGTTAGCAGCATTGAGCCTTGATACTTAGTTTATTTTGCGCCAGGAGTGCCTTCGTATTCATGAAGTACAACGCCTCCAACCAATGAAAATGCGCCCTTCCAGTAATAGCCTTCCAAGTGCTGAATTACTGGCAGCCGATACATCGGCGCTTGAGCATTTTCTTCGATTCGACTTGTGACTGGACCCGTCCAGCATTCAGTGACTTGAACATCAGTAAAGTCTCGCGCAGTGAGTTGTCTTATTCCTCGCGTACGATCGATTTGAGGAATTAGTTTTAAATTAATATTCTTAATGAAATTTACTCGCTTTGAAACTTCTGAAATGTCACATGGTTTTGCCTTGTAAGGCAAAGTTGCCGTAAAGACATTTATTCCATTTCGATGCATGGTTCCGACAATCAAGTCTTCGCGAGTTTCTAGTTTCACATTTGCAAATCGTTTAGGCTGGCCATGGAACTCACGTCCACCGGCCATTGCCCGATCGCTGTCAACATAAAAATATGGTGAATATGCACCAGTAACTATTCCATTGGGACCATTGAATTCAACTTGTACCATCACATTAACTTCTTGGGTATTAGCCCCCATGCCTGCAACATCACCCCAGCGACCAATTTGCACCATTACGACATCACTAATTGGTACAAGTGGTTCTGGTACTAAGGCTGCAATTGCAGCTGGATTCGTTCGGTATTGCGCTACTAACACTTCGCTATCTTTAAATCTTGCTGGGGGAGGTCCAGTCAACGGTGTATCTAAAGGAACTGAGTGCGCATCGTATGGTGATGGAATATCATGCAAATAATGAAGTTCAGACATTTACTATCTCCCTAGATTTCATTGTGTAATTAATTACCAATCGATACTTCCACCTGGGTTCATCGCTAAATTTCCGCCATCGACAGGCATCGCAATTCCTGTCACCATCGATGCGGCATCTGATACGAGGAAAAGAACCGGTCCAACCATTTCTTCAGGTTTACCAAAACGCCCCATGGGAATTCCTGATGTAACACGTTCTACTAGTTTGGCTCTTGCGGGATCTTTTCGATATGCATCCCAACCTGAGTTATCAAACTGGCACGGCAATATTGAATTTACGCGAATACCGTGATGTGCCCATTCAAACGAGCAATCCCTTGTCAATTGAATAACTCCAGCTTTTGCTGCTCCATATGCAACACTTCCTCGCCCCAGCGACGTTGCTCCAGCGATGGAACTAAAGTTTACGATACTGCCTCCTTTTCCGGATTTAATCATTCTCTGCGCAGCAGCCCTAGATGTAAGAAAAAAACTTGTAAGGTCATCAGTGATGGTCGTCTCCCAGTCCTTAAGAGGCATCAAATCTGGGGAAAAGCGATTTTGAGGAGCCGAAATTGCATTTACTAAAATGTTCAACGCTGCAATCTTGTCAATCTTCGCAAACAATTCTTCCACTTCAGACTCTTTACTTAGGTCACCTTCAAATGCATGCGCAACGCCACCGGCGGACTTTATTTTGTCAGCCACCTTTGATGCATTTTCTAAGTTGATATCAGCGATGATGACCTCAGCACCTACTTGCGATAAGCCATGCCCAATTGCACTTCCAAGTGCCCCACCACCACCTGTAATCAAGACAGTGCGGCCAGTCAGATCAAATAAAGAAATTGTTGAATTCATAATTGAATCCTTTCCCAATTCTGATTTCATGTCAACGGTTGACAAGACTTTATCAAAACCAATCTAGATGTGAAGCATAAGTGGGCCGTTGTTTAGGCGGCCAATTATCAATGTGTCTGAAACAATTTTGTTTCCTTCGCGCCTCAACCCTTTAACTAGTTCGTTATCAGAAACACCCGTGATCGACAATAAAACATTATTTGAATGGATAAGGTCATACTTAGTCAGTACAGGAAGATTGAGCACTTTAAGTGGATCTTGGGTAAATGATTCAATATGAGCTTTGGAAACAAGTTGTGTTTGTATATTGCCACCCATTGCAATGATTCCAGCTGCAGCAATAACCGCCTCTGGTGATCCTCCAATACCAATCATGGCATCGACTTCTGTATCAGGTAAACAAGTAGCTAAAGCGGCTGTAACATCACCATCATCAAAAAATCTAACAGTTATTCCGAGAGACTGAAGTTCGAGTGCCAATCTTTCATTTCTTGGTCTACGCAAGATATTGACGACTAAGTCATTAATCTTTTTTGACTTCGCCTCTGCAATGATATGTAGATTTTCAACTAATGGTCGATTGATAGAAATTTTGGAAGATGCTTCATGCCCAGTCACTAACTTAAACATGTAGAAGTTATCTTCTGGATTAAACATGGTGTTACTGGGAGAAAAGGCAATCAAGCTGACGGCTCCCGTTTTTCCTTTAGCGACCAATGATGTGCCATCAATGGGATCAACAGCTATATCAACGGCAATACCATTGCCAGTACCTACTTTTTCTCCAATCCTTAGCATAGGTGCATTATCTTTTTGGCCTTCGCCAATCACGACTGTGCCTGCCATGGCAATTTCATTAAGGGCAGTCCGCATAGCATTTACTGCAGCGCTATCAATTGCGTTCTTATCCATTGATCCATGAAGATCGATTACGCTTTCAGCCGCAGCACTTGTTACTTTTTGGATATGTTCAATCGGTAAGGATTCAAGCATTGTTGGCAACCCCTGAAGCGCTAGGAGTACTAATTGCCGCTCTTCCGCTTTCTAGTCGTGCGATCGGCACTCTAAATGGAGAGCAAGAGACGTAATTGATTCCTAAAGAGTTAAAGAAGTGAATGCTTCGAGGATCTCCGCCATGTTCTCCGCAGATGCCAAGTTTGAATTCAGGATTGAGCTTTCTGGCATGCTCAACAGCCGTCCTAACGAGAATTCCTACTCCTGCTTCATCAAGTGATTCAAAGGGATTAAAGGGCAGCAACTCTAAATCTAGATATCTTGGTAAAAATGAGGATTCAACATCATCTCGACTAAATGCCCATGTTAGCTGAGTTAAATCATTTGTTCCAAATGAGAAAAAGTCAGCGTATGGGACCAAGCGGTCTGCAGTAATTGCAGCTCGCGGAGTTTCAATCATTGTTCCAATAGGGAAAGTTGTGGTTTGTCCCGCATGAGCAAAGGTCGTTTTGATTTCTTGTTCAAGTGTTTCTCTCAAATGTAGCAACTCTCTTTGAGTTGCTACCAATGGAATCATGACCTCTGGAAGTGGCGTGTGGCCAACTCGTTGTACTTCAATAAAGGCATGAACAAGTGCACGAACCTGCATTTTATAAAGCTCAGGAATCAGGATTCCGAGCCTTACTCCACGCAAACCAAGCATTGGGTTTGCTTCATGCATTCTTTGCACAGCAGCAAAAATTGCAGTGTCACGTGGGGAAACTTCTAAGCTAAGCGCCTCTGATCGTGCTCTTTCAGCCATCAAAGTTGCAAGTGGCGGTAAGAATTCATGGAGTGGGGGATCAAGTAAGCGCACGGTCACGGGCTGTCCGGACATCGCCATCATGATTCCTACAAAGTCTGCTCTTTGTAGCGGTTCCATTTCAGCAATTACGCCGTTTTGAATCTCTTCATTTTCTGCTAGAACTAATCTTTCAATATAGCTTCTGCGAGGTCCCAAGAACATGTGCTCTGTTCTGCAAAGCCCAACACCTTCAGCGCCAAGAATTCTTGATCTAACTGCATCCTCTGGAGTATCTGCATTGGCATGCACGCGTAATTTACGCACTGAATCGGCGTGAGTAAGAATTCTGTCAACAGCTTTTACTACTGCAGGTGCACTGGGATTATCTGGTGCAAGTCGTCCTTCTAAATATGAAGTAACGTGAGAAGCAACAACTGGAACTTCTCCTAAATAGACCGCACCAGTACTTCCATCGATTGAAATAATGTCGCCTTCATGGACAACGTACTGACCAATTGAAAATAGCCCTGCTTTTTCATCAACGGTGATGCTTTCGCATCCGCACACCGCAGTCTTTCCCATGCCTCTTGCAACAACTGCTGCATGTGATGTTTTACCTCCACGGCTTGTCAAAATTCCTTCTGAAGCAACCATTCCAACAAGATCATCTGGACTTGTTTCTCGCCTGACAAGAATTACTTTTTTACCACTCAAAGAAAGGTCATGTGCTCTCTTCGAATCAAATACAACCGCACCTACAGCTGCACCAGGTGAGGCAGCAATACCTCTTGCAATTTCCAACGTTGTAGTCGATAAATCAAACTGCGGAAACATTAAATGTACTAACTGCTCACCAGATGTTCGAAGCAGCGCTTCATCAATATTAATTTTTCCTTCATCAACTAGCTGACTAGCAATTCGGAAAGCAGCCTCAGCCGTTCTCTTTCCAACTCTTGTTTGCAAAATCCATAGCTTTCCTTTTTCGACTGTGAATTCAATATCGCAAAGATCCCTATAGTGATCTTCAAGAAGGCTCATTGTTGAATCAAGCTCGGCATAAACAGCAGGATATTTCTGCGCAAATTCATGTAGAGATATTGGAGTTCGAATGCCCGCAACTACATCTTCACCTTGTGCTCGTTCGAGGTAGTCACCGTAATTTCCAGACTCACCTGTGGAAGGATTTCGCGTGAACGCCACTCCTGTTCCAGAGTCATCAGTTAAATTGCCAAACACCATCGATTGAATGTTCACTGCTGTACCTAGGTCTGAAGGAATTCTTTCTCTTTGACGATAAAGCTGAGCCCGCTCAGAATTCCATGAGTGAAAAACTGCTTCAATTGATCGCAGCAAATGGTCACGAGGGCTTAATGAAAATGTTTTGCCCTCATACTTTTCAATTAAAGTTATGTAGTCAGCAATGAGTAACTTTGTTTGTTCAAAATCCAACTTATCGACAGTCTTAACATTTGCTGCTTGCAGGTATGTCTGATCAATTTCGCCAAAACTATCTTTAGGAATCTCACACACTATTCGCCCGTATAGATCAATAAATCTCCGGTACGAATCCCACGCAAATCCAGGATTTCCAGTTTGCTGCGCTAATCCAGTTGCCACATCAGGTGTCATTCCAACGTTCAGAATAGTTTCCATCATGCCTGGCATTGAAAACTTTGCACCAGAGCGAACAGAAATAATGAGCGGATTTGCGGGATCCCCAAAGGTACGCCCCAGTGAGCTTTCAAGTTGATTGATTGAAGCGTCCAACTCTTCAATCAGTTTTTGGGGAAGTGCTCCAGTGCGCAAAAATTCTCTACATGCATGAGTTGTGATCGTAAATCCGGGAGGAACAGGCAGTCCGATCTTGACCATTTCTGCCAAGTTGGCGCCTTTGCCACCCAAAAGATCTGACTGTGTTTTATCCCCAAAGGAAAAGGGATAGATGAAGTCTGAAACTTTGGTCATTTCGTACTCCCCATCTACAAAGAATTGACGCTCATTGTCCAACTTTCACACTTGTGCAAGGCTTTGAATATATGTTCGTATTAAACACCACTATCGTTTTAGTTCTGCTCGTGAATGAAAAGAACAATACCTATGAAAGTAGCAATTGTAAACAGTAAACAAATAGTGTTTAAGCGGTAGAGCTAGCAATTCTCTCGAGGGCAGCACGTGCGTAGCTCTCAACCGCATTCACATTATGAGTTGACGCTATTTCTTGGGTCCATAACGCCCCGCCCATACAAACCCCAACACATCCGGCGTCAATATAGGAACGTACCTCTGATGGCTGCACTCCACCTGATACCACTAGTGCCAGATCAGGCAGTGGCTCCAAAACGCTGTGAACAAATTCAATTCCTCCGACAGCACTAATTGGAAAAACTTTAAGGCTTGTTGCACCAAGTTGTTGCGCTCGAACCATTTCAGATGGCGTCAAAGTGCCAGGTGTGAATGGCAAACCCAATCGCACCGCCTCTTTAAGGATTGCTTCATCTAAATTTGGGGCAACTCCAAAAGATGCTCCCATTGCGTGCAGTCTTTGAACTTGATCAACAGTTCGTACTGTTCCGCCGCCAACTCGCGTCACACCTTCTGCGATTAACTTTTCAATAACACTCAAAGCATTAGGCACAGTCATTGTGACTTCAATAGCATCAACACTAGTTGTATTGAAACCTCGAGCCAGGGTCAGAGCAATCTCTGGATCATCAGTTCGGATTACGGCAATAACACCAGACTTCATACTGCCGTAAGTCCTGCATCCATCGAAAACACAGTTCCATTTACAAACCTAGCTTCTGGGCTTAACAAGAATGCAATGCCGTGAGCAACTTCTTCAGGTGTTCCCATCTTTCCATCTAGCTGACGAGCCTCCATCAACTTTCTGGTCGCTGCAGGATCTGGTGCGTCAGAAAGTATTCGGCCAATCCACGTTGAATCAACGGTTCCTGGTGCAATTGCATTGATTCGAATTCCATCAAGTGCGTGGTCTGCTGCAATGCAACGAGTTAAGCCAACTACAGCAGCTTTAGATGCACAGTAGGCGACTCTGTTTTTGAGTCCTACAAGTGCACCAGCAGAAGCCACATTGACGATTTCGCCTTTTTTGCGCGCAACCATTTGCGGAACAATGAGCTTGCACATCAAGAAAGTTGCCTTAATGTTCACATCAAAGGTCAGGTCCCATTCTTCAAGAGTTGTCTGCTCGACAGTTCTTGCAAAGCCAATACCAGCGTTATTTACAAGGGCATCTACTTCGAACTCACTGAACTTTTTACCAAGCGTACTTAGGACATTTTCACCGTCAGAGAGGTCAATATTTAGAATTTTAACCTTGCGGTTGTGGACCCCTAACGAGGTTCGGGCAATCTCAAGATTAGAAAGATCTTTGTCAATCAGAAAAAGGTCATAGCCATTTTTGGCAAGTTGATGTGCCGTTGCTAAACCAATTCCATTTGCTCCACCCGTAATGACAGCAAGTGGTTGTGATGAACCTTTGTAACTCACAATTAAGCCCCGACGACTTTGTTTCTTAGAATTCCGATCTTTTCGATCTCAACTTCAATTACATCTCCAGCTTTCATGAAGAGAGGTGGCTTAGAAAAAGCACCTACTCCGTGAGGGGTTCCAGTTGTAATTACATCGCCAGGTTCCAAAGTGATGCGTGCAGAGATGTATGAAATCAAGAATGGAATACTGAAAATTAGATTTGATGTATTACTCGATTGAACGGTCTTTCCATTCAAGCGAGCTTCAATCTTTAGATTATGTGGGTCCCCAATTTCACTAGCTGGCACAATGCGTGGTCCGATTGGACCGTATGTGTCATATGACTTGCTTCGTACCCATTGGCCATCTTTACCTTGTGCTTCACGATCTGTTACATCGTTCATGCAGGTATATCCGGAAACATAATTCAGGGCATCGGCCTCTGACACTCGGACAGCTTTCTTACCAATTACTACTGCAAACTCTGCTTCCCAGTCCGTCTGGGTTACACCGGCTGGGATCACAATGTTGTCTTCATGGGCAATGAGAGATGTTGTCCACTTTGTGAAAAGGACAGGAACTTCTGGCAGTGGGACATTTGCCTCGGCAGCATGGTCCTTATAGTTAAGACCGACGGCGATAACCTTTCCAGGCATTGGTAGTGGCAGATTCATGAAAGCACCTTTCTAGGCTCAAAAATAGATAGACGTAAGACTACCCCCGAGCCATTAAATTGTATACAGTAAACCCCACACACAAGGGGGAGATTTCAATGAGCGAGATCGTTATGGCTATAGGCGAGGGAATCGAAACCTCTTGGGTGAAACCGGTTGCGGAAAAGCTGGGATTTTCAATCAAGGTTGGCCCACTCGAAACACTCGAGCAATTTATAGACACAACTACTGGCTGCCATGCAGTAATGGTCGCGTTACATAAATTAGATGCAGAAAAATTCGCGAATATGCCAAGTTCAGTAAAGTGCATAAGTCGTTTGGGTGTTGGTTTAGACAGCATTGATTTAGTGGCTGCAAAGGCACACAAAATGCCTGTGATCTTCCAACCAACCTATGCCTATAACGAAGTTGCAAATCATGCTATTTCCATGATCATGGCATTACACAGAGGTTTATTTCAAGCTAACAGTAGTACTCAAGATGGAAAGTGGATTCCTGCTCCTAAGACTGCAGAGATAATTTCACTTCAAGATTCTTCGCTGGGTGTAATTGGATGCGGAAGAATCGGTAGAAATTTCATTGAGAAAATGCGTCCTTTTGTGAAAGAAGTTATTGGTTATGACCCAGGAGTTACAACGCCGATTGAAGGCGTTCGCATGGTCACTAATCTCGACGATTTGTTAACAAATTGCAAAGTGATCAGCATGCACGCCCCATACATGCCCTCCACTCACCATATGATTTCTGAAAAAGAGTTGGCAAAAATGCAAAAGGGATCAATTCTGGTCAATGTTTCTAGAGGCGGCCTCATTGATGAAGATGCATTAGTCAAAGCCCTTGAGTCTGGCCATCTTGATGGTGCGGGCCTAGATGTGTTTGAGAAGGAACCATTAGCTGAAGATTCAGTGCTGCGTCATACTAAAAATTTGATTGTTACACCGCATATTGCTTGGTATTCGCAAAGTGCGGGCCCACGCTTGATTCAGTGGGGATTTGAAGACGCATTCAGTTTGATTAAAACCGGGAAGATAAATAATGGCAATTTTGCAGTTGGTCCATTCTAAAACTACGAAACGAAGAGGAAAAACATGGAAGAGATATTCGTACCAGCACTAGGAATGGCAATGGACAACGCCATATTGCTTGAATGGACTAAGCAACCAGGAGATCCAGTAAATGCCGGAGAATCAGTTGCCGTCATTGAAACCGATAAAACAACCTTGGATTTAACTGCAGAAACCTCAGGAACTTTAGGAAGACATAGATACCAGCCGAATGATGAAGTTCCTGCTGGCAACACTATTGCTGTAGTACTTGCACCAGGAGAGGTTGAATAGATGAGTACTTTGGATAAGGAAAAATCATTAGCGGTTCTTCGCCAAATGATGGTGATCCGCGACTTTGAAGAGACAGCAGACAAATTATGTCTGCGTGGAAAAGTTCCAGGTGGAATGCACAACTCATCAGGCCAAGAAGCAGTTGCAGTTGGTGTGCTATCTGCGCTAGCTCCCGATGATGTTATTGCAACAACTCACAGATCACACCACCACACTTTGGCGAAGGGATTTACTGCCAAGTCTGTAATGGCAGAACTTTTTGCTAAGTCAACAGGTGTATCTGGAGGACGTGGTGGCTCAATGCACCTCGCAGGAGTAGAACGCGGACACTTCGGTGGTAACGGAATTGTTGGTGCGGGCGTAGGTATTGCGATGGGCGCAGCATTGGGAATCCAAACACTTAAAGACAAAAAAGTTTCAGTAGGTTTTGTTGGCGACGGTGGAATGAACACCGGTCGCACCTGGGAAGCAATCAATATGGCTGTCATCTATAAGTTGCCTTTCATTATTATTTGTGACAACAACCAATACGCTGTGGAAACTTTTGTAGGACGTGTTACGGGTGGTGGAGATTTAGCAAAACGAGCATCTGGCTTTGGTCTTCCAAGTTTCAACATCAATGGTCAGAATGTGGAAGAAGTAATCAAGTACACCAGCGAAGCTAGAGATAGAGCGCTTGCCGGTGAGGGCCCAACATTTATAAATGCTGTTACTTATCGATATTACGGCCACAACGTAGGCGAAAAGGGCCAATACCGAACTCAAGAGGAGATTGCAGAGTGGAGAACCTCTAAAGATCCAATCGATTACTTCACAGGTGTAGTTCTTGAAAGAAAATTCGCAACACAAGCAGAGATTGACGATATGCGTGCATCGGTCAGAACCGAGATTGAGGAAGCCGTTGCTTTTGCAGAGTCATCTCCTGAACCAGATGTTTCAACAATCACCCAAGGCGTAGATTCTGGAAAGTTAGGAATTCAGTTATGAGCACCGATACAACAGTAAAAGCCAACGCAACTCCCACCTATTCAGAGGCTTTCCAATCTGGAGTTCGCGAGGAAATGACCCGAAATAAAGGTATTTTTATTTTGGGTACAGACCTTCAAGAGCGCGGTGGACACTTTGCGCAAGTAAAAGGTATTGCTCAAGAGTTTGGCTTTGATCGTGTCAAAGACTCGCCAATTTCAGAAGCAGCGATGGTTGCTGCAGGCATGGGTGCGGCAATGTACGGTTGCCATCCAATCATTGACCTTAACTTCATCGACTTTTCACTAGGAGCGATGGATGAAATCATCAATCAAGCTGCCAAAATCAGATTCATGTTTAATAAGCCGGTTCCATTAGTAATTCGTGCGACCTCTGGCGTAGCACTCGGTGGAGCTCATCACTGTAATTCATTGGAATCATTATTTGCTCACACAGCTGGATTATCACTAGCTGTACCTTCAACGCCAATGGATGTTAAAGGTTTAATCAAGACGGCTTTGCGCAATGATGACCCAGTCGTTTTCTTGATGCACAAGAAACTGTCAGGTATTCGTGGCGAAATTAAGGGTGATGATTACTTCGTCCCATTTGGAAAAGCTGCAACCATTAAATCAGGAAAAGATGCTGTCATTATTTCTTACGGGTATTCCGTTGTTACCGCTAATAAGGCGGCACAGGCCCTTGAAGCCGAGGGAATTTCAGTTGAAGTCATTGATTTACGCACGCTTTTCCCACTGGACACAGATGCTATTAATGCCGCAGTTCAAAAATTTGGACGTGTTGTAGTAGTAGATGAGGCCCCATTATTCGGATCAATAACTGCTGAAATTGCTGCAACTGCGACTGAAGCAAACTTCGGATCTCTAAAGGGCCCAATCGTTCGTGTTGGTGCAGCACGTGCCCCACTAAGTGCAAATCCTGCAATGTCAGAAGCTGCAATTCCATCAGTTGATTCAATTTCAGCTGCGGTCAAAAAAGTTATGAAATACTAAAAGGAGAAGAAATGTCTGCAAAGGTATTTGATTTAACCGGCAAAGTAGTTGTTGTAACTGGTGCGGCCGGTGGTATTGGAATGGCTGTTTGCAGACAACTCGGTAGCAGCGGAGCAACAATTGTTCTGGGCGATGTTGATAAGAATGGACTTGAGCGTTCTAAGACAGAGCTAGAGTCACTTGGCATTAAGTGTGGAACATTTGTAAGCAACTCAAGCATCGAGTCCGAAGTGATTGCTTTCTATCAGTATGCTTCCAAAGAGTTCGGTGTTCCAGATATCTTGGTAAACAACGCAGCTCAAGGAATTCACACACCTCCCCAAGACACTTCCCTTGAAGAATGGAACCGTGTCATTGGCACATCACTGACAGGTTATTTCTTGAATGCACGTGAATTTGCCAAGTTGGTAATACCATCAAAGAAGCCGGCTGCAGTTGTGAACATTAGTTCAATTGCTGGAAGCTCAGCAATTGGTCGTGGAAATTTTGCGTACAGCACAGCAAAAGGTGGAGTAAATCAATTCACTCGCGAACTAGCGATCGAATGGGCAAAGTCAAAGATCCGCGTTAACGCGATTCAGCCGTGTTCTGTGAAC
>Ga0214921_10004279_pt1 | contig 21113 bp, 22 predicted proteins | sample LL1505_MetaG_FD_177992 | JGI IMG/M metagenome (GOLD analysis project Ga0214921, IMG submission 177992) | Freshwater microbial communities from Lake Lanier, Atlanta, Georgia, United States - LL-1505 | ecosystem: Environmental > Aquatic > Freshwater > Lake | place: USA: Georgia | collected...
GGTAGCGCGTCTCGCTCGTCGATCGCCCGAGCCAACCCAGGAAAAGCAGATCGAAGAGGGTCGGCCAAAGCATCGGCAGATTGGATCAGCTCCGAACGCGCCGACGAGGGGGTTGGTAGCGCATACCGGATTCGAACCGGTGGTCTCTGCCTTGAGAGGGCAGTGTCCTAGGCCGCTAGACGAATGCGCCCCGAGTGCGGGCCGTGCCCGGATGCAGATGATACCGATCGGGGCGTGATGCGTCCAACTGTGAGGCGCAGTGCCCCTTTGGGCCCTGCGTGTAGGGTTAGAGCATGAAGAGCCGCATCGCCCTGGTTGCCTCCCTCGCCCTACTACTGGCTGGCTGCGGCTCGGGACTCGATGCGATCCATGGGTCGCCTAAGGCCACCCCCACCGACTTCGCAGGCCTCACGCAGAAGCTTGCCAACCACAACCTGATCGTTGACGCGGTGGTGAGTGGTGATGCTGGGTGCACCGACCAGGGGCTCGCCCCAATGGCGATCTCCTTCACGATTGCTGGCCTTGGCGAGAGTACCCCGCTCCCCGCCCGCCTCTACCGTTTCCGTAACGACGATTCATATACGAAGTTGCGCGCCGCCGTGGATACCTGCGCTGCAGAGTGGGTCGCGGATCCGGCAGCTCTGCTCATGATCGACGCCACGCCGTACGTGTTGGTGATGGAGGGGGCGACCGACCAGGCCTTCATTGACGCGCTACGCACCTCGCTCCACGAAGCAGCAGGAAACTAGATCTCTTCCTTCTGCGTGCGCGGCGACGTGCCGGCGCTGCGCGGAACGGCCGCCTTGATCGCACCCTTCACGAAGCTCGCCTTGATTGAGGTGGCGGCGGCGATCTCCTGCTCTTCTACAGAAAGGATGCCGTGTCGACCGAGGGCGGCGAGCTCGTCGCGTATGTAGGTCTGCAGCATCTCGGGGCCATCGGTGCCGATGACATAACGCACCTTGTTCTTGCGCAGGGCATCGAAGATCTGCCGGAACTCGTCCCAATCTTTCACCACCTGCGTCATCAGGTTTGAGGTTGGGCAGATCTCGAGAACGATCTTGCGTTCGGCGAGCGCCTTTAGCGTCTTTGGGTCTTGCGCCGACTTCACGCCGTGGCCGATGCGGTCGGGCTCGAGGTTCTTGATCACGTCGAGCACCTCGCTGACAGGGCCAGATTCGCCGGTGTGCACGGTGATGCCGAGGCCGGCGAGGCGAGCGCGGCGGAAGAGCTTCTTGTATTCGGCGACCTTGAAGTTGTTGGACTCTGGCCCGGCAACGTCAATGCCAACAATGCCGCGGCTCTTCCAGGCGATCGCCTTCTCCACGATGATCTCGTTCTGCGCGTAGGTGAAGCCACGGTCGAGACAGAGGATCAACCCTGGCATCACCGGGTATTCCAGTGCGGCACGGTCGGCGCCGCGAATTGCCGCAGCAATGATGTGATCAAGGTCTTGCTCGCCGTTGCGATTGCGCTTCATCGGATTGAAGCGCAGCTCCATGGTGGTGATGTGGTTCTTGCGATAGGCACCAGCCACCACCTCGTACACGGAGCGCTCCACCGCGATTGGTGACGACTGAATCAACTCGGTCCAGTGGAAGAGGTCGAGGTAACCGTTGAAGCTGCGCGTGCGCTTTGCACCCGCGGTGATCATCTTGCGGAAGGCCCAGTAGTCCTTTGATGGGAGGCGGATCCCCTGGGAGTGCGCGATCCCCCACATGATTGCTGGCGTCACGGAGCCGCCAAGGTGGCAGTGCAGCTCAGCCAGCGGAATCCGCGGGCTTAGTGTCGTGATGCGGCTCATGCGCTGGCTCGCTCGGCGCGGCGACCACGAAGCGCTGGCGAGCCGGCTGGCACCTGGTCACGGGCGTGATACGAGCTGCGCACCAGCGGGCCCGACTCCACATGCTTAAAGCCGAGTGCCAACGCCTCGTCGCGCATCTCGTTGAACTCTGCGGGCGTGTAGTAGCGCACCAGTGGCAGGTGAGCGGCGGTTGGGCGTAGGTACTGACCGATAGTGAGCACATCGCAGTCAACGGCCCGCAGCGCCTTGAACGCCTCAGTGAGCTCAGCGCGCTCTTCACCAAGGCCGACCATCAGCGAGCTCTTGGTGTGCACCGGGTTACCAAGCTCGGCGGCCATCTCCTTGGCGCGGCGAATCACCTCAAGCGAGCGCTCCCAGCGGGCGCGCTTGCGCACCGGCTTCTGCAGGCGCTGCACCGTCTCCAGGTTGTGGTCAACGATGTCGGGGGCCGCCTCCATCACCGCACGCAGCGGCGCCTCGCGGCCGTCAAAGTCAGGGATCAGCACCTCAACGCCCGTGTCTGGCGCAAGGGCACGAAGCTCACGAATCGTGGCGGCAAAGATTGCGGCGCCACCGTCGGCAAGATCGTCGCGGGCAACGCTCGTCACCACGACGTGATCAAGGTTCAGCGAGGCGAGTGCCTCGGCCACGCGGCGCGGCTCATCAAGGTCGAGTCCGTCGGGTCGGCCGGTCTTTACGGCGCAGAAGCCGCAGGCGCGGGTGCAGGTGTCACCGAGGATCATGACCGTCGCGGTCCCCTGCTCCCAGCACTCGCCAATGTTCGGGCAGCGCGCCTGTTCACAAACGGTGTTCAGAGTCTGCGTGCGCATCAGCGACTGCAGCTCTCGGTAGCGTGCGCCGCCTGGCGCTTTCGAGCGAATCCACTCGGGATGCTTCGAGGCTACGAGAATCTCTTCGGTGTGGCTTGGCGCAGCGCCGAGCATTGGTAGCTGTCGACCGATGAGTGGCGAACCTGCCACTAGAAGTTCACCGAACGGCCGAGCGAGACGAGCGCCGCCTCGCCGAGCACTTCGCTGAGCGTTGGATGTGGATGTGTCGTGCCCCCAAGCTGATCGGCGGTCGCGCCTAGTTCGAGTGCCAGGCTCGCCTCGGCGATGAGGTCGGTGACCTTTGGCCCAACCATGTGCACACCGAGCAGTTCGCCGCTCTCCGCGTGTCGGAGCACCTTGCAGAAGCCGTCGCTGTCGCCACCGATGTGCGCCTTGGCGATCGCCGCAAACGGCATCACCCCAGCAACAAACGGCACACCGTCGCGCTCTAGCTCTTGGGTGGTGGCGCCAACCGAAGCCACTTCAGGGCGGCAGTAGGTGGCGCGTGGCTGCTTCGTGTAGTTCATGGCGTGAATTGGTTGACCGGCAATCGCATGGGCGGCGATCAGCCCTTCGTGTGCGGCAACGTGTGCCAGCTGCAGTCCACCGATCACGTCGCCCACGGCGTAGAGGTGCTCCTGTGTGGTGCGCATCTGCGCGTCAACGGTAATGAAGCCGCGCTCAACCGAGGCTGCGGTGTTCTCGAGACCGATGTTGGCGCTGTTCGGCACGCGACCGGCGGCAACGACAAGCAAGTCGGCGCTGAGTGGCGTTGCGGTGCCTGTGCCGTCGATTGGCTCAATGTTGAGCGTCACACCATCGGCGCTTCGCACGAGGCTACCCTCTGTAATGCGGTGGGCCACATGAATTGCGATGCCCCGCTTGGTAAACGCGCGCGCAAGCTCCTTCGATGCGTCGCGATCTTCAAGCGGCACGATTGTGGGGAGCATCTCAACGATGGTGGTCTCTGCGCCAAGGTCGCGGAAGTACGACGCGAACTCGCAGCCAACGGCGCCACCACCGACCACGATGACGCGATTCGGATGCAGCGAACCCGTGACAATGTCATCGCTGTTCACGACGACCTTGCCATCGGTCTCAAGGCCCGGAATGCTGCGCACGCTGGATCCTGTGGCGACAACAATGTCGGTCGCGGTGATCGCGCGCGTCTCGCCGGTTGGTTGGCCGGCTTCGTCAACAAGTGTCGCCCTGATGCTGCCAGGCGCGGTGATGGTGGCGCGGGCGGCGATCAGCTCCACATTGTTCTTCTTGAAGAGACTCTTGAGGCCCGCGTGCATCTTGGCCACGATCTTGTCGCGGCGAGCACCAACGACGGTCGTATCGATGCCGGTGGCGGGGGTGATCTGAATGCCGAAGTCGGCCGCCTTGCCGATCTTGGCAAGCAGGTCGCCGCTCTCGAGCATCGCCTTGGCAGGGATGCAGCCCCAGTGGAGGCAGGTGCCACCCACCTTGGACTGCTCGACGAGCGCCACACGCTTGCCGAGTTGGGCGGCACGGAAGGCGGCAGCATAGCCACCAGTTCCACCGCCGAGAACGAGGAGGTCGTAGTCGGGCATACGGGAATCCTACGCCGCACTGCTATCCTCCGCCGCCATGGACATTCGACTCGTACTTGCAGCCACCCTCGGTGCCTATCTGGCGGGCTCAATCCCCTTCGGCCTGATCGTGGCGCGCCTCACCGGCGGCGCCGATCCCCGCTCCGTTGGGTCGGGCCGCACCGGTGGCACCAACGCCCTACGCGCACTTGGACGCCGCCGTGCCGCCGTCGTTTCCGCGGGCGACATTCTCAAGGGAACCCTCCCCGTTCTCGCAGTCCGCAGCCTCGCCGCCTCAATCGGTGATGGTGCTGGCGCCTGGTGGGAAGTAGTAGCGGCGCTCTTTGCTGTGATCGGTTCGACCCGTTCCGTCTGGGTCGGCTTCAAGGGCGGACGTGGCATTGCCACCGGCTTCGGCACTGCGCTCGCTATTTCGCCAGCTGCCCTCGCCGGCGCCGCGCCGTTCTTCTTCGTTCTGATCTGGCGCACCCGGCTCGTTTCGCTCGGTTCCATCACCGCCGCGGCAGCATTCACGCCAATCTTGATTATCGCCAGCGCAGTTTCGCCAAATGGCCTTGACCCCGCGATCGCCACCTACGCGATCATCGGACCAGCGCTGGTGTGGCTCGCCCACGCCGACAACATTGCGCGACTGCGCGCGGGCACCGAGCGAACATTTGATACGGGGATGCTGCAACGCGACTAGCGCGTTATCGCGAACGGATCAGCTGCACCACGATGTAGATCGTTGCGACAACCAGCGCGATTGCCACTACTGGTAGGTGTCGTATTGCTGAACCGATCGGCGGAATGAGCGCACTGATCTCCTGAAGTGCAAGTACCGCTGCTCCCGCGGCGAGTGCGGCAAGCGTTGCCGATCGAAGTGGACTGGTCGGCTGGCTCATTGCGCCAGGGTGTCGGCGTCGCGTGGAAGGTCCAGTGGGGCTACGAGGAGTTCGCCAACAAGCTTGCGCGACGCGTCGGTAAGGAGAGTGATCAGAGGGCGGTGCAGTGTCACGGTCACATCGGCGCCGGGTGCGCCGCGACGTCGGCTACCAGTCTCTGGGTCGAGTCCGACTGGCGCAGTGATGGCGAGGCAGGGCACACCAGCGGCGCGTGCGCGAATCACTAGATCGATCCCGGCTTGCGTTGGCACCGGTGGAACCACGGCATCGGTAGAGCCGCCAAGAGCCTCCATCACCAGGGCAACATCTTCAATACCGGCACGGAAGTGTGCCGCTTCACGCATATCGGGCACGCGGAAGCGTCGCGCATTGGTTAGCGACTCAAGTCGATCCCATGCGGCCGACGCTGCGGCGTGTTCGGGACGCGCGCGGGAGCCGCAGAGCGCCACAACAATCGGAGTACCAGCTGCTGCGATGCGAAGTCCCGCCTCAAGAGCGAGGGCCGACTCCGCGCCAGAGCCAGCGAGAATAAAGACAGGCGCACCATTGGCGGCGGCACCGGCTGCGATGCGACCCTTGGCGAGTGTTACTGCGAGTTCGGCGATCGCGTCTCCGCCGCTCGCCAGTAGCTGCTCCGAGGTGTGTCCAAGTCGTAGCGCCTTCGCCTCAATCCCCCGCATTGCCGCCATTGAAACTGGGGCGAGGCTGCGGTGCTTGCGCCAGCGCGTAGCAACGGGCGCAACCCACGCTGAAATCTGCTCAGGGCTCGTTACGCCGCGCACGCTGGGTCGGGAGGGTCGCTTCAACATAGGTAGAGGATAGACGTGTGGCTAACCGGTGTTGCGCAGGCCGGCGGCGACCCCGCTGACCGTGAGGCGAACGAGGTGTGAAAGCTCGGCGCGTTGATCCTCATCGCTGGCGCTGCGCAGCGCGCGAAGGAGCTGCACCTGAACGCGCGAGAGGGCATTGACCTCGGGGGCGCGACCCTCAATCGAGGCCCGCAGTTCGGGGTCGCTCGCGAGCAGTTCGGCTGAGCCCGCAATCCGCCGGAGTGCATCACCTGCGGCAGTGCGCTCAGTCACGATCGTTGACCAGACCCTCGTCGCGTCGGCATCACTCCCGGCGCCACCAAGCGCCGCGAACTCTTCAGCAACCTCGGGTGCGGACTTCGCCAAGATCATCGCTGCGTTGTCGACGATTGACTGGAAGAAGGGCCAGTGTTGATACGCATCGCTCAGCGTTGCTGCCATGTCGGCATCGCCGAGAGTTGCGCGCAGCGCACCGAGTCCGTACCAGCCCGGAAGATTCACGCGCGCCTGACTCCACGAGAAGACCCAGGGAATGGCACGCAGCCCAGTGAGGCCCGAGCCACCCTTCGCCACTCCCCCGCGCACGGCCGGGCGTGAGCCTAGGTTAAGCCCGCCCAGTTCCGCGATCGGGGTGGCCGCGCGGAAGAACGTTTCAAATGCAGGATCGTGCGGGATTAGGTGCTGATACGTCTCCCGCGCTGCTCGGGCGACGGCGCCCACGGCGGGGGCAAACTCCCCCTCCCACTCCGCTCGTCGCTGCTCGGCGAGCGGACTGCGCATGGTGAGCAGCGCCGAGATGATCTGTTCTGCTTCGCTGTATGCAATCGCAGGATCGGCGTAGCGCGAGGCGATCACCTCACCCTGCTCCGTGACTTTGAAACCGCCAAAGAGGCCAGCTGGGTGCTGCCCCAAGATTGCGCGATGCGTTGGGCCACCGCCACGACCGATTGCGCCGCCCCGCCCGTGGAAGAGGGTGAGCTTCAGGTTGTGTGCGTGGGCGCGATCCACCAGCGCCGCTTCAGCAAGATGCAGCAACCAAACGCTCGAAAGGTAGCCCGACTCCTTATTCGTGTCGGAGTAGCCGAGCATCACCTCGAGTCGCCGCCCGCGCTCTACGAGGCGCGCCTGGAGCGCCGGGTTCGCAACGATCTCATCGACGAGTTCAGCGGCGCGTTCCAGAACGCGCGCCGATTCCAGCAGCGGCACAATGTCGACCTTCGGCGCGCCGGCCGCGGCGTCAGACGTTAGTTCGGAACCGATGCGCTGATCCTCTGCCCAGGCGAAGAGCGCCAAGAGCTCGTGCAGGTCGTCGACTCCTTCAAAGCCGCTAATCACGTAGCGGCCAAGGCTCTCCTCGCCATGTGTGCGCTGGGCCTCGGCGGCAACGCGAATGGTCGCCAGCACCTCACCAACGGTCACACCGGGAACGGCTTCATGAGCCAGTGCGCTCGTAACCTTGGCTGGCTCAAGAGCGGCACGTTCGCCCGGCTTTCCCAGCTCGGCCGTGAGATGCGTGATCGCTGCGTGATGCGCCCCTCGCGCCTGACGGATCTCCATCATCGCGAAATGAAAACCGAACGCTTCGACCTGCCATTCAAACTCGAGCAGTTCACCGTACGCCGAACGCTCCAGCCCGTCGGCGGCGAGGCTCGCGCGAAGTTCACGCAGCTCGTTGATCAGCGCCGACGGGGTTGCGTAGCCACCAACCTCACTGGTCCCCTCGATGCGAGCTCGACGGGTACGGGCAATGCGCTGCGCGATGGCTCCGAGGCGACGTCGATAGGGCTCGTCTGGGAAGCGTTGCGACAGGGTGCGTTCGATCTCGCCAAGATCCTTAGCGTCACGAACGAGCGATGCGCCAAGCGCTCCGTCAATTTCGTTCCCTTCTACTGTCGCGGCAATTGACATCATCAGTCGCGAGGCAACCGCCTCTAGGGCGCGCAGTGCGTGGTCGGCCTGAATGCGCATCGCTTCGCGTGTTGTTTCGGCCTTTACGTTTGGGTTCCCATCGCGATCGCCACCGATCCATGTTCCCCAGCGAAGAGTCGGCAGTGGCATCGGCGCGCGAAGGCCCGACGGTGCGGTGGACTTCTCAAGGCGACCGAGCGCGTCGTCCAGGCTGCGCAGCAGTCGAGGCACGAGGCGGAAGATCGTTCCGTCGAAGTGCACGAGCGCCGAGCGAACCTCATCGAGGGCGGTAACCCGACGGGTGCGAATGCCGCCCATGCGCCAGAGGTTGGTCATCTCTTCGCGCAGACGCAGATCCACCTCGGCGGCGAAGGTGCCACCAAGCGCACGTCGATCGAGCAGGGTGCGCATGCGACTGAGCGCGGCGATCAGCGTGCGGCGGCGCGCCTCGGTCGGATGCGCGGTAAGAACGGGCAGGTAGCTGACCTGTGCGGCGGCGAAGCGAATCGCTGCTGGCATCAGCCCCGCGGTGGCGAGGTCGGCGAGCGCGGCGTCGAAGCTGCCTGGGCCCAGCGCTGCGGCCGGATGTGCGCTTGCACTGAGTTGTGCGGCGCGGCGGCGCTCTTCAACAAGGCTAGTGAGTCGGAAGCGCAGCGTGAGGGCGCGCACGATGCGCTCGACCTCGTCGTACTGCTCCGTTGAGGCTGCGGCCAGATTGAAATCAACGGCGCGCTCGGCATGAAGGGCCTCGCGGAAGCGAGCGACGAACGGCAGCCCCTCCTGCTCAGTCAGGGTCTCTTCGAAGATCTGATTCAGCAGCTCAAGGTCGTCCACGACCCTCCCCTCAGTCGCCGCGGTGCGGCAGACGGTAGCGATCCCCTCCCAGTGACTCGGCGAGCCCCTCAGAGACCATCTTGGTGATGGTAGCGGCGACCGCCGCTTCGTTGTGCTCACCACGCTCACCAGCAACCTGCACCCCCGCACGACCAGCCTCACGCAACTCATCCAACAGGCGTCCGCGCAGCCATCGTGCGGTCTTCGTGAAGGGGGTTCGCGGTTCGCCGTTGCGCGGCACTTTGGCGAAGGCGCGGCCGGCGGACGGGCAGTGATCGCGCAGCGGACACTCGCCGCACTTCGGCGCAGTGGCGCGACAGGTTGAGGAGGCGAGATCCATCGCCGCCTGCGCCCATGCACCAGCCTCGCCATCTGCGAGTTCCGCGCCAAACTGATTAGCGCGTGCTTGCGTGTCGCGTGGTGCAAGTGGCCCATCTGCGTCAACCAGTCGCGCAACGATGCGTGCAATGTTCACGTCGACGGGAATCTCGCGACCGCCGAACGCAATCGCAGCAACAGCGCGTGCGGTATACGGGCCGATGCCGGGCAGATCAATCAGCGCTTCAACACTTGATGGCAAGCCGCCCGCCGCAACAGCGGCAGCGGCGGCGCGCTGCAGCGCCAGCGCACGTCGGTTGTAGCCGAGCCCCTTCCATGCCACCAGCACATCGGCGGTCTCAGCCGCTGCGAGTGACTCAAGCGTTGGGAATCGCTCAAGGAATGTGGTTGCCAACTGATCGACGCGGGAGATCTGCGTCTGCTGCGCCATCACCTCGCTCACCAGCACGCTGTACGGGTCAGAGCGCTCGCGAATCTTCAACGGTCGCGCGGTAGCGGCGTACCAGGCAAGCAGGGCACGGTTGACCTTGCGAATGAACTCTCGATCGAGTGGCTGGGCTGCCGCGCCCCGCGCGGCCTTCGTCATCGTCGCTCGGGGATTGTTGGCGGAATGCGATTCTTGAGCGACTTGCTGCGCAGCTCGCGCGCTAGCTCCGCCTGTTCAATCGCATCGGCGAGGGCGTGATGGTCGCCGACAAGATCGGTTGGGTAGACTTGGCGCACAAATCGCTTCACCGTCTTCTTCCAGGTCAGGTTTTCGCCGCCATGCAACGTGTAGTAGACGCTCTTCAGGTCCATCGCCGACATGCCGAACGGATTCTTCACGCCGGCCTCGGCGAACGCCATCGTGAGCCACATCCAATCAAATGGGGTATTGAATCCAACGAAGAGTGGGCTTGACTCTGGCGCAGTCGCCTCGGCGGTCGCGCGAACCCAGAGGGCGAACTGGCGCACCCCATCAAGCCGATCGATTCCGTTCGCCTCTAGGTGAGCGCGCGAGAGGCGGTGCACGCGCTCCTCTTTGTGGCCCCACTGCTTCGAGGGGTCAGGGCGCAGCTCTACATAGAACGTCTTCTTCGGATCGTCGACCAGGCAGGCGCCGATGCTGATCAGGCTCCCATCGAGTGGCGTCTGACCCGAGCACTCCACGTCAACGCTGAACCAGAGCTCCTGCGGGAGCCCCTCTTCAAACGGGGGTGGCGTTGGGGCGTCGTGCTGCATCTGGTGCAGCCTACGGCATCAGCCCGAAGAGGATCGCCTACTCGCTCCGCACCATGATGTGCTTCGCCACCGTGTAGTCCTCAAGGGCGTACATCGACTGATCCTTCCCGTAGCCCGACTGCTTGAAGCCGCCGTGCGGCATCTCGCTGGCCAGCGTGAAGTGATCGTTCACCCACACGGTGCCGAACTGCAGCGCCTTGCTCACCTTGAAGGCTCGGGCAATATCGCTCGTCCAGAGCGACGAGGCGAGTCCGAACTGGCAATCATTCGCCCACTCCAAAATCTGATCGGCGCTCTTGGCACGCTGTACCGAGACGACCGGCCCGAAGACCTCGTCTTGCACGATCTCAGAACTCTGCGCTGGCCCGGCAATGATCGTTGGGCGATAGAAGTGACCCTTGCCAGCGACGCTCTTGCCACCGAGCACCACTTCGGCCTTCTTGCTCGCGCGCTGTACAAATCCGTCCACGCGAGTGCGCTGTGCGGCGCTAATCAACGGCCCCATCTCGGTCGCCTTGTCGCTCGTTGGTCCGACCTTGATCGTCTTCACTTGCTGAATAAGTGCGTCAACGAGGCGCTCGTAGATCTTTGGCCCAGCGATGATGCGGCAGGCTGCGGTGCAGTCCTGCCCCGCATTCCAGAAGCTCGCGGCACGCATCGTGCTCGCCACAAGGTCCACATCGGCATCGTCAAAGACAAGTACTGGAGCCTTGCCGCCAAGCTCGAGGTGGAGTCGCTTCACCGTGGAAGCGCCAGCCGCGGCGATGCGCTTCCCAGTGGCGGTGTCGCCCGTCACCGAGACCATCGCGACGCCAGGATGCTGCGCAAGGTATGCACCAGCCTCGTCGCCCGTACCAGTGATGACGTTCAGGACGCCAGCAGGGAGAAACTCTTGAGCAAGCGCTCCGAGCATCAACGCTGTGATCGGCGTGCGCGCCGAAGGCTTCAGAACAACGGTGTTCCCCGTAACCAGCGCTGGGCCAATCTTCCAGCCAGCCATCAGCAGCGGATAGTTCCACGGAGCAATTGAGGCAACGACGCCAACAGGATCACGACGAATCATGCTGGTGCGACCTGGCAGGTATTCGGCGACGGCCTTCCCCTCCATGTTGCGACCAGCGCCGGCGAAGTAGCGCAGGTTGTCGACGACCGCATCCACCTCAATGCCGACAGCGCTAATCGGCTTGCCAGCGTTCTCGGACTCAGCCTTCACAAACTTGCGCTTCGCCGACTCAAGGGCGTCCGCAAGCTTCAGCAGCGCGAGCGCACGCTCGGCCGGCGTGGTGGCGCTCCATGCTGGAAAGGCCGCCGCCGCTGCAGCAACTGCCGCATCAACATCGGCGCGACCGCTCTGCGGCACGCTGCCGAGCACCTCGCGCGTTGACGGATCTTCAACGGAGATAGTCTTCCCCGACTTTGCCGCCACCGACTTGCCGTTGATGATCTGCTTCCACGCACGCATCTGCACCCTCCTACTGCTTTGCCCCGAGTGGGGCTCTCGCTGAGCCTACCGCCGCCGCCCCCTTCGTGGGGCGCTCTGTCGCACGGCTCGCCCCTAGCGAAGCCCGGCGCTGCGCGCTACCCTCACCGATATGGCACATCAGTTCGTGGTCCAACTTGCACATAAGCCTGGGGCGCTCGCTGAGCTTTGCCGTGAGCTGGAGCGCCAAGAGGTCGACCTAAAGGCGATTGGTGGTGGAGGCATTGGCGATGTTGGCCACGTCATTCTGAAGACCGCCGATGACGTCAAGACGCGCGCGGTACTTGAGGCTGGCTCCTACACGTTTATTGAAAGTGAATCTGTGCTTGCCGAAGTTGATGATCAGCCGGGCGGCATGCTCTCAGTTCTCGACCGACTCGCCGCCGCCGGAGTGAACGTCTACGGACATCTATTCATGGGGCGATGGGGCGAGCGCGCAACCTTCGCCTTTGTTGTTGATGATCCAGCGAAGGCCCGCGCCGCACTCGAGCAGGAGTACTAAGCGCCTACCTACGTCCGATCCGCTGCAGGATCTCGTCAACGGCGGTCTGATACGCAAGTGTTGCGAACGGATGATGATTAAACCCCTTCAACGTTACGTACTCAACGTTGCCGAGTTGCGCCAGCGGTTTCGTCCACTCTGGCCGCACCAGCGCATCGCCCTCACCCTGCGTTACCAGTGTTGGCACTGGGAATTCACCACCAGCCGCGACGACGGCGCGTGCGGCCTTCTGCGCGCGGAATCCTTCATCACCGAGACGTGTCGTCACCGCCCGCATCGTTGCTGGAGCACTCGGGTCAAGGTTTTCTAGACGCTGACCCTCACTTGTATCGGCGCCGATCCCGGTAGGAATGCGCAGCATCGGCAGTACGCGCGAAAGGATCGGCGCCACGATGCGCTTCCAGGTGGCGATGTTTGCCTCAAGTGCTGGCGCCGAGAGAACGAGGAAGTCGGGCGTCGTGAGTCCCGCCGCGACGGCGCCGAAGGCGATCAGGCCGCCGAGGCTATGCGAGACCACGACGACCGGTCGCCCTGTGCGCTGCAGCTCGCCGACCTGCTCTGCGAGGTCGAGATGGAAGCGGCGAAACTCTTTCACGTAGCCGCGTGGCCCCTCGGAGCGTCCGTGGCCCCGTAGGTCCCACGTCGTTGTGCGCCATCCGGCCGCAGCGAACGCGCGTGCCGCCTGGATATAGCGGCTGGAGTTCTCCCCAATCCCGTGCCCGAGGAGGAGCTCGCCTAGCGGTGCACCGGCAGGCTCGTAGACGCGGCGGAAGAGCGTCACCCCGTCACTCGCCTCAAAGGGGGCCAGGCTCCCCTGCTCCGTGCTCATGCGTGCGATCCTACACTTACAGGAGAGGCGCGCTGCGCCCGTATCGGAGGCGGCAATGAGCAACTCAAAGAAGTCACGCACAGAACGCGATTCGTTCGGCGAGATCGAGGTTCCGGCCGATCAGCACTGGGGCGCCCAAACGGCCCGCTCCCTGCACTTTTTCGCCATCGGCAACGACCGCATGCCCCTTGAAGTGATCCACGCCCTCGCCACCATCAAGAGCGCCGCGGCAAGCGTCAACGCCGAACTCGGCCTCCTCCCCGCCGACAAGGCGAAGCTCATCGTTGAGGCTGCGAACGTTGTAACGAGTGGCGGCGCCGACGGCGAGTTCCCCCTCTCAACCTGGCAGACCGGCTCTGGCACGCAGAGCAACATGAACGTGAACGAGGTGATCGCCTCCATCGCTAATGAGCGAGCCACTGGGACGCGCGGCGGCAAAACACCGATTCACCCGAATGACGATGTGAACCTCTCGCAGTCATCGAACGATGCCTTCCCGAGCGCGATCCACATCGCCGCAACGCTCGCCGTCAGCAAGACGCTCCTTCCCTCACTGCGGCACCTGCACGCGACCATCAGTGCAAAGGCCGCCGCCTGGAGCAGCATCGTAAAAATCGGCCGAACGCATCTACAAGATGCGGTGCCGCTCACCCTCGGCCAGGAGTTCGGCGCGCATGCAGCTGCACTCGCGGGCGACATCGCCCGCATCGAGGCGGCGCAGAGCGAGCTCCGCGCGATTGCCCTCGGTGGCACCGCCGTTGGCACTGGCATGAACGCCCATCCTGAATTCGCCGAGCGCGCCGCCAATGCGATCGCGAAGCTCACCGGTGAGCCGATCGTGAGCGCGCCAAACAAGTTCGCCGCACTCGCCGGGCAAGAGGCGACGCTCGCGACATCAGCTGCTCTGCGCACCACCGCCGCGACACTTATGAAGCTCGCCAACGATGTGCGTTGGCTCGCCTCTGGCCCACGTGCCGGGCTCGGTGAGTTGCGCATCCCCGAGAACGAGCCGGGCTCTTCGATCATGCCGGGGAAGGTGAACCCAACGCAGGCCGAGGCGCTGACAATGGTCTGTGTGCAGATCTACGGACTCGATGCGGCAATCGCCTTCGCCGCAAGCCAGGGGAACTTTCAGCTCAACGTCTTCAAGCCGCTGATCGCGCTCGACCTGCTGGCGCAGATCCGCCTGCTCGGCGATGCCGCCCGCTCGTTCGCCGATCACTGCCTCGCTGGCACCGAGCCAGACTCAGCGCGCATCACCGAACTGCTTAACGACTCGCTGATGCTGGTCACAGCGCTCACCCCGGTGATCGGCTACGACAAGGCGGCGGAGATCGCCAAGCGCGCACACGCCAGCGGTGGAACACTTCGCGAGACTGCTCTGGAGCTCGGCTATATCAGCGCCGAACAGTTTGATGCGATCGTTCGCCCAGAAAAGATGACGGAGGCAACCCGATGAGCAACAAGATGAAGATTGGTGTCTTGACCGGTGGTGGCGACTGCCCAGGACTGAACCCCGCAATTCGCGCCGTGGTACACCGCGCAACCGCGGGTGGTCATGAGGTGGTCGGCATCCTTGACGGCTGGAAGGGACTCGCCACGGTTGGCGCGCCACTGACACGACCGCTTGATCGCGCCGCCGTGCACGGCATTCAGGCGCAGGGGGGCACGATGCTCGGCTCAAGCCGCACGAATCTTCTGAAGCGCGAGGGCGGTCTTGATGCCGCCGAAGCAAACATGCGCGCGCTCGGCTTGAACGCCCTGATCGCCATCGGTGGCGACGACACCCTCTCCGTTGCTGCCGGACTCGCGAAACGCGGCGCAGCCGTCAACGCCATTCCAAAGACGATGGACAACGACGTCTGGGGGACCGAAGGGTGCCTCGGCTTCGACACCGCCGCGAACATCGTTACGGAGGCGCTTGACCGAATCGCCACCACCACCGCATCGCATCACCGCGTCGCTGTTGTCGAGGTGATGGGGCGCGATGCAGGCTGGGTCGCCGCCTGGGGCGGTCTCGCCGGTGGCGCCCACGCGATTCTGATTCCAGAGGTGGAGTTCACCGCCGCAGCTCTCGACGAGCTCGTCGCCAAGCTGAAGGCGCGCCGCGCGATCGGCGATGGGAGCTCCATCATCGTTGTCTCTGAAGGGGTGAGGCTCCCAGCCGCTGGGTCAACCACGACCTCGGTGCCGCTCGACGAGTTTGGCCACCCACGACTCGACAAGGTTGCCGTTGGCGATGCGCTCGCCACGATCCTCGAAGAGCGCAGCGGGCTCGAGGTGCGCTGCACCCGCTTGGGCCACCTGCAGCGTGGCGGCGCACCAACCGCCGCCGACCGCGTGCTCGGCACACGCTACGGCGTTGCCGCAGTTGAGGCACTCGAAGCTGGTCGACTCGGCGCGATGGTGGCGCTCAAGGGCGGCGCAATCGTAGAGGTGCCACTCGCCGAGGTGGGCGGCAAGAATCGCTCAATTGATCTCAGCTACCCGCCACTCTTCCAGCATTTCGACTGACCGATGGCACGCCTGATTCTCGTTCGACATGCGCGCACCGCCGAGACGGGCATCAAGCTGAGCGGTCGCATCAAGGGGATCCCCCTCAGCCCCGCCGGACGCAAGGAGGCGGCCGCACTCGCCGAAGCACTCACCGCCGTGCAGATTGCCGGCATCGCCTCATCGCCGATGCAACGCTGCCTTGAGACCGCCGAGGCCGTGCGTTCGATGCGCGGCCCAAGCGTGAAATCGCGCCCCGACATCGTGGTGGACGAACGCCTCACCGAAGTGGAGTACGGCGACTGGTCGGGCCAAGAGCTGCGCAAGCTGATGAAGGATCCGCTCTGGAGCACCGTCCAGCGCCAGCCATCGGCGATGACCTTCCCCAACGGCGAGTCACTCCGCGCTGCTAGTGCCCGCGCCGTAGAGGCGATTCGTGAGATCGATGCGCGCTTCAGCGACGATGAGACCTGGCTCTGTGCAAGTCATGGCGATATCATCAAGGCGATCGTTGCCGATGCACTCGGCACTCCACTCGACCTCTTCCAGCGCATCGCGATTGACCCGGCGAGCATCACCGTCATTCGCTACAGCGGCGAGCGCCCAACAGTGGTGCGGGTGAACCTCTCAGCTGAGGGTGCGGCCGCCGGTCTCGTTGAGAAGCCGAAGCGGCCATCCCTCCTCGGGCGCCTGCGCGGCGAACACTGATGGCACGGAGGATCATCCGATTCGATCCACCCGACCAATTCATCGCTGGCGCCGTTGGTGAGCCTGGGCAGCGCGTCTTTCATCTGCAGGCGATCGGCGGCGGCATCGCCGCAACCGTGGTTGTTGAGAAGAGTCAAATTGCGGTGCTCGCTCGACGTATCGTTGAGATGCTGAAGGACCTGAGCGAGGGTGGCAGCGTGCAACTACCCAGCGCGCCGCTCCCCCTCCCGCGCAAGCTGCCGGCGCTCGCCGAGCCGTTCACCGCAGAGTTCCGCGTCGGCACCATCGCTCTCGCCTGGGATCCGATGCTCACGCGCCTCATCCTCGAATTCCGCGACGACATGAGCGTCGAGGATGCCGCCGCCCCGCCACCAATCAACGACGCGCCTGATGGCCCCGATGTGCTGCGCGTCTCGCTCAGCGTCGCGTCGGCACTCGAATTCGCTGAGAATGCCCTCCAACTCGCCGCCGCCGGCCGACCGATCTGCCCGAACTGCGGCGTGCCGCTGGATCCGCGCGGCCATCGCTGCGCACGCAAGGCTGCACTCCTCAACTGAGGTGACAGACCAAGCCGTGACACCGGGCTGGCGCGCGGCGCTCCCCACCACCTCAGGTCTTATAGAGATAGATGAGGCGCTCCGCTTGATGCGGCACTCACCAGAGCTCGAGCCAATCGGTCGCATTGCCGAGGCGAGCAACGCCAGCTTCCTCTGTGAAATTGAGGGCGGACTCCAAGTGATCTACAAGCCGATCCGCGGCGAGTTGCCACTCTGGGACTTCCCTGAGGGGAGCCTCGCTGCGCGCGAGACCGCTGCGTACCTGGTGAGCGAGGCTCTGGAGCTCGGCGTTGTGCCGCCGACGATCTTGCGCGATGGGCCCGCAGGTGAAGGGGCCGTGCAACTGTGGATCGACCATGCGGGGGTGCAGCGCGCAGTGGACCTCGTCAACGCCTCAGATGAAGGGCTGCGTCGGCTCGCCCTCTTTGACGCGATCGTGAACAACGGGGACCGAAAGGGCGGCCACATTCTTCCTCTCTCCGACGGTCGCATTCTTGGTGTCGATCACGGCGTGACCTTCGCCGCTGAGCCGAAGCTGCGCACCGTGTTGTGGGCGTGGCGCAGCAAGGCGTTCACCGATGAGGAACTAGCAGTTATTTCACGCGGCGTTCAGGGCCTGACCGATAACGGCGCGTTGCGCGCGCAGCTCTCGCCGATCCTCGACGGAGAGGAGATTGATGCGATGGCGGCGCGCCTCAACGATCTCGCTGCAACCGGCTGCTTCCCAGAACCGAGCCCCGACTGGCCGCCACTCCCGTGGCCGCTCGTCTAGGGGCAGACAGGTTACGGGAGTAGCGACTCGTCGACGATGTCGCTCGCCTTCAGCCCGTCAAGCACCTGCTGACCAGGAACCGAGCGCATAAAGCTGATGGACGTCTCCCAGCCTTCAACGCTGATCGCACCGTAACCGGCGCTCTGCTGCAGGGGGCCCGCCCACACATCGACGGTGGCCTTCATCACGGCGAGTGAGCTCGCACGCGCCGCAGGTGTGGCGGCAACTTCAGGAACAACCTGTGCCGCAGCGTCAACGCCGAGCTCAGGGTTCGCTGCGATCTGTCGCATCGCCTCAAGCGTTGCGGCGATAAAGGCGCGAATCGCGTCACGCTTGCTCTCAATCGTTGTTGGTGATGAGATGAGGCCTGGCCCGGCGAACGGCGCAGCAGCCGAGGCGTAGAAGACCTCAACCTCAATCCCTGCGGCCTGCGCCTGCACCAGGTCGTTGTTGGCGTACCCGGTCGTCGCATCGGCGGCACCACTGATCAGCGCTTGGGTCTGACCGTAATCTGGGTAGAGGTCAAGCGACACATCGCCAATGCTGAGTGATGCCTCTTCAAGGATGCCGAGGAGCGTCAGGTAGCCAGAACCGTATTGGCCTGGAGTGCCGACGCGCTTCCCCTTCAGGTCGGCTGGACTCATGATTCCGGCGTCGGTTCGCGCGATCACGACATTCGGCAGCACGCCGTAGATGGTGGCCACATAGCGCACGGGAATTCCCTGCGAAACAGCGGGGATCATGCTGGTGCCATCGGCGAGGGCAAGATCGAGCGCGCCGCTGCCGACCAGGCTAATGAGGTCTGGATCAATCTGATTCTGGATCGTGACATCGAGACCCGCGGCGGCATAGGCGCCGCTCTGCTGGGCCAAATAGAAGGGGGCAAACTGCACACCGGGGATGTAGCCGAGGCCAACGGTGAGCTTTACCGGTGCAACTGAAGCTGATGGTGACGGCGAAGCACTCGATGTGCATCCGGCGGCCACGAGCGCCAACGACCCGAGCACTACGACCAAAATCCGCTTCATGGCTATCCCCCCTACATGTTGGATCGCATTAGGCGATCCTTCTAGATGTTACCCGCTCAATAAGAAGCACGAGCCCGTACGCACTTACGCCAAGAATCGCGATCTGCAGCAGATCTGCAAACAGGAGTGGCGTGTCGAAGAGTGAACCGCGCGCAAGGTTGAGCAACACGCCGAGGCCAGCGGTGCCGCCGAGCCACTCGCCGACAATCGCGCCGACGACGGCGAGTGTTGCGGCGACGCGTGCCCCAGCAAGGATGCCGCCACGTGCCGCAGGAAGTCGGGCGTACCGAAGTGACTGCCAGCGGGTTGCTCCAAGGGAGCGCATCAGCTCTAGCGTTCCAGCATCCACATCGCGCACCGCAACGAGGGTCGAGATTGCCACGGGGAAGAGGGTGATCAGTGCGCAAACGGCGACCTTCGCCGCGAGCCCAGGTCCGAGCCAGAGCACAAGGACCGGACCGAGCGCAAGGATCGGCGTCGACTGCGCTGCAACTAGGTAGGGGCTAATCACACGGCGAGCAGAGCCGGAGAGGCCAAGGGTCACGCCAATCAGCAGGCCGAGTGCGCCGCCAAGAAGACCACCGACCGTGACCTCGACCACCGTGGGCACGAGATGGCGAAGCATGGTGCCGTCGGCCCACGCCTCAGCGAATCGCACGGCAATCGCCGATGGCGCAGGGAGGATGAACTGCGGTACTGCGGCGGCGCGCACGGCGAGCTCCCACGCTGCAAGGAGAAGGACAGCAATACCCAGTGGGGTGAGTCGAATCAGGCTACGCATGCGACACCGAGGTAAGCGCGGCGTAGAGTCGTGTCTGTCGTGCGGCGCCGTCTGGCGAAAGGAGCGCTGCGCGGCGTTCTGCAGCAGGCAGACCTCGCAGGCCGGGAACCTCAAGGTTGATGGCACCCTCGGCACCAAGCAGCAGTACGCGATCGGAGACCAGCAACGCCTCCGCCACGTCGTGAGTCACGAGGAGTGTTGCCGCTCCTGCAACGAGCTCAGGGAGCTCGTCGTCGAGCCGGGCGCGCGTGATGGCGTCGAGCGCGGCGAATGGTTCGTCAAGCAGCAGGAGCGACGGCCGCCGCACCAACGCACGCGCCAGGGCAACGCGACCACGTTCGCCGCCCGAGATCTCCCCAGGGCTTCGGTCGAGCAGTGCACCCGCTCCCACCCGCGCGAGCGCCTTCTCGGCGGTCACCCGCGCGCTCACCAACGACTCGCCTGCCAGCTCCAGCGGGAGCGTCACGTTGCGCAACACCGTGCGCCAGAGCAGAAGTCTTGGCTCTTGAAAGACGATCCCGACCTCAGGTTGACCAGCGGAGGCGGGCGCGCCAGCGAGTGAGATGCGCCCATCTGTTGGAGTTAGAAGGCCGGCGACAAGGCGCAGGAGTGTTGACTTCCCTGATCCGTTTGCTCCAAGCAGTGCAACGGATTCACCGGCGGCGATTGACAGGGAGAGGTTCCGTAGCACGTGACGATCTCCGTACGAGTGCGAGAGACCGCTGACCTCAAGTAACTGCATCAGTGCATCATCGCGCGCGAGGCCTGCGCGCGCCAGTCAGGCTGCGGCGGCGGCGCGGTTTGCGGCGGCACGCCGCACGGGTCGCACATAGAAGAAGAGCCCAAAGAGCAGATAGGCGCCCTGCGCCAGAAGCGTCGTGAGCTCAGGGGTTGAGCTGTATCCAAAGATGGCGCGCAGGAACTGGCCGATCCCCTCCTTGTGCGGCAGCACCGCAGAGATGTCATAGATCGGCGTGATCAGGCCTGGCAGTAGGCCAACCTCAATGAATTCATGCACACCGTATGAGAGGAGCCCGGATGCTATGACCACGAGCGCTGCACCCGTCACATTGAAGAAGGCGCTGAGATTCAGTCGCACTCCGACACGGAAGATCAGCACGCCGATGCCAGCAGCAATAAGTAGGCCGACTACAGCGCCAAGCACTACGGATAGTCCTTCGCCTGCCGCGGCAGTTGTCTGACCGAGGAGGAAGAGTGCCGACTCAATCCCCTCGCGGATCACCGCGGTGAACGCGAGCAGCGCAAGGCCAAGAACTGAGGTCGAGGCGACTGCTCGATCAACACCCTGGCGAAGATCGGCGCCGAGTGAGACGGCCTGCTTGCGCATCCAGAAGAGCATGTACGTGAGGATGACAACGGCGAGCAGTGACGTCGTCCCCGCAATGACCTGCTCCGCAGTTCCTTGCAAGCTTCCGAGGGCGACAAACGCAGCAACGCCGATAGCGGCGGAGGCAACGATGGCGGCGGAGACACCGAGCCACACGCTGGCGAGTCGATCGGCGCGGCCGATCTTTACGAGGTAGCTCGCAATGATGCCAACGATGAGTGCGGCTTCAACTCCCTCACGAAGTCCGGTGAGGAGTCCCCCGAAACCCCAGGCGAAGATGCCCTCCACTCAAATCCCCCTCTCGCAGATGCTGCGATCGCTTGAAGGAAATGGTGCCATCCCGTGGCGGCGAGTGTCAACCGCGCCTGTCTAATGCGACAAGCCGCCTTGTCTTTTGTAGCGGGTTAAC
>Ga0214921_10004280_pt1 | contig 21111 bp, 38 predicted proteins | sample LL1505_MetaG_FD_177992 | JGI IMG/M metagenome (GOLD analysis project Ga0214921, IMG submission 177992) | Freshwater microbial communities from Lake Lanier, Atlanta, Georgia, United States - LL-1505 | ecosystem: Environmental > Aquatic > Freshwater > Lake | place: USA: Georgia | collected...
AAGAGTGTACTAGTAGGCTTAATTCCTACGCTTGCAAGTGTTTTCTCAATATCAGTCTTAATCTGACAGTCAATTTGTGCTGCCATATATCCTTTCAACCAATAAATAAATTGTTCGTTTGTCATAACTTTGTATTTTTTTGTTTGTAAAATAATATTTTTAACATTGTTTCGCCTATTCCAATATCTCCAGTAACAACTGATATTAATGTAACTCCAACTACAATCATAAAAAGCAATAAAGCTACTGAAATGGGTATAATCCATAGTAGTTCTAAATTATTCATAACTTTCTAGTATTATACTTTTTCTAACCTTTATAAGTTTTGCTTCGTTCAATCCCATTGGATAAGGTGATGCAACTTTACTTGGGTTATCTAAGTCAAGGCTCCACGTTATTGCTGTGATAGGGTCATCGTGCCATTCCATTTCATGTATATTATTACCATAACCAAGATACTTTCCGTCCTTGGTTATTAGCTGGCAATCCCATGCTGATTTTCCGATTTCTTTATTCATAATCTTCTATTGTATTTCTTCGAAAGGTAATTCTTCAAGAATCCAAGTTATTAATTCTCTATCGATTATTTCTTTCCATATACCGTCTTCAAGTATAAAAAAGTCACTACCTTTGCTATGTTCGCTAAATCTTATCTCCTGTTGGACACCATTTTTATCTTCTATGGTGCACTCTTTGGTTTCCATATAGTAAACTACTTCAGGTTCAGTTTTTAATTTGTATTGCATATCTTTATTATTGGGTTGTTTCGTATTCGTACATTACCATATCTTCTGGGTATAGTATAGCGTATAGCATGTGTGTGCTTATTTCTGGTTTGAACTTCTTCATCAAGAACATACACTTGTTGCCATCCTTATCGATACATTTCCAAGTATAGCATACGTGTGTGTCGTAAGTTGTCTTATCAGGTGTATCATATGTCCTGAATTTATAGGAACCTATTTTAATGTCCCACTCATTAATAATGACGAACATATCAGTTGGTTGGTTGGAAGATACGATATTCCATTTATCTCCATCCCATGTGCTTTTGGTAATATTTGTAACCCTGTTAAAGTCTTGAGAATAACTAAAGAGTGTTGTGAGTAGACTCACTACTATGAGTGATAATTTTTTCATTTTTTTTTATTTATTATTTGGTAATTTTATTACGTCATTTTCGATACCTATAATAACACTATTCAATCTCATAGTTATCTTTTACCCTTATATTATTCTTTGTTATCGCTTCAGCTACAATCGCTTGAAATGTATCTGATGGACTTATGCTATAATTCATCGCTGTGCCCATCCTACGATAACCAGAAATTATATCTTGTAACGCTATCTTATATTTATTGCAACTATCACCAATTGAATCGTCTAACAACTTAATGTATTCCAACATTTTATTGTATTCATCTAATTCGATAGTGACCAAGGGCTTTTGGAAACTCATATATTGTAATGTATTAGAATCTTTTTGAAATTTTAATGATTGTCTCCTCTTCTTCTTTAGATAATGTGTGATACTTACCATGTAATTTACCCAAAGCATCTTCGTATTCGGATTCAGAAATACTAACATTACTAGTTTTAAACTCGGAAATAGATTCTGGAAGATGTCCATCATCAATTAGCGCGGTTATTAATTCTTTAATTTCACTAGAACTACAAGCGCTTAGGAAATCATCAATGTCAACGTCAAAGTCAATGTAAGGCATAATTTAATTTTTAATGTGATTCAATATGTTTATAAAAAAGGTTTGTAATTTCGTCGACTTCTTCTTGAGTTTCATTATAGTCCGCATCTGAAAACATAACCCCATGTACAAACCAACCATCGTCTATATCCCATTCGCCATAGATTATAAATTCTTTCCCATCAGATGTATGGCCGATAAATTTCTGAACCATTGATAATGTTTCTGGTTCTTTTAGATTGATATTCATGTTTAAAATTTTATAAAACAAATATACGCATATAACTCTAAAAATGCAAGAGTTATTAATAATTTGTGGACAAGGTTGGGTTTGAACCAACACGTTCCGTCGAACCAGCCATGTTATCAATATAGGCTTAATGCAACGTCTGCATACCATAGCCATAACAGCACTGTACGTCTACCATGAATGAACTAGTATTCCATTCTTCCGCCACTTGTCCATTTAGTTAAAGATATATTTGTACCAAAACAATACATAACGCTAAGAATATAGATACGCTTACTTTAAGTGTTATTGGTTCTCCGAATAGATATCTACTCATCAAGGCAAATACTATCATACCTAAGCTGAATCCTATAAATCTGCTCGGCCATATTTTTCCATCAAATGCTATAACAAAGTATTCGACAGATTTTATATATAACCAAGATAGGGGAATCGCTGCGGCTAACAATAATACAGGGTACTTTTGATACCAACCATATTTTATGTTACCCTGCAATTGAAGGAACGTACCGATTTGCGCTATAAGACCATAAATAATACCCAAACTTAAACTATTCCAATTCATTATTCTTCGTCTTTAAATGTTGTTTTTTCAAGTCCTGCTAAAATTGTAACTGGTACGAATGTAATCCAAAATTCCCAAGTTGAAAGGCCATAACCTAAATAACCTAAACAACCACCAAGCCATGCTGCCCAAAGAAGCCCGTAAATTGTACTTTTTTTCATATGTTTATTTTTTATCCGATTTCATCTCGGTTTATTTGTGAATAATTAAATGCTCTTTGTCTGTACATTGCTTCGTCCAATATATCTAGCGCGGCAGGTAATGCTGCTCTATCATCTAAGAAGTGGTTGCAATAAGGTTTGCTACCTTTTTGTCCGTAAGGTAATTCGATTGGTGTTTGGTTGATTGAATCAACCTTGATACCAATTTTATCGCAGTACTCCATTATATGTTGATGTCTATCTTCGTTACACGCTGTGTGTATAACGGTGTAGCATCCAACCCCTTGACAATCCTTTAGAAGCTTGATTGTTCTATCGATATCGTCTTGATTATCTAGCGTATGATAAGGTGAAATGGTGCTGTCAAAATCCACTCCGATGATTATCTTACCATGGGATTGCCATTCTTGTACTAGGCGGTCTATATATTTTTTCATATTTATAGTTTAATTTTGTTAAAGTAGAATTTGAAATCTTCTAGGTTTTCAAATAGTGGTATGTCGTATCTATTACATACAATATCAACATTACCTTTTCTCCAGAATCCATCAGGGCATACAACATAAAGTTTTTTATGTGCAGCGTGAAGTCCTAGCTCTAGCAAAGATATTGGTGACATGGTTTCTGGTACCAAGTATAACAAAATGGCTTCGCATCTTTCTAATGCATCCAACTCCCAATTTACTTGTTGGTAGAATTGTGGGTTTTCAAATTTTTGTTTCCAAGAGCTATCCCAATCTTTTCTTCTTGGGTTAAAAACTCCATAGCCTTTTTGTTCAAAGTAAGTAGCTATATCGCTTTGCCAATCTATAGCTTTACCCATTTCGATAGAACCTGCCAAGAACACATATTGTTTTGTTCTATCTCTTAGTGCTATGTTTTGTGGTGGTGTGTATATCATAAATTATTTTTTATCTTTTATAAATTCATTGTAAAGTAATTCCCAATCGTCAGATAAATAATTTTTTTCTCCGAGCCATTTAAAGACATCTTTGATTGTAAATCCATTAACTGATTTGGTCATTGTTTCTCTGTATGTTGGTGATGCGTTTTTAAATTCGTGACCACATTGACAAGGGGTTGACCAACATTCTGAACAATCTGATAGTGCCATATTAAAGTGTTTTTAATTCTTGTTTAACAAGTGTAAGTGCTTGACCTAGCAAGTTTAATCCTAGCCAGTTAGATGGGTTGTCAATACCTTCGGCATCTTCTGCCAACCCTATACCCCAAATGTTATCCAGTGGTGATGCTTCAACGAATATTTTATCTTCGGTTGCTAGCATTTGTTCTTTGAGTTCAGGGTTTTGCGTAAACTTGGCTAGGTTGCCGTTGTATACAATTGCCAAGCAATTCTTATCCCATATAGCCTTGTCAAAGTTTCTAATCATTCGACCAAATCTTTTTTGTTCTCTAGGATTAGATTCTTGCATGATTTGTTCAGCAATTTCAGTGTCACCTAATAGCAAGGCTTTCTGATGCATCATGTATTGTTCACATGAGTTATACTCAACTCCATCGATTGTCATATTGGCTTTATGCCATTGAGAGTAAATCCCATTCCAAAAAAATACGTATTTGTCTGTTATTTTCATTTTATTAATTTTTATATTCTACATATGTTATTTTAATTCCTAAGTCTTTTGCGTAAGCGATTTCTTCGGCCACGCCCCTAGATTTGTCCCAACCTTCCATCATGTAAACAATCATTTCATCACATCTATTTAAGAATGTCAGACAAAAGTTTTCCCAGAAAGGCCAATCGGTTGGCATGTCAGGTTGAAAGTTTACTGCGGTATGTCCGTATAGTATGGGGCTAAAAGCTACAACACCATTGTTAATAAGTTCAGCCGTATACTTGGAAACCTTTTGATAGTTTTCTTCTCTAACATTGTCATCAGGATGACTATATGGAGATGAAACAAAAATTAGTTTTCTCACTTCAAACGGTTTTTAATTTCGGTTAATGATGTTGGATTTTCAAAGTTACCATCTAGGTAAAGTGTCTGTAATTGACCCTTGGCTTCTGTTTCCCAAGTTACTTTGTCGAATAGTTTTAATTCGCCGTTCACATCACCCTTGCCAACATACAAAAGTCCTGTAGCTGATTTCTTCATACCATCGTCAGTGATTGGGTCTTTAAAGATTTCACGACCTTCAAAGTTAACCTCAACATAGGTTGCTTTCATTGCGAAACCGAATGTATCACGAGTATTGAATTGGTAAGTAAATGAACCAACACCCAATACTATATTGGTACTTGCGAATCCCTTGGCTTCAAGTCTTCTACAGATTTCGTCTGCTCTATCTATCGTGATGCTATCGCCATAGATTGCTCCGATGTGTGAATCTAGGACTTTGTAGCCTTGTTCGTTGATTGTTCCACCGAATACGTCCCATAGCAATTCAATAACTCCTTTTATTTCAGGTTCACTATCTAAACCATCAATAGATTTACATGGATTAGGATTACTGTTCAATCCACAAATGATATCAACAGGATTACCCGAGTCAGGGCGTATTACCAACTTGCCATCACGAGCTAGGATTTGTTCCTTAAATCTTGGAAGATATACCGTACAAATGTCCCAAAGATTGAACGTATCTGAAACCATACTCAAAATTCCTGTTGGGTATATTTTTAAAAGATGAGTAATATATGAAGTTTCATCAATTTTTCCATCGACAATGTTCATATGTGCACATGCTACAGAGTGTTCAGTTGCGTTTACACTACCACCAACGAATCCTGTTTCGTTATAATACTTTCTAGCGCCGCCGATAGCTGGTAATGAATCGGTACCTGAGAATGATGTCAAGTGACCTAACCCTGAGCTTATTGTTGCATCGATTGAATCCAATCCTCTCATTGAGAAATCATGTCCTTGCCAATCGATAAACCATGCTCTTTCAGCATCAGTTTTTTCTTGCCACTTGGTTAATACCTTACGATATTGGTGAGCGATGGTAGCAGATGTTGTTGGTTTCCACAAAAGGTTTGAAATGATTGTTTCAAGGTAATTTGTTATCCAATAGAAGTCAGGATGTGTGTTGTGGATTGTAAGAATAGGAATTCTCATTGGTACTAGTGTTCCTTCTTCTAATATTTTAACATGGATAGGCAAATAACCCAAGTCATGTAACTTTTCAAAGTGTGTAACATCATAGTCGGTACCCAAATACATTGATAGTTCGCGTTTCATTTCACCACAAACTTCAGATTTCATTCTATTGAAGAACTCATCTCTGAATGCTTCGTGGATTTGTTTCATTACCATTTGTTGACCAAATGATACAACTTTATCACAACCCTTTGGGGCGTATTTGTTGCTACGTGGTGTAAAGTTTGAATAAACTAATGTTGTACCTTCTGGGTACTGCTGATGGTGTCCTGTTTTATAACCATCGGTAAGCAATAGTGGATTGATTTTCATAATTTTATTTTTTTATTTTGCAAATATACAATTAGTTGTCTAATTAAACAAATTTATTTTTAATTATTTTATTTTTATGATTATTTAATGAATTGTAATTTACATTTAATATTTTAGAAATTTTATGTAAATTATTACCTTCATTGTATAATTTAATAACTTGTTCTTTTATTTCATCAAAAAAATTACAACCTAATGAATTATCATCGATTTTATCCCATTTTCGATTCAAATAGTTAATACTTAATTCTTCAGATTTTTTCTTAATTTTTAGTATATTTTTATGTCCTGTTATTTTAAACAATGCATACCCTCTTTTATTAATTTTACAACTACCAATAACGCCAATGTATTTTTTTAAAAAGTCATTTATTATTTCAAGATTATTTATCCAAGAAGAATGTAGTTCAATTTTTAATTGTCTTGCTTTATTAGTTTTAGCTACTTCAATACAACCATCAGCATCTATTAACCCAATTACATACGAAAAAAATAAATCATTGTCTTCAGGTATTATAATCTTAACAGGATTATATGTTTTAGGTATTAATTCAATGCCAATTTTATCTTTTAATTCGTTAATATTTTTAATATCTCCGACACATATTGTTACGGTATCATTTTTATAATTTAAATTAACATTTAAATAATCACTTAGTTTTTTCAAGTGGGTATCATCATTTTTTTTCAATGTTATTCTGACATAACTTTTAGAAAAATTACCATCACCACAAATAAATCCATACCAATACCAATTAAAAATATTATCAATCAATAATGGTTTTAATTTATTTTCAATATTTGTATCAATTGATTTAAAACCAAATCGTCTAGCCGCATCTTTGACAGCGCCAATACTAATTTTAAAAAAATTAGATAATTCTGTTAAATTATTTTTTCCGTAATTTTGTTTTAAATATTCAATTTTCTCATCCGTCCATTTAATTTGTGGTTTCATAATAAAATGTTTTATTATAAATATACTAATACTGGACGATAAGTCAATAGTTTCAATTAAAATATTTTAATTACTTCTAAATTATTTAATTCATAATCATCATATTTTGAGTTGGTTGAATATATTTTATCAAAACATGTTTCAAGTTTTTTATTTGGTGTTTTGATTGTAATATGCGAAACGGCTAAATATAATTTTCCAACATTTTTACTTTTTAATAATTCTGAAATTCCAATAAATGTCGCACCGCCGACAAGAAGGTCATCAAGAACCAAGATGTCTTTACCTTCAAAGTCTAGCTTCTCAATGTTTTGTGTCAATTTGTGTGTTACCAAATCTCTAGACTTGCTAGCAGCATATACGCCACCTTCGTGATGTAATGTGTCGGCAAGTTTGTTAATCCATTTGAATGACCCAGCGTCTGTTGATAAGAAGATGGGTGTTGATTTGATATCTTCTAATACAGAACCGATAAAGATAGAGTTATCTATAACCCTGCTGTTATTTAAACCCATTAGGGTTGAATCGCTATGTGGGTGATATACATAAACCCTTGCAAAATTACATGAGTTGATAAAATCACATACCAATTTTAATTCAAACGATTGGTTGGTTTCAAATCTGCGGTCATGTTGTTGTTGAAACATGCAAGGGATTTTAAGAACAACATTTTGAATCTGATTAAAATCACATATGTCTTTAAGTGACTTGATAAAGAATAAATCTTCGTAGGTGTTGATTCTTTCTGTGATTACTGGTTCTCTGAAATCGGTAATCTCTGCGTAAACGGTACCGTCTGGATACCTGTGTCTTGTGTATATCATAATTGGTTATTTAAAAAAATCATTATCTTCAAAAAATTCTTTTATTCTTGGTAGGTATATTATGGATAACACACCTAATAGTACTATTGATAGTATCGTAATTAAAACAAATAGTGGGTGCCAAAACACCATATAAAAAGCAATAAACAATGCTAGTATTTTTGCTATATTTTTTAATATTCTTTCTTGATTAGGTCTCATAATATTTTAATTTTTTGATTTCCAAAACTGATACCACTTACGTACCTTAGGTGGATTACATTTGCTGAAAGGATTATGACCAAATGATACTTTATTTAAGTATTTTGACGTTAGCATATTAATCATAATCTCATGGTACTCAATTGGGATATCTTTAAAATCAGCCGATACATCAACTTTTAAATCGATGGTACCATTTTCGGTTTGAAGCGTGAAATATTCATTCATTCTAACCACTGTGGATGATGTTACATAAATAACATCAGCGTTTAAATTAATTTCCATATTGCAAATATATGCTTTTTTGATGTAAAAAACAATTTTTTTGTTAAAAACTTTATATTTATAGTAAACTATTTTTATGAAAGAACAATTAGTAACAATGATGCTCCAAATACAAAACCAAATTAAAATTTTACATTGGCAAACATTTTCTGAAGCTAGACACGTAGCATACGGTAATTATTATGACAGCCTTGGTGGAAACATTGATGAATTTGTTGAGGTTATGATGGGTAAATATGGTAGATTTCAATTACCAGAAGAAGGTACTAAATTAGAAATATTCAACCTTAAAACCTTGGAAATCAATTCATTCCTAGACACCGTAACCGATTTTTTAATTAGCATGACCGACCAATTAGACGCTAAAAAAGATACCGATTTATTAAATATTAGAGACGAAATGTTGGGCGATACAAATAAATTAAGATATCTATTAACTCAAAAGTAATTGATACTGTTCCCTGTATTTTAATACAGCCAAATCTTTAGCCTTTGCTTCAATCTCAATATCGAAGTCCAGACCAAAAGTCTGGATTTCTTCATATATATAGTCAGCATGAGCTGTAGGGATGCTATTTTCATCTTCATGGGTTCTAGGTGACGACATATGTGTCAGGGGCTTAACGTTACCCCAAGTTGCATAAGCTGTACGTAAAGCTTCTTCCATCGACATATCTTGTGACCCATAGTTAAAATGGTGTTGGTCAAATACTATTGGCACACCAACCTGCATATAAATCATAGCGTATAAATCACCAACGGAATATTGATTGGGACTATCATCGTTCTCAACGGTTAATCTAGATATACATGAATCTGATAGTCTACCAATATTCATAACAAATCTAGCAGCAGCTTCTGATTTACTAGGTTTGGTTGTATTAATATGAATATTGATTGGGTAGTAATGTGTTTTATCTAAACCCATCAAATCCATTAGTTCGGCGTGTTGATTTAATTCGTAAACTGTCTTCTCAACAACTGCTGGGTTTTCGCTAGCAAGTACATTAAACGGGCCAGGGTGGTAAGAAACGCGTATATCGTTTTCTTTAATCTTGTTACCTATTTGTGTAAGGTAATCGCTAATGATATCAAAGTTTGGTAAGTCTTTGAATTTGTATTCGCTCATCCAAGGAAATGAATCTGAAGACAAACGATAAACAAAGATATTGTTTTTGATATTATAATCTAAAACCTTAAGTGTATCTTTTAGGTTCTCAATAGCTAACTCAGAAACGTATGGTAATCCTTTGGCTTGAAATGTTTTTTTAACCATTCCGCGATTAACACTGATATGGTCTTTCTTTTTAAGACCTTCATTACAACCTAACGAAATACAACAATAACCGATTTTGTTCATGATTTTAATTTTAGAATACAAAGATAAAGGGTTTATTTTAATCTACCAAATTAATTTAAACAAAATTCGTCACAAACCAAAAACTCAAAAATTTCATTTTCCTTGATTATCATAGCTTCTTCAACAATGAAAACGTTTCGGTTTAAATAAAATAATTTTTCTTCTGTTAAGTGCAATTCTTCTTTGTCTTGTATTAATATTGAAATTCTTTTAACCTTTTCTAGATTTTCAATAATTGTATTTAACTCCTCCCTTAAAAACCATAATTGTGATAGGTTAAATCCTTCGTCTAGGATTGTTGTGTCGGCTAATTCTTTATCAAAATAAAACATATAATTAAATTTTAACTATGTGATTGGTAATTAAAAACATTGAAACAAGATAGGAGAAATATAACATAGCCCCTACCGCTAAAAAAGAAAGAAATTTACTTCTAAGACAAAGATTATATATCAGACCACCACCAAAAAATAAAAATGTATGTGTTAATAATAACCCTAACTGAAACATAACGACTTTTTTAAAGTCATCTGGTTCAGTAATCATATCAATCAGTATTGAAAAAATCCAACCTTTGTGAATATCAATCAATAGATATAACGCAATGATACCACCAAAAAAATTATGGCTACAAAAGGTTGGTATTCTGTCGATGCTAAACACGTAGAATACTAAAAATAAAGCAGATGCTAGAGGTGCTATTACACTAACAACACCTAAAAAGAAGAATAAACTTATTAATGATAGGTTACCCCAGTTTTCAAAACTATATACTTGAGATGTGAAGCTGGTGCCGTTGCTACCAGTGGTCCTAACAATTTTCTCGGGAAAAATACTATTATTGATATCCATTATTTATTTTTTAAAATGTTATTAACTTTGTTTTCAACTATTCTTACCGCAGCAACGATATCTCTACAGTCATTGTCTGATAATTTTTTGGTACCATTTATCTTATCGTTTTTACCTCTAGCTCTTAATCTTGCTGTAAGGTTTCTAAGCGTATTAAGCCCCAATAAAGCCCTATCTAATTCCGTTAATTTACCATAGTTTAACTCCACATCTTTAAGTATGCGTTGTTTACCGTAATACTTAGATGGTCTAGTTTTTTGAGGCTCTTCTGTAGCTGATGTGTCATTAACGTTTAATTTTTGATACTGGTTAGCATAGTTTGACTTTACTAAAATAACCCTTTCAAAAATTTCATTTGCTCTTTCTAATAAGTCTGAGCTTAGCGTGTTTTGTTTTGCCATAGTGCGTAACAGGCTATACGATATGTTTCTGTCATCACCACGGAATATTTCATCCAATACTAAATCATTTTCAATTACAGTTAATGTTTTGAAAATGTCAAACTCTAAAGTTGTTTCTGTTGTTTTAATTTCCATATAAATTATATTTAGAAAACAAATGTACAACTCTTTTTTTTATTTACCAAATTTTACAAAACTTTTTTTATAAAAAAAACCACCTAGTAGGTGGTTTATATTTTTTAAAGCGTTTTATACTACTTCTTGATATCTAGCGCGGCTCTAACCTTATTCAATTCTTCATCATCAAATTGGTAGAACGACCCAGTGTCTTTATTTTTAATCTGCTTTACTTTTTTTCTGAATAAAGAGCGGTTAACCCCTTTTTCATCATCAGGTATTCCAGTTAAAACCATTACATCCACCATTGATGGGCCACCTAGCTTTTCAAATGCTCTTCTAACGTCGGAATAATCTTTTCTACCACCCTCTTTATTAGGACCTTTTTTTAGGGGTCTCATTTTTTCATCATCATCTTTATCTTTCTTAGATTTACCGCGTTTAACTTCATCGACATTAAATAATTCGTCTAGAGCTTCCCTAACCATCATTTTAATATTCATATAATTCATTTATTTATAAATATCTAAATCTTGGAAAAAATATCAACCAACGAAGGTCTTTTTTATGATTCCTAGGTTTTTTTCTTTGATTTGTCTAACCATTTCTCTAGTCAGGCCAACCTCTTCGCCCACTTCTTTTAGGGTTAGTGGAGCTGAGCCGTCTAACCCAAATAGCATAATCATAATCTTTTTATCCCTAGGTTTTAATTTATCTAATATATTGTAAATATGGCCTTTGAAGTCATTTTTTAATAACAGATGGTCTGTTGGTTCAACGGATTTGTCAGAAATTAACTCATATAATGATGATTTGCTATCACCATCACCTATATATTCATCTAGTGAATCAAAATGCATCGTTAATATTTTTTCAACATCCTTTATATCATGTTCACTCATTACGGATTCCAAGTTATCAATAATGTCAAAAGGGTTTACAACCCCACAATTTCTTTGTTCTAATTCAGAAACTTTTTTGTTATATTTTTTTAGGTTGTTAATCTTATTTGATGGTAATCTAACTAGTCGACTATTTTTATCCACATACTCCATTATTAGCTTTTTAACCCACCATACAGCATATGATATGAATTTAAAGCCAGTGCTGACGTTATAGTGTTGAACAGCTAAAATAAGGCCGATGTTGCCCTCGTTTACTAAATCCTCTAAGGATAAGTTAGGGGTTTCATATTGTTTTGCAACGCTGACAACGAATCTTAAATTGCGTTTAACCATTTCGTCAACCGCTGATTTGTCCCCGTTTGACGCCCTTTTAGCGCATTCAGCTTCTTCTTCAGGTGTGAACATTTTTATTTCGGAGATTTCGTTAAGATACTGCTTGAATGAATCATTTTCTCTGTTTGTAATTTTACTAGTGATACGGATACCTTTCATCTTAAAATATTTAAATTTATGTAATTATCTACAAAGATAAGAAAAAGAAATCAAACAACCAAAAAAATTAGATATTTTTTTCTAATTGTCTTTTGATGTCTTTTTCTTTAATTGATTCCCTTTTTTCGTGGATTTTTTTACCTTTAACAAGACCAATTTCAATTTTTACAAACCCAGTTGTTGTTAGGCTCACAGATAAGGGTACTATTGTTAATCCCTTTTCTTTGATTGATTTGGCTAACTTGTCAATTTCCTTACGTTTAAGGAGGAGTTTTCGGTTTCTAAGTGGTTCGTGGTTGGTGTACTTTATTTGTCTATATTCTGAAACGTGCATACCAATAATAAATATCTCGTTATTGATAAAATGACAATAAGCCTCTGAAATAGAGGCTTTCATGTCGCGTATTGATTTAACTTCTGTACCTAATAGTTGAATTCCAGCGGTGTATCTTTCTAAGATTTGATATTCATACGTCGCTTTTTTGTTTTGTAGTAAAATAGTCATAATATTCAATTGCCTTGCAAATATACTAAAAAATAGCGTATTTGTCAACAAAAATATCGACTTTTTTTTATAAATTAAACACTATTGGTTTGTTCCTGTATTCGTATCTTTCACCTAAACTTGCGGCGTTTATAAAGGTTGTATCTTCCGTTATTCTAGTACCATAACCGTAGTGGATATGACCAAAAATATGGTACTTAGGTTTGATTTGCATAACTTTGATATACAACTCTTCACAACCAACCCGTTGTCCTTGGATTGTATCATCCAAAAATCCGTGTGGTGGTCCATGGGTTACCAAGATATCAACATCTTCAGGTATTAGGTCCCATTTCTTAGCTATATCGGCACCTCTATTTACGTTAAACGCCCAATCATAGAATCTTGGTTGCCATGGGCTACCATAAATTTTAATACCCTCAATCTCAACCATTTCGTCTTGGAGATAGGTTACACCCTGTGGTATTGTTATACCCACTTCGTTAGACTTCCTGATTTTTTCAAACCCAAAGTCGTGGTTGCCAGCAATAAAAATCTTATACTTGTAAGGTAGGTTACCAAACCAGTTTGTGAATTGATGTATTTCATCAATCCTTCCCATATTGCTTACGTCGCCAGCGTGAATTATCATATCAGCTTCTGGTAAATCGTAACCCACTAAATCATGTTTACCATGTGTGTCGGAGATGCATACTATTTTCATATTACCATTGGTTCATTATTTTTTCTGACGCTTCGCAAACTTTTTCGCTATACCATTCGCCATAAAAATGTGTTATAAATTCTTTTGAATATTTTTCTTCAAATTTGTTAATTAAAAACTTGGCTTTTATTTCGGTTCCGTCTGGTTTGGTAACTGACCAATCTCTAATACCAAGTTCAAAGATACAATCATTTAGGTAATCATTCAAATCTTTTACTAATTCATTTTTCTTGTCCTTATACCACTCTTTAACTAATTCAAAACTAGTGGTGCCGTCATCTATTTGCCAATTACCTATAATCGTAAAAAGATTTGATTCAAACTTATCGGTATTGAATGATTTATTCAATATTTTATCTTTAAACAATAAACCAAACCCATCGATAATTACAGTATAATTATTTTCTAAATAATCATATATGAATTCTTTATCTGTCATAATCTCAATATGGTAAGATTGATGTTTCTCTTCTCAACATCAACGCTAGACACAACAACATTTACTTCATCACCTAATGTAATTCGATGTCCAGTATTATGACCCTTTAAACAATGATGCTTTAAGTCTGGAATGTATGTGTCACCACCAATCTCGGATAGCTTTATCAACCCCTCGCATTTGTTCTCGGTTATTTCGATAAAGACACCGTAATCCGTAACGGATGTTACAATACCCTGATATATTTTACCAACCCTTTCGCTCATGTATATTGTCTGCATATACTTGATGCTATCCCTTTCTGCTTTTTGTGCACGCTTTTCTTTTTCAGATAAATAAACACATCTGGTTTCTATCTTATCTAATTTCGGAGCTGGTTTATCCTCTAGATATCTGCTCAACAATCTATGTAATATAACATCAGGGTATCTTCTAATTGGACTTGTGAAGTGGGCATAGTTTTCAAATGCTAAACCGTAGTGACCAATATTCTTTGTGCTGTACGCTGCTTTTTGCATTGTTCTAACAACAAGATTATTAATCATATTGTCTTCTGGCTTGCCCTTGACATCAATAAGCAATTTGTTTAAGCTCTGCGTGATTTCTTTAGGTGTTGTTGTTTTGATATCATAACCAAATAACTTAACAAAGTTTTTCAACTCTCCTAGCTTTTCTGGTGATGGCTCATCATGCACTCGATTTACAACAGGGTATTCATTTTCATTTAACAACTCAGCAACCTTTTTATTTGCCAACAACATTAGCTCTTCAATTAGTTTATTTGAATCCTTCATGACTTTAAAAATGATGTCAGTAGGTTTATTATTACCATCAAGTTTAAACTTTACCTCTTGTTTATCAAATGTGATTGAACCTTCTTTCAATCTCTGATTTCTTAGTTTTTTTGCATACTTATCGAGCGTTTTAATCGCATTAAAAATACTAGTATTGTCGTCATGTTTCAAAGGGCTTTCGATTATTTGTTGCGCTTCTTCGTATGTATATCTTTTATCTGAATTAATAACTGTTCTACCAAACCATTCATCAACGATTGTGGCATTACCATCCAATATGAATATGGCTGAGAAACATAGCTTATCTTCATTGGGTCTTAGACTACACAAACCATTTGATAATCTTTCTGGTAGCATCGGAACCACTCTATCAACAAGATATACACTCGTACCTCTGCGATAAGCTTCTTTATCTAGGTCGGTATCTGGTCTTAAGTAATGGCTAACATCGGCAATGTGAATACCAACTTCAAGTTGCCCGTTGACCCATTGAACTGATAACGCATCATCAAAATCTTTTGCATCAAAAGGGTCGATTGTAAATGTTGTGACATCTCGCATATCCCTTCTAGAATCAATTTCACTTTGTTTTATTTCGTCTGAAATTGCTTCAGATTCAGCGATTACATTTTCCTCAAAATCATATGGTAAATCATATTCATGTAATATTGCATGTATCTCAACATCGTTATCACCAGCAGCACCCAAAACTTTTACAATCTCACCATTTGGTGATTTGCTATCGGATTTCCAACTAGTTAGCTTGGCAACAACTTTCTGTCCATCAGTTGCACCATTTAATTTGTTTAGGGGTATAAACATATCAAACAGCATTTTATTGCTATCAGGAACAAAAAAAGCGTGCTTGGGTGATACTTGTATAACACCAACAAATTCTGTTTTAAATCTTTTAACCACCTCGGTTACAACTCCCTCGATTTCTCTACCAACACCCTTGACAACTTTAATTTTAACAGTGTCTAGGTGCAAAGATTTATTTGTATTGTTTTTGTGAATGTATATATCTTTGGGTAATTCAGTATTAATAAAATATGCTGAACCACTAGCGTTCATATTTATCATCCCATCTAAAATGTCTCCTACTTTAATCATAAAACAAATATACTGTATAATTTATTAATTTACAAGCAAAAAGCCACAAATTATTGTGGCCCGTGATGATTTCCTTCTACAACCGTTATATTAAAATCTATCCCATCTAACGAAGAACCCCACGCTTTAAACGCTGGTATTTGCTCAAGTCTGTCATCCCACATCGATACCGATTTAACATTTGGGTATTGTTTAAGCAGTCTTTCCATTGTATCGATTTTGGAATTCAATGTTGAACCACCATTATTATATTCGTATACATCAAATCTTAACCCATAACTAGATAATATTTTCTCAACTTCAGATGAAAGTTTTGGTATCCTGCCAGTTAACATAACAACCAGCGTGTTAGGGTTAGCCCTTTCTTTTTTATATGCAGATATAACACTTGGTATTGGTTTGATATCAAAAATATCCATATCTAATGTTTCTGGTCTACCCCACCAACCTTTATGAGGCCAAGGGGAGCCAGTTATCTTTTCATACTCAAGTCTACCTGTATCTGGCATTGGTGTATCGGATAGCGTTCCGTCAAAATCAAATACTGCGATTCTAGTAATATTGTCACTACCAATATCTTCTTTAAGTATTTTTCTAATTATTTGTTTTTTGTCCATTTGAGTGACTTTATTATTTTTGTGATGATGTTTTCTTTCTCATCGGTTAATAACGCACCATAAATTCTTTTTGTTGCGCTGCTTATTAGGTCTTTGGTTATTGGCCCGTGAGCATTTATTGTTTGTTTGATAGCACCATTTATTTTTCTAGTGTCAACTTCTTTTTTACGTTTAAGTTTTTTTATTGTTAATAAATTAAATTGTTCATATTCATCAACACAACTCAAGATATAATCTATACTGGGTTCCGCTTTATTTAATTCAAACGTTATTTTTTCTCGTAATCTAGTTTTTCTTGTTTTCATTAATTTAAATTAAAATCAATACTCTGACCATCATCTTCTTCTTCATCGTCATTGTCTTCTGTTATATAGATGGATTCAATCATTTCACCACCCTCATCAAATACTTCAACATCTAATCTACCATCCTTATCGTTGTGATATATCTTAATAACGTATTCACCTAGGTCAATTTTTTTACTTGTCATATTAGTTTAAGTTTTTCTGTTCTATTTAATTGTTTTATTCGGTATTCTTCCTTGGAGGCTTCGCTTCGATTTTTAGCCTCAAATAAAGCTCTTAGGATGACTGGTCGTCTAACCCTTGTGTATTTAGCACCCTTACCAGAATTATGCTCTGATAAGCGCCTATTTACGTCTGTGGTGATTCCAGTATATAGCGTACCGTCAGAGCATTCTAGGATATAAATATACCACATTATTTTAAAGTCGTGTACTCACCGTTTATGAAATTGATGTGTTGAGCCTTGCCATCTTTATGGATAATTACATGAGATTGCAACCAAGAGCTTGGGCCAATATTATACCCAACTCTCATCTTGGTTGAAGTACCCACAGCCAAAGCACCATCCTTACGACCAGGTGAATGGTAATGTCCAACAACTATTTTGGTGTTTAACTTTCTAAATTGTAGTAATGAACCACGACTACCATTTGAACCAACATCACCATGTTGACCTAATTCCCAATCTTTAACTCTGTATGATGCATTTCTACCAAGCGTTATAAATTTAGGATATTTTTGAGTTATTAATTCTGGTATGATACCTTTAACGTTGTGTGTGTCTTTGGCATATTGCTTGAGTAATATGGCGCTGTATTCCATATAAACCAAAGAGTTCTTTGATGTTGGTTGTTTTTTCCAATCTTCGTTTTTCAACCATCTATCTAAAAAATCATCGTGATTGCTTCTAACAATTACAACATTTTCAAACTTCTCAAAAGACTTTAATCCATCTAACATAGTGTTAATCTCTTTTTCGACAGAATTTGTTCCGTGTATCTCTTTTGCGTACTGAACAAATGGGTCTTTCATCTCGTGATGACTAATTGAATTGCCATCAAAAACATCGTGAAGGATAACATGCTTTGGTTTTAACTGCGTAAGCATTTTAAGTGTTTTATCAAGTACGCTTTGGTCATGATGTCCATAGTGTATGTCACCATAAACAATAGCTTCAATCTCATTTATTTTTTTAACTTCACTATTCTGAACATTAAAATATAAATCAGTAAATGAACCGCTTTTATCATCTGCCGTCACTTGTCTAATAAAGAAGGTTTCTTTTTCACCAATCTCAACAACAACAAAACCTAGTGTGTGATGAAATTCACCTTTTTTGCCAGACTTTGAGTCTGTATAATTCATAACCGTAACGGCACCAGTTGTTAACATCATCTTTGGTTTGTTACCCTCTAATACAGGTATCATCTCCATTTGAACTTTAGGTGAACCAAAGATACATGAGTTGATACCGCTCATACCCTGTAATCCGCTCATTGGATTTGTTGCTGTTGGTTGTACCTTAACATCAGACATTACAGAAACATACTTATGTATGTTATGTCTGTTGGCATCTAGATACGGAGATATTTCATCAACCCAATAATCCTCTTCTCTTTCTTCGTTTAAGCTTGTTGGGTTTTTGTATCTACCAGCAATAACATGAATATCCGCATTAATATGTTTAGCATAAGCTTTCATGTTTTCAAAAAACTTTGAATGTATTGCTGTATTATTTTGAGCCCATGTTATCAAGAAACGATTTTTACTTTTATCTGTTTTTCTTTTCTTTGCTTGTTCGTATTGTTTTGATTCGGTATCAGGCTTTTCTTTGAACCCTAACTTTTCAGAGCACCATTTACGTACAGTTCTTTCCGACTTACCAAAAAATTCAACTAACAATTTCATCCTGTCATCCCAAGTTAATTCTTTATTTGTGTAAATTCGTTTTGCCTTTTCAATTTGTGCTTTCGTTAATTCGTTAAATTTCATTACGCTATTTTTACTTGCTAGTTATTTTCTTCCAATCTCTAAGATGGTACTTGCTTCTGTACGTACCCAACTCAAAGTGTCCGTTGTATAAAATAATATCCAACGCTGTTGGTAATTCAGATAATAATTTATCCCAATCTTTAATTTGCTCAGGTGTATACTCTGGGGGTTCATTAGTATTCATTGGGTCAAAGTTTGCTGGTTTACCATTCAGAATCAAGTCAATACCCTCATATACGGTATCGGCACCAAATGGTGCTGGGTCTTCAGTTATATCTTCTGTGGAGACAATGAATTTGTTCTCTAGTAGTCCCCACTTTGAGCCTTTAAGAAGGTCAATATGTTCTTGTTTTAATTCAAATTTAATTACACTCATTTTAAAATTTTCCTTTTTTTAGTTTTTCGTTTATTAGTTTTTCAGCCCTTTGTTGAACTCTGCTTTCAACTTCTTCGGTAAACTTTCTTGCTATTAACATTTCACATGCTTTTTCAGCTAGCTTATCAAACTTATAATCAATAAATGCAGACAATTCTTTTTCAATCACCGCTATCTTTTGGTTGATGGATTTTATTAAATCATCTTTATGTGACTTTGATATTTCGTCAGGTAAGTTACCGATTTCGTTTTGGATAAAAATTCTTATTATGTTAGCAACCTCTTGTTTAGTTACAACTAAATAATCATCGTTCTCAGTTGGAACTTTTAATAAGTCGGTAGGGTCTAATCTTTTTAATCTAGGCATATTGCAAAGATACTAATAAATTTAAAAAAATCAAATTATTCTTTAACAAATGTGTAGCATCCAAACTTACCGTCAACAAGATTCAGTGATTCTTCATCTCTACAATATAACAATGAATAATTTGTATGTATTAGTATGTCACCCTCACCAATCTTATCTAACACATCATCAACCTCATCTTTATTAAAATACACAGATTCGTTACCACCCCAATCTTGTCTAAACAACAGATAATCATATTCTTTATTATACTTTGGCCCATCACCAGAACCATATCGATTTGAAGTATAAACTATATTCATATTAATTGATTTTAAAACCTATATTATTCTTATTTTTTTCAACTTGGCTCATATAGAATCCCTTATATGATTCAGTTATTAATGACACCGTATCATCAACAGACCAATTTTCATCGTCTTCAGACATCTCTTTTATATTATCAGCCAAATTAGCAATAAACGCACCTGTAATGTTTGCCTTCTTGCCATTAACATTTCCGTTAAGAGCGTTGTAAACTTCTTGAACATGATATCTTTCAGGTAAATGAATTTGACAAACTTTTATCACTTGTTCTGCAGTTAAGAAAGTATAATCTAATGTCATGTTAAATCGGCCAGGTCTTTCCGCTGCTTTATCCACCAACCCCTTGTCGTTTGTTGATGCCAGTAAGCTAATTTTTCTTTTCTTAACGCCATCAAAAAATGAAAGGAATTCTCCAAGTAATCTAGTATAGCTACCATTATCTCTAGACCCAAGATATAGGTCAATATCATCCATGATGATAACACCTTTATCAAAAATTTCACAAGCTTCTAATATAACGGTTAAGTCTTCGCAGGTTCCAAAATCTGGGATTACAAAAGTAACGTCAGGTATTAGGTTTCTAATGATGTCGCGTATGCTTTCGGTTTTTCCTGTTCCTGGTTCTCCGTTTAAAAGATACCTTGCGCTACTACCGCGTTTAACTCTACTAATGAAATGGTCAATATATTTCTTCTGCACATCATTAAGTATAAGTTCAAAATTATTTTTTTCAAAATCTATAATCTCAATACCTCTAAAGCGGCTATCTCTTAACTTAACCTTGATACATTTACCAACATACTCTGAATTGTTAAACGCAAGAGATTTAACTTTTTTATAGATATCGTTAATTGTTTTTAATTGCATGCCCTTCTTAGCAGTAACATGTAATTGTGTTACGATGTCTTGTCGGTTATCTTGGAATATTTTTGTGTGGAATATATAATCATTATCATCCCCTAGCATCTTTACCTGAAACCACCAACCTTCTGTTGCTTCAAAAGCACCACCAAAGCTTACACGACCCATATTATCAGTATAACCATAACTCAAAACACTAAATGTTTCGTTTGGTTTTCTGTAGCA
>Ga0214921_10004281_pt1 | contig 21100 bp, 24 predicted proteins | sample LL1505_MetaG_FD_177992 | JGI IMG/M metagenome (GOLD analysis project Ga0214921, IMG submission 177992) | Freshwater microbial communities from Lake Lanier, Atlanta, Georgia, United States - LL-1505 | ecosystem: Environmental > Aquatic > Freshwater > Lake | place: USA: Georgia | collected...
GAGCACGGCGGTGGCGGCGCCGGCCTGCAAAATCAGTCGGCGCGATGCGGAATGGGTAGAACTCATGGCAATCCTCTCGGTGGTGGCAGGTTGGGGTGACAAAGAAGGGGTGACAAAGATATTGTTCCATAAGTAGAACAATTCGCCTAGACTATGCACGGATCGTGCCCGCTCGTCAACCCGGGCAGACCCACCCCACCCGTTCAGTCAGCGCGTCACATGGACCACTCAATCTACGCTTACTCGGCCCTGCCCGGGCGTCCGGCTTACCCCTGGCCTGCCGGGCAGGGGCTGGCCGCCTATGTGGTGCTGTTTTTGGAGCACTGGGAGCTGTTGCCGCCTGAGGGCAGCCGGCGCGACCCCCGCATGGTGGGTGAATTTGGCAGCTTCACGCCCGACTACCGCAGCTGGTCGCAACGGGAGTACGGCCTGCGTGTGGGGATGTTCCGGGTCATCGATGCCCTGAAAACCGCCGGCGTTCGCCCCGTGATTGCGGCCAATGCCATGGCCGTTGAGCGCCTGCCCGGGCTGGTGGCGCGGTTACAGGACTGGGGTTGCGACTGGCTGGCACACGGTCTGGCGGCCACCCGCATGATGCACTCAAACATGCCGCTGGACGAGCAGCGCCAGCACATCGCCACCTCAATAACTGCGCTGGCCCATGCCACCGGGGTGCAGCCGCTGGGCTGGCTGAGCCAGGACTGGGGCACCACGCCAGACACCCCACAGCTGCTGGCCGACGCCGGCATCCGCTACACCCTGGACTGGTGCAACGACGACCAACCCTATGCCCTGACGACCACACCCAGCCTGCTGTCGGTGCCCCTGTCGGCCGAGTGGGACGATGTGCAATGCCAGTGGCTGCGCCAGGTGAGCCCGCGCGACCACGCGGACCTGGCGGTGGCTGCGTTTGACCGGCTGCACCGTGAATGTGCGCAGCACCAGCGGGCGGCGGTGTTCGGCCTTGGCCTGCACCCCTGGCTTTGCGGCATGCCCAGCCGCATCGCCGCCCTGCGCAGCCTGCTGGCGCGGCTGCGCGCCTACCCTGATGTGCACTGGACCACCCCCGGTGCCCTGCTTCAACACGTCCCAGAGAGCACGCGACATGGACTACCTTGACACCCTGAGCCGCTTTGCGGCCGAGCTTGATTACGCCAGTCTGCCGCCAGCGGTGCGCGAGCAGACCGGCTGGGTGCTGGCCGACACATTGGCGTCCATCGTCGGCGGCTCGGCCGAGCCCGAGCTGCGCGCGCTGGCCGGTCGGCTTGGCACGCCAGGCCCGGCCACGCTGATTGGCTTGGGGGCCACCGGCTCAGCCGATGTGGCAGCGTTGATTAACGGCACGGCCGGCACCTTTTTGGAAATGGACGAGGGCAACCGTTTCTCGCGCGGCCACCCGGCGGTGCATGTCATCCCCGCGGCACTGGCCTTGTGCGAGGCCCATGGCGCGTCGGCCGAGGTCTTCATGGCTGCGCTGCTGGTGGGCTATGAGGTGGGCTCGCGCTTCGGCGCCGCGTCCCGCCTGCGCCCGGCCATGCACCCGCACGGCACCTGGGGCACCCTGGGTGCGGCTGCCGCCTGTGCCCGGGTGGCTGGCTTGGGCACGGTGGCCATGCGCGAGACCATCAACATCGCCGCCTCCATGAGCACCGCCACCTCCAAGCAGACCATGCTGCAGGGCGGCCTGGTGCGCAATGTGTATGCGGGCTTGAGCAACCGCAATGGTCTGCTGGCGCTGCAACTGGCCCAGAGCGGCTTCAGCGGCGAGCACGATGGGCCGGCTTCGCTGTTTGGCGCCATCGTGTCCGAGCACTTCGACAGCGCCGAGGTGCTGCGCGGCCTGGGGCAAGAGTGGCATGTGCTGCAAAACTACTTCAAGCTGCATTCCTGCTGCCGCTTCAACCACGGCACGCTCGATGCCATCGACCAATTGGCCGCCTGTGGCGCCCTGCCGGCACCCGAGCAGATCCACGACATCCAGGTCAGCAGCTACAACCTGGCCGCCGAGCTGAACAACCCGGCCCCGCACAACACCCTGGCGGCCAAATTCTCAGTGCCCTTTGCGGTGGCCACCCGCCTGGTGCATGGCCACAGCGGCCTGGCCAGCTTCAGCTGGGACGCCGTGCGCAACCCGGCGGTGCTGGCCCTGGCCCAGCGCGTCAGCGTGACCGAAGACCCAGCCATGACGCGCCGCCTGCCCTACGAGCGCCCGGCGCGCGTCGTCATCACCCTGACGGACGGCAGCACGCTGGTGGGCGAGGCTGGTGTGAATCGCGGTGACGACGCCGCCCCCTACAGCCGCGCCGAGCTGGCGACCAAGTTTATGGACTTGACCAGCCGGGTTTGGCCGGCGGCCCATGCCCAGCGCGTGTTGGATGCGACGCTGGCGCTCGGCCAAGGTGAGGCGAGTTTTGCGCAGTGGTGCGAGTTGCTGCGGGTGCCGGCGCTGGGTGAGGTTGCAGCCGTGGCTTGACGGGCTGGTTAGGGTGGCGTCTGCTCATGCCGTATCCAAGCTGTGAGAGTCTTGCCAGATGACAGTGACCACGGTCTTCACCAATAAGCGCAGCCAGACAATCCGGCTGCCAGCTGAACTGCGCTTGCCAGACACAGTCAAGCAGGTGGACGTACGGGCCCATGGCTGCGAACTCATCATCGCCCCTCTGGGACACACTTGGGACAGCTTCTTTCTGGACGGCCCACCTGTTGCTGATGATTTTTTGAGCGTTCGCGCCAGCCAGTGACTGGGCCCGCCCTGGGTCAATATTCAATTGGTGCCGACAAGTAAGGGCTGGAAGCGGTCCTTCAACGGAAAACCGCCAATTCACACAATCGACCCATTGGAGACATCGACGTCATCGAGTTTGCCGACCAATAGCCGACATACGCTGCTCCTCAAAATCACGGTCGCAACGACTGCTTGAAGGTAAATTGAACTATGAAGCGGGCAGCGGCAATCGACCAGGTGCGGTCGTACGGATTTTCGACGTGACGGTCTGCATAAGACTGGTTCTTGACGTAGGAATTTTCGATCTGCATGCTCTATTGCGGTCGTTGACTGTACAGGTTGGCAGTCGGCGATTTGGCTTTGACATTGATCGTCGAAGCACCTGCATCCGGTCATGAGCAGTTGGTGCGCCAAGGGAAAGCAGTCGCTCAATGTTTGGGTTCAGCGACTGGAGTTGACCCGGTTCCGTGGACACATCATGCTTTGTGTTCAAGGAGTCCAAGATGCCCAAAGTCCGACCGCCATATCCGGCGGAATTCCGTCAACAGATGGTCAAGAGCGAGGACTGCACGTGGCCGGCAATGGCCCGTGGCGTTCTTCAAACTCGCACCATGAATAGTTCAGCACAAATTCCCCTCAGCCAGCGGCAGGCCGCATCGTGCTGATACCGTGCGTGCCAATACTGTTTGACCGTGAAGCCTGGTATCGGAAACGGGCACGGCAACACCCGCAATCCCGAGGCGCGAGCCAGCGTCTCGCCAATGTGGCGCGGCAGTGTGGCAATCAAGGGGCTGGTAGACAAGATGGCTGACACGCCCAGGAAGCCCGGCAGCTCAAGCCGGATATTGCGCGTCAGGCGCTGCGAGGCCACGGCATTGTCCAGCAGTTGGTAGCCGGTGCCGGAGTTGATGCCAACGTGTGATTCTCTCTGGTACACGTCCAGATTCCAGTTCGCCGCGCTATCGGCGCTCACGCGCATATGGTTGGCGTTGGCCAGGCAAATCCAGTCCTGCGTGTACAGCGCCTGCTGATAAAAGCCGGTGTCCAACCAGGGCAGGAACCCAACCGCCAGATCAGCGTCCCCGCCCTGCAAAGCCTGGGCCAGATTGGCGTCGATGCGGCTGGCCTCGAGCGTCACCCCGGGGGCCACCGCCCACACATGCGCCAACAACTGGGGCAGCAGCGTGATGTGGCTGGCGTCGGTCATGCAGATCGAGAATCTCCGTCGGGCCGTGCCGGGGTCAAACGTCGCGCCAGACTCACTCAGGCGCTCGAGTCCTGCCAGAACCTCGCGCACGATCGGCATCAAGGCATCGGTGCGGGGCGTGGGCAACATGCCTTCGCCCGTCCGGACGAACAATGGATCACCCAGTTGCTGGCGCAGGCGCGCAAGCCAGATGCTGATCGTTGGCTGGCTTTGGCCCAGTGCCTCGGCCGAGCGCGTCACGCTGCGGGTGACGCAAAGTTGATCCAACAGGCGAAGCAGTTTGATGTCGAGCAATTGGGCGTCAGAGTCCATGCGCCATTTTCACCACTATTTAAAAACGCAATGCTAAGTATTTGCACCATTGCATGGCCTTATTCAACACGCCCGCCTAAGCTTGGCCTCATTGATCGAAAACAACGAGGCGGAATTTTGAAAATTGCGGTTTTGGGCGCCGGGTCTCTGGGTTGCGCCATCGGTGGCGTACTGACCGAGGCCGGTCATTCGCTGTGGCTGATCAACCGCAACACGGCCCTGGTTGAGCTCTTGAACACGCGCGGGCTGATCCTGCGCGACAACGGCGTCGACCGCAAGGTCATGGTGCGTGCCGCCAGCAATGCAGCGGATGTAGGTCAGGTCGATCTGGTTATCGTGCTGGTCAAATCATTTGACACAGTACAGGCGATGACGGGTGCCATGTCGCTGCTCGGGCCGGACACCACCGTGCTGTCGCTTCAAAACGGCGCGGGTCATGAGGACATGCTGGCCGACATCGTGGGTCGTGAACGCGTGCTGGCTGGGAAAACCTACGCCGGCGGCACGCAACTGGGGCTTGGCCATATCACGATCGGCACTGCCGGGCGCGATACCTATATCGGTGAACTCGACGGCGGCATGACCCAACGCGTGCAGGCCATAGCGCAGCTCTTCACGGCGGCCGGCTTGACCACCACGGTCAGCGAAAACATCCTGGGCACGATTTGGGACAAACTGCTGGTCAACGTGGCCACGGGCGCGCTCAGCGGAATTACCGGCCTGAGCTACGGGGACCTGTATTCGGTGCCCGAGGTCGAGGCCTGCGCCATTGCCGCGGTAGCCGAGGCGATGGCGGTTGCCAGAGCCAGCGGGGTGCGCCTGTCCACCGCCGAGCCCAGGCAGACCTGGACCAGGGCCGCCGAAGGTCTGCCATTCGAGTTCAAGGCCTCGATGCTGCAGAGCATCGAAAAAGGCTCGGTCACCGAGGTGGACTTTGTCAACGGGGCCGTCGTCAGGCAGGGCATCAAGGTGGGCGTTCCGACGCCTATCAACCAGACGCTGCTGGCCTGCTTGAAGGGAATCGAGCGGCGTGTCGTGCAGCCACCCACGATCGATGCGCTGGACCAGCACGCATGATCACGAAGCCCGAGCCCAAGCCTTCACCCATGGTGACCATGAATAAATCCTACGTCGAGCATGTCGCGATACGTGTCAGGGACATCCACTGGCACATCCGGTTTTTCCTGGAAGCGCTTGGCATGGATGTGCGCGAGATCGCTGGCGATCCGGCATCGCCCGAACAATACTGGACGATAGGCGGCATGCAACTCATGAGCGTCCCCGGGGCCGAGGCGGCGCCTAGCAATGACGTCGGCCGGCTGGCCCATATCGGCATCATGGTCGAAGACCTCGATGCCGCCATCGACGCATGCCAGCGATTCGGCGCGCACGCACTTCCACAGGGCCCGAATTGGCTGCAGCTTCCCGATGGACTGGCCATCGAACTCATTCAGGCCAGTGGCAATAGCGTGGCGCAGGTGCTGGCGGTCGACCCGCGTGCCCAAGCTGGCGCGACGCAATCGAGGTCCGGACCCGGCATCGCATTCGAGACGCCCGAGAAATACTGGGATGACGCCAGGCTGGGTGACGAATGCACCAGTCCGACCTACCTGGTGACCGCCGAACGCATCGACGCATATGCCGAACTCACCGGCGATTTCACGCCGGTCCATGTGGATGAGGAATATGCCAGGAAATCACACTTTGGCTGCCGCGTGGCGCATGGACTGATGGGCCAGTCGGTCGCAGACGGCCTCAAGACCCAAAGCGAATACCGCTTCCTGCCCGGCATGTCGCTTGGCTGGACATGGGACTTCCTGCTGCCGATCAAGATCAACGACGAACTGCACGTGAAATTCTGGGTGGGCAGCCTGCGCGAGTCCAAAAGCAAGCCCGACTGGGGCATTGTCGTGATGCCGGCAGAGTTGATAAACCAACATGGACAAGTGGTGCAAAAGGGCGAGCATCGTCTGATGATCCCGCGCCGGCCGTCCCATGACTGAACTGCCCACGTCCTGTCTCCGCCTTTTCTTGACCATGCCCCCTGCCCAGGCCCTCGCCCATGAATTCGAAATTTGAAACCCTGGCCCAAGACCTCGCGCACGCCTGGCGCACCAAAGGCAGCTTGCCGTTGCCCGCGGCAGCCGACGCGCCACAGTCCAGGGCCGAAGCCTTTCTGATCCAGGACCGCATTGAGCAGCTGACGGGTGAGGCCACAGTGGGCTGGAAGGTCGGAGCGTCGACGCGCGCGGTCCAGATTCTCGAGGGGCATGACGGACCGGTCGTGGGCTGGCTCATGGGGTCGCGCATACATCCCAGTCCGGCACGGGTCCCGGCGTCCGTGTACGGTGGCTACAAGATCGAGTGCGAGTTTGCGTTCCGGTTCTTGCAAGATGTTCCGGCACGGGCCACCGCCTATACGCGTGACGAACTCGATCACCTGATCGCCCTGCATCCCGGATTGGAAATTTCAGGATCGCGCTGGATTGTCGCCCCGCAGGGACGAAGGGTCACCACCTACGACTCGATCGCCGACAGCGGCACCGGGGCGGGCTACGTCACCTCCCATGACATCCGGGACTGGCGAGCATTTGATCTGGAACACATGCCGATCGTGGCGCGCATCGATGGCGGGGAGCCCATCCAGATGTACACCGGAGACTATCGCTGCGACCCGGCCGATATTGTTGTTGAAACCGTCAACGGACTGGCCGCACGCGGGCGCGGCATGCGCAAGGGCGAACTGATTTCCACCGGCTCGCTCACCCTGCCCACACCCCTGCAGCCTGGCCAGACATTCGTCGGACAGTTCGGCGATCTGGCCACCCTGTCCGTGACGATGGAGAACTGACTTTCCCGAACCCCACGGCTCCAGCCACACACCATCCAATGAACACCAGAACCCGAATTGCTGTCGCCGGCGCCGGATTGATCGGCAAGCGCCATATCGACATCGCAGCCAACGCCGAACGGGCACAACTCGCGGCCATCGTCGACCCATCGCCCGAAGCCGCCGAGATTGCCCAGCGTTATGGCGTTCCGCTTTATGCATCCTTGACCGAACTGCTCGACAAGGACCGGCCGCAAGGCGTGGTGTTGGCGACTCCCAACCAGATGCATGTCGACCACGCCCTGCAATGTGTTGCCGCGGGGATACCGGTTCTGGTCGAAAAGCCGATCGCGCACTCCCTCGAAGCAGGTCTTCGCCTGTGCCAGGCCGCCGAAGCCGCCAAAGTACCCATGCTGGTCGGCCATCACCGTCGCCACAGCGCGATCATGGCGCGCGCCGTCGACATCGTGCAGGGTGGCGCATTGGGAAAGATCGTTGCCATCGTCGGCACCGTGCTTTTCTACAAGGCCGAGAATGAAGGCTATTTCGACGGCGCGTTCGTATGGCGGCGTAAAATCGGCGGCGGCCCGATCCTTTTGAACATGATTCACGAGATCGGCAATATGCGCTCGCTGTGTGGCGACATCGTGGCGGTGCAGGCGTTCACGTCCAATGCCACGCGGGGCTTCCCAGTCGAAGACACTGCCTCCATTTCCCTGCGCTTTGCCAGTGGCGTCCTGGGCACCTTCATGCTGTCGGACACTGCGGCGTCGAATCGCAGCTGGGAGCAGACCTCGGGCGAGGATCCCCGCTACGACAAGTCCCACACGGATGAAGACGACTGCTACCACGTCGCCGGAACGATGGGCTCGTTGTCGATCCCGACGATGCGGCTCATCCGGTACGCCAGCGCCGCCGACCGCTCGTGGCACAAGCCCCTGCAGCAAGAAAAAATCCCGCTCGACAAGGTCGATCCGCTGGTGCGGCAGATGGAGCATTTTGCCGACGTGATCTGCGGCCGCGCGCAACCTTTTGTGAGCGCACGGGACGGACTCGAGAACCTGCGCGTCGTGGACGCCATCGTCGAAGCGGCACGTACCGGCCGCGTCGTCAGCACTACCGCCTGATTCACATCTTCAATCTACACAGGAGTCTGCAATGAAGAATTTCCTGATGCTGCACGGCATCAACCACAACATGTTCGGCAAGCGCGAACCCAAGTTCTACGGCACGATCACGCTCGAGCAAATCAACCAGTCCCTGGCCGACCTTGGCCGTGACCTCGGTGTAGCGATACAGAATTTTCAGTCCAACAGCGAAGGGGACTTCGTCGACCGGATACACCAGGCGTACTTCGACAAGATCGATGGCGTCATCATCAATGCAGGCGCCTGGACACACTACAGCTACGGGATGCGCGACGCGTTGGCGATCCTGACCTGTCCCATCGTCGAGATCCACATGTCCAACAACCATGCGCGCGACAAGTTTCGCCAGCACTCGGTGATTTCAGAGATTGCCAAGGGGTACATCGCGGGCTTTGGCGTGGACAGCTACTTGCTGGGACTGCGTGCGGCGGTGAGTGCGGCCAACGCACCCCGTCCGGACTGAGATCGTCATGGGACAAACTTTCGCCGGAAAAGTCGTGGTGGTGTCGGGTGGCAGCCGCGGGATTGGCCGCGGTATCGCCGAGGCGTTTGCGTCCGAAGGAGCGCACACCGTGCTGCTGGCTTCGTCCGAGCGCAACCTGGAGGCTGCCGCACAGGTAATGGAGGACCGTGGCGCCCAGCGACCGCTCCTTTGCGCGGCAGACCTGCGGACCGAAGCAGGTTGTGCGAAGGCGGCGGCGCTGATTGCCGAGCGCCATCAACGCTGCGACGTGTTGGTGAACTCGGCCGGAGCCACCAAGGCCGGCAGTTTCCTGGCGCAAGGCGACGAGCTCTGGCAGGATGGGTTTGCGCTCAAGTTCTTCGGCTGTGTTCGCTTGTGCCGATTGCTCTGGCCGTATTTGCGGGAATCCAAAGGCCACGTCGTCAACATCATCGGCGGCGCGGCACGCACGCCAGACCCCGAGTTTCTGATTGGCGGATCGGTGAACGCCGCCATGCACAACTTCACCAAAGGTCTGGCTGGACTCGGAAAACGTGATGGCGTCAATGTGAACGCCATATTGCCGGGTTTGACGGAAACGGAACGCGTCGAGCAGATTTTCAAGCAGCGCGCCGCGGCGGCCGGGCAGTCGATCGAAGCCGTCCGCGCCGAGCAGATCACCCGGGAGGGCCTGTCACGGCTCGGCCGCCCGGAGGATATCGCGGCGCTTGCATTGTTCCTGTGCTCCGAGGGCGCGCGACACATACAGGGAACCGCGATTGCAGTGGACGGCGGGTCGACGCCCGGGGTTTACTGAGGCTGACCGACAACAAGCGGGACGGGTCCGGGCCATTGGTCGCGGACCCGATCTCTACGAGGAGACATGGGTGCATAAGCTGGATTTTTCCGTAGTGCTTGACGGCTGGCAGTTGTTGCTGCAAGGTGGGCTTGCCACCTTGGCACTCGCACTGGCGGGCATGTCGCTGGCGCTGCTGATCGGCATCGCCGGCGTAGCCATTCGGCAGTCACACTACCGCGTCGCGGCGGTGCTCGTGAAGACCTTCGTCGAGGTGATACGCAACACGCCGTTCCTGGTCCAGATCTTCTTCCTGTTCTTTGCCTTGCCTTTTGCCGGCCTCAAGCTCAGCCCGACGGTCACGGCCATCATTGCGCTGGGCATGAATGGCGGGGCCTATGCCATCGAGATCATCCGCGGCGGCATAGAGGCCATTCCCAAAGGCGAGCGCGAAGCCGGCCTGGCGTTGGGCCTGAGCCGCATGCAGGTGTTTCGCTTTGTCGTTCTGAAACCCGCGTTGCGCGCGACATACCCTGCGTTGACCAGCCAGTTCATCATGCTCACGCTGACGTCCAGCGTCTGCTCGTCGATCTCCGCGTACGAGCTCACCTCGATCGCGCAGCGCATCGAGTCCGCCACGTTCCGCAGCTTCGAGGTGTTCTTCACGATCACGGCCATGTACCTGGTCATCGCATGGATGCTGATGACGATGTTCGCGGCCATCGCGCACCGCCATTTCAACTACCCGACCCGATAGGAGCGCGACATGGGCAAATTCGGCGGACCTGAATTCTGGTTTCTGATGCAGGGCGTGAAATGGACCGTGCTGCTGACGGCGATCGCATTTGTCGGAGGTGGAATCGCCGGACTCGCGGTCGCTCTGGGGCGTACGAGTGCGTGGCTTGGAGTGCGTCGCGCCTTCGCAGGCTACATCGCGCTGTTCCAAGGCACGCCACTACTCATGCAACTCTTTGTCATCTACTACGGCGTGGCGCTGCTCGCGATCAACACCGATGCGTGGACTGCGGTCGCGCTAGCCTACACGGCCCACGCGAGCGCTTACCTTGGCGACATATGGCGCGGCTCCATCGAGGCGGTCCCCAAGGGCCAGTCCGAGGCCGCCAAGGCACTTGGCCTGCGCTACCGGGCTCGCATGCGCTACGTCATCTTGCCGCAAGCACTGAAGATATCCATGCCGGCCACGGTCGGGTTCCTGGTCCAGTTGTTGAAGGGCACTTCGCTGGCCGCAATCGTTGGATTCGTCGAACTGACGCGTGCCGGACAGATTGTTTCCAACCAGATTTTTCAACCGCTGACGGTGTTTGGCGTTGTCGGCGTCGTCTATTTTGTTCTCTGCTGGCCCTTGTCGATCTATGGCGGCCGACTCGAGCAGCGGCTCAGTCGCGGCACGCTCGCCTGAGCACAGGCCACAATGGAACCGAACCGAGTATCCGCATGCGCCGTCCCGCTATCACGAATGGCATGCCCCACCATTTCCCCGCTCCCCCCCACCACTTGAGTTGAAAGGTATCGATATGAAAAACAAACGATTATTCCAAGCCTCCCGTCGTGCTGCACTGGCATTGCTGGTCGTGGCCACAGGCCTTGTCGGCGTCGCGGCCCAGGCCCAGACACAGGACGCGGTGAAGGCCCGTGGCAAGGTGATCATCGGCATCCAGGGCGACAACCCGCCGTTCGGTTTCATCGACTCGCAGGGCAAGAACGATGGCTACGACGCGGACATCGGAAAACTGTTCGGCCAGGAACTCGGTGTTCCGGTCGAGTTCATGGTCGTGACCAACCAGAACCGAATCGCACAACTGCAAACCGGCAAGGTCGACGTATTGTTCGCGACGCTGGGCATGAGTGCCGAACGCGCCAAGGCGCTCCAATACTCCAAGCCCTACGCCGCCAACCAGATGTTCCTGCTCGGGAAAAAGTCGGCAAAACTCGACAAGCCCGAAACCCTCAAGGGCGTCGCCGTCGGCGTGCCCAAGGGCAGCACGCAGGAGAACCTGATTGTCAAGATGGCGCCGGACGCCGACGTTCGCCGGTTCGACGACGACTCCTCGACGATCCAGGCGCTGTTGTCCGGGCAGGTTGAGGCAGTTGGTGCCAACCAGTTCTACATTGGCCGGCTCAATACCCAGCAGCCCAATGTTTATGAGAACAAGTTCCCGCTGGCGACGAATTACAACGGTGCCGGCACACGCTTGGGGGACAAGCAGTGGAACGCGACCGTCAACGCCTTCATCGACAAGGTCAAGGCCAACGGCAAGCTCAACGACGCGTACAAGAAGTGGATGGGGTTTGCCGCGCCCGAGTTCGCGTCGAGCCTGGAAGGTGTTCCATTTTCTGCCCAATGAGCATCGCACGCTGGCGTGATGTTGCCTGGAGGACTCGTCATGCCGCATAGTCCCCCTGGCAACGCCGAAGTCTTGATCGACCTGAGCGGCGTCAGCAAGTGGTACGGCCGGTTTCAGGCGCTCAAGGACGTGTCCTTGTCCGTGCGCGCCGGGGAAAAGGTCGTCATCTGCGGGCCGTCGGGCTCTGGAAAATCCTCGCTGATTCGCTGCATCAATCGGCTGGAGACGTTTCAGAACGGGACGATATCCGTAGCCGGCATGAAACTCGACGATTCAGCCGCCTCCGTCGACGCTGTGCGCCGCGAGGTAGGCATGGTGTTCCAGAGTTTCAACCTGTTTCCCCATCTGACAGTCCTGCAGAACTGCACCCTTGCACCGATGCGCGTCAGAAATACCCCTGAACCAGATGCGCAGGCCATCGCTCGGCGCTACCTTGAGCGCGTGCGCGTACTGGAACAGGCGAACAAGTATCCCGCTGAGCTCTCCGGTGGACAGCAACAGCGCGTCGCCATTGCCAGAGCACTTTGCATGGAGCCGAAGATCATGCTGTTCGATGAACCTACCAGCGCGCTCGATCCCGAGATGGTCAAGGAAGTTCTTGACACGATGGTCGGTTTGGCCCGCGATGGCATGACCATGATCTGCGTCACGCACGAGATGGGATTTGCACGTCAAGTCGCCGACCGCGTCATTTTTATGGCGGAGGGAGAAATTCTTGAAGTGGCGCAGCCGGAGGACTTCTTCAGAAATCCGCAGCATGTACGCGCCAAGGCATTTCTGGGAGAAATACTTGCACATCATTGATTGGGAACAAGCGCCCGACTCGCCGGCCCGGGCGTGTTCGCCGGCGTCAGCCTGTGATGCCGTCGCCAACCACGGCATCGCAGGCAACGATGGCAACGATGGCAACGATGGCAGCCTCACATGGGAATTCAGGAATTGCGATGACTAAAAACAAACAACCCTTACCACTGGCCGGCATTCGCGTCATCGACTACAGCCATTTTCTTGCCGGGCCGCACATGTCGCGCTGTCTGGGCGCCATGGGCGCCGATGTGATCAAGGTCGAGCGTCCGGTGTCGGGGGACGCCGGTCGCTCCAGCCCGACCATGGTCGGCGGCCAAAGCGGCTACTTCCTCCAGCAAAACATGGGCAAGCAGGGCTTGTGCATCAATCTGCGTGACCCGCGCGGCCTGCAAATCATGCACAAGCTAGTCGACGGCTCCGATGTGTTCGTCGAAAACTACCGGCCCGGCGCACTCGACAAGCTCGGCCTGGGTTATGAGACTTTGTCGCAACGCAACCCCAGGCTGGTGTACTGCTCGGTGTCCGCATACGGCCACACGGGGCCGGATTCCGCGCGCGCAGGTTTTGGTCTGATTGCCGAAGCCAAGAGTGGCGCAATGTCCCTGATTGGTGTGCCCGGCGAGCCGCCACCGCTGTTTCGAATGCCGATTGCCGATATGTACGCAGGCGTGCATGGGGTTTCTGCCATTTGCGCGGCGCTTCTAGGCCGCGTGGGCAGCGGACTGGGCCAGCACATCGACATCGCGCTTTACGACTGCATGATTTCCATGCACGACTACGCCGCGCAAGGCTACCTGATGAGCGGCGGCAAGGAGCTACCGGTTCAGACCGGTCACGATTTGCCGCAAAGCACCGTTTACGGCGTATTCACCGCCAAAGATGGCTACCTGGTGATCGCCGCCCAAATGACCGATACCTGGAAGGGACTGGCCCGCCTGATTGGGGGCCATAGCTACGCTGCCGACACGCGGTTGCACAGCCAGGCCGGTCGAAATGCCCACCGTGAGGAGATCCTGGCAAGGGTCTGTGACTGGGTTTTGGCACAGACCAGCATGGACGCCTGCTGTGCCCAATTGGACTCTGCCGGTGTTCCAGCGGCGCCGGTACAGACCATCGACAAGGTACTGGCCGATCCGCAGACCCTGGCGCGCGGCATGGTGGTGGAACAGGACCACCCCTTGCTGGGGAAAATTTCACTGCCCAATTTGCCATTCCGTTTCTCGGATTGCGACACCACCCCCGGTCGACCCGCGCCATTGCTGGGACAACACAACCGGGATATCGCGGCAAGCCTCGGCTATTCGGCGCAGGAAATTGACACGCTCGTCGACGACGGAGTCCTGTATGCTGAGGAAGCGGTCGGGCGCATTGGATAAGGAAATTCGAAATGACCGACACATATGCCGCCATTGGCAATCCGATTGGTTTCTCCAAATCGCCGTTGATTCACGGAATGTTCGCGCAGGCGACGCAGCAGGATATCGAATACACCCTGATCGAGGGTCCGCTTGGCGGTTTTACCGGCGCTGTTGACGCGTTCCGTGCGACTGGCGCGCGGGGCTTGAACATCACTGCGCCGTTTAAGCTGGACGCATTTTCCTATGCGACCGAGCATTCGGACCGAGCCAAGCTCGCGGGCGCCGTCAATGCCATGAAGTTCGACGGTGCAAGGGTGATGGCAGAGAACTTTGATGGAGTCGGATTGCTGCGCGACGTGGTCCACAACCAGCGTGTCAGTCTCAATGGCAAACGGGTCCTGCTGATGGGCGCTGGCGGTGCCGCGCGCGGCGCCTTGCTGCCGTTTCTGGAGCAGGCGCCGGCGCAGATCGTGATTGCCAACCGCACTTTGGCCAAGGCTCAGGCGCTGGCAACTCTGGCACCAGCAACGTGCCTTGTGACTGCCGCCGCTTATCAGGAACTGGTCGGACAGGAGTTTGATATTGTGTTCAACGCCACTTCTGCCAGCCTGCGCGCCGAGTTGCCGCCGGTTCCGGCAACCGTTTTTGCGCCGGGCTGCCTGGCCTATGAACTGGCCTATGGGAAGGGGCTGACACCATTTCTGCGGCTGGCCCAGAATGCAGGTGTCAAGCGCGTCGTCGACGGCGTCGGAATGCTGGCAGAACAGGCGGCCGAGGCTTTCCTGTGGTGGCGTGGCGTGCGACCGGACACCCGCGCGGTAATCGAGAAGATCACGGTGCCATTGGTCTGACGCTACTGGCGTCCGGTTTCGGGCCGGGAACAGTGATGGTGGAGCAGAAAGTCAAGAGCGCATTGAAGATTTCCGACGATGCGATGGCGCTCGAATCCGGTCGCCTGGTGTTGCACAAGCCGGCGTCCGAGTTGCTGGCCGACCCCGACATCGAACGCCTGTTCCTGGGCGGTGCCGTGGCAAGCAAGGCGCCGGACATCACGGCGGTCAGAGATCGATGGAGTTGCAATGGAGACAACAATGACACAGAACCAGCCCAGTGCCTCCTCGCGTGAGGCCGTGGATGAAGGCCCGAACCCGCTGGGCCTGAACGGCATCGAATTCATCGAGTACGCGACATCCAAGCCGCAGGCGCTGGGGCAGGTTCTCGAGCACATGGGCTTCCGACCTATTGCGCGCCACCGCTCGCGTGAAGTGTTGCTGTACCGCCAGGGCGACATCAACGTCATTGTCAATGCACACAGCAGCGGCGCGGTGCTGACCGAGCAACCGGTCATCACCGCGATCGCATTGCGGGTGCGTGACGCGGCGGCGGCCCATCGGCGGGCGCTGGAACGTGGTGCCTGGGCGGTTCCAGCCCGGGTGGAAGTGATGGAGCTCAACATTCCCGCGATCCACGGGGTCGGTACCAGCCGCATCTATTTCGTCGATCGCTACAAGGAGTTCTCGATCTACGACGTCGATTTCACGCCAATCCCGACCGTCGACCAACGCCCCCGGGCGATCGCCGGCCTGCATCTGTTTGGCATCGTGCAATACATCGGCAACGATCGCACCGATGACTGGACCGAGTTCTATGGCGCCTTGTTCGGCTTTCTGAGCCTGCCCGATGCGCAGCGATTCGGCATCATGCCCAAAGGCAGGATCCTGCAAAGCCCGTGCCGTGGATTCTTTTTTCAGCTGATCGAACCCGAACCGGGTGTGCTCGATATCGAGGACGATGAAGGCTTGCAGCGGATCGGACTGGGTACGCCGGATGTGCCGGTCGCGATCGAAGCGCTGCGTGGACGTGGCGTGGAATTCGTCAGTTCCCGCGAGACACATCCAGAACTGCGCGGCGCACTGACGCGCACGATGATGGGCAGCGTCACTTTCGAGCTGGTGCACAACGAACGCGCCCTGGCGCAGGGCTGAACGCCCATGAGTCAGTTCGAAGGCAATGTCGACGACTTCGGGATGGACACCATCTCGCTTGCCGGTCCGCTGGAGGCCAAGCTCGCGGCGATCCGCGCCGCCGGGTTCAACCAGGTCATGCTGGCTGCGCGCGATCTGGTCGGCCATGCCGACGGCTGGCGCGCCGCGGTGGCCGCGGTCAAGGCCAGCGGCCTGCGTGTCACCGGGTTCCAGGTACTGCGCGACTTCGAAGGCCTGAGCGGACATCTGCACGAATACAAGGTCGACATCGCAAAATCCATGCTGGAGATGTGCCATGCGCTGGACTGCCGCTTGCTGCTGGCCTGCTCCTCGACCTCGGTGCATGCCAGCGAAGACCCGCAGGTTCTGATACGCGACCTGCGCAAGCTGGCGATGCTGGCAATCCCGATGGGCATCAAGGTGGCCTATGAAGCCTTGTCCTGGGGCCGCACCATCAATGAGTTCCCGCAGGCCTGGGACATCGTCTCGCAGGCCGACATGCCCAACCTGGGCCTGGGCTTCGACTCTTTTCACATGTTCGCGACCAATACGCCGCTGGCAGACCTGGAGTTGCTGGACCCGGAAAAGATCTTCCTGGTGCAACTGGCGGACTTTATGTGGAACGAGATCAAGTCGGTCGAGGAGCGGATTGCGACGGCGCGTCATTTCCGTGTTTTTCCGGGCGAGGGCGTGCACAGCCGGGATCTGGCCGCGCTGACACTCAAGCTGCACCAGCTGGGTTACCGCGGAGACTACAGCTTCGAAGTGTTCAACGACGATTACCAGCAAATGCCGCTGGAGACCGTGGCCCAACGCGCGCGCCGTTCGGCCGTCTGGCTGGGCGAGAGCGTATTGCGCCGCTCGGTTCCGTTGCCCAATCGAATGCGCCTGAAACAGCCGATCCGGGGCTGAGTCCCGGACTTGCGCCTGCCATGAGCAGCATATTCGAAGGCTTTCTGTCCACGCCCGAGATGATGGACGCGTTCGGCGAGCGTGCGCTGGTAGAGTAGGTCTTTTGCTGGCCGACACGAACGGCGGGTGACCGGAACCCAAGACCGCGCAATTGGACCGCCGCATTGCGGGAATTGGTGGGTGCCCGGTTACGCTGCAGTCCTGCCAACCACCAGGGCTTCACCTGTGACCGCAATGGGCACCAATTTGCCCACACCCAGTGTCAGCAATCAGGCATTTCCAACGTTTTGCCCGAGTTGACTATTGGCGCGGTCGGTTCACAGTTGTTCTCCCCTCAACTTAAGGAGATCATCATGGACAGCGAAATCAGTTCACCCACTAAAGTCCCATGGAACAAAGGGAAAATAGTTGGCCAGAAGGCGCCGCTGAAGCTAAAGGATATCTGGGCCATCCGGATACGGCTTCAACTTGGACATAGGACACGAGAACTGGCGCTCTTTGATCTCGGATTGGACAGTAAGCTTCGGGCATGCGATCTTGTTCGTTTGCGTGTGCGGGATATTTGTCACGGAGACCGCGTGTCCACCCGAGCGATCGTCATGCAGCAAAAAACTTCGCTGCCCGTTCAGTTTGAAATTACGGCACCTACGAGGGACGCCGTTACCGAATGGATTAAAGAGGCCGAGTTGGGAAGCGAAGACTACCTGTTTCCCAGCAGAGTCCATGACTCCCCGCACCTGGGTACAAGGCAGTACGCGCGAATATTGGATTCCTGGATTGTGGAAATCGGGCTGGATCCAACAGCCTATGGCACTCACACCATGCGTCGTACCAAAGCGACCTTGATATACCGGCGCACCAAAAACATCCGTGCTGTGCAATTGCTTCTGGGACACACCAAGCTGGAAAGCACCGTGCGCTACCTCGGAATTGAGGTCGAGGACGCCTTAGAGCTTTCGGAGCAAACGGAAATTTGAAAGAACTTGCCGGGCCGGCGACCTACGCCAATTTTGGCTTCCAGTTACCGGCCATTCGTATGTGACTGCACCTGGCCCATTCCTGCCCTTCACCAGCAAGAAACCTATGACCGCTTTCGCTTGAGCACTACTGGCAAGACCAGTTGGCAGCATCAGTACGCGCGCCGCTGCCTTTGTAGCTGGCAGTTTTGGGCCAGGCGCAGATCGGGCGGGTGAACTTGACCGGGTTGGTGCTGCGGCTGCTGGCCATGATGGCGTCTGGCGCGACGCCTTTTTCAACCCAGTTGACCAGCGGCGACATCCAATCCGCCACCGACAGGCCGCCGCGGTCCACAAAGTCGCAGTGGTCCATGCCATTCACCAAAAACAGGCGCGCAAACTTGTCGGTGTTGGCAGCCCCCAGGCGGTCGCGCACGCTGGCCATGTAGTTCACCGTGGGTTGGTAGCCGATCAGGCCGTCGCCTGTGCCGTGGTAGGCCAGCAGCTTGCCCCGGCGCATCTGGAAGGCCGACAGATCGGAGTCGGTGGCGTTCAGGATGCGCGCCATGAAGTCACCCCGAGTGGGGTCGGTCTCGAAGTTGAAGTCGGTCCATTTGTAGGTGCTGGGCGGATCGTTCTCAAAGAACAAATTGTTCACGAACGAGAAAGCAAAACCGCCTTGCGCCGGCTTCCACTTGGCCGGGTCGGTCGCGTCGTTCACCAGCCACAGCGCCCAAGAGGCTTCCGAGCCCAGGGGCTTGCCCGGGTACCAATTGGTGCCGGTGCTGCTGCTGGGGCCGGCATAAACCGCCTTCACGGCTTTGACCTGAGCCGGTGTCAGGCAGCTGGCCGCGTCGGTGCCGGCCGGGCAGACCAGGCTGGCTGGGTCAAATTTGCAGCTCCCGTTGGCGGGGATGATGCCTTCCGGGTCGGCGCATGCGGCCTTGACGGCGTTACTCAGCAGGTTGACCTTGCCGTGGATGTTGCCCGTGAAGTTGTTGTCGTGAAACTGGCGCAGGCTCCAGTTTTGTTCCACCGCCAGACCGGTGAGCTGATGGGCGGGTGAACCCGCAATGATGCCGTCAAAGTCGTCCGGGTAGCGCTGGGCAGACATCAAGGCCTGGCGACCGCCCGTGGAGCAGCCGTTGAAGTAGTTGTAGCTGGGCGCCTTGCCCTGGTTGGCGGCAATGATGGATTTAGAGACAAGACTGGTCAGGTGGACGGCCCGTTGGCCGTAGTCAATTTCAGTGACGCGGTTGTTGTAAAACACGGTGCCGTCATTGGCGGCGGTATGGCCGGTGTCAGTGACCGCCGTGGCATAGCCATCGGCCAGAAAAGGCCCGGCCGCCGCCAGCGCGCCGCCGGCATAACCGCCGTTGCCCAGCATGACAAAGCGCCCGTTCCAATTGGCTTGAGGGATATTGGTGGCGAAGCGGATGCTGGAGCTTGGCTCGGGGCTCAGAATGCCCTCCACGCGACAGACCTGCGTGCCTGTTGCCAAGGCCACAGGTTTGGCGGACGTGATGGTGACGCCGTCGGACGGCATGTGTTGCGCCAGGGCCTCACAGGGGATGGGGTCGGCAGCCCAGCTGCCGAAGCTCCAGCTGATGAGCACCGAGGTGGCCAGTGCGGGAAGAATCATTGGTTTCATAGGGACCTTAGATAAAAACAGGACGATGATAAGGGCTAGCCCAGTGAGTTGTTGACGCTTCAACACTTACAAGACGATGTTGGTGTCCGGCAGGTAGCGCAGTATCAGAGCGCTTCCCGCTCCGACTGGTGCTGGGCGGCGCGCTCGGATAGACGCACCTCCAAAGGGGGCAGTCAATTGGGTGCTTTATCTTTACTTAAAAGTTGCTCCTTGTATCGCTAGTTGATACACTAAAAGAGTGATCAAATCATTTCGCCATAAGGGGCTACAGGCGTTTTTTGAAAAAGGCAGCAAGGCGGGCATCCAACCCCACCACGCTGACAAGCTCAATCGCCAACTGGCAGCCTTGAACCAAGCCGCAATGCCGGAGCAGATGGATATTCCTGGTTGGCGGCTTCACTCTTTATCCGGTGGTTTAAATGGTCACTGGTCAGTGTGGATCAACGGCAACTGGCGGTTGACTTTTATGTTCGTTGGTCAAGATGCCGTGTTGGTTAACTACCAGGACTACCACTAGATTATTTGAAAGTTGATGATGACTATGCACAACCCTACTCACCCTGGCCTGATCATTCGTGATGACGTTTTGCCTGAACTGCAACTGAGCGTGAACGAAGCAGCAGCGCAGTTGGGCGTGTCGCGCGTCACTCTTTCACGTGTGATCAATGGGCGCTCTGCCATTACGGCCGAGATGGCGTTGCGTGTGGGTAAGTGGGTTGGTAATGGCCCTGAGATTTGGCTGCGTATGCAGGGGCAATACGACCTCTTTCAGGCGAAGAAAAAGGGTGGCCTGAAGGTTAAGAAAGCGAAGCGGCCTACGGTTGTTTCTGCCACGCCTGCATGAAGGTTTGAAAGCGCTTTATTGAGCCATTTCGGTGAAGTATTTTTAATACGGGGAAAAACTGCATTATTTTGGAGCCGCCATGACCGAAGTTGCTCGTTTTGACCTCAAGCTCGATGCCGTCGATAAAGACCTGCTGGCGAGGGCCGCTAGCCTGATGGGCACGACCATGGCTGGCTTTGTGCGCACTGCTGCCAAAGAAAAGGCGCACATCCTGCTGGAGCAGTCGTCTCGCGTCACGCTGTCAAATCGCGATTTCGCGGCTTTCAACGCAGCGATCCAGGGCGCCTTCAGTCCCAATCCGGCGTTGCAGGCGGCGCTGACTGCTGCTGCCAAAGTGAAGCGTGCTTGAAGAGCAGTTGCTAGACGCCAGGCGGCACGATCGCTCGGCGTTCCGGTGTGGCGCCAAGCAGAATTTTGGGCTTTTACACACTCAGTGCGGCCCAGGTGGACGTGCAGCAGCTCAGTGATGCGGATCGCAAGAAGCTGCCCCGCTACCCAGTCCCGTGTTTTCGGATGGGCCGTTTGGCCCGCGATAGCGCACAGGCGGGCAACGGCTTGGGCGAGGTTCTGATGGGTTGTGCAGTCGACCGCTGCCTGCATGCCCGCAGCCTCGTGGGTGCCTATGCGCTCTTGGTGGATGCCAAAGACGACAAAGCGAAGGTGTTTTATCAGCGGTACGGCTTCATCGCTTGCGCGGATGCCCCTCTGACCCTTTACCTACCCTTGGGTCTCTCCGACGGCGCGGACCGCTAGGCGGCACC
>Ga0214921_10004282_pt1 | contig 21095 bp, 18 predicted proteins | sample LL1505_MetaG_FD_177992 | JGI IMG/M metagenome (GOLD analysis project Ga0214921, IMG submission 177992) | Freshwater microbial communities from Lake Lanier, Atlanta, Georgia, United States - LL-1505 | ecosystem: Environmental > Aquatic > Freshwater > Lake | place: USA: Georgia | collected...
TAATTACTCCTTAAAATACCAAAATTACCTATAAATTCACCCTATTCAGACCATACTGGGCCCTTCAAAGAACTGCCATGACATGAACTATTCTTGGTTGAGTCAATTTTAGGAGCACTCATTCGAGCTGGGGTTTCTTTTCCGAAATACCTTCGCACACTATCCATGAAAAAAACCTTAGCACCTAGATCGTAATTTACTCAGCCATCTCATCAGCGATGCTAGACCTGCACTTTAATTCTAGGATAAGCTAGTTTTATAAACGTCGCCAAGATCGGCCACTGCCAGATAGCAATTCCTCTGACTCTTGCGGCCCTTCAGATCCTGCAGTGTAAGTGGCTAAATAAGCATCGTCCTTTTTCCAATAATCGAGTAAAGGTTGGACGATCTCCCAACCAGCAACCACACTGTCCGATCTCTGAAAGAGCGTTGCATCGCCAATCATACAGTCATAAACTAAAGTTTCATAACCAGTACTTGGAGCATTTTGAAAATAGTCTTTATAGTGAAAATCCATATGAACTTGACCAATTTCAAATTTGGGCCCTGGAACCTTCGCCCCAAATATTAAAACCGCACCTTCATCAGGTTGAAGCTTTAAAACTAAGATATTCGGTGATAAAGCATCAAGGTTTGTATTTTTAAAGATTGATAATGGTGGATTTTTGAACTGAATAGCAATTTCACTTTGCCGAACACTTAATCCCTTGCCAGTTCTTAAATAAATCGGTACGCCCGCCCAACGCCAGTTATCAATCGTCAGCTTCATTGCAATATACGTTTCTGTCTTACTTGCTTCAGAAACTCCATCTTCCTCTCGATAACCCTTTAATGGCAGTTCATCGCGTTGTCCTCCAATATATTGTGCTCGCACACTCTCACGCTCTGGGTTAATCGGATGAACAGAATGTAGCACTTTAGTTTTTTCATTACGAACCGCATCTGCAGAAAATGATGCTGGTGGCTCCATAGTTGTTAATGCAAGTAATTGAAAGACGTGATTGGGCACCATATCACGCATCGCACCTGTGGACTCATAAAATGCTGCACGCTTCTCTACACCGACTGTTTCGGCAACAGTAATTTGAATATGATCGATGTGCTCGCGGTTCCATAACGGTTCAAAAATCGCATTTGAAAACCGTAGCATCATAATATTTTGGACTGTTTCTTTTCCTAAAAAATGATCCATCCGATAAATTTGTCGCTCATGTAATTGCTTACGCAGCTCTAAATTAAGAACTTTAGAGGATTCGACATCATGCCCAAAAGGTTTCTCTACAATAACTCTTCTCCAAGAATTTTCAGACTCCTTGAGTAGTTGTGCAACACCCAATTTTTCTACAATACTGCCAAAAAATCGCGCGGCAACTGCTAAATAAAAGACAACATTTTTCTGTATCTGATTGGATTTTTGAATATCATGAATTTTTTCACTTAATTCTTGATAGAATTTCGAATCAGAAAAGTCGCCCTGTTGATAATGAATCACATTTAATAATTTCTCAAGATTGACAACATCTAGTTGCTGAGCATAATGCTTATCCGATGCAAAAGCACTGATTGCTAGACGAATATGTTCCCGATACATTTCACTAGTCATCTCCAATCGATCCACGGCGATTAAGGCAAACTTCTCTGGTAAAAGTCCTGACCGAATCAAGTTATAAAGAGCTGGCAATAACAAACGCTTGGTTAAATCCCCGCCTGCTCCAAAAATAACCATACAACAGGATGGAGCAGGATCGCCGTGCGCGATCGCTTCGTGTTCAATTTCGTGCAGCATGGGATTATCCTTTATGTGATTCTTGGTGACCACCAAACTGTTTACGCATTGCCGATAACAGTTTTTCAGCGAAAGTATGGTCTTGTCTAGATCGGAAACGCGTATAGAGGGCTGCTGATAAGACGTCCGTAGGGACAGCCTCTTCAATCGCCGCCATAATAGTCCAGCGCCCTTCCCCAGAGTCATCAACATAACCTGTAAACGCTTTTAATTCTGGATCTTCAGCTAGAGCAATTGCACTTAAGTCTAATAACCAAGATGAAACCACACTACCGCGACGCCAAAGCTCAGTAATATCCGCTAAATTTAAGTCATATCTTCTCTCAGCAGGAATAATCTCTTGCGAAACCCCCTTGAGAATATCTAACCCCTCAGCATAGGCTTGCATCAAACCATACTCAATGCCGTTGTGTACCATCTTTACAAAATGGCCAGACCCCGCAGGGCCAGTATATAAGTAACCCTGCTCAGCAGTCGATTGAGCTGGATCTCGGCCATGCGTCAACTCGATTGTTCCAATCCCTGGAGCCAGAGTTCTAAAGATTGGATCAAGGCGCGTGACCGCCTCTCGATCACCACCAATCATCATACAATAACCTCTTTCAAGACCCCATACGCCACCACTAGTCCCAACATCAATGTACGCAATGCCCTTCACTTTTAGTGTTTGTGCGCGTCGCACATCATCTTTGAAGTTAGTGTTTCCACCATCAATAATGACATCGCCATCCTCTAGATGGGTAGCAAGTTGAGTAATCGTATTTTCTGTAATCTCACCCGCAGGCAACATGACCCATACCGCCCGCGGCTTAGCCAGCTGCTCAACTAAATTTTTTATGCTAGTAGCACTGTGTGCACCCTCTTTATGAATTTGTGCAACGGCTTGCGGGTCTGCATCGAATACCACACAATCATGCTGGTTTCGCATCAATCTTCGAACAATATTACCCCCCATCCTACCCAAACCAATCATTCCAAGTTGCATGCTGTCTCCCTTGATATTTATTAAAATTCAATCACTTATACAATTTAGCATAAATACTCCATAAAAGATTTCTCTAACGCTAAATATCTATCATTGGGCCTTGGCGATTCCCAATGAGGATATTTCGGGTGTATTCTTTTAGAATTAACTACTAAACCTATTATTTATGCTAATTGAACATCAAGCTCTAGGAGCTCAAATACTTCGCCTAGACGATTTTTTTTATTTAAGCCCGATTCAGTTACCCAGTAATCATCCAAGACGTGGTGGAGTACCCGTTTTATTCCCACAATTTGCAGATAGGGGCCCTCTCAAAAAACATGGCTTTGTACGAAATTTAAATTGGCAACTAGTTACAGATGCGCCATTGCTTGAATCCCATCAATTAACCTATCGCTTACAAATTCAAGATAAGGATATGCCCGAGTGGCCCTATTGTGCAAATCTTGAATTATCACTAAGCGCTTCAATTAATGACGTAGAAATCAGTCTCATAATTTGCAATAACGGTCCAAATCCTTTCTCTTGGACAGGCGGATTACATCCTTATTTTTTCTTAAGCAATCTTTTAGACACCTCTATTAAAGGCTTACAGAATCAACCTGTTTCTAATCGTTTCGACCAAGATCAACGAATACATTCTGCAGAATTATTAACGCTTTCAAATAAACCACTTGAGAGCTTATTTCATACATCTACCCCTCTACAAATAATCTCTCCCAAACAACACTTTGCCTTAAAGTCCGAGGGGTTTACAGAGTGGATGATCTGGAACCCAGCAGAACAGGGTGCCGGCGATTTTCTCGATATGCCTTTGGCAGACTGGAAAAATTTTCTTTGTGTTGAGCCTGTGATAGCCAGCAAACCACTGCAATTACTACCACAAGCATCTTTTACAGGAAAACTTACTGTAACGAATTTGCTAAACTCCGCAAATCCTCAGCCTTAGACGCAATAACATCTCATCCGTATGAAAAAATTGTATACCGATTCAATCCTAGATACTCCACAGTTCAGTCTTGGGGAATGCCCAACTTGGATACAAGCCAGCAACACGCTATTTTGGATCGATATCACAGAAAAAAAATTACTCTCTTTTGAGCTATCTTCACAAATTTTTCACAGTGCGCCATTACCTCAGGAACCAGGTTGTATCGCCCCTATTGCAGATCACAGTTTATTAATTGCCATGCGAGATGGTATTTATAGTTTTAATATTGAAAAAAAAATATTAAAGCAATTAATTAGTGCTCCGTATGATGTGCATACTGAACGTTTCAACGATGGCAAGTGCGATGCTATGGGGCGATTGTGGGTAGGTACAGTCTTTGAACCCAAAACATCAAATAACGCGGGCTTATATTGTTTTCAGAGTGGTCCAATGGGTTATCAGATACAGTTAATGGCATCAGATAATATGACCGCAAATGGTCTTGCTTTTGACTCCAAAAACCAATTGATGTTCTGGTCTAACACGCCGGCGCATCAAATCGATCAATTTGACTTTAACCTTGATACAGGGCAAATTGCTAATCGCCGCCCTTTTAAAATATTTAATCCAATGAGGCCGCCAGATATTTACGATGGCAGGCCAGATGGTGCTTGTATTGATGAGGATAATTGCTACTGGGTAGCTATGTACGGAGGATCTAAAGTTATCCGCCTTTCTCCCAAAGCAGAAATCCTGACAGAAATCAATTTACCTTGCCAATTTCCAACTATGGTTTGCTTGGGCGACTCGGACTTAAAAACTCTCTTTATTACAACTGCATCAAAAGGTCTCAACGCAGAACAGCTCAAAGAAGCACCTTTATCAGGTCATGTATTTCAGATCCCGGTGGATACCCCAGGATTAGCAATAAATGCCTTTAAAGCATAAGATGAAAGCCTCTTTAACTATTCATCAATAGCGTATATTTTTAAATTCTCCTTTCCATCAATAAAGATCAAAAGAGTTTTCGCTCGTGTTTTACTGGTGTTTTGCTAGTACTTACCCGCGTTGGTCTCATTAAAAATTCTATGACTTTCCTGCCATCAGGGTAAATACGCATAGCACAAGCTTGTGTAGTCTTTAAGCAATCGTTATATTTAATATACATCACATAATGGGAGTCCTATAATGCTTTCGCCTAAACAGATTAAACGATTAATTCCAGCAGAAACCACTAAATTTCGATCACCCATTCCAACCCAGGCCGTTTCAAGTGACGAATTTATTCCAGGATTACAAACCCCTAAACAACGGGAGTTTGAAGAACGCATTAAAAGAATGGGTGCCAGTCTAGCAAAGAAACAAGGGATTAGTCGACGTGCATTTTTTCAAAGTGCTGCAGGTATGGCCGCTGGCTTTATGTGTATGAATGAGACCTTTGGCCCCATGTATCTAGTAAGCCAAGCAGAGGCCGCAACCCCCGAATTAGCCAATCAGCGGGCGAATAGCTTAAAAGGTCAATTTATTATGGATATGCATACCCATTTTTTAAGAGATGATACCCGCCTAGAAAATTTTGTAAGATCACGAGAGGCTGTTGGAAAAGCTAATTGGAATCCCGGACTGGTTAATAAACCGCAATCATTAGAAGATCTGAAGTTTGCTAACTACTTCAAAGAAATGTTTATGGATAGCGATACCAAGGTAGCTCTTATTTCAGGCTCAGGCTCAGAGGATCCCCGTGACTGGTTTTTAACAAACGAAATGAAAGCGCAAGCTAGAAAAGATGTTAACCAAAAAGCAGGTAGTACGCGAATGTTCTCGCACGCCATATTTATGCCCGGTATACCAGGATGGTTAGAAAAAGCGGAAGCAGACAATGCGGTCAATCAACCGGATTCTTTTAAAGGCTACACCGTTGGTGACAATACGAATAAGTCATTAGCAAAACACCCGTGGCATCTTGACGATGAAAAATTACTCTACCCTTTCTATGAAAAATTAGTTAAATGGAGTAAAACAAAACCAAGCCTTAAAAATGTTTGTGTACATAAAGGCCTATATCCTCCCTCGGTTACCAAAAACTTTCCTAACTTATTGCAGTATGCTGATGTCCGCGATGTTGCAAAAGCAGCAAAAGATTGGCCAGAGCTCAATTTTATTATTTACCATTCGGGTTTTCGATATACCGGAGGTGCTTGGGATATTGGCTGGCAACAATTTGAAAAGTCCGGACGAATTGATTGGGTTACCGATTTAGCAGAAATACCTGCTAAATATGGCGTGAAAAATGTCTATGGCGATTTGGGTCAAATATTTGCGCAAAGTACTATAGCCGAACCACGACTTTGTGCGGCAATGCTCGGCCAATTAATTCAAGGACTTGGAGCTGACCATGTGCTTTGGGGAACAGATGCTATTTGGACTGGCTCCCCCCAATGGCAAATTGAGGCCTTAAGACGCCTGGAAATCCCCGAAGAAATGCAGAAAAAATATGGCTTTAGCCCACTTGGTCCTGCTGATGGCATGGTAAAAAATGCCATCTTTGGAGATAACTCCGCAAAGCTCTATTATTTCAGCCAAAAACAACGTGCCGAGCTAAAAAATGACTGGGTACACCATGCTAAATTAGCGTATGAAGCCAGTGGTGAGGGTAGAACGAACCTGCGTTATGGATACCTACAAAAAGCTCTAGCAGCTAATAAATAAGCCTTTATAACAAGACTTATTTATTCATTTTTGGTAATACTGGCTTTTCTAGGTCTTCAGATTTAGGAATTGCGGTTAATTCAATTAGGGATTTATATTTCGTATTTAACATGATCGACTCGATCGAAACATTCACAAAACGATTATCTTTGGTAAACACAAGTGTACTTTTTTTGGCTTTAATGGTCGACAATACAGTCCAACCAGCTTTAGGAAATTCATTCATTAAAAATGAGAACGAATCTTGTGAGTTCATTGGTGTTTTAATGATGAGCCGCCCCATCCAGTTCTTGCCGGTTCCAAGTACGATCGTATTTTCTTCATCAATAAACGAGCTTGGGGGAATTGGAACCTCTCCAACCATGATAGTCTCAGTCTGTTCATCAGTCGTCTTTTGATCAACAGAATTAATAGCCACCGTACTGCATCCCGTGCAGATTACAAGAATAATCCCCATACAACTAATTTTAAGTGACCAAAAACTTTGCAAGTACTCTGACTTCAGTTTAATAAGCATGGAATTGAATTCTTTATTAAAAGATTATTTGAGAAAAAAAATACCTTCTTTAGGATAACAGGTAATTAACCTAGCTAACATTTAAAGATGCCCCAAAAGAGGGCGTCTGCCAAAATCGACTTATAATATTTATATGAAATGCTCAAAATGCCAAGAAAATACTCTGGTACACGACACTAGAGATGTCTCATACTCGTACAAGGGTAAACACCAAACTGTTTATCAAGTAACTGGCCATTTTTGCACGCATTGTGAAGAAATTCACCTCGATGAAGTTGAAAAGGCAAGAGTCAAGATTGAAGTGATTCAGTTCAACCGGGCCGTAGATAAAGCTCTTTCAAAAACAGGCTTTTTTGGAAGATTCTTTAAGTAGATAAAGAAATCACAACTGCAAGTGTTTAACTGAATCCAACTCGTCTTGGATCTTTTGCTCTTCAGCTCTCTTTTTTCTTAAAATAGCTAAGCGATGCCTCTCTCCTAATAATGAAGAAAAACAAGTAAGCAAAGTAAAGGTAATCAAATAAGAATAAAGAGTCATCGGTAAAAGTAACTATTGATGGAATTGCTGAGTTAATGCTTAAGATACCAAATATGAAAAGTATTGTCAATTTTTCCGCATTGCACTGACGTGGTACACAATAATATTTACCTCATATTATTTGCCCTCATCTTTATCCTGTAAGGACGTGATTCATTTTGTTTCTAGGAGGCAGTGTCGCAAACAATAAGGTCTAGGGATAATACGCTCATCAATTTCCTTGTTATTTGTGAGGAATGTGTGGTTTTGAAGAATATTGCATAGCCATCTCAATCAGGTGAATTTTGCGCTGATGTAGCAAAACTCCTAAATTGATAGCCAAAACAATCACTAGTAAAAAGAAATAGATTTCCATGTATTTTGCCCAGTTTCTAAAAAAATCCACTTAACAATGCAATAAGTACTTCTATATCCATCGAGATAATCAAACCTACATAGAAGATAAAGCAAGATTCATACCAACCTAAAATATCAAGTCGATTTGACCGAACTGATTAGCTCTGCATATTTGCTGTTCTTATTGCCCCTGCTGATTGACTCAGTTAATTCATGGGAAATTCATACGCTAGCACCTTGGCAAATTGACTTCACGGCGGATTAACTGCACCAAAGCCCATGAAGCCAGAGATTCAACTGTAGCCTTAGATAGCCAATTAGTAAATGGATGGCGCGCTCATCAGGTTTGGCAAAATAAGGGCTCTTTACTTCAATCGGATGAAAAACACCATTGACGCATTGCCTGAGCTATCACCCTACTCAAAAACCTTCTTGATCAATGTAGGGGGTACTCCATAAAAGTAATTAGGATCGACCTGCTTGTAATGCAGCAATTCTCTCCTCAAGCGGAGGATGACTAGAAAATAAGGCCATTAACCCACTTGGACATGCAATACCTGCAGTGGCCACTGACTTCGGTAATTCCCCAGCCTGCATGGCTTGCAGTCTTTGTAAGGCATGCACCATAGGTTGCACATTTCCCATTAACATGGCACTTCCAGAGTCTGCGCGGAACTCTCGTTGACGGGAAAACCAAGCAACGATCATTGAAGCTAATATTCCAAAAATAATTTCACAGATAAAGGATGCAACATAAAAACCGACGCCAACTTCCTTCTCATTTTTCAAAATGACTCGATCAACAAAATAGCCAACTATTCTAGAAAAGAAAACGACAAAGGTATTAACAACACCTTGAATGAGCGTTAGAGTCACCATATCGCCATTGGCAATATGCGCCACTTCATGGCCCAAGACAGCGCTTAACTCATCTTTCGTCATACCACGCAATAAACCCGTTGAAACGGCAACTAATGCACTATCTTTAAAGGCACCTGTCGCAAAAGCATTCGGGTCGCCCTCGTAGATGGCAACTTCCGGTCTGCCAATACCCGCTTTGTCCGCATGCTGATAAACCGTATCAACCAGCCACCGCTGCTCTGGCCCCTCTGAGCCGTTAATAACAACGGCGCCAGTTGACCATTTAGCAACCATTTTGGAAATAAGCAAAGAAATAATCGCCCCAGAGAATCCAACAACCGCTGAAAAAACCAAGAGTCCACCAAGGTTTAGTCCCGATGCACTCATCCATTGGTTTAGGCCAAACAGTTGGACAATCACTGAAATAACCAGCATGACTGCTAAGTTAGTTAATAAAAAAAGAATAATTCTTTTCATATAATTCCTCTCAATCGGTAAAACTTCTACGTTTTAATGTTACAACTAAGCATAAACCAGATTAATTACCTAATTAGTTCGCCAGATTATTAAGTCACAAATTAACAAAATAGCCCTTCGGCAATACCCGTAGAACGAATCTAGAAATACTAGATGCTCTGCTCAATTTAGTCAAAGCCTATAGTTTTAAGGCTCTTATTTTACCAATGAACCCACCAACTAATCTTAGCAGAAATAATTCTTGATAAAAGTCTAATCGATCACTGCCGTTAAGAAGCTAGCCGCTAATCCAGCGCCTATAAAGGGAATACCCCAACGTTCAAATAGGGATTTGTATTCTCTTGGGACAACGACCACAGGCATGTCACCCTGACCAATGAGCTCGTCAGTAGAGGTTTTTTCAAACAGATGTACTAAAGATCCATGGGCAGGTCTACACACGACTATTTGAGAACAGTCTAGTGACTTTGCTATCTGATTTACATCCTGCACGTGCACGCCATTAGGATGGTTTATCTGAAAAGGTATACCTGTTAACTCTAAATGACGACTAGACAAACCATAAGCAATAGAAGCTTGCTCCTGAAACCAAGTTAGCTTATTTTTTTGGCTTAAAAAACGGGTAATGTAGCGTGAAACTCTGGGACGAACATAAATTAACTCAACTTGCATATTGGTATTTTTTAAAAACTCTGAGGATAAGTACCTAAAAACTGCTGCCATGTGAACTGAGCCATCGACTGGTATTAAAAATTTACTCATTATGTACTCCCCACTTACGTTAAAGAAAAAACCTATGACATTGAATCAGACTTCATAAAACTCTTACCGGTATCTTTTTGAGGCGAAGTAAGCCCTTTATTTTTCAGATGCCCAGCATACAAAACCATCGCTATGACAATGATGTAAATTCCATAAATTATTAATTCATTTGATGGGATGTATTCTTGGATTAGTGGCTCACTCAAGATCATTTTAATTGCTGTCCAAGTTAATATTCCAGCACCAAAGTAAATTACTAGCGGATACTTATCCACTAATTTGAGAATTAAAGTGGATCCCCAAACAACGATTGGAATACTAATGACCAATCCTAAAACAACTAAGAGGTAACTACCTTGAGCAGCTCCTGCAACAGCTAAAACATTATCCAAGCCCATTACCGCGTCCGCAACGATAATCGTTCTCATCGCACCCCAAAAAGTCATTGAAGCAACGGAATCTGAAGATTCTTCGTCCTCCTCAGAATGTAAGAGTCGATAAGCAATCCAAACAAGTAAAAGACCGCCAACTAAAATCAAACCAGGAATTTTTAGTAAATAGACAACTATTAAAGTCATCACGCTACGAACACCAATGGCACCAACTGCTCCCCAAATGATGGCGCGCTTTTGCAAATCAGCTGGTAAATTTCGTGCTGCCATAGCAATGACAATAGCATTATCCCCAGCCAAAACTAAATCGATCACGATGATGGCTAAAAGAGCCGACAAAAACTCAGGCGAAAATATTTCCAAAATAACTCCCAACTATGAATGAAATGTATATAAATTTAAGGATATAAGAATTTTGACAATACAGAATGAATTACATGTTGAAAATAAGCGTATTATTGAACATTCTTCTGTTATTTACTGAACATGGATAATCAATTTAATTATCGACATCTTTATTACTTTTGGGTTGTCGCCAAAGAGGGCAGTATGTCAAAAGCTGCAGAGCGCCTCAATATGGCTGTTCAAACGATTAGTGCGCAGGTCCATATCTTAGAAAAGTCTCTAGGATTTCTGTTATTTAAACCCGCAGGTCGCGGCCTTGCACTTACAGATGCAGGCAATACAACATTAGATATTGCGAACCAAATATTTCTTTTGGGGGAAAAACTACCCAAAGCGCTTCAAGATGCTGCTCGAAATCCTCGTCCCAAACTAACCATCGGCGTCTCTGACGGACTCCCCAAGTTAGTTACTCGAGAAATCTTACAAAAAGTCGTTGACCAATCAATACACCTTGTCATTCATGAAGGAGAATTTGAAGATCTTTTAGCTGATCTCGCTTTACATCGACTTGATCTCATTTTGGCAGATCAACCAGCGCCCTTAAACAAAAATCTGAACCTCTATAGTGAACAACTTAATTTTTCTGAGATGGCCTGGTTTACTCCCGCAAAATGGCTCCTGCAAGCCCGAAAAAAATTTCCAAAATGCTTGAATGATCTTCCAGTTCTCTTACCAACTGCCCACTCCAAAGTTCGTCTAAATATTGATCAGTGGTTTAATAAGCATGGCATTACCCCCCATATAGTTGGTGAATTTGAGGATAGTGCCCTATTGAAAACTTTTGGATCCGGCGGTCTTGGTGTTTTACCGGCGCCTGACTGTATCAAAAATGACCTAAAAAGTAACTATGGCCTTGTCAAGTTTGGGGACTGTGATGGTGTGTTTGAATATTTTTATGCTATCCGAGCGGAAAAGAAAATTGTTAACCCGCTTATCCTGTCTATCTTACTGAATACTGTTGAATAACTCCTTAGAAAAAAATCTATCAGAGCCATGACTTGTAAATCTTGATTCCTAGAAAGGGGTTAATCACCATCTGGAATTTTTATATACTGCGCTCATCCCTGTTCTACAAGGATTCATCAAGTTCATTCATGTTCATGAACCAGCTTGATTTTGCGCCTTTAAACCCAGGCAAATCCGATATTATCCAAATGCACACCCTATACAATTCGTACCATCAGATCAGGTAGCCCAACCACCTGACCTTTAAGCACATCACCTTGTTGGACAGCAGCAACCCCAGCTGGCGTGCCAGAAAAAATTAAATCGCCCGGCTCAAGTAAAAACAAAGTGGACAAATAGGCAATTGTGTCAGGCACGTTCCAAATCAGTTGATTTAAATCACCCTCTTGACGCAATTCATCGTTCACAAAAAGTCTGATCGCACCCTGACTTGGATGCCCACATTGACGAACAGGCACCAAAGATGAGCATGGTGCAGATTGATCAAAGGCTTTACCCGTATCCCAAGGGCGGCCCATTTTCTTTGCCTCACCCTGTAAATCTCGACGCGTCATATCTAAGCCAACTCCGTAACCCCAGACGTGCTCAAGAGCTTTCTCAGACGAAATATTTGATCCACCCTTACCAATCGCAACAACCATTTCGATTTCATGGTGCATATCGTTGGTTAAAGAAGGATATGCCATATCTTTTCCATCAACAACAACAGTTGTTGCAGGCTTCATAAAAAAGAATGGTGGTTCACGGTCAGGGTCATGACCCATTTCACGAGCATGATCAGCATAATTACGACCAACACAAAAAATCCGATTAACCGCAAAACGACGCGTATCTCCCGCAATAGGAATTGAATTAACTGTAGGGGGAGGGATTACATACTCAAGACTCATCATGTTCCTTTATCTAATATAGCCTATTTTTTTCATTAAAGACCAATCATTCACATGAATGACTTACTAATTAATATGCAATACTATATCAAATAATCCTTGCAACTTCTCCTGTTGCTCAATTATTGAGGAATATTAAAACCATCCAAAAACCACAGAAGTGCTGCATGAGTCAAATTCAATCTAACGATTGATTTCTATCTCATTTTTTTGCATTTGGGAAAAACAACTGCTCATTTCCCACTTTAAAGGAAGCTATCGTGTCTTGCCCTTCCCTGGAAATCAACCAATCTATAAAAATCTGACCCTCTACCTTTTTAATCTGAGCAAACTTAGAAGAGCTTACCAACATCACACCATATTGATTAAAGAGTTTTGGATCACCTTGAACCAAAATAGCCAGATCTCCACGGTTCTTAAAAGTCAACCAAGTCGCTCTATCAGACAGGATATATCCGTTCATTGCTGAGGCAGTATTCAAAGCAGGGCCCATCCCAGAACCAGTTTCTTTATACCAAGGCAATTGGCCAGAAACAGAAACATTTAATTCTTTCCAAAAACGCAATTCTGCCGCGTGCGTTCCACTCTTGTCACCTCGTGAAACAAATAATGCTTTAGTATCTACGACTTTTCGAAAGGCATTCAAAACGTCTTTGCCGCCAGCAATTTTTGCTTGATCAATTTTAGGGCCAATCAGAACAAAATCGTTGTACATGACCTCAATTCGTTGCTCCGAAAACCCATCGGCGACGAATTTTTCCTCCGCTAACTTATCATGCACAAAAACCACATCAGCATCACCTCGGCGACCAATGTCTAATGCTTGGCCCGTACCTACGGCTACCACTTTAACCTGAATCCCAGTTTTCTTTTCAAAGGGGGGCAATATATAGCCAAAGAAGCCAGACTGTTCGGTTGATGTGGTGGAGGATAAAACAATAGCTCTTTGTGCGTAAACTTGATTCAAAGACCAAGAAGACAGGATGCAAATGAGTAGTAACTGACTAAGTCGTTTCATTATATTTGTCTTTACTATAAAAGTACTATCATGCATATGTGCTTTAAACTAATCAATATGTAATAATTTTCATATGAAACTTTTCATTCAGCCAACCCTTCTTCTGCGATCAACAGATCGACTTTCACGTGATTTTGATTTAACTCATATCGGCGATATCCTTCAAAGAGTTGCTCAAGGTCATACCCTGACTTATGCGGCAAATGATCTCAACATCTCTTACAGAACCTTATGGAATGAATTAAAAGAGGCTGAAAAAAAACTAAACTGCAAACTTTTAGATCGGATAAGAGGGCACGGCTCAAAGGTTACAGCTAATGGACAATTACTGATCAACTCACTAGAAAAACTTAACCAACTAAGTACTCAAATGCAGGAGCTAGCTGATAATATAAGTAACCAATTAACTATTCATAAAAAAATAGCGCCTACACAGTTTATTTTTTGTTGTAGTAGTGATCCACTAATTGAGCAAATTTGTCCCCAATTCGTTGAAGTTGAATTACAAACAATGGGATCAGGTAATGCCCTTACGCATCTGATTGAAGGTAAAGCTCAAATAGCAGGGTTTCATATTTCTGATCGACAAGAAATGAATGGCGTAGGTGAACATATTAAACTGCATGGTCTAGAGCTGATGCCCTTAATGCAGCGTGTTCAAGGCTTAATTGTAGGGAAAGGCAACCCGTTAAGAATTACTACAGTTCGGGATCTTGCTAGGCCAGAGGTTCGTTTTATTAACCGTCAAAAAGGTGCTGGGACTCGTTTACTATTAGATCGATTACTCACTAAAGAGGGACTTAAAGCTAAACAAATTCGAGGATACGATCAGGAGGAATTTACTCATAATGCAATTGCAACAAGCATATTAGCAGGGCAAACAGATGCAGGAATTGGGTTGCAATATGTTGCAAAAAAATTCAATTTAGATTTTATACCTCTCAAAATTGAGACTTTTTATTTAGCTATGAAGTCCGAATTAATCGAACATGAAAAAATCATAGTCCTTACAAAAAATATTCGCAACTTATCTAAGAAAACACCTGGATATAAAATTTACTGATACATCAATAAATTTGTTTACCTTTCAATTTACTGCATATTTTTTGTAACCAATTACTATCAAATATGCCGTAGTGCACGATAACTATAGATTTAAGACGATAGAAGACAAATGGTCAAAAAATTTAGGGCGGATAAGCTATATTTTAGGTCTTGGGATAATGACTCGGACGGGAAGCTATAGTGCTTCAACTCCAGTAAATATTAGTTTTGGCTACTGGTCATACACTCCCACAGCAAGTGTAATTTACAATCACCCAAATTTCGCCGTTGCGGGAAAATTTTCTTACCAACATAATTTCACAAATCTAAACTCCACAGTAACTAGTGGCAAAATTGTCATTACGGAACTAGCTTTTTGGGAAAAAAATCCGCGGGTTGATATATTGGGTAGAAACGCTTACCAAGAACATCAAGTATCTGATGATGCTCTTGGGACACCAACCTCTTTATCAGGCTATATCTACTCCGTAGAAACCCCCAATTCGGATGACAACAGAATGCGGTATCTGACTATCGCACCCTTTTAAGTCTATCTATTCTCTGATCATCAATCAATGCTAAGCGTTACATATACTTGGCAACCAGTCGATGTATATTCACAACTGGTAAATGTATTAGCTATAAGATACTGCAAGAAATTTGATTAAACTAAATATTAGCTGGGCTAAAAATTCTAAAGATTAGATTTAAGGCTGATCGCGTCAGCAACCAGCCTTTGAACTAATTACTTAGGCATCAGTACAGTATCAATAACGTGTATAACGCCATTGTCCGCAGCGATATCAGTTTTGACCACTTTAGCTTTGTCAACCATTACACCCATCGAGGTGGAAACAGTTAGCTCGGAACCTTGAACAGTCTTGACCTTACCTGCTTTGACGTTAGCTGCCATCACTTTGCCAGAAACAACGTGGTAAGTCAAAACAGAAGTTAGCTTGGATTTATCTTTCAGTAGTGCGTCTAAGTCAGCTTTTGGTATTTTTGCAAAAGCCTCATCGGTAGGTGCGAAAACAGTAAAAGGTCCTTTTCCTTTAAGCGTATCAACCAAACCTGCTGCTCCTAACGCTGCTGCTAAGGTTTTGAATGAACCAGCAGCAACAGCTGTATCAACAATGTCCGCGGCCTGGACTGATAACGTCATACCAAAGGCGAGAACACTCGCAATTAATGCCTTCTTCATAGTAAACTCCGTTCGTTAATTATGCAACATCAAAAATATGATGTAGAGTTAGTTTGCCTCTTTTATATGAATATTTAATGACTAGGGGTATGGGTCTAATAACATAATCAAAAAACTCTTTACTTAACAGAAGAAAAAATTCCCCTCTTAATAAGATTAATATGCTGGACGTTTCCAAAAAATCCACTTATTCTGTTGATGCAAGCATGCGAGTCTAGTTTCAATTTGCACTGCCATAGATTTCTATTGGACTTATGATCCGGGTGATTCTATCGTCAAGAATCTTTAGGGTCATACCTATGGTAGGATTGTAATCTTGGAATAAAACTTTAAATCGTCTATATAGGTTTCTAGCTCATCAAGACTTTAATTTATTTTCTATTTGGCATTTTTGCGACCTCAGATTATTCAGGCAGGGCAAAGTTTTTATTCTAGAAATTTACTGAATACTTTTTCCGATCCAATTACTGTCAAATATGCCTTATCGCGATATAGCAAGCCACCATCAATTCTTAACGGACAATTTGAAGCATCGCAAATCTGTGAGTAGGTGTCATATGTTGGGATATTCAATGCCACAGCTAACTTTTGTAGCTCAACTCTGCCAATATAGTATTGAGGATCTATTTCTTGGACCTTTTGTACGCACTCAGCGTTCAAAAGAGGCCTAATTGGTGGCATACCAATACAACCAATTGGCTCGAAGCTTAAAGAAGGTGGTGGGTATATAAAAATGACCTGTTTACCGTTCTTTTCAAAATATTCAATAGTTCGTTCTAACTGAATTTTTATTAGAGAATTAATTTCCGGTTGACGCATTGTCAACAAAATTGTTTTTATATTTTTATCTTGAGCTAATCCAGTTATTAGCTCATTCATGCGCTGGGAGGTCACTGGCGCATAATTTGCATCATCAGATTCTTTAATTGTTGGCTCTTGTCCTGGCCAACCCACCATAGCAAGATTCTTACCCAGTTGTTCGTATTTGACCTCTAGTCCTGAATAACTATTGTGAGCAATACTATCTCCGATCAGGACTATATCTAAATCTTTATTCTCTTTGGATAATCGGCAAAAGTTAGGGTCATATTGTTGGAATTTGATTAAACAACCCTTATCAGTTTGAGCTGGGCGCCCGCCTTGAAGATCAAGTATCTTTTTATGTCGAAAGTCTAATCCATCCCGAACATAAGCACTCCATCCTTGATAGCCAATTAACCCCATCAAAGCAATTAATAATACCGTTACTTTTTTCCCTTTGTAACGCAATAGGTTTTCCCAATATCGATGAGTCAAATATGCCAGTCCTACAGATACAATAATTAATATCACCTTATAGAAGCTAGTTAATGTGCTCGCTGAAATGACTTGTCCAAAACTTAACAAAGTCCAATGCCATAGATACAGTGGATAGCTAATTATTCCAATCCATACCATGACACTATTTGAAAGAAAATTTTGATTGATACTAGATCTCTCATTGGCGATGATTAGAAATAGCGCCCCCACTGTTGGAAGAAGCGCATACCAACCTGGGAATTTGCTCTTATTATCTAAAAAAATAGTTGCTAGAACAATTAGCAATAATCCAATTACAGATAAAAAATTTAGGGTATTAATGTGAAATCTTTTAATGAACTCTGGCTTGTACAACACAATACAAGCCCACAGCGATCCTACTATCAATTCCCAAACACGACTTAATGGGGAATAGAAAGCCATAATTGGATTACTGGTAATCGTGAAGATGTTTAATAGAAAAGAACTTCCAAGAAAAATGATGACTCCGATGATTAAATTATTTTTTTTGTATAAAGTCCAAATAACTAATGGCCAGAATAGGTAGAATTGCTCTTCGATCGCAAGTGACCATAAATGGATTAACGGCTTTGTATCTATACTTTTTTCAAAATAACTTGTTTCTTGGATTAAGACTAAGTTTTGTATAAATCCTGCGCCGGCAGCAATGTGTCCACCTAGTCTCTTATATTCATCGGCAAACATCACAAACCACCCGATTCCATAACAAGCAATTAAAAGTAGCAGTAGGGCTGGAAAGATACGCCGTATTCTGCGACTATAAAAGTCAATAATATTAAAAGTATTAGTTTCTAGGTTCTCTAAGATAATTTTTGTGATCAGAAAGCCTGAGATTACAAAAAAGATATCTACCCCTACAAAGCCACCCGATATAAATTCAGGAAAGGCATGATATCCAATTGTTAAAAGAACAGCAAGAGCGCGAAGGCCGCTTATATCCTGACGATAATTGTAGGGCTTTAAAAACATCAATATGACTGGTAATTAGTAATTCCCCATTATCCCTTCTCAAGATTAAATTTTTTTACTTCTGCTTCATTTTGGTGAAAATAAGAGCGTGATCTAAAATTTCATTAACCCCACGGAGCAACTTCGACTTCTAATACGCCAGAATTCAACCGGTACATAACTAGACTCTGATCCTAAACACGACCACTCCTATCGTCGAGATGGTAGGACAGGATTACTCAGCCTCTGATTTTTTCAAACGGTTTTAATCGAACTTTAGATCAGTTAAAAACTGAGCGGTTATTTTTGATTACCAGGGTTTCAAAATAAACTTTGAAGCCATCCTCAGTCATTCCAAACTGGGTCAACGCTTTACCAAAAGCTTGCTGTTCTGACTGTTCAGCCCTTCCGTCTGAAAGGAGTGAGTCAGCCATGTTGATGAGCAAGCAAAGCTTCTGACTTTCGTTGAGGAGGGCGGCGGCCTCCGTTAAAAATTGCTCATACTTAACGCTTCGAAGGTACTTGACTGCATTGTTGATGAGGTCTTGGTCACGTCCCACAACAGATTGCAATTGGCCTATTTCTTCCGCCTCAATCTCACCATCAGAGGCCATCATGTATAAAAGACCCAAAGTCAACGCCATACGTGGTGACAGTTTTGGTGGTTCACTTTTAAAAGCATCAAATAATCCCATAGAGCTATTCCTTTCTTTGTACATTCAAAAATTAACAAATTAAAATATTAAATTATTTCAATCATAAGCACAAGAATAATTTATTTTCGCCATCATCACTTGACGCAAAGGAAACTACCAAGCGAAAAGCATGTTTTGGAAAAACTTCCTTAGGCACGTAAAAAACTACAAGAGGAAAGTATTATTCAACTTGCGTCTAAGAGGGCGTGCGATCACGCAGAATTCAACCGGTACGTAATTAGATGCTGATCCTGTACAAATGAACTACTCGTATAGTCGAATGGTAGGACAGGAATGGCATCATCGTGCACTAGAGTCGTGTTTGACACGACTCCGCATCATTGGAAAAAGCAGCTGGATTAATTTAATTTTGAATCGATACAAGCGTCCAACCAAACATATGTATTTTATTTTCTATTTAGAGATTGGGCAATCGAAAAAACTACCCTTTATTATATTGATTTGAGTATCTCGAATTTGAATCTAGCGGGGCCTAATGATATCGGTCGATATCCTTTCTCTAATAGAATTTTTTTCACAAATTAAAATAAATTTATTATTTCACTTATAACGTAATAATTCTGTAACAGTAAATCTCTATCGTAGTTCTGTCTAATAACTAAAGAGGCAGAAATATGAAGTTTTCAACTTTTATATTAGTTTTTACACTGTTACAACTTTCTGCTTGCGGCGTTGGAGATTCTTCGACATCAGGTGTTAGTTCTTCTTCAACAGTTGTTAGTTCTTCTCCAACAAGCGTTATCACAGTTAGCACACCGACTTTAACTGGAGTATTCGTAGATGCTCCTGTCGGGGGTATGAACTATACAACAAGTAGTGGCATTTCAAGTACTACAGATGCGTCAGGAACATTTTCATACTCGGCTGGCTCGACAATAACTTTTTGGATCAATGATATATCACTTCCTTCTGTTACTGCTTCAAGTATGATTACCCCAGTAGATCTAGCTGGTGCAAGTTCAGAAGACGATACTAAAGTAGTTTATATGGCGCGTTTTCTTCAAGCAATTGATGCCGATGGAAATCCCGACAACGGAATAACAATTGACAAAACTAAGTTAAGTACTACTGCAAAAACACCTAGCTCTTGGGATACTGACCCTTTGAGTACTCTAGTTACTACTGCTGCATTAGCAGCCGCACCTACTGAAGCACAAGCTCGTACACATTTGAAGGGGCAAATGGCAACCCTATCAGGCTTACCACGCATGTCATTGGTAGGGCGTTATAGTGCTGGTGGAACCTCCGTAAATACAACTGAAGGTAGTTCATCTAGAACCACACGACTTTATGCGGAAATTATTTCCTATCACAAGTTGAGCAAGTCGGCCTTCATCACCATTGATGAGCCATTGACAAATAACCCGACATCTTTTGCTCGTGTCAGCTTATCTGCCTTGACTACCACCGCTATGAAAACTACGCCAGCGAATAATAATGAAGTTGTAACTACCCAAAACTTATCTCTAGGAACACCAGTGAATGTTGCTACTCACGTTAATGATTCTAACTTTACCGCTGGAGGTGTCCAAAGCTTAGACATAACAGGAAACTTGTTAGCTATTGCAGTAGCAAACTCTATAAAAAATCAAAGTGGCGTAATTGCTTTCTATAGCCTGGACTCCAATGGTGTGGCCACATTTATAAGAAAAGTTACTGTTGGGGCCTTACCCGATGGCGTGGCTTTTTCACCCAATGGTAAGTATTTAGTTGTAGCCAACGAGGGCGAGCCATTGAAAAATTCCGCCACAAGTATCAGTGATGCTGAGGGCTCTATTTCCATCATTACTATAAACAATGAACAACCCGCTACTAGTGCAACCACATTGGGCTTCACCGACTTTAACGCTGGAGGCTCACGTGCCAGCGAACTGCCCTCTGGTGTTCGCATTGTGCGACCAGGGGCCACATTTTCTCAAGACGTAGAACCAGAATATGTAACTATTTCGGAAGACAGTAAAACCGCTTTTGTGACATTGCAAGAGGCAAACGCGGTGGCGGTGGTTGATCTGACCAACTCCCGAATCAGTAAAATTTACGCATTGGGAGTCAAGGATTTTAGCCAAAGCAAGAACAAAATTTGGACAAATGACCAGACCGCTTACACCACCTGTACTTCGGCTTCCGTGTGCGCCGCGCCTACGCTCAAAAATTATGCCAACCTCTATGGTTACTATATGCCTGATGGGGTGGCCAGCTTCACCGTTGCAGGGAAAACCTACTTCTTGACTGGGAATGAAGGGGATAACAAAGATGATTACATTGAGACTGCTGCCAAAGAATCAGCCCGTGT
>Ga0214921_10004283_pt1 | contig 21093 bp, 16 predicted proteins | sample LL1505_MetaG_FD_177992 | JGI IMG/M metagenome (GOLD analysis project Ga0214921, IMG submission 177992) | Freshwater microbial communities from Lake Lanier, Atlanta, Georgia, United States - LL-1505 | ecosystem: Environmental > Aquatic > Freshwater > Lake | place: USA: Georgia | collected...
TTAAAATCCGCTATATTTTTAAGCATATATAGTATATTAATATTTTATTTTTATTAAATATTTTTTAAGAGTTTTTATTTCCTGAATATAAAAACTGATTTATAATTTTATAATTATATTATTATACAATTTATATTAACTTTATTAAAATGAATTCCATACATGGATATATATACGTTAGAAATCATACATCATATGATGTATATGATTTATGTAAATTAGGTAAAGCAAGTAATATACCTGAAAGAGATGGACAATATGCAACAGGTGAAATTGAACGCGGATATTTTGAAGCAGTATTTCAAATACCAATTAAAAAAATGGCTATTATTGAACGTCTATTACAATATGAATTTCGGCAATATAATGTTAAATATAATGCAGGAACGGAGTTTTACAATAAATTAATAATTGAGTTAATTGAACCATACTTAATACAAATTGATATTGAATATAAAAAATTAACATCAAATGAAATAAACGATTTATTAAGACCGAATCGAGTTAAAAATACCTTTAAAAAAATAGATATTAAATCTTTAATAAAAATACTTTATTCTAAACAAGGTGATAAAAAATTTGTTTGGAATGAGAGAGATTATCAAAGGACTATAATAAATTATAGTGAAAACGTACTTTTAAGAGAAAATAAAATATATATAGAATTGCCTACAGGCGGTGGTAAAAGTTATATAGTATACAATTTATTAAAACGCCTTGAATGTAATTTTATTATTATTGTATCACCTCGGAAAATAGTAAATTCGCAAAATATTTCACAAAAATACTTACAAATACTCCGCGATAACTATATAACATTTAATTATTCATTAGAGAACAACATTAATAATTTCTTAAAATTAAATAATAAAAAAATAATAATATGTTGCACTCAATCTATTAATAAATTATATGAAAAAATATTGTCACAAATGAACTTTATAGAAGATATAACAATTTGGTTTGATGAAGCACATTGGGGTATTGAAGATTGGATTGATAATATAGAATCTAATATAAATACACAATTTTGGCTATTAAATAGAGAACATATTAAGTATCGTATATTTACATCGGCATCACCTGATAAAAAAATAGTATTCGACAATGAAAGAATATTCGGTGAATTATATTCACCTATAAAAGTTAAACAACTTATTGATTTAAATTGGCTTACTATGATAAAACCACTTGTTTACAGTGAAAATATTAATAATGTTGATAATATAAAATATATTATTAGTGACTTTAATGAAAGAAAAAGAAAATATGGATTTAGTTTTCATAATAAACAGAAGAATGCATTTAATTTTTTTTACAAGCACTACCTTAAATACAAGAATGGTGAAACACATATAAAACCATTTTTATTAATAAGTGACAATTTTATTGTTGGAAAAGATAAATTATTAAAAGAAAATATTGATATTAATATTGATTTTTATTTTGATTTCGGCATTGAATTGAACTATGATTATAGAGATATAAAAATATATGAATCAATGATATATAGTATTGGTTATGTTGTTGCGAAATACAGCATGGGATATGATTTTAATAAACTTGATTTTATGTATTTGAGTGATCCAAAATTATCAATCCAAGATATTAAACAATCGATTGGAAGAGGGATAAGACCAGATGAATTAGGAGAAAATGGTTCTAATAAAGAAAAAGATTTAGTTGTTTCTTTACCAGTATATATAAATGAAGATGGTGATAATAAATATGATAAAATTATTGAAGTATTAAAGTATTTATTATATGATATTGAAATACCATTTGAAGAAATAGAATTTAAAAATAGATATATTGATGATAATAGTAAAAAAATAAATTATGCTGATAGTAATGATAATTACGATGGAATAAATGATGTAAAGTCGATATTATTAGATTTATTAGAATTAGATAAAAGAAAATCATCTTTATCAAGTGTTACATATGAAAAGGCACGTAAAATACTGTCTGACAAAAATATAAGAAGTAAAAAGAGTTATTATGAATTATGTGAAAGAGACATTCGATTACCATATGAACCTGACGTAATATTTAAAGGACAGTTCAAAAACTGGATAGAATATTTAAGTATTGAAAGAGTATATTATGATTTGGAAACCTGTAAAAATAAAATATGTGAGTATTTATTATTATATCCTGAAATAAAAAAACATTATTTTGATTTATCATTTGTAAGTAATGAATTATGTAAAATCGATTCATTATTTCCACCACCCAGTTTATGGGTTGAATATTATGATGTATGTGATTTACGCGATATAATTATTATTAATAATAAGAAAAAGAAAACTAATATTATTTTATGAATAAAGTAAAAAATACTTTTTAATAAAATTTATAAAAATTGAATAATTATTTTGATATAAAGAAATATTAACTTAATATAATATATAAGAAGAAAATGTCAAAAAACTACGCTTGCGAACTTTGTAACAAAGAATTTAAACAAAAAATTGACTTTACACGTCATAAAAATAAAAAAGCCCCGTGTATAACACTAAATGAATTGAAAGAAATTAATAAAACAACCGAAACTAAAATGGATAATAAAACAAATCTTATTAACGTTTTTAAAAGTTGTTTAAACATTTTAAGAGATAATGAAGGTTTAACTGGTGAAAAAGCATTAAGAACATTGTCTTACATGTTAATATTGAAATTAATTGAACCTCATATTGGAAATGAAATTAATATTGATGATTATGATTATGATTTTTCATCATATTTTGATGAAGATGTACTGGAAAATAATAAAAAAAAACTTTTATCTATAACAAGATTCAGTAATCTTGTAAATGAAAATGATGAAAATATTCCAAATTTAATGAAATATCAATGGGATATTATACTATCGAAACATCCATCGACAAAAAATATTTTTTTGAAAGGGAAGGGTTTTGATATTCAACATAAATCAACCTATAAAAAATTAATTGATAAACTAAACTCACTTGACTTATCTCAAACTGAATATGATGTTTTGGGTAATGCTTATGAAGAAGTAATTCAAGATATTATGACAGGAAAGGTATTAGGACAATATTTTACACAACCATCTGTTAAAAAAATGATGGTGGAATTAATTAATCCACAAATTTATCCAGATGGAAAAATAGAAACATGTGGCGACCCTTCGATGGGAACTGGTGGTTTTTTAATAACTTACTTACAATATATTTTACAACAAGCAAAAATTAAAAACATAAATCCTGATTGGGATTTTATTAAAACAGATGGATTATATGGGAAGGAATTAGAACCTGATACATATCAACTCGCAATTTCAAATATGTTGATCTCATCTGGTCACATGTTTGAACAGTTGGAAAAAGGCGACAGTATTCGTAATCCAATAACAAAGAAATTTGATATTATTCTTGCAAACCCTCCGTTTGGCATTGATGGTTTAATATATGATGATATTTTACACCCATTAAGAGATAAATATACACCTATAAAATCAAATAATGCAGTATCCCTTTTTATTCAAGCAATTATTTATATGTTAAATTTAAATGGACGCTGTGCCGTTGTATTACCTGATGGACAAGATTTATTTTCAAAAACGAATAAAACTCTGATTTTAATTAGAGAATATCTAATGAAAACGTGTGATTTGAAAGAGATTATTTATTTACCAGCAGGTATATTTACATACACATCTATTAAAACATGTGTTTTTTATTTCATTAAGAAGCGCGAAGGTACTGATGTATTGGAGACACAAATGAAAATATCAAAAACGCATAAAGTAAATGGATATAAATACAAGTTTTCAAAAACACATCAAACAACAAAAGTTAAGTTTTATGAATATAATGAAACTAATGATGAAAAATATTTATTGGTTGAAGTTCCTATTGAGAAAATTGCAAGTAACTCATATTCACTTAATTATTCTGAATATATGAAAGATGAATCTGAAGAAGAACAATATGAAGAAGGTGTTATTGTAAAAACACTTGGAGAAGTATGCGAAATTGAAAAAAACTTAAAAAAATACGATACTAGTTATGGAAAAAGTCAAGGTAAATATAAATTTCATACAGGTGGTGAAAGAACAGATTTATATGTTGATGATTGTGATATAAAAGAGTTATATATTATTCAAAATAGAACAAACGGATCCGGAAAATGCAATTTATATTTGGATAAAAATTTTAGCTTGGCAAAACAAACAATTGCTTACAGAGCAATGAATAATGATGAAAATACAACAAAATATATATATTATTATTTATTATTTAATAAAGAAATATTAGAAAAAGGTTTTGTTGGAGCAAATCATAAAAATATTTCAAAAGAATATATTAGTAATATTAAAATTCCAATCCCATCACTTGATAAACAACACGAAATAGTAAAATATTTAGATTTCATATATGAAAAATCAAATAAAATGAGTAATGAAAAAATTGCGGAATTGAAGCAATTAAACGAGTTTTGTTTGAATAATCAAAAAATATTTGGTGAGAATGTGGTGAAAGAATTAGGTGATGTATTCAAAGAAGTAAAAACAGGTAAAGATGTTGTTTCTACTGAGAGAAAAAAAGGAGAATATCCATTTTATGGAGCGAATGGAATTATTGATTATGTTGATAGTTATATATTTGATGGTAAATATTTATTGACAGCAAGAACTGGTTCATTAGGTTCATTACATATATCAAATGGTAAGTTTTGGTGTTCTGGGGATGTGCATAGAATGGAATTTGAAAATGATACTTTATTATCATATACATATTATTATCTACAAACAATAGATTTTCAAAAGTTTAGAACAGGTTCAGCACATCCAAAATTAAGCGGTTCAAGTTTAAAATCAATTAAAATCCATATACCATCTCCATCACGCCAAAAAGAAATTGTTGAATATTGTGAATTTAATGATATGCTTATTAAACAATTAGAAAAAGAGATTGAAATTAATAAAAAACAAGCACACCAATTTATTACGGGTATTATTAAAACAAATTCAATTAATTTAGATGAAGATTTAGATGAAGAATTTTCTAAAGAGAATAATGAAACAGATAATGTTTCTATTTCTTCAGTATCGCCTTAATATAATATTTTTTATGTTATTTTAGTTTATTTAATACATTTAATTTAATACATTTAATTTAATACATTTAATTTAATACATTTAATTTAATACATTTAATTTAATACATTTTATCTTACATATATAATATTTTAAAAATATAATATATTACAAATATAATATATTACTTTTATAAATAATATTGAATAAAAATACTTATAATTAAGTTCTTTATATTTAATTTAATATAAAGAAACAAAATTACACACAAATTATTATAAAAATAGTTTGATATAAAATAAATTTAATTATATAATATAGTAAAATATACAAAAATATTTAAATTATGATAATAGATGATTATTTTGTCCATCAATTAAACTTTGAAAAAAAGTATGGTCCCAAAACAATTGTATTACTACAAGTTGGTTCATTTTTTGAATCATATGGAATTGATAATTCGACTGAAAAAATCGGCGATATACAAAGAATAACTGAATTATTAAATATTCAACTCACACGTAGAAACAAGGCAATTTTGGAAAATTCTCGTTCAAATGCTTTAATGTGCGGGTTTCCCATACATTCTCTTAAACGTTTTATAAATATTTTATTAAATGAAAATTATACAGTTATTTTGATCGAGCAAACAACACCACCGCCGAATGTAAAACGCGAAATAACAAAAATATATAGCCCAGGGACTTATATTGACGAGATTAATCAGTCGGATTCTAATAATGTAGTATCATTATATATAACAGAAGATAATTGTTATAAAACGGCGAAACGTATATTTTCATTTGGAGTATCATCAATTGATTTATCTACGGGGAATAATACTGTATATGAAGGTAGTCAATTATATTATGAAAAAAACGCATTTTATGAGGAAATTTATCGATTTATAGAGGCATTTAATCCAAAAGAGATTATAATAAGCATTGATGATATGAATAGTGATAAAATATGTATTACTGGAACAAATAATAAGACTTCTATAAAGATAGATGATTTAAAAATGCGGTTGGATAATATGAATCGCATTGTTCATATAAATACGAATATTGAAACTAAATATAAAAATATTGTATATCAAAACACTTTTTTAAAAAAGATATTTAACAATACTGGTATTTTTACACCGATTGAATATATTAATTTGGAAAAGAACCAATATGCATTGATAAGTTATATTATATTATTACAATTTTCATATGAACACAATGAAAGAATTATTGAAAACATTGAAATACCTAAACATTGGGTATATGATGAACATTTAATTTTATATAATAATGCCATATATCAATTAAATATCATTAATACAAAGGGTTCCGATAATAAGTCTTTATATGATTTGCTTCAAAAGACTTCTACTAATATGGGGAAACGCCTTTTAAAATATAGAATGAGTAATCCAATTACAAATATAAATGAATTGAATCAACGATATAATAATATTGAATTATTTATGAAATTTGACAAATTAGCGAATATTGAATCCATATTAAATGAAATAATTGATATTGAAAGAATGCATCGTAAAATGTCTCTTGAGTTATTACATCCATACGAATTCTTAAATTTGACTTATACATATGAAAATATAGTGAAATTAATAAATTTAATAAAAGAATCATCGCAAATTAATATAAATATATTTGGGATTGAAAATACGACATTTGAAAAATTTAGTGAATATATAATTGAGTATAATAATTTATTTGATTTGAATGAAATAGGTAAATATGGATTAGCCAATATTACAGGGTCATTTTTTAAAAAAGGGCAATATAAAGATATCGATGATATTCAATGTGAAATTGATAGTATAAATTCGTTTTATGAAAATGATTGTAATATTTTATCGAATTTAATTGAATCAGGAAGTGATTTTGTAAAATTGGACAACAATGAAAGAGATGGTTATTTTTATTGTGTTACTAAAAAAAGAGCTGATGTTTTAATATCTAAATTAGGGAAAACAAATAAATATGAGATAAAAAAATATAATGGGGCGAATGTAAAAATAGTAAGCGATGAGATAATGGAAAAGAGTCATACTTTAATAGAATTAAAGGAAAAAATAAGTAATCTTACAAAAGTACAATTTTTAAAAAGTATGTTACTATTTAATGATAAATACGGTGATATATTAGGAGATATTTCTAAATTTATAGCTTTGGTTGATGTTATAAAATGCGGTGTTCAATGTGCAAAGACATATCGATATAACCGCCCTATAATAAATAATTTATATGAAGGTAAAAGTTATTTTAAGGCGAAAGATATAAGACATCCAATTATAGAAATTATTAATGAAAAAGTTGATTATGTAAAAAATGATGTTTCACTTGTTCATGACGAAGTAAATGGTATATTATTATATGGAGTAAATGGCGCAGGTAAAAGTAGTTTAAGTAAAGCGGTTGGATGTAACATAATAATGGCACAGATGGGATTTTTTGTTCCATCCGATGAATTTGTATATTATCCATATAAAAAGATTTTTACGAGAATTAATGGGGATGATAATATTTTTAAAGGAATGTCATCATTCGCGGTAGAGATGGATGAATTAAGGTCTATTTTAAAATATTCGGATGATAGGTCTATTGTATTGGGAGATGAAATATGTAAAGGAACTGAAGAAACGTCTGCATTATCAATCGTTAGTTCGAGTATTATACACTTTTGTGAAAGGAATGTAAATTTTATAATGGCAACACATTTTCATAAATTATATGAAATGAATTGTATTCAGGAATTGGCTAATATTAGATTTGCACATTTAAGTATAAGTTATGATAAGGATAATCAGGGAATAATATATGGGCGGAAATTAGAGGATGGTCCAGGTAGTACATTATATGGAGTAGAGATTGCCGAATATATTATTGAAGATGATGATTTTATTAAAAGGACAAAGGAGATAAGGAATCAATTATTAAATAAAAATAAGGACTTAGTAGTTGATAAAGTATCAAATTATAATTCTAATTTATATGTAAATGAATGTTCAATATGTGGTGTAAATGGTAATTGTTATCCATTAGATACGCATCATATTAAAGAACAAAATACATTTGAAACGGGTGATTTTAATAAAGATAAATTATCAAATATAGTGATATTATGTAAAGAACATCATGATATGGTGCATAATGGAAGTCTTACTATTAACGGTTATATAGATATGATGGCTGGTGTAAAATTAGATTATGAATTTTCAAAAGAATTTCCTAAAAGTAGTAGGAAAAAATATAATGATGAACATATAATAATAATAAAAAATTTATGGGAAAAACTGAAGGATAATAAACAAAATATTAAAATATTAAAATATGAATTGTTGAAAAAAGATATTAATATATCATCTAAAACAATAAATAAAATTTTAAATGGGACGTATTAATTGTAATAAATAATTGTAATAAATAATTGTAATAAATAACTGTAATAAATAATTGTAATAAATAACTGTAATAAATAATTGTAATAAATAATTGTAATAAATAATTGTAATAAATAATTGTAATAAATAATTATAATAAATAATTGTAATAAAATTTATAATCTTATAATTAATTATAAATGCATAGTTTAGATTATTTTATATATTTTACATTTGGCGTTAAAGTTATATTTTTTGTTCTTACTATTTTAAATATTATTTTAGAAATAATTAATAGAAGTCCATTATGGGTTGAATATATTAATAAAGTGAGACATCGCTTAGAATTTGTATTTATAGCATGTATGTCAGTATTATTAATAATTTATTTTAATCCAAGAACAAAATCACCACCTGAAATAAATTCAGAATCAAGATTATTATTATTTGCATATGGTATAATTGTTTTATTGTCTGCGAATTGGTCATTATTTTTTAAAGAATCGACTGTTTTAAAGAAATTTCAAGGTAAAGAGTAAATTTATGAGCCAAAAATGGCTTTATCAATAGTTGTTTTTACACAAAATATATGATGTGCAATAATTCCCAATAAAAAAAATATTAGTAATGTTAACCAAAAATTAAGTTTAAATACATATGCAATAATACCTGATAAAATAATTGTTAATAATACATCTACAATAGCAATATTAAAGATACGATATTTATGTACACCTTTTCCGGGAACTCCTAATGAATCCTTATATTTACATAGCATTTTATATAATATACTTATAAATTAAAATATATATTTTAATCTATAATAACTTAAAAATATTATTTATAATAATTTTTTGTTTTGTAATATTTGTTTTGTATATAGAATTAAAGAATAGGACAGTTAATTATCGATACTGTGATTTACTGACAATTGTTTAAGAATATCTTCGGCTTTCAATTCATTAAAATTAGGTGTTCTTCCAACACTGTTTCTTGATAAATTATTATTCGAAATATCGGATGTTCTTGAAGAACTAATATTTCCACTTCCGCTACCACCACGTATATCACTTAATTCCTTTTTAAGTGTATTTACTTCATTTAATAAACATGCTACTAAAGTAGTTAATTTATTATGTTGAATGGCAAGTTCATTTAGTTTCTTTTTATTATTTAAAATTGCTTTACTGTCCATAATTTATTATATATTACAAAATTTTAAAATTAATTAAACGCTTTTTATTTTAATTTATTATAATATAATAAAAAATGATTTATAATATTACTTAATTTATGATATTATTTGTTATATAATATAAACTAAATAAATCAAATAAATCAAATAAATCAAATAAATCAAAACATAATATTTAAAATATATTTAAAATATATTTAAATATAGTATACATATAATATATTAAACAAAATGATTATTCCTATACGCTGTTTTACATGTAATAAAGTTGTAGCACATCTTTGGGAAAAATATCTCGAACAGATTCAACAAAAATATTTAGAAGAAGATATTAAAAACCATCGACGTAATAGGTTTGTAAGTTTAGAAACACTTGAAAATAAAACAATTGAAGGAAAAGCATTAGATGAACTTGGATTAAAGAAATATTGTTGTCGCAGAATGCTTTTATCACATGTTGATTTATGTGACAAGATTTAGATGTTCGTAATTTTGCATATTTATATATGCATTAGTGTATATTTTTAAATAATTTGAGATATATATCTTTTTATAAAAATTGATTATTTTTCATTATTAATTATAATTTACTTTAATATATATTTATGCTTCTATAATTTTCTATAAATTTATAGAATTACACGTTAGACAATACAACTTATATCTTAAATTTTTTAAAGAATTAGTTAAATGTGTGATACAATTATTTGTTCTACAATTATGGGTTCTATAATTATGTGTAATACCGATATTTGTAACATCAATATATGTAAAACAGATTATTCCCATTATGGACAGGCATTACGCCGTATTTTTGGGAACGATTTTTCATTTAAATACACTAAATTGCCGTTTTTTCCATTATCTATTAAAATTCTAATGAAACCAAAAAATTTTTTATGTATGGAAATTACAATACATGATGATTGTATTTTTATTAATTCTTTTAATAATTCAATTAATGAATTTGGAGTTCTTTTACTAGATAATATAAAACGATTTTCAAATGAGATGAATATTAATGAAGTTAAAGTTAAAGATAATTTATATATATGCATTATTTTCTCTGTGAATCAATTATCAAATTACGTATATAGTCATATAGAAGGATTCGAAGAATTATATATTAATTATTTTATTCTTCATATTCTTATTTATGGAGAAAGTTGGTACAATACAAATGGTTTTTATCAAAAAGATGGAAATAAACATTTTGAAAACATCGAATATAACAAAAAACTATTAGATATGCCCTTAAGTTTTATATTACCTATTTACATGAAAGAATGTTCATATCCCGCGATTATGAATTGTGGATATGATTATCATTCCGATATGAAAAATAACATTAAAAATTTTATACTAGAACATTATCATATAATTGATGTGTTTGAAGATGATGATGTAGTTCTTGGAATGATATCCATTCAAAGTTTTATGTTATGTTTTAAAAAACATCGCGTTGATTCAAAAGAATTAGATGATATGACCGTTTATATAGTTGAGTTGATAAATACAATACCTGAATTATATTATTTAGATTCAAATGGGAATAAAACGTCAACTCCTCTTATTAAATATGATAGAGATCTTACATCAAATTCAGTTTTTACATTGGAATCTATGTGTATTAATGAACAATAAATTTTTTAGATTTAAAAGTAGATTTTACATTAAAATAAAATCGCATAAATAAAATCTTAAAAATTATACACAATATACTGTTTACAAAATTTATTTATAAATAAATTATTTTTTATAAAATTTATATATGATTTATTATTCCAAGGTATTATCATATACTTCCGTTTTTTTATATATATTTTAATGTAATTTATTATTTTTTTAATACTCGTATTTTCCATTAGATAACCATATAAATAGCCCATTATATATGGTATTTCTTGATATAAATATCCAATATTTTCAGGCGATTGTTTGATTTCATAATATTCTTTCATTTTATATTTTGTTAAATATAAAATATCCTTTTTAGAAAAATTTAATATAACGCTTAAATAATCTAATAATCCTTCATTATAACAAGTTCCATATTTAGATGAAATAGATGGAAAATATAAATGTAATAATTCATGTGCAATAAGGCTTTTTATTAATAAAAGATTATTGTAATATTTTTCATCTAATATTAATTCAATGGAATTATAACTGGGAAAACCACCCTGAAAATCATTTTTATTATATTTTTTTTTTTGAATTACTTGTATATAGATTTTTATATTAGTTTTAACATCAAAAATTCTATTATAATTTTCTATTATACCTAATATAGTTTTTATATACCATTTATCACTCATTATTTTATTATTTCCTTCAAATTGAATATAAGTATCATCACGTATTTTTAATAATTTATTTTTGCCATAAAATAATCTGGATTCATAAAATATTTTTTTAGGTAATTTATATGTTTCATTATTATTCAATAATCCAATATAAGGAATATATAAATATTTATTTTTTAATTTTTCTTTAAATTTATTATTTATGTTATTAATGTTTACATTATTATATTGAAAAATATCTTTAACATATATAGATTGCATATAATAAAGTTAGATAAAATTAAAATAAAAGATTAAAATAAAAAATTAAAACAAAACTTTAAACAAAATTACACTCTTGAAGATTTAAAATGGAAAAATGCTTAAAGATATAGCAATAAAATAATAAAATGTCTTCTATCATTTTAATTTCTTCTTTATTTGGTTCAGTTTATTTAATGTCTATATCATTGGGATTAATAAATAGGTCGCTTTTAGAGAATAAAAAAATACCACGCGAACTAATTATAATAAATGGTTTAACATTTGTGGCGTCAAGTTCCATATTTATTGGTGGGACATTATTAAATTTGTCCTATTTAAAATCTTTGAATCATATTAAACAAAACTAAAAATAAATTATATGAATTCGTTTTTAATATTAATATATTATAAATAATAAATTTATAATAATATCTATTTATAATGTCAATTTTTGATTATGACCTTTTTATATTTGATTTTGACGGAACATTAATAGATACTGAAAAATTACATTTAAAAGCATGGAATATGGCATTATCATCTTTTTTAAATAATGTCGATGAAGATTTCGACGAAATAATATCATTTAAGGATTATCAAAAATATTTTCATTCTATAAAACCCAATTATAACAAAGATTATCTTCATATAAAATATGGTTTAGAATATGAAAAATATGATGAAATATATAGTCTAAAACAAAAAAATTATGAAAATATTATATTGACAGAAGATGTTTATTTTATTAAGGGTGCATACGATTTTTTAAATAAATTATTGGAAATGAATAAGAAATTTATTATTGTTTCAAATACTTCGCAAAGATTTATTAATATTTTTAAAAATAAGATACCAATAGTTAAAAAAGCATCAGGAATTTTTACTAAAGAGTCATTTATGTATCGTAAACCACATCCCGAATGTTATATAAAAATAAGTAATATGTATCCTGACTTAAAAAAAATTGGATTTGAAGATAGTTTAACTGGAATAAATGCTCTTTATCAGGTTGCCGATATAAAACCAGTTTTAATATATGATGAAAATTACTATTATACAGATTATATATTAAATAATTATAGAGAAACATTAATTTTAAATGATTACAATTATGAAGATGAACTTTTTAAAATTAATTTAGAAACGTGCCATTCAATTGATAATAATGAAAAATCTGATTTTATAGAGTCAATACTAAATAATAATATTGAAGAATTACAAAATAATTTTTGGGATATGAAAAAATCGATTGAAATAATAAGTGTTCTTTTAAAGAATATGAAGCCTAATAGTAATATTTATTTGAGCGGTATGGGTAAATCTGGCTATATTTGTAAAAAGTCCGTTTCAACATGGCAGAGTTTGTCAATAAAATCTTATTATATTGACCTTCCTAATTTATCACATGGCGATTTCGGTGTTTTCCGCGATGATGATGTTTTAATATTAGTGTCTAACAGCGGAAATACTGATGAGGTTGTTTATATAATAGACTATATTAAAAATACGCTTTTTAAAAAAATAACTATTATTTCCATTGTTGCAAATGAGGATTCAAAAATGGAAAAATTAAGTGACTATACTTTTATTCTTAATAAAATAAAGGAAGCCGATAAAATTGATATGACACCGTCAACTTCAAGCATGGTCTTTATGTCATTATTAGATTCGATTGGTATTGCACTTCGTTCTGATATTTCTATTGAAGAATTTAAGGATAATCATCCAAATGGTGCTTTGGGTGTAAAAAATAACTAAATAAAAAAATGATTAATAATTTATTAAAAGTATTATTCCTCTATTAATTTTTATCTAAAAATTAGAAGGCGTTTAATGTACAAATGTTTCAAAAAATTATATATTATGATACTCAAATGTTTTTAATAAAGGTATTAGTTTATGTAATTATACCTATAATTATTGTATTTTTAATTTTCTTTATATTTTTATATTTACCTGATAGATTAGATGTTGTTAAAATTAAAAAGAATATTATTAAAAAATTACTTAATATTAAAAAATATTATCCAGAGAGATTTTCATCAAATTCATTGAAATTATATTTGGCATTAACAAATCCATATGTTTATGATTTAGGTGATAAATGGTTTAATGATAATATTATTAAACCATGGAATTTGATTAATCCAAATGATAAATTTGATTTATTTTATGATAATAATAATTATTATGAAGCCAAGTAATATAATGGAAAATATATTTTTAACTCTTTATATAAACTTTTTATAATACTACTTAAAGAATCATACACCAATAACATGATTTTAAACATTATTTGGGTAAAAAGTTAAAAACTAAATTATTTGTTTTATAAGTTTCGTTCCTAAATATAATCCATGATAATAACTACATAAACATTTCCATATATTATTTTTAGTATATTCTCCTAAACTTAACCATATAATAACATTAAAAGCCATATGAACTTTATTAAAATAATATCTAATTATCTTTTCGTCAAATTCTATTTTTTCTATATCAAATTCTAAAATACCATCTTTAATATCTATTTTTTTAATATTAAAATTATTATAATTAAAATTATCATAACCTGATATTCCATATAAAACTTTAGCATAATCATATTCGATAAGTCCGTATATTTTACTATTACCAAAATATCCACGGGGGTCAATAAAAACAATTTTATCAATATCATTTGGGTTAATTAATATATTTGAAAATTGGCAATCGCCCATTATTATTGAATATTCGTATTTTTCAATAGCTTGATAATATTTAATAATTATACTTTTACACATTTTTAATATATTATCAAAAGTATCTATTTCTAAACCATTAACAATTTTAATATTACCGAAATATTCTAATAATGGTTCAATTGATTTTTTCCGCAAATATATTTTATCAAAAATTTCTATTTTTAAATTATTATAAAAATTTATAGGTGATATATTAATCTTTTCTATATTGTGAAGTTTATTTAAATTACAGAATATATTTCTTAATATATTATTTTTAATTTTTCTTATATTATTTAATTCTGCAATTTCAGTATTATTATCTTTTAAATTTTTAAAAAATTTATATAATGGAATATAATTTTCCATATACTCCATTATATAACCATTCTCATAAAAACTATATACTTTTGGTAAGAAATATTGATGTGGAACTAATTTAAACCATTCGCATTCATTTTTAATCAATTCTTTACCTTTATCAGTTATACCTTTTTTAAAAATCTTTTTTTTTGATATAGTTGTATCATTATTTGAATTAATCTCAGTATCATTATTTGAATTAATTTCGGTATCATTATTTGAATTAATCTTAGTATCATTCATAGTTTCGCAATTATTCTCATCCTCTAATAAAGTTAATTGATTAAAAAAACGACACCTTAAATTATTTGCATCTAAATCCAATGAATCATAATATTTTGAGTATATTTGATTTATTTTAAACTCATCTCCATAATCAACAATTGAATTAACACTATAATTAAAAATATTACCTAATTTTTCAAGAAATATTACAATATCCTTGTTTAAAGCTTCGTTTTCATCTAATTTAAACGATTTTATATTATGAAAATAATAGATACCTAATATATTACCATCGCACTCTTTATCTCTATTAATAATTTCATTATTTGAATTTAATAAATATCTGCAATTATTACCATTAGTAAATATATAAATCCCAGACTTATTAAATTTAGAATGATGTAATGGTTCAGTCGGATATAAATCACACCATGTAATAACAAAATTATTTAATAATGGAGTTTGAGAATTACATTGTAATTTATTGTTTATTACATAATTAAGAGTATATGCAGTACCATCTGATTTGTCATAATCAATAATCTTTATTTTATCAATATACTCTGTATCAAAAGTAGACTGTATATAAAATTGTGTAATAAATATATATTTTGAATGAATAATTAAATATATATTTTCTGCATATTTATTCCAATATTTTATTATATGATAAAGGCCTGTATTATCATCAATATTTACAAGATATTTTGGTATAATATCATGAGTAACTGATGCTAAACGAGAACCCAATCCAGCAGCACATATAATAACATCCATTATAAAAGTATAATAAAATATTTTTTAAATTGTTTTTATTTTTACATATTATTTAATTTTATTGATTATTAAATTTTACCTATTATTAAATTTTACAGATTATTTAATATTACTGATTATTTAATTTTACTTATTTTTTAATTTCGTACATTCGTTAACGCCCATTAAAAATATATACCATGAAAATTTTGATTTATAATTTTGCTTTTGATATATAATATAATCTATAAAACCAATTATCAAAATAATAATAGATAAACCTAATATCCATTTTTCATAAGTAATTATTTTATTGTTTGTTTCATCCGTAATTAATTTCCTTACATAATAATATGAACGTTGTGTATTTGTAATATATAATATAAATACTATAATAAAAAAAGTAATATTATAAATTAATCGACTCTTAGAAGATACGATGAATATAATATATATTAAAGTTCCAATAATTAAGGAATCAAATGCATTTCCACTCGACCAATCATTATCTGCCATATCATTCTCTTCTTGATTAAAACTCCATCCACCTTCCAACATTATAAAAACAAAAATCATTATTATTCCTAAAATATGTTTACCTAAAGTAATATTTCCCAAAAAATTTTGCATTTGACATGATAAAATACCTGTAAGATATCCACTTGAAATAACTACAAATATTAAAAATATAAATGCAAACTTAGAGAAAAATCTTGTATAATCCTTTATAAGAGCCATCCTATAATATATTTTAACATATTATTTCATAACAATAATATATTATTTCTTAACAATAATATATTATTTCACAACAATAATATATTAATATATTATTTTTTGTCAACAATTTGATAATTATTAATGTTTACAAATCATCTTTCAAATAAAATTTTGGGTCATGGTCTTCTCCTATAAAAAATTTTGCCTTATGTCCTTTTTTAACAGTTTTTTCCATATTAATTGCAGAACCAATATTCATATGTTCAACTAATGAAGGGAAAGATACACAAATTCTATTTATTTTAGGGAAATATTTCCTTAAACAATCGCGGAAACGTGCATCTGGATTATAATTAAATTTATCAAAATGTTCATCATTCCATAAAGGTATAACATATTTCGCCAATGCAGGTTTAAATATAGTACAACATGTACCATAAAATCCATGCATACTCGCATGATGAATATATTTTTTATTTTTAATGAAAAAACTGTCGTATGGGACGTATAATGATGAAAATAATGAATAATTCGCATATTTTTTAATCCAAGCATCCGCATTTTCTATAAAATTTTTACAAACATATATATCGTCATCCATCCATATTACGAAATCATATTTTTTACTATCCATCGATGCGATTACCATAAACATTCTTAATGTATTAGAATTACCATTTAAAGATACAGCACTATACATTACATTTATTTTAATATTATTTTCTTTATAATTATTAATATATTCATCGATACAATTTAAATATTCAGTATTTTTACTACCAGATTCTAATAAAAGAATATCAACGAAAATATTACTTGTAAAAAGTCCTGATTTTTCAAAACCTTTAAATGTTTTATCAATGACGTTTATTGCATTTCTCTCTTCGCGATTCACACATGGTATTACCAATAGATATTTTAAAATTGAAGTTGACGGTATGACTTTTTCTGTTATAATTGTCTTTATATAAGACATATTTAATTCAAATATATTTTTACATCATATTTCAACTAAAAATTATTTTAATAATTTAATCTTTTTTATATTTAATTTAATCTTTAATTCACTTGTTTCATCGTTGTTTTTATTATATAAATCATTAATATTTTTGATAATTTTGTAGGTTTTTGTCGTTTTGTCCGCTTTGTCCTCTTTGTCAATTATGTCAATTTTTTTAATTTTTTTAATAACTTTAAAATTATCATTTATATCACTCGGTTTGTCATTCAGTATTTCATTATCATCTGATATTTTGCGTTTATTAAGTTCCAGTTCAACCCTGTTTAATTGTTTTAATAGGTCGGTTTTTCTTTTTTTTAATTCTTCAATAGATAATATTTCTAATACAGATGACATATTTAATTATTGTCTGAATTATTATTTTATATAATAGAATAAATAATTAATCATTTTATTTATTTTTTTACAAGATGGTTATGATTGTTTGATTGAGTTTATACTATTTTTTAAAGTTTTAAAATTAGTTAGTAATTCTTCTACTTTAGGAATTATAGTATTTAATTTTTTATTATTTATATAATTACTTTTACCAATATTAACATTTTTATTTTTAAATTTTTTAATTAGTTCTTGTATAGCTCCTTTTTTTGAAATATCTTGTATAATATTTGAATATTTTGCAATTTCAGATGAAAAGTTTTTCATTTTGTTTAATACTTTTTTATATTTAGGATTTACATTTTTTGTATTAGAAGAATTACTACTAAATGTATGATTTTTTTCACTTTCACTTTCACCTTCACTTTCATTCTCATTATTTCTATTTTCATTTTCATTTTCATTTTCATTTTCATTTTCATTTTCATTTTCATTTTCATTATTTCCAATTTCGTTTTCATTCACATTATTTCCGTTTTCATTTTCATTCTCATTATTTCCAATTTCACTTTTGTTATTTTCAATTTCATTATATTTTTTATCAAAACCTCCATCAGATATATTATTATTATCAACTACATATTTATCATTATTCCCTATATATAGATTTGTTATAATCATAATACTAATAATACTAAAAAATAACCAGAATGGAACATTATTTTTAGGAACTGAATTATTAGAAAGAGGTATAAATAATAACATAAACATAGCAATAAATCCACCATATAAATTTATTTGATTTTTACTTGATTCTTTATTAATCAAATAGTATGACATTGCTGTAAGAATAACAATAGATGGAATATAAATACCAACAGATGATATGTAACAAATTATACATTTTAAATATTTATTTTCAGTATATGTAACAAAACTTAATTGTAATAATGATATAATTATAAAAAATATTACTATTACAAACGTCATTAAATAATAGCGCGATGATAAAGTAGGATGTTCTCTAAATTTTATTCGAACAGCATCTTTTGTAAAAATAGTATAAAAACCTGTACCTAAAAAACCTGAACCGAAAAAACCTGAACTTAATTTAAGTTCTTCTAATTCATGTTTATGTTTAAGTTCTTTTAATCCATTAATATTATACAATGGTCCAGGAACAGGTTCTCTTTTAGGTTCTACTTTAGAAGTATTTGTAGATTCTACCTTAGAAGTATTTGTAGAACCACCTCCCCCCTCCATATTTGTAATTGAATTTGTATTTGAATTTGTATTTGAATTTGTATATGAATTTGTATTTGAATTTGTATTTAAATTTGTATTTAAATTTGTATTTGAATTTTTATTTGAATGTAGTATTCCATTACCCAAAGGATTAGAATTATTTGAAGAATAATTTATATTTTGAGTATTATTAAAACTATTTAAACTATTATTTATTTCATCAAATTTTTTTAATGAATCAGTAAGTTCATCAATTGTTTTGTTTGAATCATCCGTATTATTATCATTTCTAAAAAAAGTCAAGTCTTCATTATAAAATGATTCTATATTAGAAAATATTTTACTAAAATTTTTAGTTGTATAATCAATTAATTCAGACTCAATAATATAAAAAGTGTCATCATATATTAATTTAAATCGATTAAATATATATCGAATCATATACATTGATTTAAATACTAAAATAATTAGTAATATAGAAGCCATAACAGAAATAAATTTTAATAATCCATCTGAATCTGTACTGAAATATGTTAAAAGTGCTATTATTAAAATAATAGTAAAAATTGCAGATAATGTAGTTAAAATAGAATATTTTAATCGTATCGATATAACCGATTGAATAATATTATTTGTTAAATTATTAGATAACAATTTTTTATAATTTTCTTTTTCAACATCACTTATTTCATACGGTATACAAAATAATTGTGTTAAAAACCAATAAAATAATATATAATATACCAATAAATTAAAAGATATTATAAAAATTGCAAATGTAATAGATTTTTTTTTACTATAATTTTCTCCAGAACTACTATCAAATGATTCCTTATTATCATTTTTTTCGTCATTTTTATTAACAGCGTCTAACTCATCATTTTTAGTATCACTTTTAGATTTTAATTTTAATGGTTCATTTTTAGAATCATCAGTAGTATCATTATCATCTATTTCCTTATCAGAACTTTTTTTATTATTCTCTGTTGTTGAAAATTCTTCATACTTTGCGCATTTTAATGTTCCGTTACCATTAGTTTTGTCATTAACCGCCAAATTAGAATATCTGCTTGATAAATCCTCACTAAAATAAAAAAATAATCCTTCATCGGGATTTAATGCATCAGTAATATATTTTTTAAAATTAATATAAATATCACCAGGTGTTAATTTTGATTTTAAAATATTTAATGTAGTATTTGATACAGACATTGTATTTTGAAAAACTCTAAAATTTACAGATGTATTACTTGGATGAGTATAATCATAAAAATTACGTTTTCCTTTTTTAGGAATAAAATTATTTATATCAACTGGATTTGGTATACCATTTATGGGTGATGTACCAAGAATATCGGGGACTGTATTATTTTGCGAAAATAATGAATCTAATAATCTATAATTTAAAAGACTATCATCTTTTGGAATATTATCAGTTGCATTATTTAAAGTACATAAAAGAATATATAAAACATTACCATTTTTTTGAACAGATGAAAATAATAGAAATGTTTCC
>Ga0214921_10004284_pt1 | contig 21091 bp, 17 predicted proteins | sample LL1505_MetaG_FD_177992 | JGI IMG/M metagenome (GOLD analysis project Ga0214921, IMG submission 177992) | Freshwater microbial communities from Lake Lanier, Atlanta, Georgia, United States - LL-1505 | ecosystem: Environmental > Aquatic > Freshwater > Lake | place: USA: Georgia | collected...
GACCTTCCGACGTCCGATCCATGACGAAGTCGTAGCTCCAGACGTGGTTGCGGTGCGTCGGCCGCAGCCGAATGCACGACCCATCTCCAAGCCAGAGCCTTCGCCGCTTCGGCTGTTTCGCAGGCACCTTGAGACCCTCCTGTCGCCAGATCCGTTCCACTCGCTTGTGGTTCACCCGCCAGCCTTCAGCCCGCAGAAGAGCCGTAATACGGCGGTAGCCGTACCGCCCGTACTCGCTGGCCATCCAGACGATCCGCTTCACGAGCCGTGGCTCATCGTCGGCAACACTCGCCGTCCGGCGATGCGTGTTCCTCGCCTGCCCCAGCACCCGGCATGCCCGGCGTTCGGTCACCGCATCGCGGCCGAGCGTGTCACGCACATGCTCGACCGCCTGACGCCGCTTCGCCGGGCTCAGAAGTTTCCCGAGGCCGCCTCCCGAAGGATCGCCTTGTCGAGCTCAGCGTCCGCCAGGAGCCGCTTCAGCCGAGCGTTCTCCTTCTCAAGATCCTTCAGTCGCTTCGCCTGATCCGTCCGCAGCCCGCCGTACTCCCGCTTCCACCGGTAGTAAGTCTGCTCGGTCACGCCAAGCTTCCGGACCACCTCCGGCACCGTCTTCCCTTGAGCCAACCCAACCTCAGCCTCGCGGAGCTTCCCGATGATCTGCTCCGCAGTGAACTTCTTTCCTCTTGGCATCTCTTGCCCTCCCTTGGTTTGTGCCACCAGAGATTCTCTCTCTGAAAGTGGCAACGTTTAAGGGGGGCAGGTCAGCAGGATCGCACTCTCGCCTGGCGGGTGAACATGGACGGCACGTTCGGAGCCAGACGTGTCACCAAAAGTCGATTTTTGCGACATGTCGTGAGAACATGTCGTCGGTGGCTCTATGTCCAGAAAACCTGTCGCAATTCGTCGGTTTTTGCAACAAGTCGCTCCCTGCAGGCTTGCCTTTGGCCTGCTCGTTCCGGCAGGACTTCAGGCCAATCGAGACCTGCGAGTGAAGCCCGCCGCTCGCGAAAGCCCCAGCAAAACGTTCTATCCTTTCGGCCCGCGGATCGGTAACCTATTGCCAACAGTGTCGACAGTCGTCAGAAACGAACGTGCTCTGCCGGCGCGGCCGACGCTCACACCTCGACCATAACGTATCGGCCATGTCCCTCCTCCTCTCCGATCACAGCCCCCCCAGCCGCGACATCGAGCGGCATGTGGCCTTCGACTTCCTCCGGGCCACGGAGATGGCCGCGCTCAGCGCGCTGCAGTGGATCGGAAAGGGGCAGAAGGAACTCGCCGACGCGGCCGCATGCGACGCCATTCGCGGCATGTTCGACCTGATCGATATCCGGGGCGAGGTCACGATCGGCGAGGGCGTCAAGGACGAATCGCCCGGCATCTTCAAGGGCGAGAAGGTCGGCTCGTGGCAGGAGAGTGCGCCGCGGTTTGACATCGCGCTCGATCCAATCGACGGCACCACGAACGTTTCCAAGGGGATGCCGAATTCCCTGTCGTGCATCGCTGCGGCCAAGGTCGGCGACGATGGCGCGGGCCGACTTCTCGACATCCCGGCTTTCTACATGAAGAAGCTGGCCTACCCGCTGGCCGTCCGCGAGGCCTGGCGGGCCGATCCGAAGTTGCCGATCGACGTCGACGCCCCGGTGGCCGACGTGATCAGGGTGACGGCGCGGATCCTGGGCAAGGAGGTTCGCGACGTCATGGTCTGCGTGCAAGACCGGCCGCGGAACCAGCCCTTCGTCGACGAGATTCGGCGCACCGGGGCAGCGCTCCGCATGATCCACGACGGCGACATCGCCGCGGCCCTGGCGCCCGCGCTCAGAACCAGCGACATCGACCTCTACATGGGCATCGGCGGCGCACCCGAGGCCGTGCTCGCGGCCGCGGGGCTCCGCTGCCTCGGCGGGGGCATGCGGGCGAAGATCTGGCCGCGGGACGAGGCCGAGCGGCAGCATCTCGTGAACATCGGCTGGGGCGACAGGATCGATCGGCAGTTCCTCTCGCGGGATCTCGCCGGCGGCGACGACATCCTGTTCGTGGCCACGGGCATCAGCAGCGGCCCGCTGCTCGAGGGTGTGCGGGTGAGCGCGAACGTCGCCACCACGCACTCCATCCTCATGCGGACCCGCAGCCGTACCGTGCGGTTCGTCCAAGCCCACCACGACCTCGACCAAAAGACCATCCACCTGCGCAGCACGCAGACGGAGCGCACGATCTGACACTCGCGCACCTCTGCCTGGATCGCCGTGCCGAACGGGATCGCCGCGAGGGGCCTCATTCGCACGTACCGGTTGATCGATACCTGTCGACAGGATAGTTTCGCTCTCTCCCGCTCTTCACACGTTTTTCCACCTTCTGGGCATGCCATGAAAATCGTCCGTTTCCTTGCTTCCGGCCGCGAACATTACGGGCGGCTTCACGATGACGGCCGCACGACGCTCCTCGAGGGCGACCTCTTCGGCGGCCTCCGAGACACCGGCACGCCGGCCACGATCGAGAAACTCCTCGCTCCGCTCGTGCCGCGCGACATTCTCTGCATTGGCCTCAACTACAAGCAGCACGCCGCCGAGAGCAATGCCGAGCCGCCAAAGTACCCCGTGTTGTTTCTCAAGAACTCGGGCACGCTCCAGAATCCTGGCGACCCGATCGTGCTCCCGCGGAAGTTGCGCAGCGACGAAGTTGATTACGAGTGTGAATTGGCCGTCGTCATCGGGAAGAGATGCCATAACGTCAGCCGGGCCAACGCACTCGCGCACGTGCTCGGATACACCTGTGCCAACGACGTGTCGGCCCGAGACTGGCAGCGGAACGGCGGAGGCGGGCAGTGGTGCCGCGGGAAGACGTTCGCGACGTTCTGCCCCCTCGGGCCGGCGCTCGTGACCACCGACGAGATCCCAGACCCAAATCGGCTGGTGATCAAGACGATCCTCAACGGCCAGACGCTCCAGGACTGGAACACGAACGACATGATCTTCGACGTGCCGGCAATCGTCGAATTCCTCTCGGCGAGCATGATTCTCAATCCCGGCACCGTGATTCTCACCGGCACGCCCCACGGCGTGGGTTTCGCCCGCAAGCCGCCGGTGTATCTCAAGGCTGGAGATACCGTGACGATCGAGATCGAGAAGATCGGCAGCCTCACCAATCCTGTCGTCGAGGAATCACACGCCTGAGCTCGTCTTGCCAGCCAGACTGTCGACAGTTTAGGCTGGGGGACGTTCCGGCGTTGGCGGCTCGGGTGAGGCGCCCGCCTTTCCTCCCGGAGTGTGCCTGTGTCTCCGTCTCACTCGCCCAGCGGTCCAGCTGCGGCCGGCGCGATCATGCCGGCCGATCTGACGGCCTTCATCCAGGCCGCCGGCATGAAGGCCGGGCTGTCCGCGGACGCGGCAGCGATGCTCGCGGAGCCGCTCGTGCTCGCCGACATGATGGGCGTGCACACCCACGGCACGAAACTTCTGCCCGGCTATATCCGCAAACTGCTCGCGGGCGGGTATCGCCCGCAGGCAGTGCCGCGGGTCGTGCGCGAGGGGCCCGCATGGGCGGTCGTCGACGGCGAGGCGACGCTCGGGCAGGTGGGCTGCACGACGGCGATGCGGCTGGCCATTGCGAAGGCGAAGCAGACGGGCGTGGCGACCGTCGCCATCCGCAACACCGGCCACATCGGTGCCGCGGGGTTCTACGCGCTTTTGGCTGCCCGCCAGGGCTGCCTCGGCATCGTCACCGGCAACGACATGCCCACCGTTGCCGCTCCGGGATCCCGCGGGCCGGTGCTCGGCAGCAATCCGCTGGCATGGTCCGCGGCCCGGCCCGGCGCCGATCCGCTGCTCTTCGACATCGCCACGGCCGCCGTGGCCGGGGGCAAGGTCTACGCCGCCCTGGCCCGGGGCGAGCCGATTCCGGCCGACTGGCTCATCGGGCAGGACGGCCTGCCGACCACCGACGGCAGCCTCTATCCGGCGAAGGCGTCGCTCGCCCCCATGGCCGGGCACAAGGGCTACGGCTTTGCGATCCTGGCCGAGCTGCTCTCCGGCGTCTTGAGCGGCGGCAGCATCGTCTCGCAGGTTGGCGACTGGATGCGCGATCCGCCCGACAAGCCGTCGCGGCATACGGCCGGGTTCGTGGTGCTCGACCTCGAGGCGATCTGCGAGCCCGAGGCCTACGCCGCCGCGCTGAACCAGCTCACGCGGGAGATTCACGAGGCGCCGACCGCCGCCGGCGTCGACCACGTGCTCCTCCCCGGCGAGCGTGAATGGGCCCGGCACCACGCTGCCCGGGCCGAGGGCATCGTGCTGCCCCCTGACGTGCGAGAAAAAGTGGCTGCCGCCGCCGCGCTCGTCGGGATGCAGTCCCCTGTCTGAGCGGACGACGCGGAAGGATCAGAGCAACCGTTTCCGACGGAACTTATAGACACCCGCGGCAACCAATCCGAGGCCGGCGAGGGCCACGGTTGATGGCTCGGGAACAATAGCGAGTTGCAGTCCCACGGCGTTGCCGGTCGAAAAGTTGTTACCGACTTGAAACTGAACCACATCGCCGGCGGAGTAGGACTTCGTAAAGCTAAAAGACTGCGTCGAATTGTTGGCCAAAACGGTTCTGGCGAGAGGAGCCCCACTCAGGCTATCGACGATGGCCACGGCTGCGGAGTTCGAAGGCTGGTTTCCGGAGACAAACAGCCCGGTGAAGGTGTAGTCGCCCGATGCAGGAGCCTTCCATGTCAGCACCGGAGCAATTCCTTCCGACGATGTGCCAGACAGCCAGCCTGACTGAAACCACATCAAGTTGGTCAAGCTCTGCGAAAGACCAGGCGCCCCATCGAACCATGGCGTGGGGTAACTACCGAGACTCGATCCCCACGAAAAGGTGTCACCGTAACGTGCAAAACCCGCTCCACCGGTGTTGTCCCATGCGGGAGCACCAACATAGGTGCCGGCCCCAATCGGCGCTACGTTCGAAAATTGATACAGGTTTTGACTCCCACTTCCCGCTCCGGTCGGCGTGAAATAGGACCCGATCTGGGTTGGAAATCCGAAGCCGTTGACATTGGCATCGTAGTAACCCCACGCCGCTCCTGCAGCCGAAGGTGAGGTCGCTCCGCCCCATCCAGCCGCGGAGGGCGACAAGTAAAAGTCATTGAACGCGTTCCAACTCGTGACCTGAGCCCGTGCGGACGCGGCGCTCACGATGATCGCCATCGAGGCAACCAAAGTTCCGAGGATTTGGATTCGACGCATGAGTAACGCCCCCTTGTCTGAAACACGCCACCGGCTTGGATTCAGCCAAGCCGTTCGACTGTCGACACTTCCAAGAGTGTAGTTCACTTGTTTGGGGGGTGTCAAGCGTCTGGTTTCGGAAAAATTCGCCCCCTCGGGAAGGCCTGAAAACACCGATATTCCGACCCTAACTGGCTGCGGCCTGTCGGAGCCGCGGGCTGCGTGTATAGTCCGGTAGGGCCAAGTCCTGCGAACCCCCCTCGACAGGTGGCATTGCATCACGAATATGTCTCTTTCCCGCGTTGAACGAACCCACCTGTCGCACACGGTTTCGGAAAAGCTCTCCCGCGCCATCATCGCCGGCAAGTTCAAGCCGGGCGTGAAGATTTCCGAGCCGACGCTCTCGGCGATGCTCGGCGTGAGCCGGGCCCCGATCCGTGAGGCGCTGATCGAGCTCGAGGTGCGCGGGCTCGTTGAATTCGACGCCAAGGGCCGCACCCGCGTGCCGGTGCTGACGCCGCGCGACATCGAGGAGATCTACACGGTTCGGCTCATGATCGACCCGGTGGCGGCGGCGCTCGCCGCGAAGAACGCCAAGCCCAACACGTTCAAGGCTCTCGCGGCCATCATCGCCACGCACAAGTCGGTCAAGACACTCGCGGATGTGTCGCGGCTCGATGCCGAGTTTCACGATCTGATCGTCGAGGCCACCGGCAATCGGCGGCTGCTCTTGTGCTGGAACGCGGTTCGCGACCAGGTCGAGCTGTGGCTTGCCCAGATGCAGATGCGGCACCAGGCCGTCACGCGCAGCACCATGCAGGAGTGGGCCGAGTCGCACCAACTGCTGCTCGACGTCGTCCGGTCGGGAGACCAGAAAAAAGCCGCCGAGGCGGCCCGCCGTCACGTCGCCAACTGGATGACGCTGATGCCCGAATTGCCCGCCGACGAGACAGGAAAGTCCTGAGCCACGGGCGTGCGCGGCACGTGGTCAGCCGCGAGAGTCGCGGATCGAGTCGTCGATCGTGGCGATCTGGTTCGCAAGGTCACCGAGAAACCTGGCCGCGGGACCGCCATCGACGATGCGGTGGTCGAACGTGAGCGAGAGCGGCAGCTGCCGCTGCAGCACGAAGCCCTCCTGGCCCCCGGGGGGAGGCACGGGCTGCATGCGGATCGCGCCCACTCCGAGGATTGCCGCCTCGGGATGATTGATCACGGGAGTGAAAAACTCGATCCCGTAGGACCCCAGCGACGTGAGCGTGAACACGCCGCCCTGCATGTCCGCAGCCGCGAGCCTGCCCGCGCGTGCCCGCTCGATGAGCCACCGCGTCTGCCTCGCCACGTCGCCCAGAGGCGCGGTGGCCACGTCGCGCACCACCGGCACGACGAGTCCGGCGGGGGTGTCGACCGCGAGCCCGATGTCGATCCGATCGCCAGGCAGCACGAGGTGGGTGTCTTCCCAACGCGACGCAAGCAGCGGGTGGGCGAGGAGCGTGTGCGCCAGGAGCGACAGCAGCACGTCGTTCAGAGTCGCGGCCTCCGGGCCGTCGGCCGCCTTGCAGGCCGCGCGGACGGCGAGGAGCGCAGTGGCGTCGGCCCAGGCCGTGAGCGTGACCGGCACCGTCTCCTGGCGGCTCCGCATCATCTGCTTGGCGATCGTGCGGCGAATCTGCGTGATCGGCTGCCTTTCGGCTCCGGCCGCGACGGTGGGCTGGATCTGCGGAGTGGCGGGGGCGGCGAGCACGTCGCGCTCTCTCACTCTGCCGCCCACGCCCGTGCCCCGCACATGCGCGATGTCGACGCCCCGATCGCGGGCCGCCCGCCGCGCGCGCGGCGAGGAACGCGGCACGGCTGTCGCCGGAGAGACGGCGGCGAGGTGGCGGTGGTCTGCCGCCGAGTGTCCACCCGTGCTTGCGGTCGTGCGCTCCGGCGGTGCGGCCAAATCCTGGACGGTCAACCTTCCGCCCGGCAGCCGCGGCACGACCGTCGCCAGGTCGATGCCCATCTTGCGAGCCAGGCGGCGCACGCTCGGCGATGCGCCCGCCGGCATCGGCAGGGCGTGGGCGCCGTTGCCCGCCGACTCGGGATGCGCGGGCAGTGAAACTGCTGCGGCCGGTGGTGCGGAAGGCGGCGCCGGAACAGAGGCGGCAGGCGGCGCGGGAGCAGCCGCAGGCGTAGGCGCCGGGCCGGCGGACGGCGCGGCTCCAGCGGCCCACGACACAGCCTCGCCCGCCGCGCAGAGCTTTCCGATCAAGCGGCCCACGAGCACCGTCTCGCCTGCGGCCGGCGCGTCGGGGGCGATGTGGAGCACGCCGCCGTCGACCGACTCGATCTCCTGCGTGGCCTTTTCGCCCTCGAGCATGAAGAGCGGCTCGCCCGGCTTGACGGTGTCGCCCGGCTGCTTGAGCCAGCCGGCGAACACGCCCTCCTCCATCGACCAGCCGAGCCGGGGGATCGTGACGTCGTTCGCCATGGTGGGGCGGGCTCCTGGGGGTTTACTCGGCCAGCAGGTGTCGCAGGGCGGCCTCGATGCCGGCCGCATCGGGCACGACCTCGGCCTCGAGCACCGGGCTGTAGGGCGTGGGCGAAGGAACTCCGCACAGCCGCCGCACCGGAGCGTCGAGATCGTCGAACCCACGGTCGGCGGCGAGGGCCGCGATCTCCGCTGCGAGGCCGCAAGGCCCCGCAGGCTCGTCGACGACCAAGAGGCGGCCGGTCTTGGCCACCGAGGCGAGGATCGCCTCGGCATCGAGCGGCGACACCGTGCGCGGATCGATCACCTCGACGCTCGCGCCGTCCTTGGCGATCGCTTCGGCGGCAGCCAGGGCGAGGTGGTTCATCCGCCCCACGGCCACGACGGTGGCGTCGGTGCCCGCCCGCGCGATCCGCGCCTTGCCAAACGGGATCTCGAAGTCGGCCTCCTCGACGGGCCCCTTGAACTGCAGCAGCTCGCGGTGCTCGAGGAAGAGCACGGGGTCGTTGCCCTTGAGCGCGTGGGAAAAGAGCCCCTTGGCATCGCGCGGCGTCGAGGGCACGACCACCCGCAGCCCGGGCACCTGGGCCAGCATGCCGTAGTAACTGCCGGAGTGGTGCGTGGCGGCGGAGTGGCCAATGCCGATGCAGCCGCGCAACACGACCGGCATCTTCAGCCGCCCGCTCGACATGAACTGCATCTTCGCGATCTGGTTGACGATCTCCCCCCACGCGTCGAGCACGAAGTCGACGAACATGAAATCGATCACCGGCCGGGCTCCGGCCATCGCCGCGCCGCAGGCCAGCCCCGTGAAGCCGCGCTCGCAGATCGGCGTGTCGCGGAGCCGCTCGGCGCCGTATTTCGCAAACAGCCCCGCCGTCGTGCGGAAGCTGCCGCCCCGGCGGCCGATCCCCTCGCCGAGCACGAAGATCGAAGGATCGGCGGCCATCGCGGCGTCGAGCGCCTCGACCGTGGCCTGTACGAACGAGAGCGGCCGGGCGTTTGGATTCGCGGCCGGTTCCTGGACGACGCGCGGCGTTGCGTAGACGTGGGTCGTGGCATCGGCGGCCGGGGGCGGCGGTGCGGCCTCGGCGGCCGCGCGGCTGCGGGCCACCTCTGCGGCCACGTCCGCCTCGACGGCCTCGATCTCGGCGGCGGTGATCCGGCTGTCGTCTTCGAGCACGCTGCGCAGGGCCGCGATCGGGCAGCGGTCTTTCCACGAGGCCACTTCCTCGCGGGTGCGGTAGTCGAAGTCGCCCATGCCCTCGGCGTGGGCACGCGTGCGATACGTCTTGCACTCGATGAGCGTGGCGCCTTCGCCGGCCCGTGCCCGGGCCACGGCCCGCTCCGCCGCCGCATGCACCGCGAGCACGTCGTTGCCGTCGACCTCTTCGCCCGGCAGGCCGTAGTTGGCCGCGCGGCGGCCCACGTCGGGGATGCCGCTGGCCTCGGAGAAGGGCACCTCGGTGGCGAACTGGTTGTTTTCGCAGATGAAGAGCGCGGGCAGCTTCCAGATCGAGGCCATGTTGAGGGCTTCGTGGAAGGCCCCATTGTTGACGGCCCCGTCTCCGAAGAAGGCCGCCGCCACGCCGCCGCTCTTGGCGAGCTTGAAGGCGTAGCCGCCGCCCGCGGCCTGGAGCACGCAGGGGCCGACGATGCCGCTCGTGCCGAGCAGGCCGATCTCCGGTGCAAAGAGGTGCATGCTGCCGCCGCGGCCATGCGAGCAGCCGGTGACGCGGCCAAAGAGCTCGGCAAACAGTTGCTCGGGCGGCAGGCCCTTCGCCAGTGCGTGGCCGTGACCGCGGTGGGTGCTGAAGACCACGTCAGCCGGCCCGAGGTGGGCGCACACGCCGGAGGCGACCGCCTCCTGGCCGACGTAGGTGTGGCAGGCGCCGTGGATCAGTCCGCGCTGATGGCAGCGGGCCAGCTCCTCCTCGGCGAGCCGGATCACGAGCATCGAGCGGTAGAGGCCGAGCAGCCGATCCTTGTCGAGGCTCGCGGCGGGCGCGTCGTCCGCCGCTCGCCGGCCGCGGGCGGGCTTCGTGGCCGCGGGAGTTTTTTCACGTTTCACGGTCATGCGTTGTCTCCTTGGCGATGCGGGCTGATGCGGCCACCAGCGTTCATTGCGGTTCTTGGGAGGGGCAGGTCATTTCTCATAAAGCGATGACACGGGGCCCCGTCACGCCGTTGACGACGGATGGCAACGCTTCGCCCCGCATCGCCGCCACCGCCAGCCCGGCCGCAGTGGAGCGGAGACGCCGCACGGCGGCCGCGCTCACGCTCGCGATGTGCGGCGCCAGGATGACGTTGCTTCGACCAAGGATCGGATGGCCGGCAGGGATCGGCTCGGGGGCGAAGACATCGAGGGCGGCGCCGGCCACGTGCCCGGAGTCGAGGGCGGCGACGAGGGCGTCGGGTTCGACGAGATCGCCGCGGGAAAGATTCACGAGCAGCAGGCCCGCCCGAGCGGTTGCGAGGCTCTGCTTGTTGATGAGGCCCTTCGTCTCCGGGAGCGAAGGGCAGTGGAGCGTGACGAGGTCGCTCTCCTGGAGCAGTTCTGCGAGGGGCACGGCCTTGGCCCCGAGCGCGGCCACGGCTTCGGGCGATGCGACCGGGTCGCTCACGAGCACCTTGCCGCCGAACGCCACAAGCCGGCGCACCACGCCGCGCCCGATCCGGCCGAACCCCACGACGCCGCAGGTCATGCCGGCGAGCGTGCGAAACGTGTGCGGTGGCCCGGCGAGCTTCCACGACCCCTCGTGGATGAGCCGGCTCTGGGGCGCGACCTGTCTCGTGAGGGCCAGAATGAAGGCCAGCGTATGGTCGGCCACCTCGTCGATGCAGTAGTCCGGCACGTTGCACACGGGGATGCCACGGGCCCGGGCTGCGGCGAGATCCACGTTGTCGACCCCGATGCCGTAGCGAACGATGGCCCGGGCCCGGGCCATCGCTTCCACGACGGTCGCATTCACCGGCGCGAACTGGGTGATCACGGCATCGGCATCGGTCACGGCCTCCGCGAGGCGGGCAGGATCCTTCGTCTGGGCGCCGACGAGCCGGGCGCCTGCAGCGGCGGCGATCTGCTCCTCCACGGCGAGATCATCGAAGGCGTAGTCTGTGACGACGATTTTCATGAGGAGCTTTCTGCAAGGCCTGGGATGCGGGACGGTGAAACGACGCTCACGACGGAGCCGTAAAGGAGCGGCGTCACCACCGCCCCTTATGGTAAACTGTCGACAGTTTGCGAACAACCCTGAGCGGCGAGGGCCGCGTCGACTTCGGCTCGGCTCGGGCAGCCCAGCCGGCCGCCGAAACGGCCGCATTTGAGCGTCGCCGCGATGCAGGCAAACGCGGCGGCCGCGGCCAGCGGGCGACCCTCGAGAATCGCCAGCGCCAGGGCGCCATGGAACACGTCGCCCGCCGCAAGCGTGTCGATGGCGGCAATCGCGGGGGCTGCCACGTGGCGGATGGCGTCGCCCTCCACCCAGAAGTAGCCCTCCGGCCCGCACGACGCGCCGACATGCCCGCTGTGTTTCGCAGCCACCGCGTGGAGCGCCGAGGGGACATCGCCCAGCCCCGTGTACACGAGCAGGCCGGCATCGGAGAACACGGCGTAGTCGGCCAACGGCACCAGCCTCTCGAGCACCTCCACCGGCGCCACGTCGCCGTCGAGCATCGTGGGAATCCCCCGTGCTCGCGCGGCGCGCAGGGCAGCCTCGGCGCCGTCGGGCCAGCGCGGGTCGCAGTGGACGATTGTCGCGCCTGCAAGCGACTCCAGAGGCAGCCAGTCGGCTGCCGCCTGGAGGCTTGGATCCTGGTATGGCACCACCAGCCGATTGCCGGTCCCGTCCACGATCACGGCCACCTGCGCAGACCGGCCGCCGGGAACACTGCGGATCGCGGACACATCAAGGCCTGCCTCCGAGAGCGAGCTTCTGATGAATGCTCCGTCGGCATCGTCGCCCACGCGGGCCCAGGCGGCGGCGCTGCCGCCCAGCCGCGTGAACGCGCAGGCGGCCGAGAGGGCCATGCCATCGGCGACTCGGCACATTTCCTGGGCGAGCACCTTGGCCGGCAGGGCAGGCACCGCTGTGACCCGAAAAATGCTGGTCGCGCAGGCGTTGCCGACGGCGATCATCTTCAGGGAAGGCATGTTCGAAGGAGGCTTGTTCTGCGAGGAGGATCCGCGGCCACGACGCGGCAGCAGACCTCCGGGTCGGCGTGGTGAAAGATCGGCACGAGGGCTTCGTCGAGCAGCCGTCGATGCACGTCGAGTCGGGTAAATCGCGCCATAAAAAACACTCCACCAATCGCCCCGAAATGTCGACAGCCTACCTCGGGCCGGTTTCCGCTACCACTCGACGGAGCCGCCGGCGTTCATGGCCAGGTTGCCTCCATCCACCGGGAGCAGGACTCCGGTGACCATCGAAGCGGCTTCGGATGCGAGGAAGATTGCTGGGCCGACGACCTCCTCCGGTTGACCAAGGCGGCCGATGGGGATGCCGCGGGTTACCGTTTTCAGGAGCTCGGAGGCTTCCGGGCTGGCGATGTGGGCTGCCCACATGGAATTCATGAACTGGCAGGGGAGGATGGCGTTGACGCGGATGCCGTGACGGGCCCAAGCGAACGCGAGTTCACGCGTGAGTTGGCCGACACCGGCCTTTGCGACTCCATAGGGCATGGCACCTCGGCCAAGCGAGTTTTCCCCGGCGATGGAACCGAAATTCACGATGCTTCCCGGGCGTTGCGCTGCAATCATCCGGCGGCCCGCTTCGCGGCAGGTGAGAAAAAAGCAGTTGAGGATGCCATCCTGCAACCTTTGGAAAGTTTCCAGCGTCACATCCTGCGGTTGAGATCGCGGAATCGGGCACGCCACCGCATTCACCAGAATGTCGACCGGGCCGAGTTCCGCCTCCACTTTGTCGAACAGCGAGACAACGTCGGTCTCGGAAGTGGAGTCGCAGGCAATGCCCGCCGCATGCCCGCCCGAGCGGGCGATTTCGTCCCGAACTCTGTCCGCGGTTTCTTGTTGCAGGTCAGCCACCGCCACCTTCGCCCCGGCGGCCGCCAGTCCCTTCGAAACGGCGGATCCCAGCGACCCCGCACCTCCGGTGACGAGTGCGGTGCGGCCTGTGAGATCAAATAACTTCATTGAGTTGGCCATCGACTCCTTCCCAGTTTTTTGGAGCAGTGAGCATGAGAGATTTGGGGGAGGGGGTTACTTCGCCACCTGCCTGCGAGCCGGCTATCGGGAGGGCCCTCCGCGATACAGCTCAAATTCATTCAGCCAGAAAGGTTTTCCTTCCGGCAGAGAGAGCCGGAGGTAGCGCGCAGTGAACGGCGGCACGCTGCGGTCCACCCTGTCCTGGTGGTTATCGGTAACCTGCTCCACGTCCGTCCATGTGAAGCCATCGTCGCTTTTCTGCAATGAAAATTTCGCGGGTCGCCATTCTGCGACCGGCGGGTTCGAGACGAGCACGTAGCGGTCGATTGTGCATGGGCGCTCCAGGTCGAGCTCGAGCCAGTCATCCCCAGAGACGATGCGGTCATCGGCATAGATCGCAAAGGCCGAGCGTGGGTCTTCATCAACCGCCTGAAACGGCTGGGTGGCAAAGGACAGCACTTTGGAACGCGCGTATTTGCCGAGCGCAAGATTTTCGTCGCCAGGTGGATTTGGTTTGCGAACTGCGGGCTCACTGCGGGTGTAGGTAATGACTGGATCCCAGACAACTTTGCCTGTTTGGTTCGCAGTGGCGCCGACCACGAAGTTGAGGGTGTCTCCCTGGACGACCTCGATGGTCAGGTCGTGGGCGGCATCAGCATCTGCAGCATCTGCATCGGCGGCCCCTGCTTCAGCCTGCCAGAGTTTCTCGGAATTTTTCAGCAGGCGGGCGGAAGCGGGGGAGGAGGGTTTCGCAGTGACGCGGCCTTCGATGCGCACGGAGCCTGAATGGGGTGCCACCCACTGCCGCACGGCGTCACGCCCAGGCTCGGCAATCTGATAGGTGTCGCCGATCCGCACCTTTTCCGCACCCTGCCAGTCGCGAGTGAACACTTCATCGCTCGCGAGGAAACGCAGCCGACTCTCCCGGTCGCCCTGGCGCTCCAGGTATCGCCAGTTGTTCTTGCCCATGATGCTGCTGAATCCGAACGAGGCCCGGTCGCTCTCCGCCGCGAACTCACATGCCATGTGCCCGACGGCGTTGCCTTTGGAGCCGGGATGATGCTCGCCCTTGATGACGATTTTGATCGTGTGCGGCTTGCCGGGATCGAGGCCGGTCTTCACGAACACAAAGTTTTCGCTCACCGTGGCGCGAGGGCTGTAGCAATCGACGGTCTTGCAGAACTTCCCGTCGATGAACACGTCGGCCCGCCCGCTCTCCGGCGACCGCAGGGCCCGCCAATAGATGTCGGGGCCGGAGAATGAAAACTCGACGCTGCTGCCGGCGGTGCTGCTTTCGCTCAGGCGGCCTTCGTAGTATTCCGTCGCGTTACGCTTCTCCTGCCACTCGCCGGAGTATTTCATCTCGGGGCTTGCGGATCCGACGATCTTCGTGCGCCGGGACAGGACGGGGTCGGAGGATTCCGGATTCGGCTGGAACCCGAAGCGCGGCATTCCCTGATTCACACTCATCGGCTTGTCGAGCAGTGTGACGTCGAGGTTTTGAAACGAGTTGTCGGCAAAGAAGGAATAAAACCTCAACCGGTCGCCGCACGTTTCGATGTCGTTGCCCTCAGCGTTGAAGAGCTTCATGAAGCCGTGCATGCCCTCCGGGAAATGCCCCCACACCCAGTCCTGCTTCGAAAGGTCGGTGCAGGTTCCGATGATCACGCCATCCACGTTGTAGGAATAGGGCGGCCACCAGGGGTCTTTGTTGAACGGGGAGATGCTGATGTAGCGCTTGAGCGTCGTGCTGTAGAGGATTCCCCAGAAATAACTCGCGCCCACGATGCTGGACTTGCCACCGAGCGCCGGCTGGCTCCACGTGCCCTGGTAGAAATACCTCCACTTCCCCGGAGCCATTTTGTCGGCGATGGCGCACCGGGCCACGCGCGGCGCCCACCGCGCGCCCCACTGCCCCTTGGGATACCAGCTCTCCAGCGGATAGATGTAGAAGTAGCCGCTGCGGCTATCCACATAGAAGCCGAAATCGGCCACCCCGTTCGACGTGTCTGAACCGGAAAACTTATACGCGTCGCGGGTGTAGTAGTACGTTTCGGGCGTGATGATGTCGCCCTCGTATTTCCAGGTTTTCCCCTTGTCCACGCTGGTGGCGAGACCGATCTTGCGAGAGAACCAGCCCCATGCGGGGTGGAAGCGATAGTTGCCCTCCTGCTCGATGTGCACGGGGGCATAGAGCTTCCTTTCGGACTGGTCGTACCACAGTCCGCCGAGCAACCAGCCCAGCCCGACTTCCGGCGGGTAGGTGCCGTCCTCGAGTTTGGTCATGTGGTCGATGTCCGGCCCTTTGAAGCGGCCAATGCGGCCCTTGTCGGCGATGAAGTCGATGCGGAACATCCACAACTCGCCGTCCATCCGCACGAAGGCATGGCAGCAATCCGGATTCGGCTGGCCGGGGAAGTCGAGCGGTTTCGGCCGCCGACGATCCGAAACCTCGGCTTCATAACTAAAGGGAAGCGTCACGTCGCCCGCGGCATATTCGATCACCCCCGGCTTTCCGCCGGCGGCCCCTGCAGCCATCGACAAGATGTTTGGCCCCTGCAGACCGATCCCTGCGTCCTTGGCAGGGGCAGGCTGCTCCGGAGTCGGCGCGGGCGCGGCGGCGACTCGCGGGGCGGGCAGCCACGGCGGTGCGGATGCAGGAGCTTTGCCGTCGGGCTCGAAATATTTGGCGTTCAAATACCGCTCGATCGTCTGGAGTTCCTCGTTGACACCCTGGTCGTCGGTTGATTCAAACCGTCGCGCAAAGACGAGGATCTCAGCTATTTCACCTTGGAAGCGAGTGTCGCGGTTGTATTCGCCCTGGTGCCCCGTGATCGCCACTGGCAGCCGATCGGCAGCCCCCAGCCGCAGCCCGCTTTCGCGATAGGCGGTGCGGTAGCCGCGGGGCACGAGCGGAGAGGAGACATCTCCGTCATACGTGCACAGGGCACCGTGGCGGCGGGCCAGGATCTTCTTCCATTTCGGGGAGTCCTTGGTGCGGAAGATGATGGAGGCCATGATCTCCTCATCGCGCGCTTCGGTCGCATCGAGTTGCTTGAGTCCGGCCTCCCCGTCGAACTGCACAACCGGATATTTTTTCGGGGATCCGGGAACGCTGACCTCGGAATAGAGAGGTGCCTCATCGAGCATCGGAGGCGCTGCGTCCGGCACGAAACGCAGCCCCCAGCCGGCGTCCTTCCACTCGCGGACGGCATCTCCAGGATGCAAGCCGGCCTTGGCCAGGTCTTCCGCCTTGAGCCACGCCTTCAGCGCCCATCGGTGTGGGTCGTTCACAGCAGCGTCACTGCGCTCCGGGAAATCACCTCTCAGTTGCAGCGCATTCAAGATGACGCCCGGGAAAACCGCGACGTCCGCCGGGTCGAGAACGATGTTGAGACGACCCCCGGTATCTGCGGCGACTTTCGTGAACTCAACGAAGTCTGTCCCGGCCGCAAAGGCTTTGCCTGCGGAGCCGCGGGCGGCTTTGGGAGCGCCGTCGTTCACGGTGAATTTCGCACCGGCGCCCAGCCGGGAGTTGGTGGCAAACAACCACAGGTCGTATTCGCCGCCCGGCTTCAGACCTTCGATCGTGACACCCGCGCCCGCACCGCCGACCAGGTAGGAGTTCAACAGCGCGTTGCTCACGGGCGCGCCGTCGGCTGCAGGGAAGTAATCGGCGCCATTGAAGCCCCGGAACTTGATCCGCACGGGCAGGCGCGTCTTGCCATCGGCGGCCAGGAACTGCGGCGGCCGCTGGATTTCCAATGCCTTGTTGAACGCGTCGGCGCGGACGGGGTTCCAATAGTCCTGGTCCCCGCCCGTGACGCCCGCCCCGCGATACTCAGGAGCCGGTGCGTCGGAGCCGCCGGTGGGATTTCCGCCGTGGCCGAGAATCTGCACGTTCAGCAACTCGCCCCGAACTGTGAACGCCGGAACGAGCAGGCTTACAAAGAGAATTGCCCGGATGAAGCCCAAGACAAAAACTCCGTTACTCGGATCCGGTCGCAAGGTAGTCGTGAAGCACCACTCCCCCGATGAGCGAAAACGCCCCGGTCCAATAGTAGGCATCCATCTGCTCGCGCACGGGCAGGCGATGCATCGGAACGGTCGCGTGCGGATGAATCTCCGCGGTGCCCGTGCCGCCGAAGCACTGCGTGATGTCGATGTCCACGAAATCCCGTGCCGTCAACTGCCGCACCGCATAGCCGCCGTGGATATGCGGCATGATCTTGAGGTTGATGTTGGTCACCGGATTCACATCCCGGCAGACCTCTGCGAAGTCCGCTTTGCGGGCCTTGTAGTGCATCGTGCCGGTGAACACCGTGATGCCGTTGGCGATCACTTGCCCGAGGAAGATGTCTCCCCGGGCTTCGAGGGTGACGGTGGCGAACCGTTTGGGCTGACCGTGGAACTCGCGTCCACCGGCCATCGCACGGTCGTTGTCCACGTAGAAATACGGCGAGTACGCCCCCACCACAGTCTTGCCGCCGGATGTGTATCGCGCGGCGACCATGATATTGGCCTCGTAGGTGTTCCGGCCCATCCCCGGCACATCGCCCCAGCGGCCGATCTGCACCATCACCACATCGTTCACCGGCTCGAGCGGCGGCGGCAAGAGGGCAGCGATCGCCGACGGATCGGTGCGGTAGAGGATGGCCAGCACCTCGCAGTCGGAAAACCGGGCCGGAGGACGGCCATGCAGCGGCGCATCCATGGGGATGGAGTGTGCGGCGAGCGCCTTGTGGGGGGCATCCGACTGCGGTCGAGGGCTATTTTTCTCGCTCATCGTTTCTCCTTCAGGAAAGTTCGGGCTTCGAGCCCAGCAGCACTTCGGTGATGCGGGCGATGATTTTGGGACTGCCGCGGAAGGCCCAGACCTGCGAGACGTCCGTGCAGGTCGTCAGGCCGGTGTCCGCTCCGATGGCAGGGGAGTGGTGCTCGATCTCGGAAAAGGACCCGATGTCCTTCTCCGCAACTTTGCACGCCTGAACGGCGTCGCCGCGGGCGGTCTCGTCGTCGAACGGCGTGTCCACATATTCGCCGGAGGGATCGACGAAGAAGTTTCGCACGACGAGATCCCGACCGCCCTCGCTGTTTTTCCGCACGTAGCCCATGCGTCCCGTGAGGTGGATGGCGTGAACGGCAATTTTGGCGGTGGTGGCCGAACGCATTTGGTAGCGGATGCAGCGCGGCTCGCAGCGGACGTCGCCACGCGGGATCTTGCCGAAGATCACCGTGGGCTGCGTCCGCGTGAACGTGGGGAGAATCATCTCGCCGTCCGGAGGAAGTTGCAGGAGTTGCCACAATCCGATGGGCACGCGCGAGTTTCGCGGTTCACGCAGGACGGTCAGTGTTGATCGTGTCGTGTAGCCTGCAAACGCGTAGTCGCCCACGGCGTCCGCCTCATAGCGAAATGGATCGGCCGCAGGGTGGAGCGTCTTCTCCATCGCCAATTCGATGGTTTGCTTGCGCCGCCGAAGTTCGATCGTCGGCCGGTTGGCGAGCTCGAGGCCGCCCTTCACCTCGCCGCAGGAGTAATTGCCCGGATCCACGGCCACCGGCTCACGCCATGTTTCCCAGAAGCGAGTCAGATCGGACACGAACAACTCGGTCGTGGGAGAGAGCCAGGTGCGGTCTCCCCCGGGGTTTGGCCAGCGGGATTCCGCGTACAGACACCGGATGCTGTCGACAGACGACAGGGCACCGTGGGTCCAAAAAAAATTCTCGCGGGAACCTTTCGGATACAGCCCGATCACCCGCCCGCCCTGGGGCAAGACGACGAGATTTCCGCCGTGCACGTTCATGGAGTGCACGGGCCGACCGGAACGCTCCAGATTCGCAGACAGTTGGCGAAGCGTGAGGGGCTCGGTTTTCATGATGCGACTCTGCCTGGAGCCGTTTCGGGATACACAAAAACCTTTCCGCGCTCGAGCTCGCGATAGATGCCGCCCCGCTCAAAGACCATGAGATTCATCTGGAGATACTTGGGCGCGATCGTGTTGTCGGGGAACAGATCATAGTGCCCCGGGATCACAATTTTCACGCCCAGATCACGTGCGAGCCTGGCCGCCTGCCCCGGATCCAGGTTTCCGAAGGGATTGATCACGGTCACGAGCACATCGGGGGCGTGCGGGCGGACGTAGTCGGCGAGATTTTCGTGGTACCGCGTGTCGCCGGTGAAATACACCGTGGGACCATTTTTGACGGTGATCAGGTAGCCCATGTGGGTGAGATCGTCGGCTCCGAAGGGAATCGCGAAGGTTCCGCGCACCGTGAAGTCGCCGATCTCCACGACTTTGTTGGGCCACATCATGCGGAGTTCCTCCGCGGGAACACCCAGCCGCTCGAGCTTTTCGATCGTCTCTGCCGGCGCGAAAAATGGACCGCGTCCACCGGCTGAGCGATACGGTAGGACGGTCTCGGGGTCGAGATGGTCTTCGTGGCCATGAGTCAGCAGGCAGGCATCAACGCCCACCAAATCCGCCGGAGAGAGCGGGGGCGGAAATTTCCTGTCCATGTTGATGCCCGCCTTTTCGCCGAGGGCCTTGCAGGCATTGGACAGGTACGGATCGAGGGCGATGACGGTCCCGGAGGGAGATGTGACGAGGTAGCTGGATTGGCCGAGCCAGCAAATGCCGATCGAGCGTTCCGGGACTGTAGATGCGAGCTTCACTGGCATAACCATCGGCCTCATCGGCGTGGCCCTCGCCGGGGCCATTGTCACCGGCCTTGGCGGGTCCATCGGAGTCACCTTGCCAATGATTGTCAAGGGCTCGGGCCTGTTCCAAGACGCGCCGAATCTGGGATCTCCAGCAGGCTTCGCAAATGCTCGGAGGCCAAGGCTTGGGGTTCCTCAGCGGGGAATGGAAGGGTGTTCACGGCAAACCACGGAACCTGATGTTGATTGCCATTGCCCTGCTCATCATTGCCGCAGTCATCATGGCGATGGGAAATACACAACCCAAAGTTTGAGAACGTGCCCGGAGGGCCGAGCTCGAGCCACTGGGGTTTCGGAGCCCGCTCTCCGCGAAACCCTACAGGTAATCCCTCCCAAATTGGGCGCTCGAGCGGGTCCGGAAGTCGGAAATGAGGGACATCAACGAAGTTGTCCCGCCGTCCGCAACGATGGTCTGGCCAACGATGTATCCACTGTCCTCCGAGCAGAGAAAACAAGCGAGCTTGCCTATTTCGGACTTGAAGCCGGACCGACCCAGAGGAACTTTCTCCGCTGCGGCTTTTCTGGCATCCTCCTCGTTGAATCCCGGTAAGGCCTTGGAGTAGCTCTCCACAGTCACCCAACCGGGAGCGATGGCGTTCACGCGGACGCCCTTGTGTGCCATCTCGATGCCGATGGTCCGGGTCTGCGCAATAATCGCCCCTTTCGTTCCGGCGTAGATCGCATGTTCCGGGGCACCCGACATCCCATGAATGGATGCGATGTTGCAAACCGCTCCCTCCCCTTGGCGCCCGAGGATGTGCGCTGCGAATTTCTGCGTCAGGAAAAACTGGGCCCGCACGTTGACGTTGTAGATTTTCTCGAACTCGGCGGGCGTGTTCTCCAGAAATGGACGGTTGAGGCAAATGCCGGAATTATTCACCAGACAGTCCAACCCGCCAAAGGCCTCGAGAGCCTTGTCCGCGAGGCCAAAGGTCTGTTCGAGATCGCTCAAGTCGGCTTGAACAACCGCAACTTTCCGACCGAGGTCCTCGATCTCCTGCTTCGCGGAGTCGGCAGGAGAGTGGGAGTAGTGAAGGACAATGTCGGCACCCTGCCGCGCGAATTCGAGCGCGATCTCGCGGCCGAGGCCGGTTCCTGAACCCGTCACCAACACGCGTTTGCCTTGCATTCTCTGAATCTGCATAGTGAGGAAGTCCATGAGACGGGGAAGGAAGTTCGCCCATCATGACCCTTGCCTGGTCGTTGTACCAGTGCTCATGAGAGAGTTTGGGGCAGTAAAAGTACCCGGAGGCGTCTTGCCACCCACACCCCGTCGGTGGTATACTGTCGACAGGTTGGGGTCATCCCGTGGAGGCGGCAAATCATGGACACGCGACGCCGGGTTCCGCGCGTGCTGAACCCGGCCCCCGCCGGCGCGACAACTCGCTTGCTCCGAGGGTTCATCTCTGTAGGGGCCGTTGGTCAACAGTTGATGTGGCTGCTCATGCTTGGTGCTTGTGCCGCCCTCCGCAGCCTCGGAAAGGCGGCGGGGCGGGTGGATTCATCTCTTCGCGGTCACCGGTCGG
>Ga0214921_10004285_pt1 | contig 21091 bp, 12 predicted proteins | sample LL1505_MetaG_FD_177992 | JGI IMG/M metagenome (GOLD analysis project Ga0214921, IMG submission 177992) | Freshwater microbial communities from Lake Lanier, Atlanta, Georgia, United States - LL-1505 | ecosystem: Environmental > Aquatic > Freshwater > Lake | place: USA: Georgia | collected...
CCATGGACCGGGCGAATTGGCGCCTGGTGGTGAACCTCCATGTCGCCGAGGATGACGAGACCGCCATCCGCCAGGTTCGCCTGGGCGAGCGTGCCGAGACCGAAACCTATTTCGGCGAGGTGCTGGCCCGGCCGCCCTCACGCTCAGAAAACCCGCTGGCCGATGGCCTGCGCGCCGGCACCACCCTGGTGGGCAGCCCCGATACGGTGGCCGATGGCATCGCCCGGCTGCTGAGCTTCACCGAGGGTGGCGCGGGCGGCGTGCTGTTCCGCGCGCATGACTGGGCCAATCGGCGCGACACCTGGGAGAGCTATGAACTCTTCGCCCGCTGGGTCATGCCGCGCTTCCAAGCCTCCCTGCGCATGCCCAGCGAAAGCCGGGAATGGTGCGTGGAAAACCGTGGCGGCATTTTCGCGCCCAATATCGCCGCCCTGCACAAGGCCTTCGCCGATGCCGGGCATGCAGTGCCGGAGACGGACCGGCTGAAGCTCCGGCAGGGTTAACGCGACGGCTACAGCCGCGGCGAAACCCCGCTCACCCCGGTCGCCTGCTCCAACTGCGCCAGCGCCACCAGATAATTGGTCCGCGCCACATTCGCCGCCAAACGTGTGGCGTTGAGCGTGCGCAGCGCGTCCAGCACCTCCAGCAGCGAGGAGCCACCGGCAGTATAGGCCTGCTCGGCCGAGCGATAAGCCGCCTCGGCCCGGGCCACCGCGCCGCCGGTATAGACCCGCAGCAGGTTGCGGGACTGCTCCACGGCGGACCAGGCAATGGCAAAATCCGCCCGGGCCTGCAGCAAGGCGCCACGCGCCAGGGCATCCGCCTGGCCAGCCTGCCCGGCCGCCACGCCCACATTCCCCTCGACAATGCGGCGGGTGAAGATCGGCACCGAAAGCTGCACGCTGAACTGGTCATTTGCCAGCAGCGGCACGGTGCCGGAGGGCACGTTCTGGTTCAGCCGGGTGCGGGCAAAGCCGGCATTGACGGTGACATCACGCCAGCGCGCCGCCTCCGCCAAGGCAAGATTGGCGCCGGCTGCACTGGCCTGGCGCAGGGCGGCCACCACATCGGGGCGGTCCTGCACCGCCGTGCCAAGCTCCTCGCGGCCAATGCCCAGATCGGGGATGGTGTTGAAGCGGCCCTGCACGTCAAAGGCGATGGCGGAAAGCGTGGCGCGGACCGGATCGGTGCTCGTGGCGCCGCGGCGCACGGGCACGGCAGGCGGTTCGCCGGGGCGGAAATCCGCTGCATCGGCAGCCAGCGTCACCGCAATCTGCGCCACCGCCGCGGCATAGGCCTGGGCATTGGTCACCACATCGTTTTCAAAGGCCACACGGCTGGCCTGAAAGCGCAGCAGATCACCCTCAGGGATGGCGCCATCGCGCAATTGGCGGCGCAGCAGCGCCTCGGTCCGGTCCAGCCCGGCGCGATTGCCCAGCGCCACCTCAAGATTGGCCCGCGCCCCCAGCGCGGTGAAGAAATTCTGCCGCAGCACGTAAAGCTGGCTGCGCAGCGCATCGAGCACCTGGGCCTCGGCCGCGCCGATATTCTCCTCGGCCAGGCGGGTGCGCAGGGTGCGCTTGCCGCCCAGCTCCACCAGCACCTGCAGGCCCACCGTCACGTTGTTCTGCGGGCCCAGGAAGCGCGAGCCGGTGATATTGGCCGTATTGGGCGAACCCGCAGCCGGCCGGCCGCCCTCATTGAACTGGCCAAAAGTATTGCCGGCCGAAACCACCGCCGGCGGCAGCGAACTGGCCACCAGCCGCTGCGCGCGGGCCGAATCCACGCCGCGGCGGGCGGCGATGACCGCAAGGTTGCGCTCCACCAGCAGCCGCTCGGCCTGTTCCAGGGTCATAACCTGGGTGCCGGGGGAGAGCGGCATGGCGGCCTGGGCGGGCGTGGCCGCACGCGGCGCCCCGGCACCGGGTGATATGGGTGCGGCAGGCGTCTGTGTCTGCGCCAAGGCAGCACCACCGGACATCAATATCATCAATATCGGAAGTGATTTCATTCCGCTAACCCCGCCCGCGCCCTGCGCATTTGAATGATTTGTTCCGACTGGGCAAGGTCTCGCGGGCGGCCCAGCAGGTCGATCATTGCCGGAAACACCACCAGGATGAAGAACGGCACCAGCCCGATGCCACCCACCACCACGATCGCCAAAGGCTTCTGCACATCCGAGCCGATGCCTGTCGAGAGTGCCATGGGTAGCAATCCGCAAAAGCTGGCGAAACAGGTCATCAGCACCGGCCGCATGCGATCCTCGCCCGCCATGTCCAGCGCCTCGCGCCAGGGGTGGCCCTCGCTGCGGACATGGTTGAAATGCGAGAGGAAGATGATCCCCTCCATCACCGTGATGCCGAAGAGCGCTAGGAAGCCGATGGCGGCGGGGACCGAGAAATTCAGCCCAGCCACCGCCAGCGCCGCCACGCCGCCCGAGATCGAGAGCGGCACGATACCGATGACCAGCAGCGTCTCGCGCAGATTGTTGAACTGCACATAGAGCAGCACCGCAATAAGCCCGAAGGCCACCGGCACGATGGTGGTCAGCCGCGCAATGGCCTCCTGCAGGTTCTTGAACTCACCCTCCCAGGAGAGGCGATAGCCCGGCGGCAGGGTCACCCGCGCGGCGACGGTGGCCTGCGCCTCCTGCACCGCACTCGCCGGGTCACGCCCACGCACCGAGAAGCGCAGCGGCACATAGCGCGCCGAATCCTCGCGATAGATATAGGCGACGCCGGCGCGCAGCTCGATATCGGCCACATCGGCCAGCACCGCGCCACGCGGCCCGCCCACCGGCACCCGGCCAATCGCCTCGACCGAATCGCGATAGGGTGCATCGAGCCGCACCATGATGGGGAAATTGCGGTCCGCGCCACGCTCATAGAGCCGCCCCGCCTCGCGCCCGCCGATCGCCGCCTGCACGACATCATTGATGTCATCCATCTGCAGGCCGAAGCGCGCGGCGCGCGCCCGGTCGATGGAAATCGCCACCGTGGGCTGGCCCAGGGTGCGGAAGACCGCGAGGTCGGCAATGCCGACCACCGGCTCGATGGCGCGGCGCACCTCCTCGGCGATGCGGGCCAGGATATCGAGATCGGGGCCGAAGACCTTCACGGCATTGGCGCCCTTCACCCCCGATGCGGCCTCCTGAACATTGTCGGAGATCGCCTGGGCGAAGGCGAATTCAATGCCGATATAGCGTTGCATCAGCCGGGCATTGATCGCCGCCACCAGCCCGTCGCGGTTGGGCGCGGTGGTCCATTCATCGGGTGGCTTCAGCGGCACGAAGAATTCGGCGTTGAAGAAGCCGGCACTATCGGTGCCGTCATCGGGGCGGCCCTGCTGGCTGGTCACCGTCACCGCCTCGGGGAATTCGGCCAGAATCTGGCGGATGCCCGTCACTGTGGCCTGGCCCTCTTCCAGGCTGATGGTGGCCGGCATGGTGGCGCGCACCCAGAGATTGCCCTCCTCCAGCGTGGGAAGGAATTCGGCGCCTAGCAGGCTGAACAGGAAGATGGTGGCGGCGAAGAGGCCAACGGCCAGCGCCATGCAAAGCGCGCGCGCCTGCATCGCGGCGGCATAGCAGCGCCGATGCACCCAGCGGCTGGCGCGCACGATCAGCGTATCCTTCTCCGTGCTGTCCTCACGCAGCAGCACCGCCGCCAGTGCGGGCGTGATGGTGAAGGTGGCGAAGAGCGCGCCGATGATAGCATAGGCATAGGTCTTGCTCATCGGCCCGAAGATCCGGCCCTCAATGCCGCCCAGGGTGAAGAGCGGGATGAAGGCGGCGATGATGATCAGGGCCGAGAAGAAGATCGCCTTATCCACCTCGGAGGCGGCGCGCAGGATGGTCAATTGCACGCCCGAAAGCCCGGTGCCGCCAGGGACCACCCCCTGATGCGGGTTGCGCCGGGCCAGGCCGAGATGGCGGTAGATATTCTCCACCATAATCACGGTTGCATCCACCAGCAGGCCAAAATCCAAAGCACCCAGGCTGAGCAGATTGGCACTCTCGCCGCGCACCAGCATGAGCAGGATGGCGAAGAAGAAGGCGAAGGGAATGGTCGCCGCAATCACCACCGCGCCGCGGAAATCGCCCAGGAACAGCCATTGGATGACCAGGATGAACAGCACACCCTCGATGATGTTCTTCACCACCGTCTTGGTGGTGATCTTCACCAGATCCTCGCGGTCATAGATCGGCACGATGCGCACGCCAGGCGGCAGCACGCCGCCGGCATTGATCCGCGCCACCTCGGCCTGCACGCCGTGGATGGTGGGCAGGGTCTGCTCGCCACGGCGCATCAGCACGGTGGCCAGCACCACATCATCATCGCCCTCATGGCCTGCGACGCCCAGGCGCGGCAGGCTGCCGGTCTCCACAACCGCGATATCGCGCAACAAGATAGGCGTGCCGCCGGTGCCGCTGCCGAGCACGATGTTGTTGATGTCCTCCAGGCTGCGAATAAGGCCAATGCCCTGCACCACGGCCGATTGCGGCCCGATATTGATCGTGCCCGCCCCCACGGTGACATTGCCCGAGCGCACCGATTGGATCACCCCCGGCAGATCAAGCCCGAAAGCGTTCATCCGCGGCAGGTCGATCACGACATTATAGGCCTTGGAGCGGCCGCCAAAGCTGGTCACATCCACCACACCGGGCACGCGCTTGAAGCGGCGGTCCAGCACCCAATCCTGCAAGGTCTTCAGGTCATCGACGGAAAAGCCCGGCGGGCCGACCAGGCGGTAGCGCATGATCTCGCCAATGGGCGAGAGCGGCGAAATGGTGGGCGAGACACCCTCTGGCAGGCCCTGCAACACGGCCAGGCGGTTGAGCACCTGCTGCAAGGCCTGCTCGTAATTATAGGCAAAGGTGAACTGCACCCGCACATCGGACAGGCCAAAGAGCGAGGTGGAACGGATGGTATTGAGATTGGGCAGCCCCGCCATCGCCACCTCGATGGGGATGGTGACGTAGCGCTCAATCTCCTCGGCGCTTTGGCCGGTATTCTGGGTGATGATCACCACCTGCGGCGGCACCGGGTCCGGATAGGCCTCGATGTTCAGCCGCATAAAGCCGACCACGCCGGTGGCTATGAAGACCACGAACAGCAGCAGCACCAAGGCGCGCCGCTGCAATGAAAAGGCCACTATCTGCCGCATGGTATTCTCCCGCGCCGCGTGGACGCTTAGTCGATCCGCGCCGCACGGTCGATGAACAGGGCGCCGCCGGTCACGATGCGCTCACCCGGCCGAAGCCCCTGCAGCACTTCCAGCGTATCGCCGCTGCGGCTGCCGATGCGTATTGAGCGCATGGCGAAGCGGTTGCCCTCCAGCGCCACCCAGACCGAGGCATCGGCGCCGCGATGGATCACCGCCATGGCCGGCACCGCCGCACCGCGGGTCTCCGCCCCCACCGAAATCCGGAAGGTGGCGAACATCTCGGGCCGCAGCACGCCATCAGGGTCCTGGATTTCGGCCTGCACCGTCATGCGGCGGGTTGCGGGGTCGAGGCCTGCGCCCATGCGCACGATGCGTGCGGTGAAGCTGCGCTCCGGCAGCGCGCCCATCGCCACCTGCACCTCTTGGCCCAGGCGGATCAGCGGCACATCCAACTCGCGCACCGCGGCCACCAGCCACATGGTGCTCAAATCGCTGATCGTCACCGCCGGGTCACCCTGGCCCGCGGTCAGCCACATGCCGGGCGAGACGCGGCGCTGCGTCACGGTGCCGGCGAAGGGTGCGCGCACCATCACCACGCCGCTGACCTGACGGCTGCGCTCGATTTCGGCAATCGCCGCGGCGTCACGCCCCAGCACGCGCAGCTTGTCACGCGCGGAATCGAGGCTGGCCTGGGCGATGGAGACATCGGAGACGGCGGAGTTCAACGCCGCCCGCGCCTGCTCCACATCGCGCTGCGATGAGGCGCGGGCGGCCAGCAGGTTCTGCTGCCGGGCATCCTCACGCCGGGCCTGGGCCAGGGTATTCTGCGCTTTGGTGACGCCGTCCAGCGCCGCCAGCAGGTCATTGGCCGCCTGGGTGACGTCGGGGGTCTCAACCTCGAAAAGCGGCGCGCCCTGCGCCACCCGCTCACCCAATTGGGCGAAGGTGCGGGTCACGCGGCCGGTGAAGGGCGCCAGCACCGGGGTGCTGCGATCCTCATTGATCGAGATGCGGCCCTCGGCCACACGCTCGGCGCGGAAATCGCGGGCGATGACGGGTTCGATCCGCAGCGCGCGCATCTCATTGTCATTGAGGCGGAATTCGCCCGCCGGCAGGGCCGGCGAGGCTGGGGCGGCCGCCAGACGCGGCGCCTCCTGCTGCGGCCCATTGAGCACCATGAAACCGCCCACCGCGGCCCCCAGGCCCAGCACCAGCAGGCCGATCCAGAGCCAGGGTTTACCGGCGGCGGCATTGCTGACCGCCGCGGCAGCCGGGGCTTGGCCCTCAGCTGCGGTGCTGGCCCGGCTGGTATCAGGCTTGTTCTTCGTTTCAATGGCGTTCATGGCGGTTCCAGGCAGAAACAACAGCGATCAATTCCATCACAAAGCCCGATTGCGCCGGCAAGATGGCGCCTTCAAGGCCTTTCCGCAGCCCAAGGCGGCGGACCCGGTTCAGCTACCCTTCAGGAAGCTGAACCATAGCTGAACGGCGTTCTATCGCATTTATCCGCGAAAAGGAAACACAATCCTGCGCCGGATGATTACATCCCGATCAGATCACGAGTTCGATCAGGAAGGGACCGGATTGGGTGAGGCTTTGCGCCAGCAAATCGCCCACCTGCTCCAGCGTTGTGGCCGTCGCCGCCTCCACACCCAGTGACTTCGCCAGGCTCGCCCAGCCGATATCAGGGTTGCCCAGATCCATCATATCCAGCGCCGTGCGGCCCGGATTGGCCCCCACGCCCTGATATTCCCCCAGCAAAATCTGGTATTTGCGGTTGGAGAGGATAATGGTGGTGATGGGCAGCTTCTCCCGCGCCTGGGTCCATAGAGCCTGTACGGTGTACATCGCACTGCCATCGGCCTGCAGGTTGATCACGCGGCGGCCGCCGCCGCCCACCGCCGCCCCGGTCGCCAGCGGCAGGCCACAGCCAATGGCGCCGCCGGTGATCTGCAACCATTCATGCGGCGCCGCGGCAAAGGTGTGGGGGAAGAAACCCCGCCCATAGCTCACCGCCTCATCGACGATGATGGCATCCTCGGGCATCAGCGCCGCCACGGTGCGGGCCAGGCCTTCCGGCGTGGGCGGGCCGCGCTCCACCGCGGGCTTGGGCCCCGGGTCGGGCATGGCCACCGCCGCCGGGCAGCCCAACTCATCGGCCAGCGCCCGCAGCGCGCTTTCGGCATCTTGCTCGGGCCGCGTCAGCACCGTGATGCCGGCATCCTCCGGATAATGCTTCGAGGGCTTGTTGGGATAGGCAAAAAACCCAATCGGCGCCTTGGAGCCAACCAGAATGATCTCCCGCACCGAGGCCAGCGCCGCAATCGCCTGATCGGCCGGATAGGGCACCCGCTCCAACTGCAACCGCCCCTGGCCGCGCTGAAACCGGCTATTCGAGGTTTCGGCCAGCAGCCGCACGCCGGTCTTGGCATGGATGCGCTGGGCCTGCTTCTGCGCGCCCTCGGAAATCGCCATATTGCCGCCGAGCAGCAGCAGCACATTGCTCTTCTCCCGCAGCACCCGCGCCGCGGCGCGCACCGCGGCTGGCTCGGCCTGCGGCACCGCCGGCACCGGCAGCGGCGCCGCCACCACGCCGCCGGGGTTCCAGCAGGTGTCGGAGGGCAGGATCATCGTGGCGATCTGCCCCGGCGAGGAGCGCGCCGCCTGCACCGCCACCATTGCATCGCGGCCCACATCCTCCGCCCGTTGCGAGGTGCGCACCCAGCCCGAGACGCCGCGGGCAAAACCCTCGGTATCGCCGGTCAGCGGCGCGTCATATTGCCGGTGATAGGTCGCATGGTCGCCCACGCAATTGACGATGCCGCTCTTCGCCCGCTTGGCATTGTGCAGATTGGCCAGGCCATTCGCCAGCCCAGGCGCGCAATGCAGCAGGGTGACCGCGGGCTTGCCCGCCATGCGCCAATAGCCATCGGCCGCGCCGGTCACCACATTCTCCTGCAGGCCCAGAATGCAGCGCATGCCCGGCACCCGGTCGAGCGCGGCCACGAAATGCATCTCGGAGGTGCCGGGGTTGCTGAAGCAGACATCCACCCCCGCGCCCAGCAGGCTATGCACCAGGCTCTCGGCGCCATTCATGTCGCTCACGCGTTCTCTCCCTAAAATTCCGCGTGAGCCTGCCCAGCCCGGACCAGTTGGGCAAGAGGTGGCAGTGGTATTCTGCCAAATGAAAGCTATCATCTTTTGCATGCAAAAAACGATCATCCTCGGTTTCATCACCGGTATTCTGGCCGTGCTGGTCTTCCACCAGGGCACCGCCTTCCTGCTCAATACCTATGGCAATGATATGCCGGGTGTGGTGGCCATCTTTGGCCGCATGGCCGCTGCCTTCAACATGAGCCCCGTGCCGCCGCTGGGCGTGCCAACCGTGGCCAGCCAGGCCTTTTGGGGTGGGGTTTGGGGCATCATCCTGGCGACGATCCTGCGCGCCACCCCGGTGCCGGATCTGCTGTTCAGCTTCGTCTTCGGTGCCGTGGCGCTGACCTTTGTGGCCTTTACCCTGGTGGCCTCGCTGAAAGGCCTGCCGAGCTTCGCGGGCGGCAACCAGCAGATTTGGGCCCGGGCGGCTTTGCTGAACGGCGCCTGGGGATGGGGGACGGCGATGCTGCTGCGGCCTTTGGGGCTGCGCGGCTAGACGCTCACCATCCCCACCCGCCCCGGCAGCCGTGCCGCGCTGCGTGTGGCAGACGGCAATTCACCAAAGGCCGAGCGATAGCCTCGGGCGAAAAGCCCGAAATGACAGAAGCCGCTATCCAGCGCCGCGCTGGTGACGGAATGGCCGCCTGCGACATCGAGCAGCAGGCTGCGGGCATGGGCCAGGCGGCGGGTGGTGATGTGTTGCACGATCGTCCGCCCCTCAATCGCAGGAAACAGGTCCTGCAAGAGACGAACGCTGCACCCCGCCGCATCGGCGATGGCGGCGATGCGGATCTCCTCAGCAAAATGAGTCTCAATAAAATCGATTGCACGCGCAAAACAGCGCCTGGCATTCGGCGTGGGGCCTTCCACAATCCCGCTGGTGAGGGCCTGAGCCAGCGACAGAAGCAGGATATCGCCCACCTCCCGCCGATGGCGTGCTTCATTCAGCAGCACCGGTTCCTTCTCGCCGATCAACTCATGCAAGTTGAGAATGTTCCGGCGATAGGCCGAGAAATCATAGCGTTCGGGGTCCGCCTCGACGCCACGCATCGCCAATTCGGGGTTTTCTGGCAGGAAGGCGCCGATGGCACCGGCCAGCACCTCCTGGCTGGTCGACAGGGAGATGCCCTGGAAGCCCGGGCCGACCCGCACCGAGACATGTTCATGGATATGCGGCATGACCGCACCTGGACGGCGCAGTTGGGTGCGGTTGTGGCTGGTGATTTCCACATCGCCGGCCAAAGCGGTCGAGAAGAAGCCACGCCCTGAAAAGCCGCTGAACTGGTATCCGTCCGTATCCTGGGCAACTATCCGCACGTCACCGCAGTTGACGAGTTTGAACTGGGCCCGCCAACCATCCTCAGTGACGGTGGGCGAAAAGCCCCGCAGATGCGGCCGGTAGCTTTGCGCGAAGCTGAAAAACTCCTCGGGGTCAGTTGTGTCAATGACCTTGAGGCTCTCAAGCGTTTCAGTGTCTTGGGGCATTGGAATGTATCCGAGTATCCACGTTGCTCGACCTCAAGTCTCGGCATTTATGACTGTTTATGTGCGAAAAAAATACAAAAAAATGACAGTAATATTAATTTCTGCCAAAAATAATGCCCAGCCAATGTAACAGCCCAGCGGAACCGGGCGAGCCGGCTCGCCCCATGCAGGACCCGATGGACGCCGATACCCCCGGGGCGGCGAAGGCAGGGGCCACGAAGGCGAGGCCGACGCTGTCAGGGGCCGGGGCATCCTTCAGCAGCACCCGCCCGCCCCGCCCGCGCTCGACCAGCGCCAATGCCGACCAGGCGTTGCGGGCGGGCAGGGCACGGGTGGCGTTCAAGCGAGCGATAACCGCCTCGAAGGCGGTAAAATCATCATCGGCGTCTGGCGTTTCACCGGGGTGATCCTTTTGGATTTCTTATCCTTTCATTAAGGAGCACTGATAATCACTGCTCGCTATCTGAATCCGGAAAATCGCTTGCATTTTGCGGCAGAGGCGCGCCCGGCGCCAACCCAAACAGCGGCTTGTCACCGGTGCTCGATCGCCGCGCCACCCTGGCATCGGCCCGCCGAGATTGACATTTACCGGTAAATTATCCTATATTGCCTGCGCTCGTGTTGTTTGAAAAACTGCATACGATTGGCCAGGCACGGCCCAGCCCGGGGCCGCCAACAGGCCAGCTTGCGGGCATTTCCCCGCCATTCTGCGGCGCTGGGGCAATTTGTCCGAATACGACATTCTTTGCGCAACAGGCGTCTAGACCGCGCAGAGAGGATGCTTCAGCGTTCTCGGCGATTGCGCCTCAACGCATCATGCCCTGGCACCCGCCGCCGGCCATCAACCCTCGGCCGAAAGCTCACGCTCCACAATCGCCGCCAGCACGCCCGCACCATAGGGGATGGCCTCGTCATTAAAATCATAGCCGGGGTGATGCAGGTCCCGCGTCGCCCCATTGCCGATATTGATGAAGGCCCCAGGCACCGCCTGCAGGAAATAGGCAAAATCCTCGCCGCCCATGCTTGGGGGCTGGTTGCGGTTCACCTGCCCCTCCCCCACCAGCGCGGCCGCGACATCGGCCATGCGCTCGGCATTCTCAGCATGGTTCACCAAGGGCGGCGTCAGCACCCGAAAATCCAGGCTGGCGGTGCAGGCAAAGCCCAGCGCCACATCCCGCGCCAGGGTCTCCATCCGCTGCCGCACCAAATCCATGACATCAGCCGAGAAAGCCCGCACCGTGCCAAACAGCCGCACCGTATCGGGAATGACGTTATAGGCCCGGCCCGTTTCCATCCCGGTCACGCTCAGCACCGCCGGCGAATGGGCCGAAACATTGCGCGCCACCACGCTTTGCAGCGCCGAAATCAGCGCCGCCCCGGCCACCACAGGGTCCTGCGTCACCTCCGGCCGGGCCGCATGGCCGCCCTTGCCCTGGATGTGAATGTCAAAAAACGCCACCCCAGCCAGCATCGGCCCGGGATTGATCCCGTAATGCCCCACCGGCATCCCCGGCTTATTGTGCAGGGCATAGACGGCATCGCAGGGGAAACGCTCAAACAGCCCGTCCTTCTGCATGGCCGGCGCGCCGCTGCCCAATTCCTCCGCCGGCTGGAACAGCAGATGGACGGTGCCATCGAAATTGCGCGTCTCGGCCAGATAACGCGCCGCCGCCAGCAGCATGGTGGTGTGGCCATCATGGCCGCAGCCATGCATTTTTCCAGGCGTGGTCGAGGCATGGCCGAAGCCATTGGTCTCGCTCAGCGGCAGCGCATCCATATCGGCGCGCAGGCCAATGCTGCGCGGCGCATTGCCCCGCCCCTTGCCGCGGATCACCCCCACAACGCCGGTGCCGCCCAGGCCGCGATGCACCTCAATGCCCATCGCCTCCAGCCGCGCGGCCACCAGCGCGCTGGTGCGGCTCTCCTCGAAGCCCAGCTCCGGATGGGCATGCAGGTCGCGCCGCCAGGCGGTGTATTCGCCCAGATGCTGGGCAATGGCGTCGATCGGATTCATGGCTCTCTTTCCAACAAGGCACGGGCCAGCCGGTCGAACTCGGCAATGCTCAGCGTTTCCGCCCGGCGTTCTGGCGCTATGGCGCAGGATTCCAGCAATGCCTCCGCGCCGCCAAGCGTCTTGAGGCTGCCGCGCAGCATTTTTCGCCGCTGGCCAAAGGCGGCGGCGGTCAGGCGCTCCATCGCCGCGAGCAGGGCGGGGGCCGGCTGCTCAGCATGCGGCACCAGCCCCACCACGGCGGAATGCACCCGTGGCGGCGGGAAAAACGCCCCCGGCGGCAAATGCAGCATCACCGTGCAGCGGCAGAGCCATTGGCTCAGCACTGCCAGCCGGCCGTAATGCTCAGTGTCGGGCGCCGCGCAGATCCGCTCCGCCACCTCCTGCTGGAACATCAGCGTCATGCGCTCAAAGGCGCCCGCATGGCGCAGCCAGCCGATCAGCAGGGGCGTGCCGACATTATAGGGCAGGTTGGCGACGATCTGGCGCGGCACTTCCAGGGCCGCCACGGCATCAAGCTTCAGCGCATCCTGATGCAGCACCGCGAGCCGCGGCTCGGCCAATTCGGCCAGGGCGGCGATGGCGCGGGTATCCAACTCGCAGGCGAGCAGCGAGGCCAATGGCCGGGCCAGCAGCGCCCGGGTCAAACCACCCGGCCCGGGGCCGACCTCCAGCACATGCCGCCCCGTCAGGTCTCCAGCGGCGGCGGCGATCCGGGCACAGATCGCCTCATCCAGCAGAAAATGCTGACCGAGGGATTTGCGCGGCGCCAGCCCGTGCCGGGCGATGACATCGCGCAGCGAGGTGGTTTGGCTCAGCTCCGGGCCTCAATCACAGCGCGGCGGCGCAATTCACGCAGCAATTGGCGCGAGAGCAATTCCACCCGCTCGCCCAGCAGCACTTGCCGGGCCTGGTCATTGGTCATGGTCGGCGCCTCGCGCTGCTCGCGGGCGCAGACCATGATCACCGCCACACCATCCGGCGAGATAACCGGCTGGGAGGCCCGGCCAATGGCCAGCGACGCCAGCAGTGAGCGCAGCTGCGGCGGGTTGATGGCCTCAAGCCGGACCGGGCCCGGGTCCATCGGGCGGTCGGAGGAATGCACGCCCCGGCCAGCGGCTTCGAGCGCTTCGCAGCCCCGGGTGGTCTGGGCAATGCGGTTGGCGCGTTCGGCCACGGCGCGCTGCGCATCGGTGGGGTTGGCGGGGTCCAGACGGCCGGGGAAGGCGATGAAAAGCTGGCGAATATCGAGCTGGGTGCCGCCAGCCTCGCGCCCGGCCTCACGGCGGCTGCGCATGGCCACGATCTGAAAGCCACCGGCCACACGAATGGCGTTGGAGATGGCGCCGGGCGGCATGCGGTTCACCAGCCCGGCCACTTCGGGGTCCAGCCGCCGTTCGCTCACCCAGCCGAGATCACCGCCCGAGAGCGCGGTCTGGGCCTGGCTGAACTGGGTGGCGGCCACCGGGAAGGCCAGGCCGCGGCGAAGCTGGCCGACCACCTCCTCGGTGAAGCGCCGCACCTCGGGCTCGGAATTGGGGTCATCGACCGGGATGAAAATCTCGCTCAGCAGGAATTCCACCTGGCCCTGGCGGGCGCGGGCGGCGGCGATGGTCTCGGCCACTTCGCTGGGCTGCGGCTCGGCCTGGGGGCCGAGCAGGCTGCGCAGCAGGCGGCCCCAGCCGAGCTGGGCGCGCAGCTGGTCGAACAAGACGCGCGGCTGAATGCCGGCGGCGCGCAGCTGGGCGGTCAGGGCCCCGCGCGGCAATTGGTTGCGGCGCTCGATCTCGGCGAGCGCCTCGGCGATATCATTATCGCTGACCTGGATTTGCCGGCGCTGGGTTTCCTGGATGCGCAGGCGCTCATCCACCAAGAGCCGCAGCACCTGCGGCTCCAGCCGCAGCATGGCATCGGGCGTCACGCTCATACCGGCATTGAGGGCAAAGAGGCGGGTGCGGCTGCGCACCTCGGCCTGGGTCACCACATCGCCGTTGACGACGCTGAGGATGCGATTGCCGCCAGCAGGCTGGGTGGTGGCTGGCGGGGTTTGCGGCGGCCCCCCCTGGGCCAGCACCCCCACATGAAGGATGACGAGAATCGCCAGGGCAAGAGGGGTTGCGCGGAACATGGGAGCGTCTTTAGCCTCCCGCGTCGTCGCTGGAAATGGCCTGCATGCAGCCCTGCAGGTAACCAATGGCGCGGGCGGCGCAGGTTGCACCATCAGGCATGTATTGGAAGGGCTCAACGCCGCATCGGCCGCGATAACCCATGGCCAAGAGCTGCCGCAGAATGGGCGCGAAGCGGTCACTGCCCTGGCCGGGGGCGCGCTTGTTGCGGTCATTGAGGTGGATATGGCCGATTTGTCCGCCAGGGATATGCTGGGCGAGCAGCGCGCAGACATCCTGGACTTCGCCATTGCCGCTGGCGCAGACATCGAGCATTGCCAGCAGATGGGGATTGCCGAGGCCTGTGGTGAAGGCGGCCGCCTCCGCCACTGTGGTCATCCAATTGGTCTGGCTGGCGTCCAGCGGCTCCAGACAATAGGTCACGCCGGCCTCGCGCGCCCATTCACCGGCCTGGGCCAGGGCCTCCTCGGCGCGGGCGGCATCGCCCGGGGCTTCGACGCGGCGCTGGCCGGGGCTGCCATGGACCAGATATTCGGCGCCGAGATCGGCGGCGAGGAAGACGAGGCCGCGCATGAAAGACAGGGTCTGACTGCGCAGCGCCGCATCGGCCGAGGTGATGGAAAGGCCCGCGGGTGCCACCAGCAGCCAATGCAGCCCCAGGATGGGTGCGCCCGCATCGCGGGCCAGGCGGCGCAGCCTGGTGCGTTCTGCTGGCGGCAGAAGATGCGGTGCCACGGCATCCAGGGTGAAGGGGGCAACCTCCAGCCCGGCATAGCCGAGGCCTGCCGCGAGATCCGCCTGGGCGGCAAAATTCAGGTCGCGCACGACCTCATTGCAAAGCACAAATTCCATGGGTGGAGCCTAGCCCAGCGCGGTCGGGACGGCGAGCGTGCCGGGCGGCCGCGGCATGAAACACGTCGGGAAAACCGGAAGATGCGGCGTGCCGGGGGTGATCGCCGCCAAGGTTCTGGCCCCGCATGACATGAGATTTAGCCGCAGGTATCCTCGGGGCAATGTGATTTGGTTCAGCTAGTGTTCAGTTATCGTTCAGCTGGCATTCAGCCTCACAGGACCGCATCATGATCCGAAGCCTTATGCTATTTTCGCTGCAAAAGCGGATGCTTGTCCTGCTGTTTTTCGTGGCCTTTCTGGCTGCGGGGGCCTTTGGCTTCACCCAGTTGAATATCGAGGCCTATCCGGACCCGGTGCCACCCACGGTGGTGATTATCACCCAAAATGCCGGACAAAGTGCCGAGGAGATTGAGCGGTATATCACCGTGCCCATCGAGGTGGGCCTGGCCGGCATGCCCAATCTCAGCCGCATCCGCAGCCAGAGCCTGTTCGGCCTCTCCGTGGTGCAGGCGCAGTTCAGCTATGCTTTCAACTATGAACAATCGCTGCAGCAGGTGCTGAACCGGCTGGGGCAGATCAATGGCCTGCCCACGGGTGTGCAGCCCTCGATCAGCCCCTGGAGCCCGATTGGCGAAATTCTGCGCTATCGCGTGGAGGGCCCGCCCGGCTTTTCCGCCACCGACCTGCGCGTGTTGCAGGATTGGGTGTTGCAGCGCCGCTTCCGCCGGGTGCCGGGGGTGATCGACGTGACCGCCTTTGGCGGCCCGAGCAAAAGTTACAATGTGGTGGTGGACCTGCCGCGGCTGACCGCTTTTGGCTTCGATGTGCCCGATGTGGTGCGCGCGATCGGCGAGGGCGATGCCACGGTGGGTGCTGGCGTGCTCAATATCGGCCCGCAGGCGGCGGTGGTGCAGGGTGTGGGCCTGATCCGCTCGACCGAGGAAATCGAGCAGGTGGTGCTGGGCAATCTGCGCGGCGTGCCGGTGCTGCTGCGCGATGTGGCACGGGTGGAGACCGCGAACCTGCCCCGCCTGGGCATTGGCGGCCATGAAGCGGATGATGATGTGGTGATGGGCGTGATGCTGATGCGCCGCGGCGAGCAGACGCTGCCGACCATCCGCGCTGTTGAGATCGCGGTGGCCGAGATCAATGCCGGCGGCGTGCTGCCGCCGGGGGTGCGCATCACCACCATTTATGACCGCAAGGAACTGGTGGAGCTGACCACCCATCACGTGGTGCACAATATTATTCTGGGCGTGTGTCTGGTGGTGTTCATCCAGTGGCTCTTTCTGGGTGATCTGCGCGGCGCGTTGGTGGTGGGGGCCACCATTCCCTTCGCCTTCTTCTTTGCCGTCATCGTCATGCTGCTGCGTGGTGAGAGCGCCAATCTGCTCTCGCTCGGCAGCCTCGATTTCGGGCTGCTGGTCGATGCCACCGTCATCATGGTGGAGAATATCTACCGGCATTTGCACAAGGCGCAGCATGGGCAGGGCCACCGCCATGTTGGCGGCGCGGTGTCGCGGCTGCACCAGATCATTCTCACCGCCGGCACCGAGGTGGGTGGCGCGATCTTTTTCTCGGCGCTGATCATTGTCGCCGCCTTCCTGCCACTCTTCACCATGGGCGGCGTGGAGGGGCGGATTTTTGGCCCGATGGCCAAGACCTATGCCTATGCGATTGCCGGCGCCATGCTGGCGACCTTCACCATCGCGCCCGCCATGGCGGCGCTGCTGTTCCGCGAGACCACGACCGAGAAGATCATGCCGATCGTGCGCTGGATGAGCCGGGCGCATCTCTATTTGCATCATCTGGCGCTGGGCCGGCGCGCGGCGGTGATGGTGATCTCCTGCGCGCTGCTCGCGGGCGGCGTCTTCCAGTTCACCCGGCTAGGCGGTGAGTTCCTGCCCACGCTGGAGGAAGGCTCGATCTGGATGCGGGCGACCATGCCGGCCACCATCGGCCTCGAAGAGGGCAATGCGACCGTCAACCGCATGCGCCGCGCGGTGATGGAATTCCCCGAGGTGGTGACCATCACCTCGCAGCAGGGCCGCCCCGATGATGGCACCGATACGGCTGGCTTCTTCAATGCGGAGTTCTTCATTCCGCTGCGGCCGATGGAGGAATGGACCACGGCGCAGACCAAGGACGCGCTGGTGGCCGCCATCCAGGCCCGGCTCAATCGCGAATTTTTGGGCGTGGAGTTCAATTTCAGCCAGTATATCTCGGACAATGTTCAGGAGGCGGCATCGGGCGTGAAGGGCGCCAATGCGGTGAAGGTGGTGGGGCCTGAATTGGATGTGCTGGCCCGCCTGGCTGAGCGGATTCGCAGTGAGATGAGCCAGATTGCGGGCGTGGCTGACCTGGCGGCCTTTCGCACCCTGGGGCAGCCCACACTGTCCATTCGCATCAATCGTGGCATGGCCGCGCGCTATGGTCTTTCGGTCAATGATATCAATACGGTCATCCAGAGCGCGGTTGGCGGGCAGGAGGCGGCCAGGCTTTATGAGGAGGGTGGCGACCGCAACTTCCCCATCGTGGTGCGGCTTGATGCCTCGGCCAGGACCGATTTGGATGCGATCGGCCGCATTCCGATCTCGGCGCAATCGGGCGCCACGCTGCGCGATGTGGCTGAACTGAGGCTGATTTCGGGTGCGAGCAATGTGTATCGCGAGAACAGCGCGCGCTATGTGCCGGTGAAGTTCTCGGTGCGCGGGCGGGACCCGCAAAGTGCTGTGCTGGAGGCGCAGGCGCGCATTGCAGCCCAGATCCAATTGCCGCCGGGCTATACGCTGGAATGGGTGGGCGAGTTCAAGAACCTGGAGGAGGCGATTGCCCGGCTGACGGTGGTGGTGCCGCTCTCGCTGGCCTTGATTGCGGTGCTGCTTTACGTGCAGTTCAACTCGGTGCGGGATGCGGCGCTTATTCTGGCCATCCTGCCCTTCAGCTGCATTGGCGGCGTGACGGCGCTGGAGCTGATGGGGCTGAATTTCTCGGTGCCGGCGGCGATTGGCTTCCTGGCGCTGTTCGGCATCACGGTGATGGAGGGGATCATCTTCCTCAGCCATTTCCGCCATGTGCTGGAGCATGATGGGCTGGGCTGGCGGGATTCGATTGACCGCGCCGGGCAGGATCGGATGCGGCCGGTGATGATGACCTGCATGGCCGCCATGGTGGGGCTGCTGCCGATGGCTGCGGCGACAGGCATTGGCTCTGACCTACAAAAGCCGCTGGCGGTGGTGGTGGTGGGCGGCACGATTCTGCTGCCGTTTATCGTGCTGGTGCTGCTGCCGGTGATTGTGGATCTGTTCGGCCGTAGCCGTCAGGAGCTTCGCGAGGCGAGCGCGGCATTTGCTGGCGACGACTGATGGGTTGTAACGCGGGGGGCGCTTGGTGCGCTCCCCGCCTTCGGGCTCAGCGCCCGGTGAGGATGCGTTCCACCAATTGCTTCACACTCGGCACGAAGCCGTTCGAATAGAACGGGTCCGAGGTGAAGCGATAGGCGTTGTGGCCGGCGAACATCAGGTTGCGCTCCAGCGAACCCTCATGCGCGACATCCTGCAGGGTCTTCTGGATGCAGAAGCTGCGCGGGTCGGCCCGCTTGCCATTGGTGTAGTCGGGGCCGTTCTGCGTCCAGTTGCTGAAGCGGCAATGGGAGAGGCAGCCCATGCAGGCCACCTGGTCATCGATGATCTCGCGCGCGGCTTCGGGCGTTTCGAAGATCAGGGTATTGTCGGGGGTGCGCAGCGCCTCGGTGAAGCCGGCCTTCTCCCAGGCATGGGCGCGGGCGCTGTCATGCGGCGTGACCCAGACCGGGCGGCGGCGGGGGCCGACGAGGAATTCGGCGGTGTGGTCGCCCACGGCTTCGGATGAATAGGCGATCTGCCGCTCGCTGCGGCCTTCCAGCTCACCCAGAAACTCATTGTGCACGGCGGAGCTGTAGAAGCCGGTCGGCGAGAAATTCTGCAGCGAGACATCGCCGGGCTGCAGGGTGATCAGGCGCTTTTTCCAGGCATCGCTGATCGGGCTTTCCTGGGTCAGCAGCGGGCGGGTGCCGAATTGGAAGGCGATGGGGCCCAGATCGGCATTGTCGATCCAGTCCTCCCATTCCTCCAGCCACCAGACGCCGCCGGCCATGATGATGGGCGTATCGCCCAGGCCGAATTCGCGCATCTGCTGGCGCAGGGCCAGCACGCGGGGGAAGGGGCTTTCGGGCTTGCGCGGATCCTCGGAATTGGACAGGCCGTTATGGCCGCCCGCCAGCCAGGGATCCTCATAGACCACGCCGCCCAGCAGCTCGCGCGCCTTGGAATAGCTGCGCTTCCACAGGGCGCTGAAGGCGCGGCTGGAGCTGACGATTGGGTAGTAATGCACGCCATATTCGCGGGCGATATCGGCCAGGCGATAGGGCATGCCAGCGCCACAGGTGATGCCGTTGACGATCCCCTTGGCGCCCTCGAGGATGCCGCGGATCACACGCTCGGCGCCGCCCATTTCCCAGAGGATATTGGTGTGGATGCGGGCATTGGGGCCGCCGCGCTCGCGCGCTTCGATGGCCTGGGCGATGCCGCCCTTGATGCCATATTCGACCAGCTCTTCATGCCTCTCCCGCCGGGTCTTGCCGGCATAGGTCTGGCGGATGATCTGGCCTTGATCATCATAACTATCGGCATTGACGGCAGAGAAGGTGCCGACGCCGCCAGCGGCCGCCCAGGCCCCTGCCGTGGCGCCATTGGAGACGGCAACACCCTTGCCGCCCTCCACCAGGGGGAGAACGTCCACCCCACCCATGCGTATTGCGTTGATGGCCTTCACTGGCAGCCGTCCTCAGGTTAGGAATCTTACATAATCGAGAAAACCGGCCGGTCCAGATGGAACCGGCCGTTTTATCCAAGAAATTGAGCGGCGAACCGCTCAAGCGTTCAATCAGTCACGATCATTTCGGCGCGGGCGACGGTCGTTGTCGCGGCGGGGGCGGCGCTCGCCTTCCTCACCTTCCTCACCTTCGGGGCGGCCGCCGCGCTTGGCGCCCACCTGCTCGGTGATGTCCGCACCCGTGGCCTGGTCGACCACGCGCATGGAGAGCTTCACCTTGCCGCGGTCATCGAAGCCGATGACCTTGACCTTCACCGCATCGCCTTCCTTGACCACATCCGTGGTCTTGTTGACGCGCTCGGCGGCCAGTTCGGAGATATGGACCAGGCCGTCCTTGGCGCCGAGGAAGTTCACGAAGGCGCCGAATTCGGCCGTCTTCACCACCTTGCCGGTGTAGATGGCGCCGATCTCGGCTTCCTGGGTCAGGCCACGGATCTTGGCGATCGCGGCATCGGTGTTTTCCTGGCTGGCGGAGGCGATCTTGATCGTGCCGTCATCCTCGATGTCGATCTTGCAGCCGGTCTGCTCGACGATCTCGCGGATCACCTTGCCGCCGGTGCCGATCACGTCGCGGATCTTCTCCTTGGGCACCTGGATGACCGTGATGCGCGGCGCGGTGGCCGCCACCGAGCTGCGGGCGCCGCCGATGCCCTTGGCCATCTCGCCCAGGATATGCATGCGGCCATCCTTGGCCTGGTTCAGCGCGGTGTGCATGATGTCAAAGGTGATGGAGGTGATCTTGATGTCCATCTGCAAGGCGGTGATGCCCGCTTCGGTGCCGGCCACCTTGAAGTCCATATCGCCGAGGTGATCCTCGTCGCCCAGGATATCGGACAGCACGGCAAAGCCGCGATCTTCCTTGATCAGGCCCATGGCAATGCCGGCCACCGGGCGCAGCAGCGGCGCGCCGGCATCCATCAGCGCCAGTGAGGTGCCGCAGACCGTCGCCATGCTCGAAGAGCCGTTGCTCTCGGTGATCTCGGAGACCACGCGCATGGTGTAGGGGAAGGCCTCCTTCGAGGGGAGCACCGGGTGGATGGCGCGCCAGGCGAGCTTGCCATGGCCGATTTCACGCCGGCCGGGGGAGCCCATGCGGCCCGTCTCGCCCACCGAATAGGGAGGGAAGTTGTAGTGCAGCATGAAGCCCTCGCGGTATTCGCCCGCCAGCGCGTCGATGACCTGCTCATCCTGCCCGGTGCCGAGCGTGGCGACGCAGAGCGCCTGCGTCTCGCCACGGGTGAAGAGGGCCGAACCATGCGAGCGCGGCAGCACGCCGACCTCGGCCACGATCTGGCGCACGGTCTTGGTGTCGCGGCCGTCAATGCGCATGCCGGTGTCGAGAATGGCGTTGCGCACCACATCGGCTTCGAGCGACTTCATCAGCCCCTTGGCGGCGGCGACATCGGCGCCTTCGGCCTCCAGG
>Ga0214921_10004286_pt1 | contig 21082 bp, 20 predicted proteins | sample LL1505_MetaG_FD_177992 | JGI IMG/M metagenome (GOLD analysis project Ga0214921, IMG submission 177992) | Freshwater microbial communities from Lake Lanier, Atlanta, Georgia, United States - LL-1505 | ecosystem: Environmental > Aquatic > Freshwater > Lake | place: USA: Georgia | collected...
AAAAAGAAGTGCTTCCAAGGCCGCGGCAATCTCTTCAGTGCCTCCAGCATGAAGTAGGGGCCGTACACCCGGTCCTTTAGATCCGCTCCTTTTCGTCGCATCGACCAAATCAGAGGCATTCCGTCGGGGAGAAGCAGATCAAACTCAGCCAGAACCCTTCCATAATCAGGCCGATGCCGGGCCAACGCCACCAAGTGAGTGTTGCAGGCCGCCACCATTCCTGGCTTTTCCCGTTGGGCCAACTCCTCCAGCAATTTTACTCCGCCCGCGTAATCGGTTGCCTGCAGCCCCATTCCCAATACCTCCACCCGCTTACTCTCCATTACCATCACTCTATTTTGCCCCGCCTTGGGGCCTTGAGCCAGCTTCAACAACTTCTGCTAAACTACGCCTCCATCTCCTTTTTGATCCAGGCATAGGTTTTGCCAAGCCCATCTTTTAGCTTAGTGCTCGGCTCCCATCCCATCAACTTTTTGATCAGAGTATTGTCACTACTTCTTCCCCTCACCCCTTTGGGTGCTCCCAGATTATACTTCCGCTTTAACTTCGCCCCAGCAATTCCTTCCGCAATATCCACTAGCTGATTGATCGAAACCATCTCGGCACTGCCCAGGTTGATCGGCTCCCGAATCTCGCTCTCCATAATTTCGGTCGAGCCCTTGATACAGTCGTCGATGTACATAAAACTCCTCGTCTGCTCTCCATCCCCCCAAATTTCAATCTCCCCCGTCTTGTTTTTCTGCGCCTCAATCACCTTTCTGCAAATCGCCGCCGGCGCTTTTTCTCTGCCACCTTCATACGTCCCGTTCGGTCCGTACACATTGTGATAACGCACCACTCTCGTCTCCAACTTGTAATCCTCCCGGAAATGACGACACATCCTTTCACTAAATAGCTTTTCCCATCCATATCCGTCCTCTGGCATGGCAGGATATGCGTCCGCCTCCTTTAACCCAGGATTCTCCGTCGTCGTCTGCTTGTCTGCCGCATAAACACAGGCGGATGAGGCATAAAAGAACCGCTTCACCTTGGCATCCCGCGAGGCCATCAGCAGATGCGTATTAATCAGCACCGTCAACATGCACTCCGCTTTGTGCAACTCGATAAAGCCCATGCCGCCCATGTCCGCCGCTAAATTATAAACCCACTCCATTCCCTTCACCGCCTGATGACACGCTGGTAGCTCCCCTAAATTCAGCGACAGATTTTCTACATCCTCAAACTTCTGGTACCACTCCCCAAACGGCTTGATATCCACCGCTCGGATATTCTTGATCCCCTGTTTGCGCAAATAAGCGACCAAATGCCCCCCGATAAACCCCCCTGCTCCCGCTACGAGAATGTTAGAGCTAGGATGTTTCATTGGAATACTCAGCCCTCCGACATGTCCTCCGAAGTCCCGCAAACGCGGGACGAAGGAGGAAGCTATTGGGCGAAGGATGGGCACCCGCTACGAGAATGTTCGCCTTGGGATGTGCCGTCTTTGTCATTTGTCATCCTTACCTTTCCAGCTCACTTTTTCAAGCTTCTCCCGTCAAACGTGGGTAGGACGCCTTCACCGAGCCAAGGCCACCAACTGAGTATTGCAGGCCGCCACCATTCCTGGCTTTTGCCGTTGCGCCAACTCCTCCAGCAATTTTACTCCGCCAGCGTAATTGGTCGCCTGTAGCCCCATTCCCAACACCTCCACCCGCTTGCTCTCCATCGTCATCAACTCATTTGCCTCGTTTCACGCCCTTGAGCCAGCCCCATCCCCTTGCCGCTCAGCCCCCCTGCCTGCTCAGTCTCAAAAAAGTTTCTTCTGCCTTTTGAAAATCATAAGGTTAGCGAGGGCACAGCCACGGAATCCGTTTGCTTCCATGCTGCTGATAAAATCTCTTGTAAATGGCGCCAGGAAAAAGAAGCCCTTCGCAAAAAAAAGCTTTTCCCAAATTTCTTTTGGCTGCTCATTTATATGGCCTTGCCCTCCTTGCCCCGGCTGGGCTGCTGAAAATATAATAAGATCTGCACTTGCGCTCATCTGGTCGACAAGAGATTGGCCCAAGCCGGGCTCAAGATGCTCTGCGACTTCAATTGAAATGACTATATCATAACGAGGATGGGGTAGTCGGCTTAAACATTTTCTGTCTCCACACACCCAAGGAAACATTTTTAAACCGCATAAATAGGATAGGGCTCGCCCCACCTTAGAGTATTCAAGGCCGTCAGCGCTAAAACCCGCGCTACGCAGGGCTCTTACATACCCCCCGGCTCCCGCCCCGAAGTCTAAAATCGAATGAATATCGGAAAAATGGGTTCTGCAAGCTGTAGCGAAGGCCCTGCCATTTCGTTGCGCAGACACAAAAAATCGCCCCCAGGTAATCGGGTTGTATACCAAAAAATGTAGGCCAGTCTTTTCGCCAAATTCAACAAGTTGTCGCTCGATAAAAAAAATTATCTTTTTTAGCTTTTGCATGATTTCAGAATGTCTGTGTAGCAAGTCTCTAGGGTTCGCATGGTGGGGAGCCATCCAAAATGCCTGGCCACAAACGCTCGAGCAGACACGGAGCGACTTGGGAGTTTTTGCGACTCGGCGAGTATACGCTGCATCACTCGCGCGATGGACTTTTCCCCCTGCGAACAGCACCAACCCGCACCTGCTTTGGCCACATCCAGCCCTAGGTTTGTTTCTTTGGTCAATAAGCAGGGTATGCCGTGGGCAAGAGCTTCAAGAACTGCATGCGGGGTGCCCTCCCAGCGTGAAGTATGGATAAATACGGAAGATTTTCGCCACAGGTTTTCCTTGTCCCGGCCAGTGACCTCCCCCAAGAGTGTGACATCATCAGATAGGCAAAAGCTTTTGACGAGATTTTTTATTCTCTGCCGTCCTTCGCGGAAGTCAGGGCCAGCAAGTAGAAGGTGTGGCGGCCGGAATCCGCGGAGTTTTAGCGAATGGTAGGCACGGATCATTTGATCGATTCCCTTTTGCTCAATTGCAAGCCTCCCCAAAAAAAGCCAAGAGCCTCGGTGATCATACTGCGCCTGGACTAGATCTGCTCCATTCGGGGTATAAACAACCTGCGATACCCATGGAAGTTTTTGCAAATTTTTCATTTCTAGCTTGCTTACTGCGCAAACATATCGCGCATTCCTCCACAACCTCTGTTCCCAAAGGGCGACCCAAATAAGCTTAAGAAGCATTCGCTTGCCAAAAAAGACTTCGGGTTGCCATCCCCCATTAGGCGTGATCAAAAAGGGCAACCCCGCCCTGGCTAATGCATTGTTATTAGGCGTAAAAACAGAATGAATGTGGATAATTGGACTCTCCCTTTTCCTAAGATTTAGCCAATCCCGGGTAATTTTGGACAACATGGGCTTAAGCCGCACGGCAGCGGGAAGTCGCCATTGAATAATTTTTCCATCATATGTACCTCGGGTAGGTCGCTTGACCCGACAATCGAAAACCCAGTTTTCAACTGCCCAGTCAGAGCTATGAAGCCGAGTCAAATACTCATGAATTGTCTTAGCCACACCATTAGAACTTGCGGGGGTAGCTTGACCAACCTGAACAATTGGCCCCATCGAAAGCTCATTTAAGTCAATCACCTGCAAATTTTATGATCAACAAAGCCGACTATGTGTCAACAAACCATATTGCTTTGGCTGGAGTAAATACTCCGTATTTGTTGGGTAGTTTTTATATAAAATCCCGCTCTAGGCGGTCGCGCTTCCTTGTTAAAGAAGTCGAAGTTTCTCGCGAGTCCCATATTTCTTCGCACAAGGGGCTTTTTGTGCTTATAAGGCAATATGGTTTTGACCTACATTGAATCTTAGCAGTCTCTCATGAAGAGGAGTTTAAGTTGTCTTGTCTCGATGCTTAGCAAGAACACGCGAACTGGTCGTTTTTTTAGAACCTTGGGTGGTTCGTATATTCTTTTGGGGGCGGCAACACTTTATTCATTTTTAACTATTCCTATTATTTTAAACTATGCCGGCCAAGAAACGCTTGGTATGTGGCTTTTAGTTTCCCAGATCACCACCTACTTAACAGCCATCGATGCAGGCCTAAGCCATTCGTCGATCCGGCAGTTCGTTGGTCCTGTAGCTGCTGCAGAACCATCAAAACTTGCCCCACGTTTTCAATCCACCCTGGCTATTGCGGTTCTCCAGGGATTCGCCATCGCCTTGATAGGCTGCGGCGGATCTTGGCTGGTTGCACAGATTTGGGGCATTCCCCCAACTCTTAGGGGTGAATTCATTTTGCTATTTTCCGCGCAATCGATTTTGCTGGGCCTAACCTTTCCGCTCCGACCCTTTAACTCCATTCTCCTTGCAGCCCAAAAGTTCGCCCCCAATTACATTTGGAATGCGATTTTTTTGGGCGCCGCGATTTTTTTGGGTTGGTTAGGATTTCTTATGGGATGGGGAATTTGGGGGCTGTTTGCGGGCAATGTGCTTGTGGGCTTCGGTCAGTTCTTTTTTGCAATCCGTGGGGTGGCTAAAATGAATTTTCTCCCTGGCCTTTTTGCTGGTTGGCAAATCCGTAGCACGGATTTGGGGATCATCGCACGGGAAAGCCTGTCCTTTGCCAGCGCACCCCTTTTTGGCACTGCCACCGGACTCCTGCAGTCGTCTGTCCTTTCCCGTCTTTTTGGCCTCGAGGGAGTTGCTCTTTGGAATATAGGCGCGAAGGCCGCGGTGATTCTTTCGCAAATTCTTTCCAAACTTTTTGAAAGCTCTTTTTCAGGGTTCAGCGAGCTGGTGGAAACCGGAAGGCGCGATCTTATGCTGGTGCGTTTCGGACAGGTAGTCGGCTGGGCGCTGGCTGCATCCGGAGGCTTGGCCTTCCTTCTTTTATTTTTTAATGATCCATTTATTTCGACTTGGACTTCCGGAAAAGTTTCTTGGCCAGAATGGGGCACCTGGTGGGTCGGCCTGATGCTTCTTCTGACGATCTCTCATTTAGCTTTTTCTGAGTCCATGAAAATGCTGGTGTTATGGTCTGCGATCCGAACCACCCCTGCTTTGGATTTCTGCTTCTTTTCCTGTGCTATGGGAATTGCATTTTTCGTTGGGGGTTTCTCAGTTTTTGTTGCAGCGGCTGTGTTGGGGCCATTTGTGGTTGGAATTTGCGCGAACACACTGGCTTTTCAGCGTGGCACTGGGCGCAGCCTGTGGAGTCTAATTCCCAAACGTTTTCAAGTCGTCGTTCTGTCGTTGTTTATGGGCTACTCAATGGTGGGTCTTCTGTTTTTAGCTAATTATTTCGCTGGCAAAAGGTAATAAGCCATTGGACGAATTCTGTTGGCTAAAAATCCCGGCCAGAGAAAGTTTTGCAAGTATCGGGCGAGCCAAATACTACTTCGTTAAAACTATGTTGCAGTTTGCACCATACTGCCGGAGTGCCGGGAAAGTCTTAAACAACATCGCATCCGCTTGCTCCGCCAGATGACTAATAAAAGGTACTCGGTCAGCAAAAGCCTTCATGGGATATCCCAGCAGATTAAAAACTTGCACCTGACAGCTTGAAAAGGGCACAGCCAATTTTTTAATCTGGGACAGAAACAGGTTGCTTTCATCCACCATCTCCGCCATCGACATCCGCATTGCCCGAATCGCCGCCACCAGAAGATTGTGGCCCAAGGGTTCAAAAATAAACACCAGCCTTCCGCCTGGTTTTAGGACGCGAATCGCTTCTTGGCTCAGATCTCCAGTCGAATGAGCCAAATGATGCAAAGCCGCTTGCCCCCAAATCAAATCAAGAGAGTTCGGAGCAAACCCAGACAGATCAAAAGCCGTTCCAGAGACATAAGAAAGGTTCGAACATTGGGTTAGCCATCCCTCTTTCGTCGGTTGCTCGGGCACATAAAGATCCAGTCCGGTTACCTTGGCTCCAGGAAAAGTCCGCGCCAACCGGAACGCCAACTCTCCAAATCCTCCACAGACTTCTAGGGCCGCTTTCCCATTCAAATCCAGTCTGCATAGTTCATGGTAACCCGCTTGAAACAGCGCCAGATCGGAACATGGATACTTCTTGCATGCCTGAATTAATTCTTTGCCGAGCAAAGCCTTCGGTTTCGAGGGGGAAATAATCTCAAAATTCATAATTTATCTTAATGCAACTCCTCACGATTACGATTTAAAATGCCACAGGTCGTCGTCTTGTCTTGTCTTGAAATACCCAGTTCGATTAAATCGTTTAGAGATATGGATCCAAGCCTATTTTTAAGGTTTAGCTAGGAATAAGAGTCTTCTTGATATTAGTTTAGGTGTTGAACTTTTCTAAACAGAGGTCTCGGTCCTTGGCGGACTTTATGCTGAAAGGCGAAAGCAATCATGACAGAGAGTTTTCCCATGCCTCTTGCGAAAGAAGTTGATTCTTTTTTGTGAAAATTCTTTGCTGCACCACTCTCCCCTACGGGGACGGTTCCGGTTGGTGGGAAAGAGACCTTGCGCTGACGGTGTTGGGATTTCGTGCTCTTGGCCATGACGCATATCTGGTATGTTATCGCACAAGCCATGAAGAGGACATGGAAGGTCGACCTGTTCTTCTTATCAGCCCAGCGGAAGCCAGTTTGCCCTCCTGGTGGCAAAGCCACAACCCCGATCTCGTCATCCTTGGACTTTGGACCCGCCCCAAGTACGACCCCGTGCGCCGTGCCGCTCTCTCCGCCACCCCCCATGTCATCGAACGTGCTGATAGTGACGGCATGCGCACCGCTTCCTGTGGACTCCTCACCTACGCCAAACGCCGATTCGACTACTTTCGCGACCGCACTTACCGCTGGCCTTCTCTTCTCTCTATCCCTGCCTCAATTTTCTACTCCTTCGCTTCCATCCTAGCTACCCCATGGATCGAGGCTCGCCTTGCCCGCACTTTAAAACTTCTGCCTGCCGTTGCTGTCGAAACCCCTCACGCCGCCAATCTCTGGAAATCCCTCGCTACCCGCCTCGGGATCAACCCGCAAAAGATCCACTGCATTCCACACCCTATTCAGACCGATATCTTTAAATTCGACCCTGCCATACCCAAAAAGAACCAGATCGTCTCCGTCGGTCGCTGGGAATCTTATCAAAAAAACCTCCCTCTTCTCCTAAAAACCCTCCGTTCTTTTCTTGATAAAAACCCCACCTGGACGTCCCTTGTGATTGGCTCTGGCCTTCCCACCCAATCCCCCCATCCCCGAATCACGTTTCTCCCCCCTCTTTCTCCTCCCGATCTCGCCAGCCACATGCAGGAGTCACAAATCTTCTTTTCCTCCTCACGTTATGAAAGCTTTGGGCTAGCAGCAGCTGAGGCGCTCTGCTGCGATTGCATGCTAGTCGGGCCATTCGACCTCGAGTCCTCAAAATCCTTTCAGTTTTCCTCGTCCACGCCCATCCAAAGCCTTAGCCATAGTGCGATAGCCTTACGGCTGCCCAAAACATATTTCTCCAACAAGTCGGTAGGCCGGTACGATAAACTCCTTGCCCCACAATCTGTTGCGCGGGCTTTGATGCAAACAAGCGCGCATCTGTAGTTCTTAGATGAATCAATAGTTTCAAATATAAAATCTGCCGGTGCTATTCTCTATATTTCTAACAGACCCAGAAAAAACTCCCTTCCCTACGAGACTTCTTCATCTCTTTTGCGCGAAGTTAAATCTGATGCAGCAAGGCGAGGGGCCTCGTCATGGCAACAAGTCGACAGGATAAAAATCGATCTCACTGCTTGCTTCCCTTGCTCTGAAGAGTTTCTTGGTAGATAGACTCTATCTTTGTGAGAAAAGCTTTCTCGCTAAAATTTTCAGAAACCTTAGATCGGGCGGCTCGACCCATTGATTGGAGAAGTTCCCGGTCATGATCTAAAAGTATTAATGCATCGGCTAAACCCCGTACTAACTCATGACGGGAGGAGATAGGTATCGCAAAGCCAACCTTTGCGTCCACGATCTCCCCTTGGGCGCTTGCCTTACACACAACGGGAACTACGCCGGCCAACATTGCCTCAAGGATTGTTCTGGGCGATCCCTCTCGGAAACTCGGCAAAAGGAATACGTGGCTTTTCCCGAGCGCTTTATCATAGGCCTCGCCCCGAAAGCCATCATGAAATTGAACCTGATCACACAGTTTGAGCTTGCGTGTTATGTGTTTTAAAAAGTTAAGCTCGGGCCCAAAGCTAGCTATGGTAAATTCAACTCGAGTGCCTTTTTGGCGAGCTAAGGCCAATGCCTCAAGGGCAAAACGAATTCCCTTTGAGCCAATACAGATTCCGCCAGCAAAAGCCTGTAGAGGTGCATAGGGCTCTTTGCGCTGGCCGGCCTTTTCAAAGCGCTTTACCTCGTTCACGGAAAAATGTGCCGAGCTTAAGACATAAAGTCCTTTCCCCTGCCCGCGGATTTGATTGAGAAATTCTGCATCGAGACCATTCGCACAAATAATCGCTGCCGCACTGCGACAACTCCTTACAATACTTGGGAGCATGCGCCCCACATGGGTTCCTAGGTTTCGGACAATTTCAAAGCTCCCGCCAGAAAATGATAATCCGCCAAGAAAGCGTAAGGGAAATTTTGCTGCTCCCCCGAGAGGCCCCCACACCACTGGAATTCCAAATCCCATCCACGGAATACCGACCCTCCAAGTCGCAATCGTTACATGATGGATAAGATCTGGTTTTTCTTTTCTAAGAATTTGTGCGAATTCATTTTGAACCTGAGTGAGCCATTTTTTGTAGTTCACCCAACTCATAATCCTGGCGACCATACGATTTTGATATCCGCGCTCTGATGAGCCAACATAGTAAAAGGTCAGATTCTTTTGAATTTCATCGCCAAATTCAAATCTGGCAATCGCTGGTCGATTGCACACTTGCGTTATCACATGCACTTGATGGCGCTGGGCCAAAAGGCGCGCCATCGTCCATCCCGCAGCAGATTCAGATCCCAACTCAGGATGGCACGCAAAGGCGATTAGGATTACTTTCATGGATTTTGTGAATTTGTCTCGCTAACCACGCATCCCTAAGATTCGAGTTATGGCCACTTCCCCCCTGATTTCAAGCTCTGCCATGGGGACCTGCCACCTTTTTTGAAATTGTCGACGATCGGGCCCTCCCATAATGCACGAGAATTCGAATTGAAATCATTCGCAACTTAGACGCCAGAGGTTTTTAGTTCATTCAAAAGAATGTGCTTCTACTTCTAGGACTGCTGCCAAAGGTTGAATTTCTTATCCACTTATTCCTGCGCTTGATTTCACAAAATGGCTTTTAGGATCGATCATCGTTATCTCGAGATCCTTTTAGGATCGGACTTTCACTATTAGGTCCATCGACGCCTCAACAATCTTTGAAGTTGGGATATTTTGGATGCAAATAGCTGATGAATGGATGCAAGCCCAGTTGCAACCGTAACAATCGATTTGGTTTGTCATCCAACGCACTGGAGCGATTTTCGTCCCCCAAGGAGCAAAAAGCCCAAAATGACCTCCGCCTAAAATAACAATCGTTGGCCTTCGTAGGGCAACCGATAAATGCGCCAAGGCTGATTCTGTTGAAAATACTAGTTCACTCTCAACTAATAACCCCGCAGTTTCAGCCAGCGTAAGACTGCCACAAAGGTTGGTAATGGGCAGGATGCCCTGCATCATTTTTCCAAATTGCTCTGCCTTCTCTCTTTGGGATGCGGCCCCGCAGATCAGGAGAGAGTCGGGACGCGAAGTCGAAACCAGGTGCTGGAAAACCTCTCGCCATCGTATCGTTGGGTAGTCTCGGATCGCGTTTCCTGAAAATGGGCCAATTACCCAGTGTCTTTTGCCCGTTGGTAATTTGGGTTGCGGCCATGAAAACATTCGAAGGTCGGGCAGGGCTGACGTGATGGCAGAACCCCAGAAAAATGAAGAAAACTGTCTGACGAAATCAAGTTCAGCACATTCAAACCCTTCGTCTTGCGCTTGGGCAGAGGTGAGCGGAGCAACCAAAAGGTTATAAAATCGATCTTCAGGCAGAATGGCACCACGGAGAGTGGCCACCGATCTTTGCAATCCTATCTTGCCGTTTGCGCGAAGAAGGATCACATATAAAAGCTCCCAAGAGACCCGATGGGGGCGAAGGTCTACAAGAACATCGTGTTGCCCGACTAGGATGAGCTTCGGGTTGCGGCATAGCATCCAGATGAATCCAAAAATATCTTTAGGACGTTGCGGAATTTGAACGACTCGAAATCTTGGAAACATACACCGGACCAGCTCTCCGGTGGGCGCGCAACACACCACAGTGATTCTTGAATTCGGATACCTCTGCGAACATTCCTGAAAGAATCGCGACCACAAAATATAATCACCGATCCCATCAGGCTTAAAAAGAATAATGCTTTTAGCTCGCTCCAACAAATTTGAGACATCGCTCTGGCGCCGACCCACAAGTGTGGCAAGGATTGAGAAGAGGCCCTGGTTAAAAAAGGTGCGGTTCATGGTATCATGGAAAACGACGTGAGTACGCTAGAAAGTCCACTAAGAATCTTGAGTGTGTTATGCGGCCGCAGGAGGGAAACTGTGGCCCGCTATTGCACAGCCTTTTAAAAGTGTCCGCCATCTGTGACGTTAGATGGGGACTCGAAATTAACATCTGCATTACCTTATCATATTTCCAAACGTTTTCGAATGTTTTTCGGAAAATCGAAGCCAGAAAAAGTCCACCATTGATGAAAATACGCTTTTCGGCCATCGTGGTTTCTTGATTGCAAAGAAGATTTATCTCCATCTCCTAAAGTTGAGCCCGATCCGAATAGCCCTGCGGAAGATGCGAAGTCGATTCTTGGCAACTACAGGTCAACCCGATTGCTTCGAGGATTTAGCAAAGATTGCCAAAGCGGCTCAGGCGGATCTTTTTTTGGATGTAGGGTGCCACCATGGTGATACTCTCCTTCGTTTCCTTGAAGCAGGCATCCGCTGTGCGGCAGTCGCCTTTGACCCGCTGGAAGAAAATCTAAAGATCGCCCGAAAAAAACTAAGCTCCTACTCATATGTTCGCTTTGAACAGCTTGCACTTTCTGATAAAGACGGAACTGCCAACTTTTTTGTCAATCGCAACGAACAAACATCGTCGCTTCTCGAAAACGCCTCTGGAAATATTGAGTCATTCCGGAAGGATACAGAACATCTTTCTTCGATTGAGGTCCCCGTTTGTCAGTTGGACACTTGGTTCGCCCGTCAGCCTAAACCACGACCAAGATCTATTATCGTCAAATGCGATACCCAAGGGGCTGAGGAAAAGGTGATCCGCGGCGGAATCGATTTATTTCAGAATCGCGTGATGGCGATATATGCGGAGGTCATGCTGAGTGAAATGTACCAAGGCCAGTCAAATTTCTCCGCTTTACGAAAACTTTTAGAGCAAGAGTGTGGGTTTATTTTACACAATATTTATCCCTGCCTGCATGATAGTCATGGCCGAGCAGTACAAATGGATGTGCTTTGGATCCGACCCGCCCTTTAATGCGTCACAGACACTTTTTGCATTTCGTGTTTTGTAGGGGTAAAATGAATCTGTGCAGAACTTAACCGCACAAAAGGTCGTCATTGCGCTCTTTGTCATGGGCTTTTTCATTCTCGCTCCGTGGATGACTATACAAATCTTGAACGGAAATAAGCTCCCTTTCCTTTTTTTGTTTGGAGCACTGTTTTTGCTCCTCTTTATATTCGGCCTGAAAGATCGCTGCTGGTTGATCATACCTTTTTCCTTGCCAATCGAGGGAAGATTGAATTTCCTGCCTTTAAATTTTTCAATGCAGGAAACGGCTATCATTCTCGTTGTGGCTTATTTTCTCATACGCATCGCAACGGGTTACCAAATTAATTTTCGCTTGGGTCCGAAGATCATCTGGCTTCCCCTTCTGGGTCTTTTGGCAATCTTTGCATATCACTGGATAGGATCTGGAGATATCGGGATTAAAGCCCTTGGCGGGACTTCTTGGGGTGCCAGGAAATATTTTAGCATCTTTCTAGCCGTTGCAACGATTCCTATACTTTCTTCTTTTTCAGGAGCATCTTGGAACGACTTTCAAAAGGTTCCTTTCCTTTTCTTTTTAGGGGTGTTTGCCGATTTAATTCCAGATACGATTACAACTCTCGTTCCTGCAACGGCTCCTTACATTTTCCAAATCTATAGCGCGGTGAACATTGGTGCATACGGGTCAGAATTGATGGGAAACTTTGCTGGAAACGTTGGGATTATTCGCTTTACCCCCTTTCGTGTTCTTGGTCAGGCTTTGTGTCTTCTCGTTTTTTGTTATTTTCCATCCTACACATGGTTGAATCCTGCGAGGTTTTGGGTTGTGCCCGTGCTTATCCTTGGATTCTTTGCTTGTGCGTTTAGCGGATTTCGTGCCGCTATTTTTAATTTGGCTGTCATCTCAAGTGCGGCTCTTTTAGCTACCGCCCGCACTAGGGTTATCTTGCTACTGCCCATTGCTGCAGCGGGCGCCCTGCTTATCACGTCTACCCAAGGAAATATTATTAATTATCCTGAAAACATTCAGCGTTCTCTTTCTTTTTTACCGGGTTCTTGGAATAAAAAAGCATCTTCAGAGGGTGATGAGTCCAACAAGTGGCGCGAGCGCATCCGTCAGCTTTTTTTCCGCGAGTACTTTTACAAGGCGCCTTGGCTAGGCACTGGGTTTTCGTTTGATCCAGACTACGCCAAAAAAACTACTGAGCTATTTTTACGAATGACCACTCTTTCGGAAAATGACCCATGGCGCGATGTGCGATCTTTTATTGAGCTAAAGCAGCCTCATGAGGGTGATATTTTTGCACTTCTAACCTCGGGGATCATTGGCACCTGTTTTTTTGTTGCCTTCTGTTTTGCCTCGGTTGGATTTGCTTTAAAGAGCGTGTTTAAATATCACCCTGCGGATGTGTCACCTGTTCAGATCTGGGCATTGGCTATTCTCATTCAACAAAGCGCGGCATTTTTTTCCGTTTTTGGGGACTACTGGATGACCTTATCTATTATGTGCCCCGTGATATCTATCTTAGTGGCTAGCGAGACTTTTCGGCCTAAATCCCTAGAGCTCGGTATTGCTTCGGTTTCTGCCGCACAAAAGATTTATCCGTACCCACTACAGTTTATTAGGCCAAACTACGCACAGGATCCAACGGCTCACCACTCAACCCCTACATAAATTAAAATCCATCCTGCTTCCAGTTTTACCTTTCGACCGCCTGCATATTCCCACTTTAGCGCTTTCATCCTCCCGCCACGTCATCGACTTTGCGCTTTTGTACTTTCTCACTTCTTCTAAATCCACGCATAAGCTTGCCACGCAATCGCGGGGCGCGTCGCTTCCCGATGTTGCGCCGGGCTCTGCCCACACCTGCTCCCCAGCAATCTCTATTTAATAGTAGGTCTTGGCAAAAACCTCTTCCCACATTCAAGCCTTTACACTTTCACCCCCGCTCTAAATCAAACATCCAAAATTCCCTCGCGCAAGCGGACCCCCATTCCATCATGGTATGACTAATTAGATTGCGCGGCTGCCTAACCACCCAAGTTCTCCAACCCGGAGAGGTAATCGCAAAGGTCATGGCAGGTGTCTGGGGACCAATAGGTGGGGGCAGGCCTTAGGGGGCCAATCAAAAATTCAACATTCTTCCCGGCCAAGTCGTCCGCAGGCTTTTTGCGTGAACCGTCTTCCGTCCCTCCCTCTTTGGCAAATAGATCCCGTAAGAGACATCTTCCGATCTGTGTGCGCCACCCAAAAGTCGCTTCATCCGGTGAAGGGTCACCCAAAGCGGCCTTGCCCCTCTGAAGTAAAATGGAGCCGATGCATCCAGTCTCGCCCTTTCATCTTTTGCCGCAGGACTTAACCCCAGATTCTCTCCGCTCTCCATAAAGGTAGAAGTATTTTGTTTGAGTGCTTGGATTTTTTTCTGTGCACGCAACACCCTCACATACCACTCCGCATCCGATGCCACTCTGTAGCTGGTGTCAAAAAGAAGCCCCTCCATGATCAGGCGCTGCCGAAAAAAAATCCCCGCAGTGAGGGCTCCAAAATGACACGTCCAGGTATGCGCCAACCCAGGCCTTACCATTTTACGATGACAGATGGGAGATGCATCCGCCGCGACCACAATTACGTCTCCGAGAAACATGTCTACCATGGAATTTTTCTGAAAAGACGCCCCCACCATCGATAGTACGCCGGAAAGATACTGTTCGTCACAGTTGAGATACGCGCAGATCTTTCCAGTGCCTCTCTTCAGGCCTCGGTTGATCGCATCATACATTCCTCCGTCTTTTTCGCTGACCATAATTCGCCGGTACCCTTCCCGGTCGGGCCATTGTTTGGCCATCTGTTTTGAAAACTCTCCAAATCCCACGGTTCCTCCATCCTGCACAATATGCTCCACTTCGACCCCCTCCTGATCTGCCACGGAGGCAATGCAGCAAGCCAAGTGATCCAATTGGCCAAAGCTGGGAGTGACAATGGTAAAATCTGGCTGTTTCACAGGATTTTAGATTTTGGATTGGCCCCTAAGACCTGCCACCGCCCATTATCGCAAGCGCCTCCGGCGGTTGTTATTTTGCGCTTCGCGCTGGAATTCTTGATTTTTGATTGATCTTTGCTCGCCCAACCCGTCTTCACAATGGCGGTCAGAATCCGAACGATTCTTTCACACTGCTCTCGTACTGGAGCTATTTCCTCTGCAGAAATAATTTTCCCTTTATCCGCAGGCCGCAACCAATAAAGAGCCTCTCGAGCCTCCTTGGACGCAATCGTCATTTTGGCCAAAAAATCTGCCCGGCTTTGTCCGGCCTGCGCTTCCTCCGCATTTGCCCCGATACTAGTTCCTGCACGCCAAAGCTGTGAGCTCAATTCGTACTCCTTTTCCCGCCTAAGCATTTTTGCCAAACCCATAATCTGCAACGCAAAGCTAAACGCTTCATCCCGAATCAGATTTTCCTTAAGCATCTTATCATTCTGTTCTCACGAGTCCCCAAGCTCCATACTTTTCCTTTTCGCTCTGCTAATCAAACATCCAAAATTAAGCATTCAAAATCGCGGCGCATCCGCTTCTTCCCTCTTTCCCGGCACTTCCGCGCCTCATACCATGGGGGGATGCGCCGCCTCCGCATTCTCCAAGTCTTTAGCCGTTACACCCAAGTCGGCGGGGAGGAATCTTCCGTCTACAGAATTGGGGATACCCTCCAGCAAGATCATGATGTGGAATATTTTATCGGTTCCACCCAAGAACTCCTTGGGCAGGATACATTCGGTCGAATTTCAGCACCTTTTCGGGCCTTTGTTAATTTGCCCGCACAAACCCGCCTTCTCAAATATCAGAACATTGGCAACTTTGACATTTGGTTGATCCATAATGTGCTTCCGGGACTATCCCCCTCCGTTTATTCCGCCGCATTTTCTATGGGAATCCCAGTCGTTCACTATCTCCACAACTATCGAATGGCCTGCGCGAATGGATTTTTTCTGAATCATGGCAAGCCCTGCGAGCGTTGTCTTCACGGCAACTTCTGGCCAGCCTTCCAAACCGCCTGCTGGCGAGACAGCCGCTTTATCAGTGGTTTTATGGGCCTCATCCTTCGGCGAATTCGAGCAGTAGGCACCTTTCAAAAGGTTGCTGCCTGGATCGCATTAAGTCAGGCTCAGCGCTCAAAGCACATCGAGATGGGCATCCCGCAAAAGCGGATCCACATCGTCCCTCACTTTTATGAACCCAAAGGGGAGCCCATTCCCACCAATTCCCAAGGAAACATTCTTTTTCTGGGTCGCCTTTCTCCGGAGAAAGGGGTGGATTACCTACTTCGCGCCTGGAAGTTAGTTCAAGCTAAGGGGCGCAAATTAACAATCGCAGGGGAAGGACCAGAGGCGCCGAAATTAAAAATTCTCGCAAAGGAGCTTGGACTGCGCGATGTGGCCTTTGTTGGTTTTCTCAACAGCGATCAGCAGCGTGCGATCTGGGCACAAACCGCCTTCTCCGTAATCCCATCGATTTGGAGCGAGCCCTTTGGACTTATCTTCTTGGAGGCTTGGGCTCAAGGGCGAACCTTTGTGGCGAATCGTCTCGGAGCCATGGCAGAAGTGGTAAAGGAAGGTCATGATGGTTTATTGGCCGAACCTTTTTCCTGCGAATCCCTGGCCTCTCAGATTCAACGATTGATCGACTCCCCGGAAACATGTGTAAAAATGGGAAGTGCTGGCCATTTAAGAATCCTAAACGAGTTCAACCAAGCCCAATGGTTAAAAAGAATTAACAAGGTCTTTCATACAGTCGTTCCTGCTTTATAAAACAGCTCCACCGATGAATCTTTCTAAAACAACCACCTTTCTCGCTTTTTTTCTTCTGGCTCTCGCGGCCATTTGGGGAATCGAGGCGGGGGTTGCCTTGCTATTCCATAATCTTACCCTGTCCCCTCTTTTATCCTTCGGTTGCTTAGGACTGTTTGCCGTTTTTTTCACCGCAAGACAGGTCCTCTTTGCTACTCCTTTTTTTGCCCTTGTTACTTACTGGCTTATTCACGGGACCGCCGTATTTCCCGGGATCCGCGCCATGAGTGTCCTCATGGGTGGATTGATAGCCTCTTGGGCTTCATCGCAACGAATCCGAATCCTTCATCATTCCCAAGAAATGGAGACTATTTTACAAACTCTGCCTGTGCCGTGGATCCTTAGCGATGGGTCGGGAATTATTACTCGCACGAGCGCAAAAGCCCTCTCACTTTTGGGCCTACCTTTGAAAGACATTCTTCAAGCATCCTTTTTTTCACTTTTATCTCCTGCAGAGGGGAAGGGGGCGTTCATTCGTAATTATCTCGATGTCTATGATTCCGTTGCTGAGCCCGTCAAAATCAAGGTATCCTTTGCAAAATCTCCGGAAACACAGATGTTCGCCACAATTTCCCCTGTAGAATTTCCTGAAGGCAAGCGACTACTAACCGTATTCAACCATTCTTAGTTCATTCTGATGTTCATATCCCTCCAAACCCAGGTTTCCTCACATCTGCGAACGAATCATGTCCCCATCTGTCTCTTTCTTGCCCTTCTTTTTTCGCTCTTTCATGCGAATGCTGCCCCCCCCCTGGTTCTTCCACTCAATCCCTATTATCAGGACGAATATGGTCTCTTTGGAGGGCTCTCCTACTCCTATGACGATGACCTGATGCTCGATTCGATGACTGCCTCCGCCAGCATGAACGTTCTCAAAAAGACGGAAGCCGCCATGGAAAATCTTCGCAAACTTACAGATCCCCTTGTCTGCGCAAAGCTTAGTGCTCCAGGCGGGATGCAGAGAAATCTTCTCCTCACCCTGTACTGGTTGGCCGAAGCCGATATGGCAGGCGCGGATGTGGAACAGGTTCTCCAGGAAATCTCCCGCCGCGGCCATGATCAGGCCACCCCCGCAGACTCCACGATGGCCGAAGTCCTCCTCTTCAACTACCACACCGCTCGCCACCTCGGTGTTCTCAGCTTCTCCTGCCTCGTCAAGCTTGGCCAAGGCCTCCCACCCTCCATACCCGAGTCCGACAACAACCCCGACAACCGCCTCGCCTTCGCCGTTCCCATTCTTCCCCCCGACCGCTTCCCCCAAATCGCCCGCCAACTGTTCAACTACGAACTGTTTGACGGCCCGCTTCCTAGGTCGACCTCCACCACCCTCGCCCCCAGCCAAATCGAGTTTGCAAAAAAACTAATCTCTCGCGGCCTGCTTCCCCCTAACGCACTCCAAGCTGCCCCATAACCCACCACCATCCTACTTTCCCGGGAATGTAGGATGATCAGCGCGATATCCGGCGCCTCATAAGAAAACATTCCATGAAGTGTCATCTTGTTTCATCATCACCTCATGTCCCCGCTTTCCGATGCCTACGAAAAACTCCGCGCCCGAGGCAAAGACCTCGCCCTTCTCGGCGCCACAACCGGCCTCCTCAGCTGGGATCAGGAAACCCTGCTCCCCCCGAAAGGCCACTCCTTTCGTGCCGAACAGTCCTCCCTTCTCGCCGGCATCTCTCACCGCCTCGCGACCCACACCGACATCGCCCGCTGGCTCGATGAGTGCGAAAGCACTTCCCTCCCACCCCACTCCCCTGAAGCCGCCGCCATCGCCCGTTGGCGTCACGACTACCACCGCGCCACTCGTATCCCCGCCGAACTTGTCGAAGAAAACGAGCTCGCCATCGGCCTCTCCCGCACCGCATGGGTCGAAGCCCGCAAAAACTCTCACTTCCCCACCTTTGCTCCGCACCTCGAAAAACTTCTTTCCCTCTCCCGCCAAATGGCTGACCTCTGGGGCTACGCCGACCAACCCTACGATGCCCTCCTCGAAGGCTACGAACCAGGCTGGCTGACTCGCGATGTTACTTCTCTCTTTGCCAAACTTCGCCCTCGCCTCGTTGCCATAGCCGAAAAAGCTTTCTCCCTGCCTCAACCACCCTCCCGCAAAACTCTCCGAGGCCACTACCCCCGCACCGATCAGGAGAAATTCCTCCAACTTCTTCTTCCAAAAATCGGTTTCGACATCACCGCAGGACGGCTCGACTCCAGTACGCACCCGTTCTGCTCGGGCCTCGGCCCAGGCGATACACGCATGACCACCCGGTACGACGAAAGCGATTTCATGGTCTCCCTCTACGGGGTCCTTCACGAGGCTGGCCACGGTCTCTACGACCAAGGTCTTCCCGAATCCCAACTCGGCACGCCCCTCGGCCAAGCCGCCTCCCTGGGCATTCACGAATCCCAGTCCCGCCTCTGGGAAAACCGAATCGGGCGCTCCCGCTCCTTCTGGAAATCCTGGTGGCCAGACTTCACCCAAGCCTATACCGATCTAACAGGCCACAACCACGAGGATTGCTGGCGCGCTTCGAACGCCGTGGAACGCTCCTTCATCCGTGTCGAAGCTGATGAAGTAACCTACGATCTTCACATTCTTCTTCGCTTCGAACTGGAAACCCAACTTCTCAAGGGCGACCTCTCCGTTCATGACCTGCCCGCCGCCTGGAACGAACTCTTCGAAAAACTTCTCGGCTTAAAAGTCCCCGACGATGCACGCGGTTGCCTTCAAGACATCCACTGGTCCCTAGGCGGCTTCGGCTACTTTCCGACATATACTCTCGGCAATCTGACCTCCTCCCAGCTTTGGCAGGCCGCGAATCGGGATATTCCTACCCTCCCCACTTCCGTAGAAAATCGCGACTACCAACCCCTTCTCCGATGGTTGAGAGAAAAGGTTCACTCCCACGGCCGTCGCTATCCCGCCGCCGAACTTGTCCAGCGCGCCACAGGAAAACCTCTCGACCCAGAAGCCCACCTCAAGGTTCTCGAATCCAAGGTTCAGGAACTTTCCCAATGATCTCCTCAAATCAAATTTCCCTCGTCATCAGCACCTACAATCACGTTCGCCCTCTGGAGCTGTGCCTTGCAGGTATCCGCAACCAAACAACTACACCCATGGAAATTCTCATCGCCGATGATGGTTCCGCCTCCCCCACTCGGGATCTGGTTGTGCGCCTCGCCCCATCCTTGCCCTGCCCAGTCCATCACCTCTGGCACGAAGATAAGGGGTTTCGTAAGAATGCAATCCTCAACCAATCCTTGGCTTCTGCAAAAGGCGCCTACCTTGTGTTCACCGATGCGGACTGCATCCCACATCCCAGATTTATCGAGGATCATGCCGCCTTAGCCGAGCGGGGCTTCTGGGTTCAAGGCCGGCGCTCTTATCTTAATGCCGCTGCATCTGCCTCACTTCAAGTAGGCCAATCCGTTCCAAGTTTTCGTCTCTTCCTCTCAAGTCAACTCACCGGCGCCGCTAAAGGATTTCGACTCCCTTTTTCCATTATCAAACGAGACACGGCCCAACGAGGAATCATCGGATGTAACATGGCTATATGGAAAAAAGATCTTCTGGATGTCAACGGCTGGGACGAGGAGTACGAAGGTTGGGGCCTTGGGGAAGACTCTGACATCGGCTCACGCCTCTATCATTTGGGCCGACCCCGCAAATTTGTCTACGGCAGGGCAATCCTTTATCACCTCCACCACCCGATCCTCAGCCGTGACCACGTGCCAAAAAGCCAATCCCGCCTAGATGAAACCCTTCGGACGAAAAAAGTCCGGTGTATCAAAGGGGTGAATCAGTATTTGAAATAGAGTCAGGATGGGTGGGAGAGATTGTTCCTACCTGATTTTCCCTGCAGCCATGGCGGCACCGACAATTCCCGCTTCGTTGTGAAGCTTGGCAGGAACCACTTTTGCCTTCACCCCTTTTGCCGCTCTCGGCAGCCACTTTTCCGCTCTTTTGCTTACCCCTCCACCCACAATGATCAGATCTGGATTGATCAAGCGATCCACCTGCTGAAGGTACTCCCGAACTTTCCGAGACCACTTTTTCCAGCTCCACTCGTGCGCCTCTCTCGCCTTTGCGCTTGCGGACTTCTCGGCATCTTTTCCATCAAGGGTAAGATGCCCCAGCTCTATGTTCGGAATCAGAACCCCTTGATAGAACAGCGCACTTCCAATTCCCGTTCCTAATGTGATCATCACCACAACGCCCTTATCTTTTTTTCCGGCGCCGTAGTGAAGTTCCGCCAGTCCGGCCGCGTCCGCGTCATTAATCACCACAAAGGGTTGCCTCGTTGCTTTTTTAAAAATCTTTTCGGGATTCTTCCCAACCCATTGAGATGAAAGATTCACCGCAGTCTCAACCAACCCTTTTCGGATCGGGCCAGGAAACCCAACGCCGACAGGGCCTTTCCACTGAAAATGGTCGACCATTCGCTTAATCACACGGGTGAGCGCCAGGGGGGATGCCGGTTGTGGCGTCGGAAAGTGAACAGGGTCCTCTTGAATGGTTCCTGCGGGGAAGTCCACCACGCCTCCCTTGACTCCAGTTCCTCCTATATCGATTCCTAATGCGCTCATTTTTCTAAATATACTCTGGGCTCATCCGCGGAACAGCCCCCTCTCCACCCTTTTGCCGTTCACGAAAACTACTCCCAACCCACCCCACCCTTGATGCGAACAACGCGACTCCCGACGCTTGCGATTCCGCCCCAGCCTGCAAATTTCAGCTCCATAGATGGACAACCCCGCCAAACTTCAGGAAGAGCTGG
>Ga0214921_10004287_pt1 | contig 21081 bp, 19 predicted proteins | sample LL1505_MetaG_FD_177992 | JGI IMG/M metagenome (GOLD analysis project Ga0214921, IMG submission 177992) | Freshwater microbial communities from Lake Lanier, Atlanta, Georgia, United States - LL-1505 | ecosystem: Environmental > Aquatic > Freshwater > Lake | place: USA: Georgia | collected...
ACACGATTTTGCCTATTTTTAATAATATCACTGGCATTCATTCTATTCTTAGAACATTAAACATTTCATGGTCTGAAAATATAATTTCAAATAATAGAGAATGGTTACATTAATAATTAATATCCTGTTAATCGCTGTTTTAGTTGGTGTAGGTGTATATTTTATGTTCTTCACGCCTAAATATACACGGTTAACAGAGAAAACTGAAGGATTTTTTGGTGGTGTAGCACGTGGTTCTGGACACCCTGATTGCCTCCGGACTCTTCCAGAGGGTTCTGAAATATTAGATATGATACTAAAACGGGTCAATGTAAATGGAGGCGACCCTGAAGACGCACCCACCACTAAAGGGGCCGACTACAGAGAATTTCAACTAATTCTAAGTAAATTAGGATGCTTGAAAAAAGATTTGATGTCTCCAAGTGGAATTGTCGAAGCTACGCGTTACCAGGCATTTGAAACTGCGCACGATCGTATTAATGTAGCTGAAGTCTGTGCCATGTGTATAAGTAAAAATATATCATCGCGGGATCTTGATATTATCTTTGCCACATGGCGTGACCGTGGTAAAGTCCTGTTAAGACGACTTTGTACCGAAGCAAACCTGAATAAAGAGGAACTTGCTAAAGCCGAGGCTCTATTCAATAAATCCTGGAACGATGTATACGATATTGCTAAGAGCAAATGCCTTAAGACTGATTTTAGCAAACAGAACGGCGGCTCTACAGCTGGAGGTGATGTCAGCGGATTTGAACCTGAGAACTTGAAAGATTTACGCGATTATACCAATAAGTATGGGGGAATGTCAGCGAGCGGGTGGAACTCTAATGTATAATGTATTACAAATTTAAAATTTTTATTATAAATTAAATCTACGACAGTATTGTTTATAAACAATAAATCTTAGATTAATGAAAAGCTACTAGAATAGTCTAGTAGAAATAGTCTAGCAGAAATAGACTAGCAGAAGGAGCATCCACCAGCTGCCGCATTGCAACGACAATGATGTTTCGCCTGTCCGCATCTATTGCACGGACATTTAGGGCATTCAGCATTTGACTGTGCCTGACCACATCCACAACTTTTACCAGTAGAAAGTGCTGGCAAATTAGGATAGATTAGGAAACCAATTACAACAATAAATAAAATAATTGAAAAAACTAATATCAACATTCTATTTATAAAGTGTTTATTTTATTAAATTAATAAATAGCATTAACGCAATAATTTGCCACACAGAACGGACCGGACGGGCAAACGTAAATAATTCAGCAACGGAGTTATTCCATAACCACTTACCAACAAACGCAACAATTAGGATCGCTATTACTAGCGCTAGTAGCTGTGCGACTACTTCCTTGTATATTTCACGGCGCCCCGCATGCGAACCGGACACATCAGTCATACCTTCAACACACGCACGGCATAAATTAGCTAACATTTTTCTATTATCTATTCAGATTTTTCATACGCAATTGACTCTTTTGTCACCACTTCTCTATGCTCCTGAATATACTTCATTACCTCAGTAGCCTTGGCTTCAGATTGAAGGGCCGCTGCCATTAGTACCATCATATTCTTTTGACCGAGACCTGCCTGGCGCTTCTGCTTCTTATATAGTACACGACCACCAGAACTCTTAAGATCTAACGCACCAATATTATTGCTTTTCATTACACGCAGAATTACCTCCTCAAGAACCTTCATTTTCTTTGAACGTTCTTTTAGTTGTTGTCTATAACTATCATTTTCCTCTTTTAGACGTCGCCATTCAATAATAGAATGTGTAAGTGTTACAATCTCATTATCCTGTGGTGTTGTTAGTGTTTCACTTCCATCCATTACCTTATTTTCTTGAGACTCTTGAGTCTTAACATGTGTAGATTTGCTATCAACCATTGCTGCCATCTTTAGTTAATAAACACACTTGTGGTTTAAACTCTTTTGCTAATCATATAAAATTTGAAAACTCTGATTATTATATTTTAGCTATTAAATGGATTCCCCGCTTGATAATATCGCCCGCAATATTCTTTATGAAATGTGGTTTTCGGTCGCAGAGTCAATCTTTAAACAAGTTTGCGAAGTAACTGAACTTAACCAAGAACAAATAGACGCCCTTAAATCTGTTGCACTTAGACCAAATGACTTTCAAATTGAGATTGAATAACTCAAGTAAAAAATAACTTAACACGTTCTCTAATTGTACCTCGGCACATATAACATGTCGTATTTTGTTTTTTAACACAACTACTACAGAATGTATGTCCGCACGGAACTATCGCGGTGGAAACCGATTCTGTTAAACAAATGGCGCACATCGGATCTTGTGACTCACTCTTAAAATTATTAAACTGTGAGATTATCTGACGACAAATATTCCACTTTTTATAACCCTCAACTAGTTCCTTGTAATTATCCTCTATCTGCGTAGACTGATATACAGAATCGGCGTATTTTCGAAATGAATCTATTAACTCTGGCAGTAATTCATTTGTACCCAGACTTGTAATCATCGGCATCCGATTATTAAGTTTATCTAGCAAATCGATTTTCTGATAAAGATTCGTTTCAAGACGAAGTACTTCTTCTCCAATATTTTTATATTGATTAAAAATCCACCGCGTCTGCTTCAAAAAATCATCCAGGCCGCCTTCCCCGTTTAATTTCTTTAACCCATCATCAAAACCCGATACGACAGTGCACATAGACGCGTCTAAATTTAGGTCTCTTAGAACTGTATTCGAATTATTACCTTTAATTGTTGGAATATCATGACCATATCGTCTAAAAATCGTCTCTGCTAGTCCAATCATATTCGGTGTCTTATCAGGGCGCGCCATAAAAGAAAATAACTCATTATTATGCTTTATAATAAGCTCTTTTAACTTCTTCTTTGATACGGTTGTTATCGCCTGAGTTACTTCCTCGGATGTATTCTTTACTTCGGCACAATGTTTGGATAATATGTTTGAAACGGTCGCTTTATATTTTCCTGGAACATCTGTATCTAGTGTAAAATCAACAATTGAATTACCGTCTCCATTTTCCCATGCTACTGAGGAATATTCAGAGAGCCCTGGCGGGCCTTGAAAAATCTGGTTTCCAGACGAAGACATACCCTACCTAATTAATTTATTATCCTTTTATTAATATTTTATCACATTAATTATTAATTGTTATGGTAATATAATATTTGTTATATATAAAGACTATAAATATTTAGACTTTAAGTTAAAGTAATATAATTATTAATTATATAACTTTATTCATACTTAATAAGGATTATTACCGGAATATAAATAGTATTTACTATATTACACTCTAATCATAAAAATGTTTTCCATTTCTATCAAGATTTTCATTTAATTTTATAAGGGCAGCAGCACTCATTACTCCAAATCCTGGAACAGCTGCTACAACCTTATTTGCTGCTTTTATAGGTATATTAAACATTGTACGAGATGTGAAATCTCTTTCATAATTTCCACCACTTATAACACGTCGATGCGTTTGGCGTTTTCGATGCGTTTGGTGCGTTTGGCGTTTTTTGCGTCTTTGGCGTTTTGTTTTTCTTGTTTTCCTCTTTGAGGCCATTCTATTAAATTAATGGATATAAATTACTCGCTTATTTTCTGTCTTCGCATATTCTTCAAGTGTCTGGCGCTTTGTAAATCCTCTCTGGATTTTTACTGAGCGCGCCGACAAATACGCCGCAATAACTTTATCACTATCCTTAATTTCAAGTAATCGCTGTTCCTGTTCTATTAATGGTGTTCTAATGGGCGTTTTTGATGTTATATTATACTCTTTTAGGTCTGAATACGGAATAAGTTGCTCAATATATGCGGGTTTACGAAATAATATAGACGGTTTGGCTGGGCATGACTTTGTAAGATGTCCATAAATAGCACAGTAAGAACAATACCAACTATTACGGAGTGGACATAACTCGATAGTATGTTCAATGCCAAAATCTTCAAGAATATCTGTACAGTTACTACACATTTTGGTCACCTGTAATATATATGAATTAAGTTTTCAATTTTATTTCCCAATGTTAAATAAATGTCGGCAGAACAAATACATTTCTTTTTACATTTGAGAGATCAAATAAAACTTTATCACTGGCAGACACGTGTATATGCTAGACACATTGCGACTGATAAGGTTTTAGAGAAGCTTGATAAACTAATTGATTCATTTATGGAGGTCTATATTGGAAAATATGGCCGCTCCAAAGTTGCTAATAAAAGCGCGGTCATAACTTTACACAATTTAACAGAAGCAGGCGCGGTTCGTTTAGTAAATTCATCCATAAAATACTTACAGGGACCTTTAACAAAAGTTCTTAAAGGTTTAGCCGGTTCGGAGGATTTAGCCAATATTAGGGATGAAATGGTAGCTGATTTAAATCAACTTCTGTATTTATTTACTCTTAAATAGTGAGTGTGTGATATTAATTTGAATTACATAGTAATTGGAAATGGTATTATCCAATCAGTAGCAGTAGCCATATCTCGAAATGGATATAATTTATTTACTAATTGGACTGCCGCATTATAGTCATTTTTCTCATTATATGTTACAAAATTATAATAAAAAGGTCCCTTGCCTGATGATATATAATTTATATATGCGTTAGAATTTATAGCATATATTCTTTGAAATAAATGAATTTGTGTCTTATATTTTATTGCTTCATATTGTGATAAATTTGTTACAGTAGCAGCGAGAGGTACATTTTGTGGATTATATCCAAAGAATGTTGATGTAGTTGTTGAATTAAATATAGTAGAATAATATTGCGGATACAAATATGGAAATGTATTTGTGCTTGCGTAATTATTTTTATATGTCGGATTTAAATTTAACCAATTAGCTAATCCCATCATATTATAAAATGTAACAGGTGGTATAGATCCTGGTGCGGGAAATGATTGAAGTGTTGAGATAGTTGAAGCAGCCATAGTCTTCTTTATCTTAGACCCGCGAACATTTTTAAACCGGTATTGAATTTGCGGGGCGGCGCCATTTGGCTAATATAAAGAATTTGTCTAATTATAACTCAAAATGGATTCACTACCTGGCAACACAAATCTCTCTTCATATAAAAAGTCGGATGCTAATATTACTTCTCTTTCACATCCTCTTCAAAGACCCGCTATTGTACTAGCTACAAACAATGTTAACGATGAATCCCTTTTTCATAATGGACTTACTCAGAATATTGTTATATTATATGACCTTTTTGAAAGTATGGGATATAAATCATATCTTTTTCAGCATGGTGATACCGCAGAAAATAGAAAAAAGTTTCTTCATAATTATGATATAATATTATCGAATCAAATTGTAAATAATAAATCTGTAATAAAAGCATTTATTGAAATTGGAATGAGTATTGATTCTGCGACAAGAGCCTATCTGCGTAGTAACGGTACTAAAATTATTAAAATTTACCTCGGTAATATTATTAATATTGATATTGAGAATATTCAAAATTTTACTTCTATTATGTTTAGTCACCACGTAGTTGGCGAAATTGATCAAGTTTGGGTAAGTCCTCACTACAAACAGCATGTAGAGTATGCGGCAGTACTTAACCAAACTGAGATAAAAAATAGTAATATCGCGCCTTATGTATGGGATCCTTGTTTTATTACGCAATATGGAACGAAGAATACTATTGAGTGGGCGGCACCCGCGGATTGGCGAACTCAGGACATTGTTATTATGGATCCCAATATCTCTTTTCAGAAATGCTATTTTTATTCTCTGCTTTTATGTGAAGCATTCTCTAAAAAATACCCAGAGTGGCAGGGAAAAGTACAGATTATCAATGGAGACAAGATTAAAATAGACGCAAATTCTTTTAATTTTGTTCTCCCATCTTTAACGCTTTACAAAAAGAATAGAATTGTACTTCATGGGCGTAAAAATATTCATACTATTCTTAAGGATCACCCTTCTTCGTGCTTTATAACTCATCAATGGAATAACGATTTTAACTATATGACTTTGGAGCTACTTTACTGTAATTACCCTATTCTTCATAATTCTGAAGGATGGGATAAATTCGGTTATGTATATTCTATCAATAAGTGGGATGAAGCAATTGAAACGATGTATAATGCTTTTAAGAATCATAAATATAATATGAATATTTATAAGACTCATGCGGCTAATCTTATTTGGACTCATAGTATTCATAATCCTGAAGTTCAATCGGCATGGAGAAAAATTTTAGATTAGTTAGGTATGCACTTTTTTAGTATAAAGATTATTCTCTTTTAGAGATTAATAAAATGCTCAAAGTTGGGATTACATACAGTCCATCTACCGATCTATTTACCAGTGGTTCGGCACAGACGTCCATTTTATTACTTGAATTATTTAAAGAATTAAGTACACCAGAACTAAATTATGATATAACCTTAATTGATACAAAAACATCAGATATTGATTGGTGGCCTGATTTTCCTCGTTATGATAATGTTACCTTATCACAATTACATAAGGTTACTAATTTAGATATTCTAATAGATATTGATGGATTTGTGAACCCGTCTTATCGTAAAAAAATAGCTAAAAAGAATGTAGCTTTCATGCGAACATTTTTACAATTTTCAGAAATGGATATGGCGGCTTTTTCTGAAACACGTACTTATCGGTCGAGAAGCTTTGAAGATATTTCTGAGATCTGGTGCTGGGATATCCTAAATCCTCCTGAAACACTTATAGCTCTTAAAACACTTTTTAATTGCCATATTCGAACTGTACCTTTTATATGGTCTTCATCTGTAGCTACACATTTCTCAAATGGTCTAGTATCCAAAAATACTAATACAGATGATCGCAAATGGACTGTACATATCGCTGAAAAAAATAATGTGAATTCTAGCTCATCCGTGTTTGCTCTTGTAGCAGTTAGAGAATTATATCTTAAGAGCGTGGTTAATGCTAATTATAAATGTCATAATATGGATCATATAATTGAACATAAATTTTTAGTACAAAATATTCTTGACAATATTAAAGTTAGTACATTGCCCGTTGAGTTTGTTAAAAAGCAGGCATTTTATGAATGGTTGAATTCAGAAAACTGTATATTATTTTCTCACTCCAGATTTATACCGCTGCGCTTAGGACTTATTAATGCTGTTTGGATGGGATTACCTCTAATTCATAATAATCCAATTCTTAAAAATATTCATCCTCAACTTGATAAAATGTTCTATTTTGGAAACGAGATTACTAGTATTTGTTCTGTATTTAAAGACTTTAGTTCTAATCCTGATGGATTCTATAGTTCCCTTTCTGAAATTCGTGGGGCTATTCTTAAAAACTGGAGTATCTCTAGTAATTTATCTAAATGGCAAACTGTATGTTCAGATGTCTTTAATTCTACAAATACGAATACTAATACTAATACTAATATATTAAATGAAACTGTTAAAAAGGCACCAAAAATGAATAAACCATTTATTGTAGCATTTTTAGATATGTGGGATGGATTTAATTATAATAGTAATTTTATTGTAGATTCACTTCGCGAGGAATGTAAAAAGAATAATTTAAGGATTGCGAGAAATATTCACGGTATTAAATATGATTCATTAAAATCAGGTTCTAAACCAAATATTGTAATTTTTAGTCCCTTTTCAAAAGGATGGCAGGATGTTCCCTCTTCTATTCCAAAAGTATTTTTTACTGGTGAAAATTGGGAAGTACCAAAAGATGACTCTATTAGTTTGTATCTTACTCCTTATAAGAATGAAGATGATAAACATATTAGACTCCCACTTTGGATGATGTTTATTGACTGGTATTCTCAAGCAACAGATTTAACAGACGTTAATAATTCAGATAATCCCAATAGATTACCTATTAAGATGGCGTTATTACCTCATTCTAAATCGTTTAATGATAGAAAGGATTTTTGTGCTTTTGTTGTAAGTAATCCAGTGTCTAAGTTTAGAAATGAAACCTTTAAAGCACTAGATTCATATAAAAAAGTAGATTCAGGCGGCGATCTTTATAATAATATTGGTGGACGGCTAGAATTGAAATATCCTGGTGGCGGCGGCGGCGATATTCCTAAGTATAACTTTCTTTCGAATCATAAATTTTCACTAAGTTTTGAAAATTCACAAGCACCTGGTTATATTACTGAGAAAGTACTACATGCTAAGATGGCAGGATGTGTTCCGCTATATTGGGGCGACAATGAGATTGATACCGATTTTGTACCTGGCTCTATTATTAATGTATCTCAAATGACAAGTCCTGAACAAATCGTTAAAGTAGTACAGAAACTTGAACAAAACCCTGAAATGTGTGCCAAAATTGCTGCAACTCCAATTCTCAATGAAGAAAAGAAACAAAAGGCGCTTGCCACTATCTCTAGAATATCTAAGAAAATTTTAGAACTAGCAGGCGTCAAGCTTGATGATGATGAAGTAATTAAAGAGAATTTAAAGCTAGAGAAGATCAAAAAGACTTTTATTGTTAATCTGGATACGCGTCAAGATCGTTGGCAAAGTCTTATGAAAGCTGAGCCTTATCTTGAAAATAATTCTACACGTATTTCGGCTGTAAATGGAAAAACGTTGAAGCTTGATACAACAATTTATAATATTTTCAAGAATAACCGATTCTCATGGAAAAAATCTGTCATGGGTTGCTTTCTAAGTCATATTGATATATGGACCAAAATTATTAATGAGGGTGAAGGCGTAGCCGATAACACTCAATATCTAGTTTTAGAAGACGATGTAAGGTTTGATAAAGATTGGATTGATACTTGGAATAAGTGTGTAAAAGATATTCCTGAAGGCGCAGAATTACTTTATCTTGGTGGAGTACTTCCTCCAAATAAGGCGGGACTTCCTACATGTCTTCAACAAGTGAATCAATATTGGTCACAAATAAAACCAAATATGCTTTTTAGTCCTGGCGCATTTCTGCCAATATTCCATTTTTGTACATATAGTTATGTTATTACAAAATCGGGTGCTAAGAAACTGCTTAACTTTCTAAATACAGCCACGGATTATCAAACTACAGAATGCGATCATTTCCTTGGAAACCATCTTATTGGTCTTAATAAATATGTATTAACGCCGCTTATTTGCCATTGCTTTCAGGATGAAGATGAAGCATATATTAACTCACAATTTAATGACATAAATCGTACAAATGCGTTTGATAGTGATATATGGAATAATACCGAATGCTTTACAGAAGCAGATATTGAACCTTTTCGTTCATCAACCGCACCACTAACAACCGCGTCAACAGAAATAGATTTATATTATTATAATAATAATACTCCATATGAATTATATGAAATGAAATGGATTAATGAAATTTTTGGGAAAAATATAAACTTAAAACCACTAACTAGTTTCTTGGAATTGGTTCCTAACAATTCTTGGTTTATTGTACAAAGACCATATCTTCAGAATTTTAATAAATATTTCCTATATCTTCAAACGGAAAACATTAATTTTAAGGTACTTCATTTAAGTGATGAATTCTCAGTTGATGATTTAAAATTCTATAATTATACAAACTGTAAGGGTGTTATTAGAAATTATATTCGTGGCGATGTACTACAGAGTGTCTCTGAACAAATAACAACTGTCCCCATTGGATTTCATTATAAGGGTACAAACTATAAAACATTTGATGAACGATCAATGGTGTGGAGTTTTCATGGAACAGACTGGTTCAATAGAAAAGACACTCTCGAAAAATTACAGGTATTTGTTCCGAATAATTGCCACTTTACAAATTACTGGAATGATCCGAAAATGACAAATGAGAGCAAATATCTAAATGCTCTATCAAATAGTAAGTTTTGCCCTATTCTTCGTGGAAATAATATAGAAACATTCCGATTATATGAAGCTTTGGAAACTGGTACCATTCCCATATATGTGCGTATAGAGTCTGATAATGAATTCTGGAATCTAATTTCTAGAAAATTACAACTCATTAATCTTGACACCTGGGAGAAAGCAATTGAGTTTATGAATGTTCTTCTTGATAAGAAAGATTTTGCTGAAAAGTATAGATTAAAACTAGTTGAGAATTGGAAAGTGTGGAAAGATGAAATTAAAGTAGCGTGTCAAAAACTCCAGTAAATAGTTAGATAGCAGTATTATTTTTAGAATAATAAACTATATAATTATAACTTACCAGACTTCTTGCGCTTAGAGGCTTCCTTTAGCGCATCGCGGAACTTGGTTGCGGGGTTCTTCGACTTTAGTTCCTTGAAAACACGCATTACACTCTGTACCCACGAAGACGCGCCTTTTGACTGCTTGCGAGTCTTGCGCTTACCGCCATAGACTTTGGCAGCACCACATCCACCACCATTCTTATTCTTATTGCGACGTGTTCCATTTTTTGGCATTTCTATTATTAATTTTGATTTTAATATGCCGGATAGAAATAAATTTTAGACACATTTATAATCTAGAGGGTAATACGTATTCCATATTATTTATTAGTCTAAGAATATAAAGACTTGTTATTCTAACTATTATAGTACAAAATGGATGTTACTGATTTTGTAAAAGAACTAAATGCCGTTATTAATCCTGTTACTAATTATAATCCTGCTACTAATGTACCTATGGTACAAAGTGTAATTGGTAGTACAGCGATTGCTAAATCTGTAAAAGTTATGATTGTTTCAACGCATATTAACCAAGTAAATGGTTACAGCAAAGTTGTTACAAATATTATTAATCAGCTAGCTGAAAATAAGTGGATTCAAGTTGTGCATTTTGGTACACAAATTATAACTAATGGTAATGTTGGGCGAAAATATCCCAACGGTGTTAAGGTAATTGATGGTTCTGCACTAGAAAAACAAAAAACATTGGGTTATGCTTTTTCGGAACTACCTGCGACTATTTTAACTGAAAAGCCCGATATTGTATTTATTTACAATGATATTGCGGTCATTTGCGGGTATATTGAAGAGATTCGTAAGACCATTCAGAATAGATTCTTTAAGATTTGGGCATATGTTGATATGGTATATGAGGCTCCGCAACAAGGATTAATTGACGCCATTAATCGAGATGTAGAGCGTGTTTTCTGTTTTACAAAACTATGGAAGGATCAACTTAAATCACAAGGACTTACCCGCCCAGTTGATGTAATGAATCACGCAGCTAATAATACAAATCTTAGACCTATTCCGCGTGAAATAGCTCGTCAATCTATTGGCCTTCCCCGAGATGTCTTTCTTTTTACATCCCTAAATCGTAATATACCTCGTAAGCGTCTCGACCTTCTTATCATGTCATTTGTTAAACTTATTGTACGTTTCCCGTTAAAGCCTATTTTCCTACTAATTGTAAGTAATAGTAATGATAAGGGCGGATTTCCGTTATTTGAAATCTTCGCAAGAGAACTAAAACTAGCTGGTGGAAACACTGATACATTTGGCAATAGACTTCTGATTACATTGGACAATAACCGATATACCGACGACGATGTTAATATTATTTATAATTGCGGTGATGTTGGTGTAAGTTGCGCAGAAGGCGAGGGTTTTGGACTGTGTACTTTTGAACAAATGAGTCTTGGAATCCCGCAAATTGTACCTAAGATTACTGGCCATCTTGAATATTGTAATGAGGATAATTCACAAATTGTTCTACCAAAATCACGTTACTATATTCCACAATCATATAGCACTGTAACGGGTGAAGCCCAAGCAGTTGATCCCGAGGATGTATCTAAGGCTATGGAGCGTTATGTATTTGATGAGGATTTACGTAAACTACATGGAAAACTAGCTAAAGAGAAAACTGGTGAATATACTTGGGATAAGTGCTGTGCTATTCTTGTAAAACGTCTGAAGGCATTACAAGATGAAGATGATTAGACTAAGAGAGTCATCCGGTTTTAGACTAATGGGTGCCGCCGGCTAGATCAAATATTTTAATTAATTAAATTGATAAGTTATTAAATTGGTAAATTAATAACTTAGTAAATTAATGTATAATTTTAGTTTAACTTATAAAATCATAGTAGAAATAGGATGATTAAGGTAAGTTATCTTAATGACTTTCGATTTTTATTGGGACTATTTTTAGTTATACTAATAAGTGTATTAATATATCGACGAATTAACAATATAGAACCCTTTCAAAATTCTGCTGAATATAAAAATGACTCAGTTTATCAAAATCAGGTAAAATTATTATCCGATACTTATGATTCAATGTCTAATGCTAAAAGACCTATTACAGAGCTATTAAATAAAAATGAGATGTCTGTAGCACATCAATGCTTTGTAAATTTCTATTCACTTGGGTGCCGATATACGGGTTACATCGGTCCAATAGATGAAGGATATTGGGATCCAGATATAGCTATTCAAATGGCCGTTAAAGCTGGCTGTCGCACCTTTATTCTTGAAATTGATTACATGAATGATTGTACAGGTGAAACTTTGAAATATTTCCCGCGTATTGTTGTACGTGATGCCCAAGGTAAACTACGTATTAATTCAACCTCTAATAAACCTAAATGTAATTCGCCACAACACTCAAATATTCGCGATGTATGCGAAAAGATTAACTACTATGCTTTTTCTGATGGATGCCAAAATAGAACAGATCCTGTAGTAATTGTACTCTACTTCTTACGACAACCCCCTGGCTCAATTAAATCTAAAACAGTTCTTGATTACTTCTCCAATGTCGCAAAGAGTTTATCTCCCTTTAATGATCGCCTCCTTAAAAATGAACTTGAAGGTGGTACATACAATAGGCAAAGCCAAGAGGGACGCCTACTTATTAATAATATTAAGAACTATAATGGAAAGGTATTAATATTTAGTAATGCGAATACAATTGGTTTCCGTGAAACACAGTTGTATTTGCCTAATGAGGATTTAGATTTCTTAACTAATTTACGTTTAACATATACACAAACTAAACTGGGTATAACTGAGAATGGTACGACTGCGCCATTTGGTATTCTTGAAATCGCTGAAAATTATATGATAATTCCAAGTGATAGAGAAGAAGAAACTATTGAAGCGACTAAACTTCGCTGGACAATATGTTTATCCCAAGATCCGTCAAAACCTGTAAGCGAGGAAGTTTATAATAAAATTACCAATACATTTGGAATAAATTGTGTACCCACCATATTATTTGATACGACAAATAAATTCATGTTTACAGATAAAACATTTAAGACATATAGTTTCATTCCTAAACCGAAACCTCTTCGTTATATTAAACCGCCTATTGTTACCCCCGCAGAACCAAATAAGTCAACTAACGCAAATCAAGGTATGCTACGTAATCCTACACTGGCTTAATTATTGTTTTAGTTTAGTTATAATATATTCAGACATACCCTCTAAAGTGAAGTAGGGTCTAACTCTTTTTAGCTCTTCTATCATACTTAAATATCTTTCATGAGAAATTGATTTAAGTATTTGCGCCGTTTTATCGACGTCTTCTTCATGAATTGAAACTGAAAACTTACTATAATCAAGTATATCCTTGTATGGAAGCCATTCAGTATCATTCCAGAAATAGACGGGAACTGTATCTAATAGCATTGCTTCAAAAAATCTGAAAGAACTTCTACCAAATCCACGGGGCGCCAGGCAGTATTTGGAATTAAGTGTTGTATTAATAAATGTGTCGGCGGCGGCCTGGGGAACACTATTTGTCCATACACCATTTACTTCAAACTTAAAATTAGGATTTCTTCCAATAGAATTAAACATTTTTTGTCTTAAGGTATGTGTCGTGATGGTCCCTACAAAAGATCCTCTAAGTTTTCTTTTTTCAAGTCTTGGTGTATTTAATAGCCTATTTGTAACATCTTCATATATCAATGGCAGAGGAATATCTCCATGACATGCCCCAAATACCAAGGTATTTTTTGGCAAAACTAGTTCTACGCCTAAATCTGCTTGAACAACGGTAAAATATGGTGTACTCTCTGGAAATAAACTATAAGCTCTCTTTAAAAGAATATTTAGACTCTCCTTCATATTAGAGAAATTTGGATGATTCTGGATATTTGTCCAAAAAGCTGGAATATATATACGATCTGTTTCTATTTTGGTATTATTTTCTGGATTAGTTGAGTAATCGTAAAAATATTCCTCCATATATCGACCATTCTTAAAAGGCGGGTATGTTATAGAAGTTTTAGGACGAAATTGCCTTCCTAGATCAAGAATTTTAAGCGGCATTTATAGTTAATATATTATATTTCTTTAGATACTTATATTATATTATATCGTAATCACAAATATATTTTAGAAAATTCTGTTGTAAAATGAGATACCCTTTTAAGTAAATTGATCTGAGTACCAATTAATATTATATTTGAGGCCATGTTACCTTTATATTCATCTATACCATATGGAATGAAACCCTGTGTTAGTAATTTATTATAATCAAAATATTGTGGAAAAAATGATATAAATCCTGGAATGGATTCAATTAATTTTTGAATATAGAATGTTACAATAATTATTACAAGAGATTGTAATAATATTAAAAGAAATAATACATGTAAAGAGTGATAACTTGTAGTAAATGGCGGAAAGATAAAGTTTATGCCAATACCTGCTATAAAAAATGCTAAAGTATATGCGATACCGTATTGTAGAGAACCAAGTATATTTACAAGTCTTACTTTATCAAAACGTAATAAGTCTTTCATTCCAGCCATAAAATGAACTTGTGGGTCTACTGATTTATCTCCAGGTACATACGACATCTTACTGTTTAATCAGAGTTTAGATTTTAGATGCCAATGTACATTTTAATGTGCGTTGATCTATAAGAATAGTATAAACTGTTATTAGGGTAATGGAGTCTGAAATTGATCAAACAAGAATTAATTCAGATATTTTTGATAAAGAAAAATTTAAAAAACAAATTGACATTATTAAACAAGCTTCCGAGCTCGCACAATCTAAGATTGATTATGCTTCAGCACACGATGATAATATTATTCGTGCTATTGATGTAGTCGAAGATTTTCTTAGAAATAAACACCGATTATGTTACGGGGGACAGGCTATAAACGCACATTTACCCACTAAATATAAATTTTATGATCCCGAGTTCTCAATTCCAGATTATGATTTCTTTACACCAAATCATGAAACTGATATAGCCGCTTTAGTGAAAGACTTTAAAAAAGCCGGCTTTACCGAAATCTCTGTAAGAGAAGGAATGCACGATGGAACTATTAAGATCTACGTGGACTATATTCCCGTTGCGGATATGACACTTATTGACTCTAAACTTTATCGCATTCTCTCTAAACGCGAGTATAAAACAGATGGTATTTCATACTTGGATGCGAACTCTTTACGTATGTTAATGTACTTAGAACTAAGTAGACCGCGCGGTGAAGTTAGTCGCTGGCCAAAAGTATACGAGCGTTTATTATTATTTAATGAGTTTGTTCCAGTCAAACAATGTAAAATTAGTCGCAGCATATTTCGCGGTGGATTATCTAAACAACAGGCTAGCTATACTCTTGGGTTTATTATTCAAAATAAACGAATTTTTGCGGGTGCTGATCTTTTACAGTTTTATACTACAGTCTTAAAAACCAAGAAAAAAGGTGTGCATTGGATTATGTCTAGTAAAAAACCTATCATCTTTTTTTCCTCTGATGTAGATGCCGATTCTAAAATATTACGTGAAGAATTTAGTTTCTTAATTAATCAACATAGAGAGCCACAAGGCGGCAATAAGGCACCTATTACAATTAAGTCCTATTCTTCACGTGGAGTGGATATAATTCCATCAATGAAAGTTATTACACATGGGAAAAAATCTTTGGTTTTTATTATTGATCAAACAGCATGTCACTCATATTTTAATTTTCCAATTGCCGATAATAAAATAATGAGGATAGCCTCCATGGATACTCTTATTACTCTATATTTTGGACTTGGCTTATTTGACTCTAAATTTTATGATATGGGGTCAATGGAATGTCTGGCCAATAATCTTGTTAAAATTAACATAGAATCGCGAAAAGATGGTGCGGATAATTTTGCTTTTCCATTTATTTCGGTTAAATGTTCAGGTCATCAGACTTCTTTACCATCACTTATTCGCGCAAAAGTTAAACGAATTACTCAAAAGAAATTAGAAATAACAAATATTTTAAAAAATAGACAGTCGCGGCCTCGACGTAAAACTATTAGAAATAAACACTAATATTATTGTAGTGTAGCATTTATTTGATCAAATGAATTTTTAGTAGAAAACAACTGACTATAATTAGTTTTTAATTCATTATATTTAGCTGGATCATTTTTTTTCATATCAATTAAATTATTCGCTCCTGGCGGTTTTATATATTTAATATCTTTATCATTATTTAGTATATTCATTTGATTTAATAAATCTCCACTTGCTGCTTTATTCTGAATATCTTGTGCTTGTTTAAATAATAGGATATTTTTATCATATGCTCGTCGTATCTCAGGCTCTATTAAAAACGGCTGTACTATTTTTATTAATTGCTCTTCTTGCTGCTCTTGTTCTCTCTTTTGCTGCTCGGCTAAATCTATTGCTACTTTTTTAACAAATTCAGGATTATTATCAAAACATGCCGATACATTATCACATATATCTTTAAAAGATTCAAAAGTAGGCGGTATTCCCTGTAATGCTGGCCCTAAATTTGCCTGAGACTGCTCTAATTGTGCATTCATCCAATTTAATGCGTTTATAAATGGTCTTATGCTTTTAGGTATTTCTTTAATTATTTGCGGTAATGAAGTGTTGTCTAATTGGGGTAATGATTTACAAATTTGTGGAAGAGGCTGTGAAAGCTGTTGAGATAGCAAAGTAATATAATTATTCATATCACCTTCTGGTATATCGGGTGCAGTACTAGATTTAACTTGTGATGGGTTTGTTAGAGGTTGTTGTGGAATTTGTGATGCTACCGAACTCTTAATTGACTTTTGCCAATTAGCACAAAATGTATTATAAAATGATAAAAAATCATTGTAACTTTTTATTGTGGTAGGTTTTAGAGTATATGTTTGAAATCCCTCTTTATCTTTCACTACAAAGAGACAAACTAATAATATTATTAATAAGATTAATAATATTAGTATAATCTTATTCATTCTAATTATATTAAATATTATTTTAGAAACTAATTATATACTCATATGACGGAGTGTAGATTTTAGATTATAAATTATTAAATAAGAGACTTATAACAGAAGTAGAATGTTTCGTAGATTAGCGGAGACATTTCAGAATAATTCAGATTATATTGATAGTCAACAGACATATTATAATAATCTTCCAAATATAATTCTCTCTCCAACTTCCGGTTTGAATGGATTTGATGAAGCTATTAAAAGTTTAAATTCACGTGGGACCAGATATCAAGAGCCTCCTGTAAAAGATCCAAATACTATATTTAAAAGGAATCCTAGTGTAAAACTTAATAATTTAGCTGAACAATGCTCAGCCTCATCCCTTGATGAACTAATCTCTATAAAAAACCCGAATGCCACAATTGGTTGCGGTTGGCTTTATACTCCCCCAAATCAAAATAGCCCATATCCTGTTGTTTCACAGGGAATTGTTGGTAATTCAGAAGGACCATTACAAAGCCTTGATCCACCTAGTCATAAACAATACTTTTTTGATCTACAACTTGCTAAAAGACAAATACTACTTGATAAGTGTAAAGCATTGCGGTCATGCTCAAGTGTAGATGAAGAAGTTTATAAAAATATGTGCGGCTACTGTGTTGATACAAATCAGGGAATTCCTATTGATAGTAGTGGTATAGCATTATATAGTGATGATTCACTAGGTAGTTGTAATAAGCAATCAATAATTACAACAAGTAGTAAATGTCCTCCACCTGTTACTACTACTGATGGCGCCGCTGGATCTGGTCCAGAACCTATTCGTGATAGAACATGTGATCCTGTAAATGGCCGACTATCTGCGACATGTCTATACAATCAAGTTATTTCAGCTGGATGTAGCGATAAAGGCACTCTGGCAACTGCGCTGGCAAACCCGACTAATCCATCAAATTATATTAGTAGTATTACTAACAGTGATACTGTAAAAATATATAATCGTGTGGCTAATCCACCACTTAATCTTGATATATTTGCTCAAGGGGCTACATCTATTGATACAGTTCTTAAAGAAGTTAGACAACTATCTCGATATGCGTCATGGCCTTCTAGATCCGCTCTAGGTTCATCCGCAAGAGACTTATGTCTACAAGCTGGATCAATTGCCGCATATGACTTCTGTAATGACTTACAAGATAGCACATCCGCACCATTTAATATGGAATGCCTACAGAAATTATTTAGAAAAATGGGTGGGCAACCTACTGGTACTATGTATCCTAATCAAAGTACTATGTCTTTGTATAATTCTATGACAACTATTGGAAATGTAAAACAGTATCTTAATAAACAAATTGAAGATATGAATAGTAGTGATTATAGTACACAAAAAACTGCTGTCTTACAGTTTTTAGGTATTTCACTTCAAAAATTAATTTTACGTGTTCCTTACCAACAAGGCGTTGAAGTTATATGGTTTCAAAGTATGCCTGGAAAGGCAAATGGTGTGGCAGGAATTCTTAGAAGAACTATTGAAAATAATATTATTCAAATTGAAAATGGATCTTTACCAACACGTATTCCCATATCTCAGGGGGCATTTACGGCCTCAGGTATGATTCAAATATATGATGTTCGTAGCACTATGAATTTTTTTAGTAAATACAAAATTAATGTTAATAGTGGATTCTTTATTGCTAGTAATCAACCTGCTAATGTAGCAAAAACTGTTTTAGATTCTAGTGTCACAGATAAAGATGGACTATTATCTAATTTTAATGTTCAAGGATCTAATACATATATTTCAGAGAGCTGTTCTAAATATTTTTCTAGTACGCCAAATATAACTAAATTACTATATTTAAATTCAAGTGGAGACAAAACTAATACTTTTCAATTATCAAATATTGAATGTAACAAACCTATGCCAAATATAATTCCTGCCTACTATTCTTTAACTCTAGATGTAAAAGCTCCTTACCTTAATTTTGAAGTTAGCCCTGATGGTAATACTTTTGATGATACTCGTAATCCAGGACTTTTTACAAATCTTATTATACAGAATGGATCACCTGAATTTCATAATAGATCTGAAGAACGTAATAGCGTTCCAGGTCGTAAAGGGTTTATTAGAATTACAAATAAAACATCATGGATTAGATTACAAAATATTTCATATATGGCATGGGGTTCTGTTACATTCGCATTTAGATTACAGTCTATGCCAGTTAAAGATACTATCTTTTCATTTTGGTCTTTTAATAAAAACTGTATTCTATATTTGGTTCCAAGTGGGAGCAGCGCACAAATAAAAATACAAACTAACATGACCATGAATAATTCTGTATCCGATACTGCTACCAACTTTAATATATCTATTGGAAAATGGTATCTTCTACAAGTAACTCAAAATGGAGTAGGATTGGATATTAACTGTGATTTGATTGATAATATTATTAAAAATAATAGATATACAACATCCCCTACAATAATAAGAGGGACTAGTCCTATTACAACAACTGCCAATAATGGGTTAGTATCACCTACTGGTCTATGTAGTGTATCAATTGCGGAATGGCTGACTGGATTACCAGGATATGCGCAAACATTAATTTTTGATTTAGCATGGGTACATTTTTACGATTATTATGACCCTGATGTTGTTAAAGACTCTAAAGCTGCGTGGCAATTTACTCAATATCCTGATTCTCCTAACACATATAAAACACTTAGTTAAAGTGATGTATATATATTTAATTACATAATAAATTTAATATATTATTATTTTTATTATTAGACCTTAGACTTTAAATGTCGGTTTTTAGCCATCATTAAACCTTAAATATTGGCTTTGATCCTTTAAATGTTCCAGTTCCTGGATTTATGGCAATTTCACCCAACACCTTTTTAAACATATCATCAGCCATTCCAAATAGATCAAACACAAGTCCTCCAGAGCCCTTCTTGCTTCTAAGTAGATATTCTAAACCTTTGTACTTAATTACCGTTACCTGTTCTACATCGGCTTTTGGTGGAGCTTTCTCTCCCAGTTGTTTTAAGGCAGAAGCTTCTGGTGCGGCCAAATCTCCTTTTACTTCTTTAACTTCTTTTATTTCAATAGATGTTAAAATTTTATCAACCTGTAGATTTGGATCAAATAGATATTGGTCTGGTTTACCATCTACAACAAAGCAGGATACAGCCCCGTTATCACCCGCATTTAACCCACAATCAACAGAGGTTTCCTTCATTAAATCTAGCAACTCTTGATTAATTTTATCTTTCTTTAATCCAACATTATATACCTTTTCGTCAGATGTCTCATCTTCATCCGTTTGACGAATTGTTACATCTATTTTATTCATATTCTTTTGATCGGCCGAGAAGATAGTATAGTATGTATAAATCTCTACATCTCGTTGATTAAATGGTAAATCTTGATGAGAGCAAATACGAATCGCACGACCTTTAACTTGGTCTGAACGTACTTTATTCCAGTATGGCTCCATAATATGTACTGAACGGCAGCACTTTAATGAAATGCCTTCTGCGCCTGCTCCAGTAATTCCAAATACCCAGCATATTTCTCCACGTATATTCTTTCTCTCTCCATATCCAGATTCCTCTAATACACGTCGCATATCCTCTGGAATCTTGTCAAAATTACCATTAAAGATATTTAGAACTAAATTTCTCTTCTCTCTTATACCTTCTCCTGTTAAAAATACGAATCGCTTCTCTTGAGCCTCTGGTCCCTTTCTTAGAGAATCCTCGGTTGCTTGTGTAAATCTTAATTTATTATCTGCTGCTCCTTTTGATTGTAAATTACCGCCTTCAATCTCAATCTCTACAAATCCATTCGCCTTTAGAGCTAATCTTAAAACACCGAGACCCTCTACTGTTTTGAATTGCGAATATACGAGATTACTGCC
>Ga0214921_10004288_pt1 | contig 21081 bp, 21 predicted proteins | sample LL1505_MetaG_FD_177992 | JGI IMG/M metagenome (GOLD analysis project Ga0214921, IMG submission 177992) | Freshwater microbial communities from Lake Lanier, Atlanta, Georgia, United States - LL-1505 | ecosystem: Environmental > Aquatic > Freshwater > Lake | place: USA: Georgia | collected...
CAAATGGGTGCATCAAACGATCACGATGTACTTGTACTGGGCGCACTTGGATGCGGTGCGTGGGAAAATCCGCCAGAGCAAGTGGCTGCGATCTTTCGCGATGTTCTTAAAACATACGACGGCATATTTAAGTCGATTGTGTTTGCAGTTATGGACCGCTCGGGATCTGAAAATTATGCGGCGTTCAGTAATGTGTTTGCTCAACCGCAATCACTTGATCCCCGTTAACGGGTCACAGGAAATCCAACAGGTTCGACGGATTTACAATGTTTGCAACTTAGGGTTGCCCACCATTTTTTCAACACAACTACGGTATGAAATTCGTAGCGCATTTGTGTAACAAATACAACGGGCTTGGGTGTTTCAGGTGTTGTTGGGGCCACCGCAGGAGAAGGCTCAGGCTCAAGCGTCACCGCAGGGGAAGGCTCAAGCGGCGCGGGCTCAAGCGCCACCGTAGGAGAAGGCACAGCAGGTTCTTCCACCTTGGGAATTTCAACAACTGGTGGCAGCAAATGTGTATCGGGCATATGAAGGATTGTTGGACTTACAGGTTGCATTAAAATTCGGAAAATAGACGGCTTTCCTTGTTGTTCAAGCAAATCAAGTGCATGTGCAAACTGTATTTTCATTCTATCTTAATGTTATATAAATGGCTGTTAAACTGCAATGGGAGTCAATGCGTCTTCATGAAAAAATTGCACAAGGCCCAGTATTGACCAAAATTCATGCCGATTACATGAGTAAGATAAACGTAAAAACAAGTGTACCTGTGATTGCTCCTACCGTAAAAGTTGCAAAACTTATAACTACTTTTAAAAGTCCCGAAGAGTTTACTACAAGTCATCTGAATCCAAATCATATTTTGAAAGCTTCGCGTGGCTCAGGCTTTTTAGTTGATTTGGCAAAGGTGAGCACGGTTGAAGAAGCCCGTACACATATGCGTTCTTGGACAAATGCATTGCATAAAATGAACAAGCCAGTGGAATTTTTGATTGAAGAAAAGATTGTGGATGCGGTGTTTGGAAGCACAGGTCAGGCCGCAGATTACAAGTTTTTCTGTTTCAATGGTAAGCCGCACTTTTTTCTTTGCCGGTTTGATGGCAATCGTAATTTTTACGATTTGAATTACAAACCCATAAAGCTGCAGGGTACCAAACAATTGCCACGGATTGATTTAGCGCCCATGATAGAAATTGCACGACAGCTAAGTGCACCGTTTCCATTTGTACGCATTGATTTGTATCACGGAGCCGATGGAGTGTATTTTGGCGAATATACATTTAACGTGAACGGCGGACATCGCGAATTCAATGACGCGTTAGAACGTGAGTTTGGCAAGCTGTGGACAGTGCAATAAAAAGTTGAAGTCACCGAGTCCACGGTACTACAAAGTACACTAGCTTGCTTCGCATAATGTCAACAACCATTATTGATTTCTGGCGGGCCCACCCGCAGTACTGGATTCCAGTCACCGATACCGAAAAGGCGGTCGCAGACAAGGATATACACGCCCACTTTTGGCGGTTCAATTATACCAAAGAGAATTACATTGGACAAATCATATACCACGACCAGTTTGTAAGGCATTTTCAGCGTCTGCTAGGCACCGCAGTAATTACCGAACGCGATGTTGAAAATTCGCGCCATCAGGCAATTATGCAGGTCTGTTTGCATCTGGATGAACTCAAAAAGGCGGATGAAGTGGAATTGGTGTTTGCCTGTATGCCATACAAGCATACGCATCGCTACGAATTCATCTTTACATTTATTCATAATACGTGGCTTCATGCACGTCCTGGCAAAACGATAGCAGAGTATCCCATTCTACACAAGTTTTATATGGATACATATACGAAAGCATACGGATACGAAACGATATGCGATGCCATCTTCACGGCAGACCATGCACTTGAAAAGTACGATGCCTCACAGATTACGGATTACTATCCGCCCGCATACACATCCGAAGACAATGCGACGTGGCTTGCGCGTATACCTGCGGCGTGCACGCCGTGTTTCAAAGCCATTAAAACACTCAATTCTCCTTTAATTGTGAGTTTGAGCGGTGGCGTGGATTCAATGGTTATGCTGGCAGCATTGAAACAAACCCACGGTGACGGTGTTGTGGCGACGCACATAATTTATGGAAATCGCACCATCGCCGAACAGGAATATAGTTTCATTGCAACATATTGTAAGAAACTGGGGGTTCCTCTTTACGTGTACCGCATTCCGTGGTTGCGTCGTGGCACGGTAGACCGTGATTACTATGAATCACAAACGCGCATCATGCGGTTTGCCGTGTACAGGGCAGTCGCAGACTTGTGTGGACACGCCGAACCGCAAGTCTGTCTTGGTCACATTCGTGACGACGCGGTGGAAAATGTATGGACAAACTTTGCGCACGGAATGCATCTGCACAATCTGAAAAAGATGCATGTTCGCGAGCAGCAAATGGGCGTGCAGATTTGCCGGCCATTCTTGGAATTGACAAAATCCGATATTTACAAAATGTCAACGGACGCCGCCATTCCGTATCTGAAAAACACCACGCCTTCATGGAGCAATCGTGGAAAGTTTCGTGAACAGTTTTATGCAGCAACACATGCACAGTTTGGTGCAAGTGTTGATGATGTTGTATTGCGTGTTGCAGACACGCTCAGCAAGCATGACGCAATGTTGGAACGCTTGATTTACACGCCCATTTACAAATCGTGGAATGCACGGTCACTTGACATTACGCCTGCCCTTACCGCTGAGTTGGATGTTGGCGGTTGGTGCACAATCTTTGAACACGTGTGTCATAAATTGTTGGGCCAGCCCAAGCCAAGCATTCACGCAGTCACCGAGTTTGTGCGCCGACTGAACCTTCCTTTTGAGCGCAAAACGACCGTGCATATGAAAAAGGACCTTACGGTGACTGTGTGCAAACCAGGAACGCTTTACATTAATTGATTTATATATTCATCTGGCTTGTAACTAATCCAACTAAACAATGAGACCGTTATAGGATGTTCAAGATGGCGCGGTACAAGTGGAAGCAACGAATAGTACCGTGGTTTTTTGCCCAACCACATCCAGCGGTAAAACATAGAATACGGAATGACTAAAATGAAAAAGATAAAGCCGTAGATGGCATACAAAATCTTGTATGGCAGGTCTTTATGGACATTTAAGTTCACGGCCAAACTCATACCCCAAATCGCACCTGCAAAGATTGCAAATCCAAACAAAATCCAAGCAGTGTAGGCAAGTGCACGTTTTGCCAAACGACTTCCACTAAATGTTTCGGCATCCGCGGCCGCCTTGGCAGCGGCTGCATCGGCATCGGCCTTTTGTTTTGCCTCGGCGGCTGCAGCATCTGCTTCTTTTTTTGCAACCGCTTCATCTTTGGCATTTTTCTCTTCTAGTGCTTTGCGTACAGCTGCATTTTTTGCATATTGTTCGGCCTTTGGGTCATATGTGGCCGCGTTGATTTGATATTCTATCTTGTTTTTCAATTGGTTTATTAAACCCATCCTACATAAGCATTTGATTTCGGCCACGCCGGGTTTACGCTATACTGGCCTTCGCAAGCGGTAGCATGGATGTGCCATTGTTTTGCACAAGACCAGCGGGCATATGGTTGGCGGGTGTTAATTCGCAATCGCTGCGGCTACCAAACGACCGTTCACGTGGACATAAATCCGGCTTGGGCACGGCAACACACCATCGGCCCACCAAGTCTTCGCCCACAAAGCACCAGGTTTCGGGCTTCTTTGCATCGACAATCTTGTTGGTGCGTTCAGAAATAGAGACCGTTGGGGCCGCTGCAGGTGGTAAAACGGTCGGTGCTGGCGCCATTTCTTTCAGCGCACCAGTCTGTGATAGACCAAACTTGGGTTCGGAACGGAACCAATCCATTGTAAGCCATCCTGCGGTTGCACGTTCTGCAAACCAAGGAGAATCTTTGTAGGTCACATATACATATCCAAGTGCAACTACAACAACCAGCGCTACGAGTCCGACTACTTTGAGCCATGTGTAGTCGCCCGCAACATCAACCGTCGCAACATTTCGAATAGATGCTACAACTTTATTGATAGGTGATGCAGGATTATTTGATAGGTTGATGTTGTTGTTCATACTTCTATAGTATGCATCGGATTCGTACACGCCACGCGTGCAACACGCGTGCAACACGCGTGCGCGGGGCGTAAAGAACTTATGTGTATCCCTGAGTAGATATGCCGGGCGGGCTACTTGCACTTGTTTGTTATGGAAATGAAAACGTGATTGTGAATGGCAATCCTGAAGTCACGTGGTTTTACAAGGCGTTTAAGCGTGCCACACACTTTTCCCAGGAACCGATTCAAATTCCCTTGGAAGGTCCGAATTTGCTTCAGATGGATGCGCCCATCACAGTCAAGGCGAAAATCCCACGACAGGGAGATTTGTTGAGCGATTTGGTATTACGTGTACAACTTCCAGATATTTTCAGCAAAGCCTATATTCGCCAAGACCAGCAGGAAGATTACGTGTTGGACCGTGCACACGAATTTGCATGGATTCGTCAAATCGGTGTGCGAATGATTGATACGGTGACGTTTACGATTGGTGGCCAAAAAATCCAAGAATTTACATCGGATTGGATTGCTGCTCGTGCAGCACTTGATTTGGATAATACAACATACAATAAATGGCGCGTGATGGTGGGCGATGTACCGGAATGTTTTGACCCTGCACAGGGTTTATACGCCGACCCTTCCGGCGGGTATCCCAATGTTGTGGCGTGGCGTGGGTCCCCGCTGCTTCCAATGCCAATCCAAAACAATGCCCCCAGTATTCCAGGTCGCATACTACGTGTTCCACTTGGTTTATGGTTTAGTGATTATATTGCCAATTCATTGCCGTTGGTGGGTCTGGAATATCACGATGCCGAGATTACAATTTTGTTGCGCCCCATCCGTGACCTATATACTGTATTGGACCCAAGTGGTGTACGCTTGCGGTATGGAACGCGCAGCCTTCCATATCTTCCAAGCGACCAATATACGGGTGTATGGAATCCAGCACTATATGGACCGTTGCCTGAATCGCTCAACAATTTGTACGGCTCGTATACGGATTTGAGTGGCTCATTGCGACACTTTTTGACGGATATTTCGGGCGGCGTGCCAGTGGCGGACGGCTGGCCATTGAATGCATCCTTGGAAGGCACGTACACGTTTTTAGGGGAAGAGGAGCGTGCATTGTTTGCACGCAAACGCTTGCGATACAATGTGCGTCAAGTCCAGCAATTCTTGTTTTCAGGTGTAAATACGCGCAATGTCTATCGTCTTGATGTTCATAATATATGCACACGCATGGTGTATTTTGCACGCCGGTCAGATGCGCTCCCGTATCGCAATCAACCGCTCAATTTAACAAATTGGATGTATCCGACGGGAGCGCAACGACCAGTGGCATCGCCTGTTGACAATTTGCAGCCAAATCAAGTCTATATAAACGGAGTTTTGACTCAGATTGGACGTTCAGGATTAAATATTCCTGGACTGCAGCGACGTATTTTGCGAAATGCATTTTTAACGGCAAATGGACAGCAACTGTTTGATTCCAATGATTCTGCATATTTCAATCACTATGTGCCCTACAAATATTTAGGTGGGTATGGTGCGCCATTTGGAGATTTTGGATTGGCGTCACAGGCCGAGTTTTGGCCGTTGCATACATATAGTTTTAGTTTGGATGGTTCAAGTGCGGAACAGCCACAGGGCACATTAAATACCAGCCGAATTAATCGCCTGGAGTTGGATTTAGATGTAGAGCCAATTCCGGTTTTGGCCAACTATACTTACGATCTTACCGTTTTTATGGAAACCCTGAATTTTTTAGAAATAACAAATGGATTAGGTGGGTTAGTGTTTGCAAAATAAAGTTAACGATTATAATTAGAAATGGACGCAAGTGAACTAACCACAATGCGACGCATTATTGCGTCGTATTATGATTTGATTGTGGAAGGCCCCACGGGGCCAGCAGGTCCGGCGGGCGGTTATACAGGCCCAACCGGCCAAAAGGGTGACCAAGGGTATCCATTCAATGTACGAGGACAAGGTCCAACGGGTACGGGTCAATCGGGCCCGGTGTATACCCGTGATTATTATGACGCCCAGCCATCTGGATTTGCATTTTTGGATACTACCAACGGTGTTTTGTATGTGAAAAATACAAACACAAGTGGCGATTGGTCCACGGGTATACCATTTGGACAAGGTGAAACGGGACCCACGGGAAGAGCTGGTCCAACGGGTGCTGGTATCGCGGGGCCAACTGGTCCCACAGGTTATGTAGGTGTTGATGGACAAACCGGTCCAACGGGTCGCACGGGTCCAACAGGTGTCACAGGTCCAACTGGTCGTCCTGGTGTACTTGGTCCCACGGGTCCACTTGGAACCGGTCCAACGGGCCCAACAGGCCCAGGTGCTACTGGTGTCACAGGGTCAACCGGTCCAACAGGACAACGTGGGTTTACTGGACCCACAGGGTTTGGTTCCACGGGTCCCACAGGCCCAATGCCAAATTCGCCACCATCTTATAATTTTGCAAGACTTGCAAATAATGCAATTGTTACACAAACATCGCCTGCAACTGCACAAACGTTGATAACATTTACGCTTCCAAGTGCAGGCACGTGGGATGTACTATATTCAATGCGCGCGCAGGGCGCAAGTCCTTTTGCAGGTGAAGTTGGTCTTTGGGACAGTGCTGGCAATCAACTGTTGGATTCTGAGATTTTGGCCAGCTATTTAACCTCATCCGACGGGTCTGGGGCCGGCACAGGAACTGGGCGCTATTTTATTACAACAACGGATGCCGCTACATATACAATGCGCGCATGGGCATCAACGGGATCATTTACTGTGTATGGAACTGCAGATGGAAATGGTGCATCCAGTGTTTCGTGGGTACAACTAACGGGGGGTTATGTTGGAGCAACAGGTGCTGCAGGCAATACAGGACCAACAGGTGCTGCAGGCACAGCAGGAGCTGCAGGTACAACAGGTGCGACAGGGCCATCAGGTCCTACGGGTGCCACAGGTTCATCTGGTTCAACGGGATCAACAGGCACCACAGGTTCAACTGGCTCTACGGGTCCAACCGGTCAAACAGGTTCAACAGGAACAACCGGTCCAACTGGACCTGGTAATGTGCTTGCAAGTTATATGCGTGGTAGTCGCGCCGCGGGTCAAAGTGTATCCAGTTCCCCTACAACAATCATATTTACACAAACAGATGCATCTAGTGGTTCAGATATTTCATTGAATCAAGGAACAGGGCAAATTACATTGCAGGCAAACAAAACCTACCGTTTAATAGCATCTGTCCCAAATTTTGTGTCTAGTGGCGCCAATCCACGCCCTTCATTTGGTTGGTACAATGAAATATCAAGCACACAAATTGGTTCATTGCAAACCTTTTACTCTGCAACTGATAACGCCAGCAATGGAGGTAGTGGCACATTGGCAGAACATATATTTACACCCAATGTTCAAACAGTGGTATCCTTCCGTTATTTGGCCGGCACAAATATTTCACAACTTGGCGGCAATTCTGATTTCCAAACTGCCAATAGTTACCCGTGGTTTGAAATTATAACTATTGCCGGATATAGCCCAGTAAGTGCGGCGCCTGTTGCGCCTATGAGTTATGTGCAAACCACACCAGCTCAAGTTGTAATTGCAAATGGAACAGCAACACCTGCAACCATTACATCCATTACAATAACAACAACCGGCAATCCAGTACAAGTTACATTTGTGTCTGATGCGAATTTTACAGTTGGTAGTGCATGGGCGCGTGTGCAATTATATCGTGATTCAACTGCAATTGGGCAAATTGTACAAGCAGAGCCTGGTTCCGAAAATAATCTGAATTCACCAACAACACTCACATATATTGATAGTCAACCGGCGGGTACGTATACATATTATTGCAAAATTGTAGGTGTGGGATATAATGGCAGCAACATTAATTTTGGTGAAGCATCTGGGCCCACAATGTACGCTATTGAATTGGCGGGTCCACTTGGTCCAACGGGTGTAACTGGCCCCACCGGTGCTCTAGGCCCTACAGGATATACAGGTCCTACAGGTCCAACGGGTGTTACAGGCCCTACAGGGCCCACGGGTCGCACAGGTCCCACGGGACCAACAGGCAACACAGGCCCCACCGGTGCCTCTGCCAACTTACAGGCAAGTTCGTATGTTACACAGGGTTACTTGGCCGCAAATCAAACTATACCTGCAAATACAGACAGTGTGATTCAGTTTACGCCAGATATTGACCCACAAGGATGGTTGAAAAATGCGAGCACAAGCACAGCCCGCTTTTTGCCATCTATTGCAGGGTATTATGACATTAGTTACCAAGTAACATGGCCACCAGGTCTTACAAGCGGCCAAGACAATATTCAGATTCGTAAAAACAATACATCGTTCTTCATTGTGCAATCGCCAATTCAAAACACATCCACAAACACATTTCAATGTGGTTCAAAACTTGTAAACTTGAACGGCACAACCGATTATGTTGATTTCACGGCATTTTCTGCTAATGTTGGAGGTCAAGCAATTCAATCTTTCGGTAATAATGGCACATGGTTCAGTGCACGACTAGTGTCTTACGGACAGGGATACACCGGTCCCACGGGCCCAGCAAGTCTGCCGGCGTGGACAAGTGCCGGCGCACTTATACTTGGTGCCACCACAACAGCACCCGTCAAAGGCACAACAACAACGGACAACATAAGTTATCGTCAGGTGGGTGCCAAGGAATGGGAAGTGTCTATATCGTATTTCCAAACTGGTGCTGGAACAACGGGGTCTGGCGATTACCTTATTACTCTTCCAAACAGTTTGCAATTCAATACAACGTTGCCGATGCAGCAAGTATACACTGGAAATATTGGTGCAAGTACTTGGGTTCTTTCAAGTTATGCAGTATCGGATGCAAATGGAGTTATTAATAATACTGGCGTTGGTGGTCACGTATTTCCACTTATATATAATTCCACACAATTCCGCATTCTGACAGTATCGTATACCAGTGCAGTGCAATGTTGGGGTTCTGCTTATTATTCAATTAGTGGCACAGTTCGGGTTGTAATGACATTCCGTTTCACGTCACTCTAATCTGTTGGCGTGTTCGTATTTACAAAAATAAACAGGGTCATATTATAGAATGGACGCAAGTGAACTAACCACAATGCGACGCATTATTGCGGCGTATTATGATTTGATTGTAGAAGGTCCTACGGGTCCTCAAGGTCCTGCAGGTGGATATACAGGTCCTACAGGTCAGAAGGGCGACCAAGGATATCCGTTTAATGTGCGTGGACAAGGCCCAACAGGAACAGGTCAGTCTGGCCCGGTGTATACACGCGATTATTATGATGCACAACCATCTGGGTTTGCATTTTTGGATACAACAAATGGTGTTTTATATGTAAAAAACACAAATACAGCGGGCGATTGGTCAACTGGAATATCCTTTGGAAAAGGCGAAACGGGACCCACAGGTCCTTATGGTCCCACAGGTGCTGGAGCCGTTGGACCCGATGGAGCAGACGGTCCAACGGGTCCTGGTGGACCTACTGGCCCAACCGGTCGCACGGGTCCAACTGGTGTAACGGGTCCAACAGGTCGGCCTGGTATTTTAGGTCCGACAGGCCCTCCTGGTACAGGTCCAACAGGCCCAGTGGGTGCCGGTGTTACAGGCCCTACAGGCCCAACAGGGGCTGCATCGTCAATGTATTTGCTGGAAGCGCATGCAAGTGTAACATACACTATGCCAGGTAGTTACACGGAAGACACTTGCAGATACAGTATCGTTAACAATACTGTGAACGTTTCAAGTAGTTGGTTTAATACATCAACATATAGGTTTACGCCTCTGAAAGCAGGATATTGGAAAATTATTGCAGGTTATGATGTATATCGCGGTCAAAGTGTTGAAGCGAATTTAATCCTACAAAAAAATGGGGCAAATGCAGCAATTGTTGGATCAATTGGCGGTGTCACACTCATAGCTACAAAAATTTTGTACCTAAATGGTACAACCGACTATATCAGCATAGTAAACAATGGTGGAGCAGCAAACTCAAGGGCTCAATCAAGTGATAGATCTTTTTTTCAAGCAATTTATGTGGGCCAGTAGACGCCAGGAAAAGTTGAAGCCCGTGTTGGTTTAGCCACCCAAAGGCACAGTATGAGTGTAAAACAGATTTATAACGCGATTGCGTCAGAGTTTGACCGCACACGGCGTGCCGCATGGCCGTGCGTGGACCGGTTCATTTCTTCTTGCCCCTCTAACATTTCCGCATTAGATATTGGATGCGGTAATGGTCGACATATGGCTGTACGGCCCGCAGAAATCGCCTGGACCGGTCTTGATATTTCGGAATCCTTTGTGTCTATTTGTAAACAAAAAGGATTTAACGCCCAGCAGGGCAGTATGACTGCACTTCCGTTCGGCGATGCGATATTTGATGGGTCAATCTGTATTGCGGCATATCATCATCTACAAACGGACGCAGAACGCACAGCGGCTTTGTCTGAAGTGTGGCGTGTGTTGAAACCTGGTGGGCATCATTTTATGACTGTATGGGCGATGGAACAACCATCAGACTCCAAGTTTCATTTCAAAGAACGTGACACCTACGTGCCGTGGAAATCGCCAGATGGCACAACACATCAGCGGTATTACCGGATTTATGCAGCAGGTGACCTGGAAGCCGAGATTCGTCGGCTTGAGCCACGATTCAAGGTCACACTTGTTGGAATTGAAGCGGGAAATTGGTATGCTATGCTCACAAAGTAATTAATTATATTTTTGAATATATTTAATTAATAATTAAATCACTGCGTTTAATAACGGGTCACCCACCAGTCGTCGCGGAAGTAGGGGGGTGTTTCGCCGAAGGTGTTGCTTACAATCTTCTTGCTGGGGGCCTCGCGGTACAATTCATCAATCTGGCTGAAATTCAAGGCGTAGGCGAAGTACTTGAGGCGAGACACCATGCCCTTCATGGGGCCGTCCACTTTGATGCCCAAATCCTTGGGGGCACCTGCAGCGCCCGTCGGCAAACGGATTTGGCTCATCACGTACACGTTGCCAAAGTTCAATTTGGGCACCACGGCAAATTGGTGGCGCACAGTCACGTTGCCGTTCACGTATGCATCCAAATATTTACCCTTCAAGATGATGACCAAGTGGAACCACTTGCCTACGGGCACATTGGGGATTTCCACGGAGTTATCCCACTTTGTGGAGCTGTTCATAACCAAACGCAATGTGTTGACCTTGCCGTCTACAAACAAGCCAGGAGCCAACAAGGGGAATCCCTCTTTGCTGCCCTTGTGGAAGATATGTTTGAGTGCAGATGCATTAGCGCGACCAGAAGCACCACAACTTTCAGCACCACGACCTTCAAATGTCTCAGGGGAAATAAACAAGTACATGGAATATGTGAATTCCATACCATTCATTTCATTTTCACTGTTGTAAATAAGCGGTGTGCCATAATCGGGTTTTTGAACAATCACTTGACCGCTAGTAGTTGTATCGCGGAACAACACAGTTGTTTGATGACTATACTTCTTTACAGAATCAACCACAGTTTCTACAAGAGATATAACGGAAAACAATGTAAGAAGTACAACAATTGTAAGCAAAAGCTGCGGTATCAAACCGGGGCCTGCAACATAACCGACGACTGAGCGTGCTGCGTCCATTTCCTCTATTTAGAATTCCTTTTATAAATAGATGAATAAGCCATCAATGGATTTATTTAATAGTCAAGTACACGCTGTTGACCACCCATACCCTTGTATGTCAAGTTGATACCGATTTTCTCCATCAAGTAGCCAATGAAGCCACGTTGACCCATTGGGCCAGCTTGGTAGATGGAATAGATGCGGTCCGGGGTCAAAGGATAGGCAAAGAATTGCACACCGCTGATCTTGCCGCCAAAGCCACCCTTGTTACCGATTTGCACAAATTGGTTGCCGGAGTCGGAAGCCTGGGGAAGGTCGGGAAGCACACAAGAACGGGCCAATTTGCCATCATAGTACACATCTACAATACGACCATTCACAGACACTGTCACGTTAATCCAGCGCTGCAAATCAATGTCTTGAATATCGCACTTGGGCATTGTGGCACTGGGTGAAAACATAGACATGCCACCATTACCGCTCATTAATTCATTAAAGTTCTTGGCAACTGTGTAATCCATGCCTTCTGCAACACCACCAATTGTGTTCACGCGCACCATCATCTTGGGCTCGTTGGGGTACAACACGGTGTTCAACAAAATCTTATCAGGCATATTTGTATCCAAGATTTGCAAGACGCTCTTTGCAAGACCGGCGCGGTGTTCCCAGCTTGTGATGTACATCCAGAAGCTGATTGTGTATTCACCGCCCTGCTTCACACGCACATCGCGACCAGGTAACTTCCATTGGTCAGGAGAATTGCCGTCAATCTCGTGATTCAAAAGAGTCACTTCCAAATCAGAACCCGCAATTAAGAACTTGTAAAGATAGTATAAGGCAACCAAGAAAGCAACAACGTACACGACGTTGATAATCATGGGGCGGTTTGCACCAGCAAAGTTACGAACAGGGGCAAGCACGGAGTCCATATTCTTCTAACGTAGCTATCGAATTATCTTTGCGCAAAGCCGGAAGCTTAATTATGCGTACTCGTAATCCACGTATTCCAGCGACGACGTTTTGTATTGAGGTAAGCAAAATCCAAGTTTACATAAACTCTGTCCTAGAAAATCCTTGAATTTGAGACCAGATTCGGGAATATGCGGTTTGCCACGTGTATCCGTGTTGCGTGCATAGTTTTCAGCAACTTTGGATTCTGTAAGACGCTCAGGCCAGGCTTGAAAAAGACCAGCTTGTCCTGAAAAATCCGGAGATGTTTCAAGCAATACACCAACCGGACGAAGTGTCGGGAGGTTGCTCAATAACACGGATTTGCTAAGTACACCATTTACATATACATCTACAGTACGACCTTCAATTGTAAGACATACTTGATTCCATTTGGCGACCATAAAATTATCAATATCAATTAGCGTCACAGGCGCGTGTTTGATTCCTCCTTCCCCACTTACAAGTGGTTTAATACGCAAACGGGCAATTTGGTGCACAGGATCAATTATCATATCACCAACTCCCAACAAAAACAACAATGGTTTAAATCTGCAATCGCCCTGTTGTCCCGAAAATGGAACACGTTCTTGATTCACATCATCCATATATACAAAAAAACTCAAACTGAAGTTTTCACCAAGTGAACTTTGAATTTGTGAATCATCAAACACAGTTCGAATTGTATCTTCTTTTGGTTTGAGACCACGACCTTCCAACATAAATGGCCCCATTGCAGTCACATCGCGCGCTTTGGGCCGGAAATACCAAAATGCAACTGCACCAATAACAAACACTACTACAATAACAGCAAACCAAACACCGCGTGGTGATACTTTTACAACGGGCGATACAGCGTCTGCAGCATTTTCTGCCACGTTTTCAGAAAATGTACGAAAATCCTGAAAAAGTGTTGACATACCAAAAGTCCTTATTATGGTACGTGTTTATTTAGCTCCTTGACAAATTGAATCGCCCCATGTCAATCCCATTTTCTTCGTGTCAATCACCGGTGACTTCTTTAGTATTGGGCGGTCGGGTTCTTCAGTACATTTACCACGCAACTGTTTGAATTCCAGTTTACCAGCACATATGCTTTTGATTTCATCCACTTGTAATGGGCGATTCCATAACCACAGGTTTTGTATTTGGGCTTGGGCGGGCTTACTACCGGCAAGACCGTACCATGCATTTTTTACAATACGAGGCGTGCCTTGCAACATTTTGGTGGTTTCAAGTTGACAATTGATGTACACATCAAGTACGCGTCCACTTAACACGATTTCAAGTCTGAACTGCGTTTGAAGCGGAATATCCGCAATTCGCAATGATTCACGATAAAACTCACCATTGACGGACGTATCCACAAATACAAGTATATCGTTTAGATTTGGGTCCAAAAATACACCGGGATTCATATGCTTTGGTAATCCATCTGCGGGCATAGCAGGCATTTCAATTTCAAATGCATTTGCGCGTGGCGGCATTAACTCGTCGCTGCCACGATGGACAAGCTGACGGTACGGACCTCGTGTTGTATTGCGATTACGTGTATCAAACAATATACAATCAAATGATAGGGAATATGATTGGTCTTTGAAGTCTTTCACGGCATCGGCTTCGGATACAAACAAATTGGTGAATCGGTCGCCCTTGTTCCAGTACAAGGTACCTTCATTTTGGAGCAAAAATCGTTTCGGTTTTAACCAATCAAAACTGATACGTTTGTTCCATAACATCAAAATTACAAAAACTATAAATGCGGCCAATAATCCGTACATAAGCGTATTTGCAAGTATGGATTCCCGTACTGCGGACACACCTGATGATACTGCGCGTGATGTTTGGGCAAGGTAATTGCCACCGGGCTCATTAAATAAAGAAGCCATCTCCTAATTAGGCACTTGCATAAAAATCACGTTGTTTTGCTGAACGTATAAAGTTTTTCAACACAAACCCTGTCTTTTTAAAAACAGCGTTGGGTGAATTGCGCAGCTTACTTTTATCATATGTATTGTCTGAATGCGCAATAACCAGCATTACTTTCATAGGGTCCAGCTGCGCCAGCGGCTCTTTGTAACTGTTTGTAAATACCATTTCCTCTGCGTGTGTAACCGTTTCATCGCACCGATGCGTTTTTGTATAGGTTTTGGTATAGGCCATTGTACCAAATGTTGCGTGATTGGGGGTAAACGGACCGGATTGCCAAATGCTTCCATCATCCGTGAAATACAAATGATTTTTGCTGCTTCCTACAATTTGCACTTTGCGTGAAAGCAGTGTTTGAACTGCATGGGCCACACGTTCAGGTGCATAGTAATCATCATCGTCCATTGTTACTAACACAGTTCCGCGGGCTTCATCGTGCAACTTATTGCGTTTTGCACCAATACTGACCTTAGTTTCGGAACGAAAATACCGTATATGAAGGGCCTCCATGTCGGCCAGCAGTAAATCCATGACGGGCTCTGTGCCGTCGTCATATACAAGCCATTCAATGCGCTCGCGGGGATACGTTTGTGCTTTTATACATTCAATGAGTGCAGGTATAAACTTGCGACGATTGTACGTGGGCGTCAATATACTGACGGGCGGATGTGTTTGTGATTTTGGTAATTCATCGGGCCAGACCATCTTACGTGAAGATTCGCGTACCAGTGTTTAGACCCTTGTACAATGAGGGCACTACCTAAAACTGGCAACCCTGAACGAATTAAGAACCTTTTTTGGATGTCGTTGGTGTCGCGAGCGCGGTTGTGGGCGTTTTTTGAGGCCCTTTATAGCTATGAATTACATAATCAATCCCCTAAATATACTACGCCAGAATGGATAAAAACGCCGTTATTGCCACACCAACAGTCCGCGGTTGCTGCCGCATTGGGTCTTGAAAAAGCAAAAACTGCGGGTTTAGATATTAGTGGAGTCAATGGAGACAGCGTGGGCGGAAAACTCTATAGTTCCTACGGTATATTGGGTGACCGTGTGGGTGCAGGCAAATCATTGACTGCACTTGCATTAATCAAAGAACCTGCGCCAGACCCTGCATTTATGGAATATGTGTCGCGCAATGAAATACATTTAGGAGATGGGCGCGATGTTGGACTCTTGCGTAAACGTTCGCAATTGAAAAACCTTTTTGATGAAACATTGACGCCGGTAGATGTATCACTCTTTATTATTCCACACGCACTTGTTGGGCAATGGGAAACGTATGTATCGCGCGACACACATTTGAATGCCTGGTTTATTAAACGTCGTGCGGATTTGTGCGATGAAAACTTTATGGACCGCTTGCGGTCCTATGATGTGGTGTTTGTGTCATCGTCAATGTGGAGCGGATTTCGAAATCATCCAATTCGTTCATTGCTTTGGAAACGCATTTTTATAGATGAAGCAGATTCAATACATATTACAACCGACATACATGAACTCAATGGTCTATTTTATTGGTTTATATCCGCTAGTTGGTTGAATTTAGTGTTTTCGGGTGGTGCATATTTTAATATTATGCAAAGTCACGTTCCTCTTCCAAATACACCACAATCCATTATTGACCGTGTACAGCGTCTGCGAACAGATGATTCGCCCTATTTACAAATCACTGGCTGTAAACATATGAATATCGTGCGCAAGATGTGCGGTGTTGCAGCAAATTATAATACACACGCAATAAATGCAGCTGTTATTCAATCCGCGCGTCTTATTATACACAATGCAGAATCCTATATTCAAGAAAGCTTTGCGGTTCCCACAATCACGCATCAAAGTATAATGTGCGCAATGCCGACAAACATTCGTGTGCTTTCGGACATATTGTCGCCGGATATTATGGAACGATTACACGCCGATGATGTATCAGGGGCGCTGGAAATGATTGGAATGAGTGCACATAATGAAATGGAAATTACTGCAGCAGTGACAGAATCGTTAAAGAAAGAGTTGGATAATGCTGTGAAAACGTATGATTACAAACAATCGATAACGTATAGTTCGGATGCTGCAAAAGCAAAGGCGCTGGAAGTCTGTGAACAAAAAATCGCAAGTATTCGTAGTCGAATTTCCGCAATTGAGGAACGAATAAAGACGGCAAAAGAGCAATCGTGTCCAATTTGTTTTTGTGAGCCAACGACGCCGGCCGTGGTACCGTGTTGTCATCAGGTTTTTTGTTTTTCGTGTATTTGCGAGTCACTGTCGCGCGTTGCAAGTTGTCCGCTTTGTCGAACACGCATTGAATCTGTACGACAATTACAAGTTATTGGCACCACCACGGCGGTTCCTGTCACGACCGAACGTCCACAAAAATTGCAGAAAAAAGATGCCTTTATTGAATTTGTAAAATTAAATCCAAATGCAAAAATCTTAATGTTTAGTGGTTATGACGCAAGTTTTTCAAGTGTAGAAAACAAGATGAAAGAAGCCAGTATATCGTTTGCAACCGTGAAAGGAAGTAATGCACGCATTACAAAATTATTAAATGAATTCAAAGCGGGCAAATATAATGTACTGTTTTTGAATGCACGCAATATGGGCGCCGGGCTTAACATCGAGTCGGCAAGCCACGTTGTGTTATTTCATCATATGAATAATGAATTGGAAAGTCAAATTATTGGACGTGCAATGCGGCTTGGGCGCAAAGAGCCGCTCACAGTTGTTCATTTATTGCATGAAAATGAACAACAGCGTGGCGATGTCATTAGTCACGTGTAGAAAGGAAGTACGTTTGAATAGTTGTGCAATGTTTCTCATACAGTGGGCTATTCATTGCCCAGTGCACCGAACCATCGGCACGAAGATACACCATTGATGAATCAGGCATGTGAAGTCTGTAGGATGCTCCAGATGCAGCGCCATCTGTATAAAACAAATCGGCGCCGCTCACAGTATGTACGGAAACTGGGAAACCTAACAATGCTTGTAGCGCATTGTTATGTTTTGAAACGTCGTTCATTGTATGTCTTTGACTGCGCAAAAAATAACAAGTTTCAAATTTTTCTATGGTTTCTTTATGCCTGTGACAAGAACAAGAAATCGATTCACAATGCGTCGCGATTCATCCACAAGCGTCTTGTCAAAATGTGTATAAATATCGGGTTCCGCCAAGATTGTGCGCATTTCAACGGCCTGTTGAACAGCGGCTGCTCGGTATGCTGCATCACTTACAAGATATGATTGTCCATCTCCTGTAAGGTATGTGTAGAGTTTGTTCAGTGCCATGAGCTTTTGTGGAAGTTCGGCTGGTGAAAATCCAGACGGATAACTGCGACTAATTGACGCAATTATAGTCTGATGTTTGCGACGCTCGGAATTGGAAAGACAGTTCATTTTCGGGTATCATTCAAACGGTAAACGAGAAAGACGATTCAATTTTTGCGTTTTATTTATTGGCGTCAAACAGAACGGGATGTTGAATATCAAGGGCCTGTAGTAAACGCATAAATCGCGTTGAATCGCCACTGGGAAACCAGCGTGGTAACATACACCGCCAGAATTCACTGTGTTCCCAAACAGGGCAATCCGTTTTTTTACCGTATCCAGGGCAATCCTTTTTGTTTAATTCGTTTTTTGCAGCCTGAAGAAAAAGGTTCGCTTTCCAAAATGTAGAGTCAAACCCACCATCGAAACCGGAATCCGCGGACATAAACAAATCGCGCATTTCACACAAATATCGAAACTGATTGTATAACATCGACTGTTTGCTGAGCACAGCGGTGTATTCCATATCATCATCTTTCCATTCAGCCGCAGCGCCTTCTGGTACACCGTGTGGACCAAACAATTTTTGATTCACGGCCTGTAATTTCGCTTGATACGTGAGCGGAAACAGCGTCCAGTGTTGAAAAAAGAAGGTATAATAGTCCAAACGGTCGCTGGCCAAAATTGTTTGAAACGTAGATTTATACATTTCATATCCGCGTGTATTGTTTCCAATGTGACGCTTTATCCATGAAGGAAGCGATTCGTGAAGATGCAGACCCGCCAAGTTCAAATCGTTGTTATTTAATGGAACTTCTGCATTCATATCGAGTCCGCCACGTAACAACTGACCGACTGCTGTCTTGATTGTTTCAGAACGACGAATACGATTGGAGCCAAGTGCATGCGCATCAGCTAATCCAACTTCAATTGTTTGTTTGACCTGGTTTACAGATAATTTACCGGAAAGCATATCGGTCTTGATTTCACGTACAGATTGTAGTATCTTACGCAAATCGCCGCCGTGTACAACCAATAAATCTTCGGCAAGATTTTCTAAATTAGGTGGCATTGTGCCTTCTTCAAACTGCAATTGCAATAAGCGAAGTACATCATCTTTGGTTGGTGCTTTCACTGCGTGGGTTTGACACAATTTTAAAAACGGTTGGAATTTCTTTTCCATCCATTCATTTGAAATGCAAATAATTGCATTGTCGCCGTTGTATTCTTTCAGGATTCGTACAAGTTCCGACAGACCACCTTTATCGCCCACGGACATTCCATCAATCTCGTCTAGAATCACACCCAAATTACGAGGTCCTTCGGGTCGGAAAAAATCGGCCACGTTACGACTGTTTAGGAGCGGAATTAGTGATTCTTCTACTGCAGCTTTGTGACGGTGCTGGGATGCATTCCATTCCACAACACGATAATCGGCAGCTTCAAGACAAGCACGTGCAAGTGTGGTTTTTCCAATTCCTGGTGGCCCATACAAAAATAAGCTTGAGGGAGTGCGTGGTGCTGGCTTTTTTGCCCAAGATACAATTTGGGTAAAAAGGTCAGAATGAACTGTCGCCATCTTATGTTTTAAAACGATGTGTGTGATTTAGGCCGTAGGTCACAGGCCGTAGGTCACAGGCCGTAGGTCACAGGCCGTAGGCCACGAAGTCATTTTAGTTGCCCAACAAACTGATCCAAGAAAGACCGGCCGCCTCTGTTTTGGCACGCAAAGAGTCCATTGATTCATTGGGCGACACTGTAAAAGTGTAAGCAGGGTCGTTGGATTGTGAAGAAATCTTTGCAGGATCGGACTTTGCAATCAACCCATTTTTACTTACACCCACAAAGTCCATGCATTTATAGGGCTCACCGGCCTTGGGCTTGATATTGTTTCCGCTGCCAGAAAAACCGGGAGAAACTAATGTGAGGTAATCAGGGCATGGTGTTTGGTATGGAGGCCACGCAGGGTTTCGTGCTGCTGCCACAAACCATTTGACATAATAAAAATACAAGGCCATCATACCACCCAAAAATACAAGCACGGCAGCAACCGGGCGTTCCAAGTTGTTATACAAAAAGTAGCAACCACCCACAACTATTGTTAGGCCAACAATCCAATAAACATATTTGGCAATGTGCATCATTGTTGCAGCAAGGCGCTGCGCTGTGGGACCTGATATAACATCCATTTCTATCAGAAGGGGCAGAATTAATTCAACCGTGCAACACCTGTTGGAAGTACTCCTGACCCTTGCGCTCCAACACGTATATATCCAGTAAAGTAATCACTTGCAATACCACCATCCGGAATGGTTGTTCCAGACGGCGGAATTAATTGTACTTTTCGCAAGATTGTGGATGCCACAGTTGAGTCGGGCAAATAAACAGTTTTCCCCATATCTCGCAAAACAACCGCGCCTATAGTGGATACCGCGGGTACATCGCATACCCACGCTACTGGATTCAAACATAAATCAACAATTGTAGATTGAATTGGACTTACATTTATATAGAGTTTATTGCTGGGTATATATGCCTTTGATGAAACAAAGGAAGTCATTTTACGATTGGGCGTCATAAAAAAAATCCATTTGAAACGTCAGAAGATGCAACAGAGCCCAGGACGTGTTTCACTCACCCAGGGAATTGACCCAACTATTGCACGTTTGCCCGGTTTTACATCATCATCAAGTGCTCCACGCAATGCCGGACAAGATGGTGTGCGTGGCAACTTGGAAAAAACGCCTATGAACCAGGCCTACTTTTCACCGGAAAACTTCCAAATCATCCAAAATCGCATACGTCGTGAAGTGTATGAAAAATCTGGTGAAGTCATTGATCCCGTAAGCGCCGATGATTTGTTCATGACAATGCGCGCCATCTATTTACAATATAGTCGCAATCTGCCTACCGATATACCAAAACAGATTGATGAATTGAATCGCCGCGTGGCCGATTGGTGTGTGCCAAAAATACTTGCAGAAATGTCAATGTACAAAACGTATTTGAAGGATATTTCATCAATGCCAGTGCCACTCACACATCCCGTCAATCAAAGCAGCGCCGGCACCAAATCATTGCCGTTTAAGCCTTACTTTTAGGCGCACGGGGCTTGCGTGGTGCTGCCGTAGGTTTCTTCTTTTCACCGCCGGCCGATTCGGCTGCAGCGGCAGCATAGATGGTT
>Ga0214921_10004290_pt1 | contig 21075 bp, 18 predicted proteins | sample LL1505_MetaG_FD_177992 | JGI IMG/M metagenome (GOLD analysis project Ga0214921, IMG submission 177992) | Freshwater microbial communities from Lake Lanier, Atlanta, Georgia, United States - LL-1505 | ecosystem: Environmental > Aquatic > Freshwater > Lake | place: USA: Georgia | collected...
GCGTTGCAGGCCGCCAGCGTCAGAACGGCAAGGAATCCCATCCATAATCCGCTCAGCCCTCGACGCTCGATGCGCAGGGGACTAACAGTCAGGACTTGCGACAGTTTGCGAGGGATCGTCACGCGCTCATGACCCATTCCAAAACGCCCGAATCCAGCGTCAACGCGCCAAGTTTGGACCCTCACGACGCGCTTGGCCAGCAAACCCGACTGCTTCACGACCGCAAACGCCCAATTGAGGCTGTCCGAACGGTCAATCCGGCGGTCCAGCGTGGTTCGACGATCCTGATGGCCGACTCTGACGCCCTCTATGATCATGACCTTTTGACCTATGGCCGCGCAGGCCTGCCGATCCATCAGACCTTGATGGGGGCGCTCAGTGACCTCGAAGGGGCCATCGGGACGCGCCTGTTCCCCTCAGGCCTAGCCGCCATCACCGGCGCACTGCTGGCGGTCTTGAGGGCCGGTGATGGGGTGCTGGTGCCAGACTGCGCCTATGCGCCCACCCGCCGCTTTTGCGATACGGTGCTGAAGCGTTTGGGCATGGAGATCGTCTACTTCCCGCCCACCGCCAGCGCCGAAGAGATCATGGCCTTGGCCACGGCCCGCACCCGCGTGGTGCTGATCGAATCGCCCGGTTCCTTGACCTTCGAGATGCAGGACGCCCCCGCCATCGCCGCCATCGCCAAGGCACGCGGGATCATCAGCATGATGGACAATACCTGGGGCGCAGGCCTGCTGTTCAAGCCGTTGGCCCACGGGATAGACATCAGCATCCAGGCCCTGACCAAATATGTCGGTGGCCATTCGGACGTCTTTATGGGCTCGGCCTCGACGCGCGATCCAGGTTTGCTGCAATTGCTCGATGATGCGGTCTGGCAGGTTGGGTGGGCGACCTCGTCCGAAGACGCCTATCAGATTCTGCGCGGCCTTCGCACCCTGTCGGTGCGCCTAGAACGCCACGGCAAGAGCACCCTCGACATCGCCCACTGGCTGCGCGAACAGCCTCAGGTCAGCGAAGTCCTCTGCCCCGCCCTGCCCGGCGCGCGCGGCCATGAGATCTGGGCCAGAGACTATGACGGCCTGTGCGGCCTGTTCAGCTTCATCCTGACACCCGGCCCTAAGGCGGCGGTCGACGCCCTGATCAACAGTCTTCAACTCTTTGGCCTCGGCTTCTCGTGGGGCGGCTATGAAAGCCTCGCCATCCCGTGCGACCCCCAACTGGTCCGCACCGCCGCCGATCCAAGACTGCAAGGCCCCCTGATCCGTCTGCACATAGGCTTGGAAGATGTCGCCGACCTAAAAGCCGACCTCGCCAACGGACTGGCGGCCTACAGCGCGGCTTATCTTTAAAGGGCTACGTTCCCGCTGAGGGCCATGGCCACCCCGACAGGAATCGAACCTGTAACCGTCCGCTTAGAAGGCGGATGCTCTATCCAATTGAGCTACGGGGTGAGGTTGGTGGCTAGTGAGTCCAGGGCTGCTTGCGGCCGTAGGCGAAATTGTCGGCATAGGCCTTGAGGATCTTGCGGGGGGTCTTGGGCTCGGTCACTTGAAAGGCGATGCCGTGAGCATTGGCATAGGCGACCGCCTCGTCCTTGCTAGCAAATTGCAAGCGAACCTGACCGTCCATGTCCGAAGATTGGGTCCAGCCGACCAAACGATCCGGGGCGCGGGGCGAGGTGGCCTCATATTCCAAAACCCATTCATGGGTCTTGGCCTTGCCCGATTGCATGGCGGATTTCGCAGGACGGTAGATTTTGGCGAGCATGTCTTGGCCCCGAACAAGATGGGTCTGTCTTGGCGTTGCCGCCTAAGACGTCTGATGGTCGGAGCGAGAGGATTCGAACCTCCGACCCTCTGGTCCCAAACCAGATGCGCTACCAGGCTGCGCTACGCTCCGTTCCGTCAGTGGGGGGCTTGTGACACGTCAGAGACAGAACCGCAATGGACCTCTTGCGCCTAAAGACTAATTGCTTTGCGCATCAGCTTAAAGATCGCCGTTCCCCGCACCACTTCGCGCTCACCGACCCGGATGACGCCCTCGACAAAGGCCAGGTCCTTGGTCTTTCGCGTGACCCGCGCCGTGCCCAAGACCCACTCCCCGGCCCTGGCCATGCTGAGGAAATCGACGGACAGGTGCACGGTCACCGAGGCTGTCCCCGTGGCGCGGTGAACCGCTGTGGCCAAGACCCCGTCCAGAAAGGTCGATAACATGCCGCCATGGACGATGCCCATGCCGTTGCAGTGACGGTTCAAGGCATAGAAGGCCTGCTCGAAGCCGTGCTCATCAACGCGGTGGAAATAGGGTCCGTTATGGAGCGTGTATGGACCGCGATTGCGGGACTCGACGAAGCCCTCAGGAGGAGCCGGTATGGGCTTGGTCTCAGTCACGCTTGAAAATCCTATGTTTGACCCGGTCGCCAGGATAGATGCCCAGTTGCGCCGCGCGCCCTCCGGCCAGTTCCAAGACGCCGCGAATGACGCCGCCAGAGGGGATAGGGACCTCAGAGTGAGGCACGGCATTACGGGCAATGGTCAGGATGCGTCCATCTTGGGTGATGAAGATAATATCCAATGAAATAAGTGTATTTCTCATCCAAAAGGCCGCTTCACGCGGGGTCTTGAAGTCGAACAACATGCCCTTGTCGGGTGCCAGAGACTTGCGAAACATCAGGCCGTGATTGCGGGTCTCTTCGGTATCGGCGATCTCGACCGTGAACTTGGTCGTGGCCTTAGAGGTGACGATCTCCAGCGGCTCTTGGCGCAGGGTTGCAGCTTGGCCAAGGCTTGGATGGCCACTGCCCACGGGGACCAACGCAAAGGCAATAAGGCTAAGCAGGCTTCGGCGCGCCATTGGGTTTGTCGTCATGACCATCACTCCCTTGACCCAGATGAGGTCTGAGCCTCAGCAATAGCCAAGGGTGGGCCGAGGTCCAACCAAATTGGCACGATCAGAGCGCTTTATGCCCGCTCAATCGGCGAGATCTCCGCCACGACCAGCCCCTTGGGACCATTGGCGAACCGCACCATCACCTCGGCGCCGGGCTGAAGGTCGTCCAGTCCCCCACGGCGCAGGGTCTCAATATGGACGAAAATATCGCCGGGCTCAGTATCGCGCACGACAAAGCCATAGCCCTTGGTGCGGTTAAACCACTTTACCACAGCCCGCTCTGCCGGACCGGTCGCCTCTAGCAATCGCAGCGTGCCATCAAGACTGTCGCGGCGGGGCACAGGCCATTCTCGGCCCGATTTCGTGCGGTCCGCCGGGCTAGCGTCAGACGTCTGAGCCTCCGATTCGTCGAGTTCCAGCACCTCGTCGACCTGCCAACCCTTGGCGCGCTTGGCGACCTGACAGACGATGATCGATCCCTCGAGGGCGTTATCCTTGCCATAGTGGCGCAAGGTGGTGATGTGCAGCAGGACATCGTTGCGGCCCGTCATTTGCGGATCGTCGGGGACAATGAAGCCGTAGCCCTTGGCTGGATCAAACCACTTCACGCGCCCGCTGATCTGAACAGCGGGAGCCTGTGGCCCCTCCCACTCATCGTCAAAACCAGACATAGAGTCCCTCTGGCCCTCGCCTGTGCTTCCCTACGAAATAGTCACAGTCATGGCGGTTAATGTGCTGGAAAGAACAGTGTGACCCAACTCTTGGGGCGTCAATCACTCTTTTGGCGTTCACTCGCAAGAAAATGACAGCCTTTAATCTATACTATCCCCAGATTTGCGGCCTGCGCGTACGCCAAGGCGCTTCCTTTTCCAACTGGGCGGCCAACCTAAAGAGGGTGGCTTCGTCAGCATAGCGGGCCGTGAACATCATTCCGACCGGCAGGCCATTGGCCGATGTTTCCAAAGGCAAGGACAGGGAAGGCTGGCCGGAGAAGTTGAACGGCGGGGTGAAAGGGAAGACCTGACCTTGCCTGCGGTTTAGTTCGCGCGGCTCTAGGGCGACCGGGTCGATGAACCCAACCTCGGGCACGGGGGTGCCAAGGACTGGCGACAGATAGATGTCCCAGTCGTTAAAGAAGGCCAAGGTCTGACGATTGAGCATCCGCAGCTCTTGCATGCCGCGCAAGGCCTGCTCACCGGTGACCTTGCGCCCGCCCTTCAGCGCCGCCCAGGTCAGGGGTTCGAGCTCGTGCGGCTCGGGCTCGCGGCCGATCTCGTCGATCAGACGGCCCATCATGGCGGCGAAATTGGCGCCGGTGACCGGGCCTCGCGCCGTGTAGAGGGCGCGATAGTCGATCCCCATACCCTGCTCGACCACCTCATGGCCAAGGCCTTGAAGCAGCGCGGCGGTACGCTCCAGTGCGGCTTGGATCTCAGGGTCGATTGGTCGGCCCGACGCCGTCTCTGACGACCAGGCGATCCGGAGCCGGCCCGGTGAGCGTTCGATCTCTTCCATATAGGGCCGAGCCTTGGGCGGCGCGGGATAGGGGTCGCCGATCTCGGGCTTTCCCGTAGCATCGAGCATAGCGGCACTGTCGCGCACGGTGCGGGTGACCACGTGATCGACCACAAAACCGATGGCATAGTCTGTGCCGTCGGGCAGGTTCAGATTGCGGTCGCGCGTGACCTTCAGGCCGACAAGGCCGCAGCAGGCCGCTGGGATTCGGATCGAGCCAAGACCATCGCTGGCATGGGCCATGGGCACGATCCCCGCCGCAACGGCTGAGGCCGATCCGCCCGATGATCCGCCCGAAATGTGCGCCGGGTTCCAAGGATTGCGGCACGCACCCAAAAGCGCGCCCTCGGTCGTGCCGGTAATGCCATATTCAGGTGTATTGGTTTTCCCAAGCGGGATCACCCCCGCCTCACGATAGCGCCGGGTCAGGCCGCCGTCCTCATGATCGACCATATGCTGCGCAAAACGGCTGCCAGAGCTGCGCGGCCAACCGGCCACGGGCATACCAAGGTCCTTGATCAGGAACGGCACCCCCTTGAACGGACCGTCAGGCAAGGACCCCTGCGCGGCCTTTCGGGCATCGTCATAACCCCTATAGACCACCGCATTGAGAGACGGATTATGACGCTCAACCCGCTCAATCGCCGCCTCAACCAGTTCGGCGGGCGAGACCTCCTTGCGGGCAACGAGATCAGCGAGGCCTAGGCCATCATAGTCGCAATAGTCATCCATGCTCATAGCCTTAGCCCCCTGTGAGAAACGCCATCTTTGCAACCGGTTGCAGTCCCGGCCCGTCTTTTTTCAAACTCTTAAACGCCACATCCGCAGCATTGAGCGCCTGGTCCATGTCTTCGAGGGTCATGGCCGCGCACATGAACATATTGTGCCAAGGATGCACATAGACCCCTTGCGCCAACATCTGGCTGGACCAGTGAAAGCCCTTGCGCAGATCTGGATCATCATCGAACAGGAAGAGCGGCATCTGAACCGGTCCGGTCAAGCGAAAGCCGAAACCGTGCGCTGACGCACGTTCGCGCAATCCGTCGGCCAGATATTGGCCCAGCGCTTCAAGATGGCCGAGATAGTCGGTTTCCCGGATCAGCCGAAGGGTCTCCAACGCCGCCGCCATCGGGGCAGCCTGATACCAGAAGGACCCGGTGGCATAGATCGCCGCTGCCCCCTTGCGGGCACTGTCTGATCCGAGCAGGGTCGAGATCGGATGACCATTGGCAATGCACTTGCCCCAGGTCGACAGGTCCGGCTGCACGCCAAGGCGTGACCAACTGCAATCGCGGCTCAGCCGAAAGCCTGCGCGGACATCATCGACGACTAGCAGGGCGCCGGTATGATCGCAAAGCTGGCGCGCACGTTGAGCATAGGCCGGGTCCGGCTCGGCCTGATCGACAAAGGCATCGTGCTTGAACGGGGCGGCGAAAATAGCGGCCAGATCATCGCCCGCCTCTGCGACGGCGGCTTCCAGACTGGCAACATCATTATAGTCGCAGAAGATCTGATGGGACCGCTCGCTGTCTAGCGCACCGGTTGGGCGCGGTGTGCACCATTGGGCCGAGCCATGATAGGCCCCGCGCGCGCGAATGATGGTCTTGCGCCGGGTCTGAGCCCTAGCCGTCACCAGCGCCATGGTCGTGGCATCTGTGCCATTCTTACAAAAGATCGCCCAATCGGCGTGGGTGACCATAGCGGTCAGGGCCTCTGCTAGCTCGACGATCAGCGCGCTTGGTCCCGTCAGAGTATCTCCGTGCTGAAGTTGCGCGACATAGGCCGCGTCAATGGTCTCGTGACCATAGCCGAAGAGGTTTGGGCCATAGGCGCACATAAAGTCGAGATAGCGATTGCCATCCACATCCCACAGATGGGCACCGCGACCCTTGGCAAAGAATTGCGGATAGTCGTCAGGCAATAGGCCCGTTGACTGGTGCCCATACATGCCGCCGGGAATGACAGCCTGCGCCCGCTCCCGAAGGGCCCTGTCCTGCCTCTGGTCCATCTCGCCCCTCGCTCGCCTGTTGAACGGCGATTATGGGATGATCTTACGCCGAGGGGGCAAGTGCGCAAGCCTGTGCGCACAAACAAAAAGGCCTCCCGAAGGAGGCCTCTGTGCGGTCGATAGGGCTTGGAAGCCGCAAAGACCTTATCCAGCGATGGTAGTCCCTAGGGGAGTCGAACCCCTCTCCCCAGATTGAAAATCTGATGTCCTAACCGATAGACGAAGGGACCTCATCGATGGGAGACGCCGTATATCCGCGTTCCTTGGAGGGCGCAAGCTTGTCGATGCGAAATTCCCAAGGAAATACGAACTGATCGCTAGTCATGGCAAAGACGAGGGTCGGCGGCATCGTCAACCTCGAGCTCTACGCCGTTGCGACCGTTCCAATCGTCCGCCTTCAGACGGCCCGCCACATGGACAAGAGCCCCGCGCTGCAGAAGGGTCTTGCCGATCTCTGTATCCCCGGCGCGCCAAGCCACCGCGCGAAGCTTTCCACCGCGCTCGTCCGTCAAGGTACAGCGCACATGCCCCCCCTTGAGCGATGAGGACTGATCAACCCGTAGGCCAGCCGCCGCAAAGACCGGTTCTGGATTGCCCGGGCCAAAGGGAGTCAAGCGCTGGAAGTCGTCATAGAGGGCGCGCCCTGCCCCGCCTGCAGAGACCAGAGCGTCAATATCGAACAGATCAGCCGCCTCGGCCTCCTCGCGCTCGTGCGACAGCTTCTCTTCAAGGAAGGCGCGAAGTTCAGGGATCAGTTCAGGCCGGACTGACAGACCTGCCGCCATAGCATGACCCCCGCCCGAAAGGAGCAGGCCCGCCTCATAGGCCCCCTGCACCGCCCGCCCGAGATTGTAACCGGTCTGGGAGCGGCCAGAGCCCTTGCCGACATTGGCCGGACGATCAATGCCGATGACCATGACGGGCTTGCGATAGCGCTCGCGCAGGCGGCCTGCGACAATGCCGATAACGCCCGGATGCCAGCCGTCTCCCGAGACCAAAATCACCGGCGCATCGGGATCGAGGTTGGTCTCATGCTCGATCCGTTCGATGGCCTCGTCCAGAACCTGCTTCTCAACCTCTTTGCGCTCGGCATTGAGAAGGTCCAGTTGGGCTGCGATATCGCGCGCCTCTTCGGGGTCGTCCGTAGACAGAAGCCGTGCGCCAAGGTCAGACCGCCCAACCCGTCCGCCAGCATTGATGCGTGGCCCGAGGATAAATCCTGCATGGAACACGCCCGCTGGCCCCTTGCTGCCCGCCACGTCGAGCAGCGCTTTCAGACCCGGATTGCCCCAATTGGACATGACCTTCAGGCCTAGCGACGCCAGCGCCCTGTTAAAGCCGGTCAGGCTGGTGACGTCACAGATGGCCCCCATGGCCGCTAGGTCGAGCCATTGGCGCAGGTCAGGCTCTGAACGGCCCTCAAACAGCCCCCTGCGGCGCGCCTCGCGGTTCAGGGCCGCCAGCAGGACAAAGACAACACCCGCGCCCGCCAGAACCCCCTGCCCAGACTGACAGCCCGGACGGTTGGGATTGACCACCGCAGCGGCCTTGGGCGGATCTTCGCGCATCAGGTGATGGTCGATCACCACCACTTCGAGGCCAATATCAACCGCTGAGGCGATGGCGTCATAGGCCGCTGCACCGCAGTCCACCGTGATGACCAGTTCCGCGCCCTGATCCTTCAATCGCTTAAACGCCATGGGGCTTGGGCCATAGCCCTCAAGGATGCGGTCGGGCACATAGATGGGCAGGTCCTGGCCCATGGCCCGGAACCAGCGGACAAGCTGCGCTGCGCTGGAGGCCCCATCGACATCATAGTCGGCAAAGACGGCCATGGGCCGCTTGGACTGAAGCGCATCGACCAAGATCTGGGCGGCACGGTCCATATCGGTGAAACTGGACGGGTCTGGAAACAGCCCGCGCAGGGTCGGGTTCAGATAGTTGTCGGCCTGGTCGCGGCTGATGCCACGAGAGGCCAGAGCGCGCGCCAAAGGCTCGCTGAGCCCTGTGGCCTGCTGCAATCCGCGCACATCACTATCAGCCGCAGGCCGCAGCCTCCAAGCGCGCCCGCTCAGCGAGCGAGACACACCCAGATAGGCAAGGCTCGCCCCGTCAGTGGTCATATCAGAGGGCGCGCTTCATCCGAATTTCCCGAACGGTCTGAGTCGAGGAGTTCATGACCAGCGTATGGGTATGAACAAAGCCGTCCTTCAGGGTCACCCCGTCCAGCAGGGCGCCTTTGGTGACACCCGTGGCCGCGAAGATCGCATCGGCGCGGACCATCTCGTGCAGGGTGTATTTCTTGTCCAGATCGGTGATGCCCAGACGCGCAGCCCGCGCGCGCTCATCGGCATTGCGGAACACCAGACGACCTTGGAACTGACCGCCGACACATTTCAGCGCGGCACAGGCTAGAACACCCTCAGGCGCGCCGCCTTGGCCGACATACATGTCAACGCCAGTGTCAGGATCAGCGGTGTTCATCACACCGGCCACATCGCCGTCAGTGATCAGGTAGACGCGCGCACCGACGGAACGCAGGCTGGCAATGATCTCAGCATGCCGCGGCCGGTCCAGAACACAGACCGTAATGTTTGAAGGCTCAACGCCCTTGGCCTTGGCCAGCGCCCGCACATTGTCGGCAGGGCTCTTGTCGAGGTCGATAATGCCGTCCTCATAGCCCGGACCGCAGGCGATCTTGTCCATATAGGTGTCAGGTGCGTTCAGCATCGTGCCTGCAGGCGCCCAAGCCATCACGGCCAGAGCATTGGCCATGGCCTTCGCCGTCAAGGTCGTGCCTTCGAGCGGGTCAAGGGCGATATCGACCCGTGGTCCCTTGCCGGTACCGACCTTCTCGCCGATATAGAGCATAGGCGCTTCGTCGCGCTCGCCCTCACCGATGACGATGACGCCATCGATGTTCAATTCATTCAAAGCGGTACGCATCGCGTCCACAGCGGCTTGGTCCGCCGCCTTCTCGTCGCCCCGCCCGACCTCGGACCAGGATGCGATGGCTGCGGCTTCGGTAACGCGCACGGCATCCATCAAGAGGCTGCGGTCTAGATTGTTCGAGCTCATAGTCGGCTTCTCCTGCCCATAGGGCTATTATCGGTAGATTCTTAAGCCCGCGCGATACGCAATAGTTTGGGTCGCTCTAACATGGCGGGCAGACGCGCAATCCGTTCGACCGCCTCAAGCACGACAGACTCCGCCGTGGCATGGGTGGTCAGGACGATAGGGACGGCCCCTTCGCCTTGAGACGGCTTTTGCAAGAAGCCATCAATCGACACCCCGGCCTCAGCTAGGGTTTCAGAAACAGCCGCGATCACACCGGGCTGGTCCTTGACCTTTAGGCGGATAAAGACCCGGCTGACGCGGTCAGCCGCGCTGATGGCGGGCTCGGCAACCAATGTGCTGGCCTCAGATTGGAACACCGGCCGCTTGGCCAAGGTCATAACATCGGCAATATCGGCAGCGACGGCGGCGGCAGTCGGCCCTGCCCCCGCGCCGGGGCCTTGGATAAAGATCCGGCCAATGCGGCGCCCTTCGATGAAGAGCGCATTGAGCGCGCCGCGCGTCTCGGCCAAGGGGTGACCGAAAGGAGCCAGCGCCGGATGGACGCGGACCGCAACGCCCGAGCCCTCTCGAACAGCAGACGCCACCAGACGGATACGATAGCCGAGGTCGTGCGCGAGCTTGATATCTTCGAGCTCAACCTGATCCACACCCTCGATCTCGGCTGCCGCAAAGTTCGGTGCGCCGCCAAAGGCCAGCGCAGCGAGGATGGTGATCTTGTGGGCGGCGTCAAAGCCGCCGACGTCGGTGGTAGGGTCAGCCTCGGCATAGCCAAGCCTTTGGGCCTCGGCCAAGACGTCGGCAAAGCTACTGCCGTTCGTCTCCATCTCGGTCAGGATATAGTTACAGGTGCCGTTGAGGATGCCCGAAACGCTGACCACCTCTTCGCCGACCAGCGACTCGCGCAAGATCTTGACCGCAGGCGTTCCGCCCATCACGGCCGCCTCGAACAGCAGGGGCGCGCCATTGGCTTCGGCTAGCTTGGCCAACTCCGCGCCATGGGTAGCGATCAAGGCCTTGTTGGCAGTGATGACAGGCTTACCCAGAGCGAGCGCGGCTTCAACGGCGGCCTTTGCTGGACCATCGGACCCGCCGATCAGTTCGACAAAGATATCATTGTCCGGAGACTTGGCCAGCGCCACGGGGTCGTCGAACCAGGTCATGGCGGCAGTATCCACGGTCCGTGCCCGCGAACGCGAACGGGCGCAGATGCCGGTCACGACAGCGCGGCCACCGGCTGGGGCAAAGCTTGGATGCTCGGCCAGAAAGCTGAGCAGCCCTCCGCCGACCGTGCCCAGTCCCGCCACGCCAACGCGCCAAACCTTTGGTTCGCTCGATTGATCCGCCATGATCATGGCTCCTTAGAGGCTTTCAGCCATTAGAGGCCCGCCATGACAGGCGAGCGGCTGAGGATGTCATCCGCATTCTGGATGAACTTTTTAACATTGCGGGCCGCTTGGCGGATGCGGTGCTCGTTTTCGACCAGCCCAATCCGCACAAAGCCTTCGCCATATTCGCCAAAGCCTAGCCCCGGGGCCACGGCCACGCCCGCCTCTTCGATCAGCATCTTGGCAAACGCCATCGATCCGGCGGCGCGATAGGGCTCTGGAATGGGCGCCCAAGCAAACATCGAGGCCGGAGGCGAAGGGATATCCCATCCTGCTGCCTTCATAGACTTCACCAACATATCTCGGCGGCCCTTATAGATCGCCCGGATCTCATCGACGCAGTCTTGAGGGCCATTGAGAGCGGCAGCGGCAGCGACCTGAATGGGCGTAAAGGCTCCATAGTCCAGATAGGACTTCACGCGGGCCAAGGCGGCGCACATCCGGGAATTCCCGACCACCATACCCACGCGCCAACCGGCCATGGCATAGGTCTTGGACAGGGAATTGATCTCGACGGCGATATCCTTGGCCCCCTCGACCTGCAGGATCGATGGCGGCGGGTTGTTTTCGAAATAGATTTCCGAATAGGCGATGTCGGACAGAACCAAGAGATTATGCTTTTTGGCGAGCGCGATCACCTCTTTGTAGAAATCCAAATCGACCCACTGAGCGGTGGGGTTCGAGGGATAGCTGACGATCAAGACGCTGGGCGGCGGCACCGAGTGGCGCACGGCGCGGCTGATACCAGACAGATATTCCTCGGGCGACAGGGCCGGAACGTGACGGATCACGCCGCCTGCCATGATGAAACCATAGGCATGGATCGGATAGGCCGGGTTCGGACAGATCACCACATCACCCGGCGCCGTCAGGGCTTGGGCCAGATTGGCGAAGCCTTCTTTCGAACCCAAGGTGGCGATGACTTCGGTGTCCGGGTCCAGCTTGACGCCATAGCGACGGTCATAATAGCCCGCCATCGCCTTGCGCAGACCACTGATGCCCTTGGAGGCAGAATAGCGGCCGGTCTTGGGTGCGCGGGCCGTTTCAACCAACTTTTCAATAATGTGAGGCGGCGTCGGCATGTCCGGATTGCCCATGCCGAAGTCGATAATGTCGGTCCCTTCAGCACGCAGGCGCGCCTTGATCTTATTGACCTCTTCAAAGACGTAGGGCGGTAGGCGACGGATACGGTGAAAATCGAAACTGCTGGTCATGACATTGTCCCCTCCGGGGGACCCTTTAAATCTGAGTGACTGTCGCTGCCGCCAACCTGTCCAAGGTCAAAGCCGCAGCGAACGAATGGGTCATTTACGCCCCCGGCGCCTATTGAGGCGGCGGAGGCGGCGTAGCTCGCTCACGCAGATCCTTCGCAAAGGCCTCAGTCTCAGCCCGCGACATGGTTGAAGGCACGTCACCAGGCTTCATCGCCGCCCGCGCACGCGCAGCGCTGGCAAAGGCTTCAGCATTGAACAGGGTAGCGGGATTGGCCTCGGCCTGGGTTTCCAGAACCCGCTTGTCCTTCAAGGCACTCGCAACCGACTTGCGCCAAGCCTCGGGCGAACGCACATCAGTCGGGGCTGATGGAATGCCAGAAAAGGTTGGAAAGTCGGTTTGCGCTTTTGAGGCCGCGCTGACATCTGCCGCGATGGGCGAACCGGCATCAACAGGCTGGGTCGCAAAAGGGCTGACCTGCACACAAGCCGCCGCAGATCCGAGCAAACCCGCACAGAGTGACAGGCGCCAGATAGACTTCAGCAGGAAAGGACTTGCCCAGGGCATCGAAAAACCAGACGTTCAACATACGGTATCGTTAAGGTCTTATGCGATCATGGCCAAAAGCGAAAGTCCGCCGATCCGTTAATGCGCGAACGGGGGACCAAAGTCAGGGAGATAGAGGCATGTCCGACGACATCAAAACCGCCAAGGACAAAAAGGTCGTCAAGGCTAGCGCCAAGACCAAGGCGACAAAGGCGCTCAAGGCCCCTGCCCTAAAGGACAAGACGGCCACGGCGTCAAAGGCTAAAAAGCCCGACAGCAAGGCCAAAGCGAAGGCGAGCCCCAAGGTGAAGGCTGCAAAGGCTCCCAAGGCGAAAATCACATCGCCTAAGGTTCCAAAACCTGACTCTGCGCCGCAAACCCCGCCTTTTGCCGCCTCTGCTGACCCCATGGGCTTTGCTGAAGCCACCGCCGCCCTGACGGCTGAGCAGCGTGAGACCATCGAAAAGCTGTCGGTCAATCTGGCCCGCGCGGCCATGACTGCCCAAGGCGCGTTCGCGGAGGCCGCCTTGCGTCAGGCCGATCGCCCTGCGGCACTTAGCCCAGACCCCTTCCATGTCGGCCCAGCCCTGAACGAGGTTTTCGGCAAGCTGGCGTCCCAGCCTGACCGGCTGATGCGCGCCCAAGCCGATCTCTACAGCCGCTATATGGACCTATGGCAAAACTCTGCCAAACGGATGAGCGGCGAATCGCCTGAGCCGATTGTGCGTCCCGCCGCGAACGATAAGCGTTTTAACGACAAGGACTGGTCGGACAATCCCGTCTTCGACGTGATGAAACAGTCCTATCTTCTGACCTCAAACTGGCTGAACAATCTGGTGTCGGGCGTCGATGATGTTGATCCGATGACCAAGCGCCGGGTCGAGTTCTTCATGAAGATGATGACCGACGCGATTGCCCCGACCAACTTCCTCGCCTCCAATCCTGCGGCCCTGCGCGAAGTGATCGAGACCGGCGGCGAGAGCCTGGTGCGGGGCATGGAGAACTTTGCCGAAGACCTCGAACGCGGCGGTGGCAAGCTGGCGATCAGTCAGACCGATGCCGAACAGTTCATCGTGGGCGAGAACGTCGCAACGGCGCCGGGCAAGGTCATTTTCCAGAACGACATCCTACAAATCCTACAGTTCAACCCCACCACCGAGCTGGTTCACGAGATCCCACTGCTGATCTTCCCGCCCTGGATCAACAAGTTCTACATCATGGATCTGCGGGTCGAGAATTCACTGATCCGCTGGCTGACCGCGCAGGGTTTCAGCGTCTTCGTCGCCAGTTGGGTCAATCCAGACGCCAAGCTCGCTCAAAAATCCTTCGAAGATTACATGTATGAGGGCATCTATGAGGCCGCCGACGTGGTGCGAAAACAATGCGGCGTCGACCGGGTCAATACGGTCGGCTATTGCATCGGCGGCACCCTTCTGGCCTGCGCCCTGGCCCATATGGCCGCCAAGGGCGACACGCGGATCAACTCAGCCACGACCTTTGCCGCGCAGCAGGACTTTACCGAGGCTGGCGATCTGCTGCTGTTCACCGACGAGGCGTGGCTCAAGGATATTGAGACCCAGATCGATCAGGGCGGCGGAATTCTATCCGGCCAATCTATGGCCGACACCTTCAATTCCCTGCGCTCCAACGATCTGATCTGGAGCTTCTTCGTCAACAATTACCTGCTGGGCAAGGAGCCCAAGCCGTTCGACCTGCTGTTCTGGAACTCCGACCAGACGCGGATGCCCAAGACCTTGCACATGTTTTACCTCCGCAAGTTCTATAAGGAAAATCTGCTGTCCAAGGGCGAACTGGTCATGGGCGGTGAGACCTTGGACATGGGCAAGATCAAGGTGCCGGTCTATGTGCAGTCTTCGCGCGACGACCATATTGTACCCTATCGCTCGGCCTATCGCGGCGCGCGGCTCTATGGCGGGCCGACGACCTTTACCATGGCGGGGTCAGGCCATATTGCCGGGGTGATCAATGCGCCTGTGGCCAAGAAATATCAGCACTGGACCAACAGCGCCCTGCCCGGCACGGTCGAGGAATGGATCGCGGGCGCGGTTGAACATCCCGGCTCTTGGTGGCCTCACTGGGCCGCTTGGCTGGCCGAGAAGTCCGGCAAGATGGTGCCTGCGCGCGATCCCACCAAGGGTTCGTTCACGCCACTGGAAGACGCGCCCGGCTCCTTCGTGAAGGTCCGTAGCTAGGCCGCAGAGGCGATGCGGGCCAGTTCGGTGAGGATGCGCTCAGCCGCGCCTAGGCGCTGATTGGGCGTATCCCATTCGCCCTTGATGACCACCTTTTGGTCAGGGCGAAGTCGCCAAGCGATGCTGTTCTTCTGCACGAAGGCGACCAGACCCATCGGGTTGCTGAACTCGTCCTTGCGGAAGGCCACCACCGCGCCCTTGGGTCCAACATCGATCTTGGAAACATTGGCCTGACGGCACAGGCCCTTGATCGCCACGACCTTGAGCAACTGCCCTGCCTCTTCGGGCAAGGGACCAAAGCGGTCGATCAGTTCAGCAGCCATAGCCTCGCGATCCTCGGCCCGCTCGGCATCGGACAGACGCCGATAGAGGGCCAGACGCACATTCAAGTCGGGCACATAATATTCCGGGATCAGGACCGAGGCCCCGGTATTGATCTGCGGCGACCAGCCGCGATCCACGGTCAGGTCCACATCGGCGGACTTTAGCTCTGTGACCGCATCTTCGAGCATCTGTTGATAGAGCTCGACCCCGATCTCGCGGATGTGTCCAGACTGCTCGTCGCCCAGCAGATTGCCGCCGCCGCGAATGTCGAGGTCGTGGCTGGCCAGTTGGAAGCCTGCGCCCAGATTGTCCAGCGATTGTAGGACCTTCAGCCGCCGCTCAGCCGATTCCGTGATCTGACGATCCACCGGCGTGGTCATATAGGCATAGGCGCGGGTCTTGGCCCGCCCGACCCGTCCGCGCAGTTGATAGAGCTGCGACAGGCCAAACATATCGGCGCGGTTGATGATCATGGTGTTGGCGGCGGGAATATCGAGGCCGGACTCCACGATGGTGGTCGAGAGCAGCACGTCATACTGGCCGTCATAGAAGGCACTCATGACATTTTCGAGCTGGGTCGGCGCCATCTGGCCGTGACCAACGACGACCTTCACCTCCGGCACCTGCTCGCGCAGGAAGGTTTCGAGCTTGGGTATATCTGCCAAGCGCGGGGTGACGAAATAGGCCTGGCCGCCACGATATTTCTCGCGCAGCAGGGCCTCGCGCACCGCAATCGGGTCAAACGGCATGACATAGGTACGCACAGCCAACCGGTCGACCGGCGGCGTGGCAATGATCGATAGCTCGCGAATGCCCGACAGGGCCATCTGTAGCGTGCGCGGAATGGGGGTCGCCGAGAGGGTCAGCATATGGACATCGGCCCGCAGCGCCTTGAGCTTTTCCTTATGCTGAACGCCGAAATGCTGTTCCTCATCGACAATGACGAGGCCCAGATCCTTGAACGAAACCTGCGACGACAGAACCGCATGGGTGCCGACCAAAATCTCGATCTCGCCAGCGGCCAGGGCAGCGCGGGTTTCGGCTGCCTCCTTGGCGGGCACCATGCGCGACAGTTGCCGCACCTTGACAGGCCAGCCTTGGAACCGTTCGGTAAAGGCTCTGAAATGTTGCCGAGCCAACAGCGTGGTCGGGCAGACAAGGGCCACCTGCCGTCCACACATGGCCACGACAAAGGCCGCACGCAGCGCGACCTCGGTCTTGCCAAAACCGACATCGCCGCAGATCAGGCGGTCCATCGGACGGCCCGCCGCCAAATCGGTCAGAACATCGGCAATGGCGCTGAGTTGATCCTCGGTCTCCTCGTACGGGAACCGGGCGCAGAACTCTTCGAACAGGCCCTGTGGCGCATCAATCGGCTCAGACTTATTGAGAAGACGCGCCGCTGCGATCTTGATCAGGCCGTCGGCCATCTCACGCAGACGCACCTTGGCGCGGGCCTTGCGGGCCTGCCAAGCCGCGCCGCCGAGACGGTCAAGGATGACATCGTCGCTCTCGGAGCCATAGCGGGTCAGAAGGTCGATATTTTCGACCGGCAGATAGAGCTTGGCGTCGCCACCATATTGCAGTTCCAGACAGTCATGCGGCGCTCCGGCCACATCCAGCGTCTTCAAGCCCTCATACCGCCCAATGCCGTGATCAATATGGACCACCAGATCGCCCGCCGTCAGGGACGAGGCTTCGGCGAGGAAGTTCTGGGCCCGCCTGCGCTTATTGGGCCGCGCGAGGCGGTCACCAAGAATATCAGTCTCGGATATGACCGCCAGAGTTTCGGTTTCAAAGCCGGTATCGAGGGGCAGAACGACCCGCTGCGGGCGCTTGGGGTCCGCCGCCTTGGCGGCCTGCCAATAGGGCGAAAAGACGAGGTTTAGACCATGATCAGCCAGCATCGCGCCGAGCCGTTCGGACGAACCTTCTGACCAAGAGGCAAACAGGACCCGTTTGCCTTGGCTGGCCAGCATATTGGCGTGGTTGGCCGCGGCCTCGAACAGGTTGACGCTATCAAGCGCGCGCTCCGCTGAGAATCCCCTGCCCTGCCGCGCGCCCATATCGACCTGTTCCCAGCCCTCTTGCTGGAACGGGGTAAACCGGCGCGACGGCAAGCTATCAAGCCTGCGGTCCCACTCTTCGGCGGTCAGATAGAGTTGGTCCGGTTCCAAAGGCTTGTAGCCGGTGCGGCCACCCGTCCGATCAGCGCGCACATCATAGGCGTCAGCGATCATGGCCAGACGCTCATCGCGCGCCTCAAAGGCCAGATGATCAATGCCGATCAGGGCATCAGGGCCCAGATAGTCGAACAGGGTCTCCATGCCGTCATAGAACAGCGGCAGCCAGTGCTCCATGCCCGCGCGGCGCCCACCCTCACTGACCGAGGCATAGAGCGGATCATCCATCGGCGCGCCAAACGCGGCAATATAGCCTCGGCGGAACCGTGAAATAGCCTCAGGTTCGACCAGAACCTCACTCACGGGCAGAAGATCGACGCGCGTCAGTTGGCCGGTCGAGCGCTGCGTGTCGGGATCAAATCCACGAATGGTCTCCAGCGTGTCGCCGAACATGTCCAAGCGCACAGGCTCGTCGGCATTAGAGGGGAACACATCAATGACGCCGCCGCGAATGGCAAACTCGCCCCGCGCCGAGACGGTGGAGGCGCGAACATAGCCATTGACTGCAAAATAGCGCTCGAGGTCGGCGAGCAGAATCTCTTGTCCCAGAACCGCGCTATAGCTCGCCTTCGACAGGATCACGCGCGAGGGCACGCGCTGCATCAGGGCTGGAACTTGGGTGATGACAAGCCGAGCCGCCTTGCCCTCAAGCGGCTTGGTCAGTTGGCTAAGCGCCGCCATCCGCTGGGCGGCCACTCCGGCCGAGGGACCGATCCGGTCATAGGGCAGACAGTCCCACGACGGAAAGCGGATGACCTCAAGCTCTGGCGCAAAGAAAGTCAGCGCATCGGCAAAGGCATTAGCGCGCGCACCATCTCTGGCCACGAAGGCGCAGGTGCCGCCCTTGGCTCGGACCAGATCGGCCATGACCAGAGCGTCAAAGCCCTCTGGCGCACCGGTAATGTCCAAGCGGCCCGTCGCTTGAGCCATTCGTTTCAGGTCAGATGGAGAAGCCACGCGCTTAGATATACCTCAGTTGCCGAGCCGGTGATGACCGGGCCGATGGGGCATAGAGTGATGAGACGAGCGGAGCAAGGCCCCGTGCGACGCAAAGATCAGGCGGTTTGGCCGCTCAGACGCGCTGCCGCCCGCTCTCGCCCGATCAGGACCAGTAAAGGCGCCATTTCTGGACCATGATCCATGCCGGTCAGGGCGCGGCGCAGCGGTTGGAACAGCCCCTTACCCTTGGCCCCGGTGCGTTCCTTGACGGCGTTGGTCCACGCACCCCACGAGGTAGACTCCAAGGTCTCTGGCAGGACCGCGAGTGCCTCGGTCAGGAAGGCTTGATCCTCAACCACAGGGGTCACAGGCCCACGAACCATCTGGGCCAAGGCCGTGACGTCGGCAAAGAGGGTCAGGTTGGCGCGAATGGCCAGCCAAAAGTCCTCGCCAAGATCAGACTCGATCGCGGCCAAACGCGGCTTGGCGGTCTCATAGGGCATGGCGTGCAGCACCTGTGCATTGAGGCGCAAGAGGTCCGCCGGATCGTAGCGTGCCGGAGCCCGGCCCATCTTGGAAAAGTCAAAGCTCTCGCCAAGCTGTTCCAACGAGGTGCCCGCTTCCAACGGATCGCTCGTGCCCAGACGCGCCAGATGGCTGTTGACCGCCAAGGGCTCATAGCCAGTATCGCGCATATCCATGATCGACATGGACCCAAGACGCTTGGACAGGGCCTCGCCATCGGCACCGATCAGCAAGGAGAAGTGGCCAAAGATCGGAACTGCGCCACCCAAGGCCTCGAAGATTTCGATCTGAACGCCGGTATTGGTCACATGGTCTTCGCCGCGGACCACGTGGGTGATGCCCATCTCGATATCATCCACCACCGACGGCAGCGTATAGAGAAAGGCGCCGTCTTCGCGGATCAGCACGGGATCGGACATCGAGGTGGTGTCGACATCGCACTCCCCGCGCACCAGATCGGTCCACTTGACCCGGCGACCATCGAGCTTGAAACGCCAATGCGGGCGACGCCCCTCGGCTTCCAGCGCGGCACGCTCTTGGTCGGTAAGGGCCAGCGCTGCGCGGTCATAGATCGGCGGCAGGCTGCGGGACAGTTGCACCTTGCGGCGACGATCCAGCTCTTCGCCGGTCTCATAGCAGGGATAGAGCTTGCCCTCCGCCTTCAGGCGGTCGGCGGCGATCTGGTAACTCTCAAAGCGCTTGGACTGATTATAGCGCTCACCCCAGACCAGACCGAGCCATTTCAGGTCCGTCTCGATCCCGTCTTCGTACTCCTGGGTCGAACGCTCCAGATCAGTGTCGTCAATGCGCAGGACAAAGGTTCCCCCGAACCGCTTGGCGAACAGCCAATTGGTCAGGGCGGCGCGGATATTACCGACGTGGATACGGCCCGTGGGCGATGGGGCAAAGCGGACCTTCACGGTCATGGTCGATCTTTCTTAGCAGACTGGGCTGTTCCGGTTTCAACCTCCGGAGCAAACGATCTCGGCGTGGACCGCCGAATGGCCAAGCCCGCGCCCTTTGGCGTTAGTCGTCTCTGTGAACCCGCTCACGCCGCTCATGACGCTCTTGGGCTTCCACGCTCATTGTTGCGATGGGACGGGCCTCAAGGCGGGCAAGGCCAATGGGTTCACCGGTTTCTTCACAGAAGCCGTAAGAGTCATCGTCGATCCGGCGGATCGCGGAATCAATCTTCGAAATGAGCTTACGTTGTCGATCGCGGGTCCGAAGCTCCAAGGACCGGTCGGTCTCAGAAGATGCCCTGTCGGCAAGGTCTGGATGGTTCTCGGTTTCCTTTTGCAGGTGGGTCAGGGTTTCGCGCGACTCGCGCAGAATGTCCTCTTTCCAAGCCTGTAATTTGTTACGGAAATAGGCGCGATGTTTCGCGCACATGAACTCTTCGTCCTCGGAAGGACGATAGTCCGCATCAAGAACCGGCACTGTGGTCGTCGGCATTGACGCCCTCACGCTCGCAAAATTGGATGCTCCGGAGTGAAGCGAGGCCGCTTATACCAAAACCGAAGGGCCAATCAACGTGCCTCTCCAGATTGAACCATTTAAGTTCGGTGGCTCAGGCTCGGCGGGCGGCCACTTCGAGCTTGGCAATCTCAACCGAGGCCCTTGTTTCGATATCGTTTAACAGGCCTTCAAGGTGAGGATCGTCGACGCCAGAGCGCTCTTCTTTTATTGCTGCCATCAGGCCGTTTAACGCCGTGGTTGAGAGATTATCATCCAGCAGACTGTCACGGACATCATCGAGAAGGTCGAGAATCTTGGTCGCGCGGCGCACAGCCTTTTTGCGTCGCTCGAGGGGACTACCGACTTCCTGCAACGCGATGAGGGCGTCGATCGACCCAACCCCCGTGGGGCCTGAGGCGCGCGCTGCCGAGGGGGTCTCAGCGTTTGCAGAGGCCTTGGACAGCCGAAAGTCACCACCCGCTGAGCGGGAGGCCGACCGTGCGGGACCCGAAGTCCCTACGCCATTCGTACCGCCGATTTTCATCTCAATACCATCTGACCCAAAGCTGCAGCCCACAAGGTCCAGGGCGGCAAGACGACAGTCTGTACCTTACCACTTGCTGTAACGTTAAGGCTCGGCAGGATTTGCCGTGGGCACGCCGGTTTCGCAAGGCCAAACTTTAGCAATCTGATTCAACAGCCTTTTTTATGGTTAAATTCTTGGCACGAACTTCGCATACAAAGTCAGGCTAGGCGCGCGTGGCGTCAAGACCCAAGGATCAACAGACCGCTATGAT